>ERZ808278.726-NODE-726-length-18300-cov-6.061935_pt1 | contig 18300 bp, 16 predicted proteins | sample MGYA00521239_ERZ808278 | MGnify/ENA primary metagenome ERZ808278 (study PRJEB31516, sample SAMN03275600) | gut metagenome | biome: mammalia-associated habitat; material: feces | host: Papio cynocephalus | place: Kenya | collected 2012-07-17 ... | reverse complement strand
ACAGTTCCTTATTTATTAGAATTATTTTAACATGAAAATAAATTTATTTTTTAATCTTTTTATTAATCAACTGAGAAAATTTCTTTAATATCATCTAAAGTCAATGACTTAGTAATATTTCTATCAACAGAAATAACGTTATCAACTAAATCACGTTTAATAGATTTAAGTTTTTGGATTTTTTCTTCAACAGTATTTTTAGTGATAAGTCTATATACAAATACTTTCTTAGTTTGACCAATACGATAAGCACGGTCAGTAGCTTGGTCTTCAACAGCTGGATTCCACCATGGATCATAGTGAATAACATAATCTGCACCAGTTAAGTTCAAACCAGTACCACCAGCTTTCAAGCTGATTAAGAAAATTGGAATACTTGTTGAAGAATTAAATCTTTCAACAGCACCTTGTCTATCTTTTGTTTTACCAGTCAAGTATTCGTAAGGAATACCAGAACGTTCTAACCAATCCTTAATAATATCTAACATATCAACAAATTGGCTGAATAATAAAATTCTGTGACCCTCTGAAATAATTTGTTCAAGCATACCTTTTAAATGTTCGAACTTACCAGATGGAATCATACCCTTAACATTTTCTTTGTCGTAAAGTCTAGGGTGACAACAGATTTGACGTAATCTAAGTAATGCAGAGAAGATAGATAATCTGCTCTTTTCAAGACCGTTTTGCTCGATAGATTTGAACAATTCTTCTTTTGTACTATCAAGAACATCCAAGTAAAAGTCTTTTTGCTCTGGAGTAAGTTCGCAGTATGCAATATTTTCAACTTTATCCGGCAAGTCTTTCGCAACGTCACGTTTCATACGACGTAAGATAAATGGATAAATTTGTAATTTAAGACGTTTTTCAACTGTCTTATCTTGTCTTTCCATAATTGGATTAACATATCTATAATTAAATTCTGCAACATTGAACAAGAACCCTGGCATTAAAAAGTCGAATACTGACCATAATTCTTCCAATCTGTTTTCGATTGGAGTACCAGAAAGTGCTAATTTGTGTTCTGCTTTTAATAATTTTACAGATTGAGCTGTTTGGCTCATTGCATTTTTGATATTTTGAGATTCATCAAGAATGATGTATCTAAATTCGTATTTTTGTAATTCTTCAATATCTCTTCTAATCAAAGCATAACTTGTAATTACAACATCGTGTTCAGGAATTTTCTCAAAGAAATTTTTTCTTTCAACACCGGAAAGTTTTAGACAACTTAAAGTTGGTGCAAATTTTTGAATTTCTGATTCCCAGTTGAACACAACTGATGTTGGACAAACAACAAGAACAGGTTTTTCACCGTCTTCTTCTTTTGCTTTTTGAATTAAAGCAAGTGCTTGTAATGTTTTACCAAGACCCATATCATCAGCTAAAATACCGTTCAAGCCATATTTGTACATAAACCATAACCAGCCAAAACCTTTTTGTTGGTATTCACGGAATGTAGCATTGATACCTTTTGGTAATTCAACATCTCCACCAGTTGAGAAAGTAGAAATTTGATTCCAAAATTCTTCAAATCTTTTACTCATTACAAGTTCAAAGTTTTGGTTCTTCAATTCTGTAACCAAACCAGCACGGTATGTTTTTACAACAAACTCGTTTTCGTTGTTTCTGTATGCATCAAATGAATTGAAAGATTTCATCATCGCATAAATATTTTCTGCCGGATATTCTACAAAACCTAAACTTCTAATTCTTGCGTATTTTTCATTACTTTGAATTGTGTCATAAATATCGTCAAAGTTAATAATTTCATCACCAACTTGACCGTATAATTTGATAACAAAGCTGTCTGATTCTGTTTCAGAAAAATCGATTTTTGCACACATTCTAAATGGCTCGTCAATAATTTTGAAGAAGCTCATATCATCTTTTTCTTCAAATACCCAGCCGTCACCAGCCTTGTTCATATAATAGTTATAGAAATTAATTGCATCTTCTTTTTCTAAAGCCAAATTGTTTGTTTGCATTGGAACAAATTTACAAGCCAAAAGCATTTGATATGCTTGGTATTCGTGTTCTAAATTTCTTTTTACCCAATAAATTAAATCTTCTTCAGGTTTTTTAATTGTCACATAAGGTGACTTATCTTGTTTAGAAAATGGAACTCTAACTCCGTCATATTCAAATTCTAAAGAAGCTTTTAATGACTGGTCATAGTCGATACCTAAAGTAACTATTTTTTTAGGTGGACGTTGTTCCAACATCAATTTACTGATAGTATCAGAAATTTCTACATCAATTTGTTCACGTAATTTTGGTAATTCTTCGTAAATAAATTTACCACCCTCAGCATCTTTCAAATCTGTGAAAGTTTGTTTGATAAGATTTTGCGGTAAAACATTCATTGATACATTTGTTGGGAAAATTATATTTTTATATCGTCCCCACTTAATTTGACGAGAGAAATATCTAACCTCTTCAAAAGGTATTTCTTCATCCGTATCAGGTCTTTTCCAAGATAAAGCAAGCATAATTGTACCTGCTGTAGAACTGTTTACTGATAAAACAATTCTCCATTCGTCTTTAACAAATTTAAGTCTTTGTTTACTTCTTTCATCAAGAACTTCATCTGCAAGTGCTAACAATGGGAACATTGGTGCAAATTTTGTAATTGGAATATCATACCAACCAGCCTTTTTATCTTGACGAGAAAGTTTTAATAAGTTTTTGAAAATTTCAACTTCTGCAAGTTGAGCATTATTTAATTTGAAATTTGGATCATTTTTTTGAGCTTCCATTAATGCCATAAGAATCGGTTCAATTGCTCTAACAACTTTGCCTGTAGAACGTGACATTACAAGAATTGAGAAGAAATTTGGTTTTCTTTTTGGATTAAAATGGAAAATATAGTTACCAGTTGGAGCTTCTGTCAAAGCTGTATTTTCATCTGGATAATCAAATTCCATACCAAACTTAGTTTCTAACCAATCTTCGTACGCATGGTCATTAATAGCTTTTAGAGCAACAGCAACAGCGTGTTTACACCATTCCTCTTTCAATGGACAACTACAACGTGCCTCTACTTTATTTTTCTTAAAAATTAAATCAGTACTATATGCATCTTGGAAATTACCTTTAACTTTTCCTTTATAGAAATTCTTTTCAGGATAAGCTTCAAGTATCATATTGCTAGTATAGTACTCGTAACCTCTTCGCCAGCTACCTGCCGAAGCATTATCTTTTAAAAATTTAAAATTGAATTCAGGATGACTCATTGGATTGTGGAGTATCTCTTTCTTTTACTTCAATAAGGCTATCAATAAACGATTAAAAGTTTATACCTCAAAAATCGTACGTTCATTATTACATGAAAGATTTTAAAGTGCAAGTTATTAATAACATATACCTTTTAAAAAAATATCCTCTATATAGAGGATACCCACATATAAAAAAAATAGTAAAATTTTTTACATAAATAAAGAGGTTAGGGAGTTATTCGTGGCATACAATTATCGTCAAGAAGATTATAGAGGGTATTATCAACAAAGAAATGGTTACGCTAGAAGCAACCAATCTAATATTGTTAGAAATTATACCCAAACTCCTATTAGAAAACATCAACAAACACCTCTTCAAAGACCTGTTCCAACTAAGGTTAGAAGAAAAAAAGTTGCAAAAAAACAAAATACTTTCAAAGTTTTAATAGCAAACACTATTTTATTATGCTTATTAGGTTTGTTAGGATATTTTGTTCTTCCAACTGGTTTTAACGATATTACAAAACCATTATTCTTAGGTGAAAATAATAAAAATATAACTTTCAATGCAAAAGAAATTTTGTACCCAACTTTGAATTACATGTCAAATGATTGGTATATGGGAAGCAGATTTTTAGCTACAGCAAATACTGAAAAACCTCAAATGGCATCTATCTTTACAACTTCAAGAATGAAACCTCTTGAAGATAAATTAACAACTTTAATGAAAGCTTACCCTACAATCAAACCTGCAATTTATGTTTGGGATTATGATACAGGAAATTATGTAGATATTAACGGTGACAAAGTTTATTCTGCAGCAAGTATTATTAAAATTCCTGTTTTAATTCAATTATTTAAACAAATTGAAGCTAATCAAATTCAATTATTTGATAAAATGGAACTTACTGAATACAACAAAGCAAGTGGCTCAGGCTCAATGCAATACTACAAGACAGGTTCAGAATATACACTTGATTATCTTGCCAAAGTTATGATTCAAGATTCAGATAATTCTGCAACTAATATGATTATGTCTAAAGTTGGTTCAATGACTGGTGTAAATAGAGCTATCAGAAATTGGGGCTTGAAAAAAACACACGTTGAAACTTGGTTACCTGATTTAACTGGTACAAATTACACAACAGCAAAAGACTTAACAACAATGTTGTATAACCTTGATAACCCAAGTTTCTTAAACATCAGCTCAAGAGAATATATAGTTGATTATATGAGTCACGTTAAAAATAATAGACTTATCCAAGCTGGTTTGGGTAAAGATGCATTGTTTGTACACAAAACAGGCGACATCGGAACAATGTTAGGTGATGCAGGTATTGTATATATGCCAAATAATAAAAAATATGCAGTTGTTATCCTTGCAAATAGACCTTATAACTCACCTCAAGGTGTAAACTTTATTAAAAATGCATCTAAAATTATTTATGATTATATGTTAACAGTAAAATAATAAATATTTACGATTAAGGTTCAAATTCAACAATAGCTTAAAAGGCAATAAATTTTGAGAAAAATACTTTATATAAGTAAGGAAAATTATATTTATTATTCATACATTTTTTAGCGTTCAGTAAAGAACTGATTGCCATTGTGTTTTGGTCACTTTGTTAAGAAATGTGTAGTTTTATGCAACAAAAAAGGCAATTTCTTAAACTTAGTTTACTTTATATAAGAGTAAGAGAGATTTAAGAGAGGCAAACATAATGGCAAACCAATTATTTTCACAAGTTGTAGCTGATTATTACAAAGCTTCTTCTGAATCAATCAACGCTTCTTCTAAAAAAGACATCAGAAGAAAATCATTAAAAGGTATCATGCAAGAATCATTCTTTCACGGTGCAAGCTACCTTGGAGCAAATTTTATCGCTTAATTAAATAAGCACGGATTGGGAAATAGGTAAAACTAAACACTACACGAGGAAAAGGAAAAGGTATTTGATTACAGCAGGGCTCGAAAGAGTCCTTTTTTATTAAATGCGTAAGCCGATGTGAAGTCTGAAAAGACTTGCAGAAGTGCAAGGCTTTTAAAGACGCAACATAATATCAGCGACGTTTCAAATCTGTGATTTGACAGGAGCAAAACAAGAGAGCAGAGGCACGAGCGAAAAATTTACTGTCATGCTGAAGCGTGCTTAGTGAAATATGTCATATTCTAGTATGTTCAACATCTTACCAAATAAAAATTTGAAAAATTAAACTTGAGTGCGTTTATCGTTAAATGTTAAATTTTCACATTGGTATGATTCTGAAACAAGTTCAGGATGACATAAAAACTACATATACTTTAATATATAGTATGAACCAAAATAAATTATAGAAAGTGTTAATAATGAAAAATTTTCAACTTTAAATCCAAAAAAGTAAGAAACAAAAAATGATAAAAGAATTCCAATTAGAGATAAAATCATTGCTAATATAACTGCTATAAATTTATTCAATTCCAGTTTGCAAATAATTTTAAAAAATCTCGCAGGAATAATACCTATAATTCCTAAAAGAATACTTATAAAAAATTCGAAAACAAGTTCCATTATACGCCTGAGCCTTTGATTTCAATATGTTTTAATCTTTGTTCAATTTTTCTATACCATTGTAGAGGTTCTTGATATAAGGTTTCATAATCTTCAAGTTTACCCTCAGAGATTTCTTTAAATTGATTATCGCAAGCTTTTGATAAAATATCTGCCAAATATTGTGTATATTCTTTTCTATCAACTTTTGCATCTTCAAGAAGAATTGGTTCTTGAAAATCAACCAAAACTTCAGGTTTGTTTGCTCTTAAGAACATATAATTTACAGCAATAGGCACTAAGTTAACCTTGCCAAATTTCTTTACTGCATTTTGTGCGATATAAGTTATACCTGTTTGAAATTCTATCGGTCTATAATTTGGTGGCATAATAATTCCTTGTGGAAAAATATACAAGAAGTTATTCAAATCACCAATGGTTTCCGATGCGAATTTAAGTGCTGGCATAGAAGATTGAGCAGATTTTTTATTAACAGAAAAAGCTCCGCATCTCCTCAACAATGGAAAACGATTAAGTTCTTCCACCATAATACGAATTTCTTTTTTAAATAATCTTCTACAAAGATTATAACCAACAAGACCATCCCACCAATTTGTGTGTGGTGCAAACAATATCGTAGGTGCAGATGTATCTCTATTAAAAACTTTATCTGCATTTTTATATCTTAAAGCGAAAAATCTGTTTTCAATCATGTGAAAGAAAACATAATCTGCAACCCAAAGCCAAAACGCATCTGTTTTTGGTGGTGTGAATTTTTCGTCTTTATTTCTTAGTTTTGTCGGTGGTACGTGTTCGTATAAATTTTCCATATCATATTCATAATACACTATTTTTAATTTTAAGGCAGATACTTAACAATATTTTTAAAAAATGTTAACAATACACTAAATTTTTATTGTTTATAAAACATGTTTAAAATACGATAAAGTCATAGGAAATGAAGTGAATATCTTCAGCTGTGCCGCAGCCGTAAAAGCCGGAATGCTATATAAATTCGCCAATCTTCGAGCAAAGTAAGGCATTAATACTTTTTACCCTGAAAATTGAGTATGAGTTTTTTACCCTAATTGTCGAAATTTGGCACACCTCGTTAGTCTTAATGGAAGTGTTTAAAATGAGTACTCCTCTAGCCGTACAAACAAATAAAGCCTCAGGCGGTCTATGTCCACACGGATTGCCACCAGGAGCGTGTCCAATTTGTTCAGGTGGTATGAGTTCAGCAAGTAAAAAAGCTGATTTTAGTGCAAAACCTGGGGAAATGAGTTGGAATGAGTGTGCTGCAATAGGAGCAATGTTAAGAGCACAAAAACTTCGTGCACAACAAAATGAGCAAGCTTACCAAAACAGGTTACAGGCTTTAGCAAAATTTGAATCAAATATGATGGCTGTTACACAAAGGCTTTCTGCTATGGCATCAAAGTTAGCACAAATGCAATCAATTTTAGCAAAACCTGCAGTTGTTTTATTTAACAAGGTTTTAATTCCAACGACTAATTTTATAAAAAATATGCCAGCAAATGTAATGAATTTTACCGGAAAATTTCTTAACAAGGTCTTTGATATACAAGATAAGTTAACGGCAATGTTTGGAGAATTGAAAGCTTCAATAGAAAAGAAAGTTTCAGATAAGCTTCAAGAGGCAAAGAAAAAGATTATTTCTCTATTTGGAATATACGAACCGAAAGAGGTTGAGGAAGAAAAGAAAGTAGATCAATCGAAACGAACCTTTGAGGCAAGGACATTCTTGCACGATGTTTACAACAAGATAACAAGAGTATTCCAAAGTTACGACGATATGAAACAGGAAAAAGAAATTGATACAATCGACTAGATACACACCAGAAAGAATAGTAAAAGAATTTATGCCGAAGACATACAAGCCTTGCGAATTGCCTACGGCTACTCGTCCTTTTGCTCTTTTTGACAATGATAAAATCGACTGTTTTGTACGTAATAAGGAAATGGCAATTCCAAGATTAGCAAGCTTAATTAGTAAGGCTAAGACAGAAGCCGAAAAAACAGAATGCATTTTTATTGCAGACCAAATGGCTGAAAATGGAACAAAAAATATGGGAGCTTTGTACCACAGAATGTCAAAATTTAACAATGACAAATCCCCAAATGTTCAAACGTTTCTATCAGGATTTTATAGAAAAACACTTAATCCTGATGCATTTGGTCCATTAGTAAAAACAATGATGGATAATGTAAAAAATCCGCATAAAAATATTTCTTACGACCCCAATGAAGAAGTTGGCGGAGCAGTAATCGAATACATCAGAGATGCATTCCAAAAACAATTTAAAAATAATAAAAAGGTAGATTAAATATAAAGGAAGGGAAAATGAAAGTAAACGCAATCAAAAACACAATGCTTTTAAAATCAAAGCAAAACTTGATGTTTAAAGGTAATATGCCAAAAATTACATTTTCAAGTGGCGTAAACCTTAACCAACCAACAAAAGATGTTTTTCAAAAATCTGAAAAACCAGCTCCAGCTGTAGTTGAAAAGCCTGCTAAAAAAGAAGAAAATGACAAATTTGAATTACCAAAAGACAGAGTTTTCAAAAAGCCAATAATGTCTACAAAAGAAAAACCATACTGTCAATTTGATAATGACAAGGTTAATTTATTCGTAAACGCTAGAGAAAAAGCTATTCCAGCTTTGGCAGAAATGTTAAACAACGCAAAAGACGAGGCTGAAATTTGCGAGGGTTTATATATTGCAAATTCTATGGCTATGGAGAATGTAAAAGGTGTTGATAAAATGTACTATGGAACTTTTTCAAAATTCAATGAAAACCGTTCACCAAACGTACAATCACTTTTATCAGGAGTTTATAGAAGAATCTTAGTTCCTGATACATTTGGACCTCTTGTAAAAATGTTAGCAGACAACATTAAAGAACCACCACAAGACCCACCATTCGATCCAAACGAATCTATCGGTGGTGCAATTTTAGAACTTATCAAAGCTCCTAAAATTAATCCTCTATAAGGAAATAAATATGTACTAAAAAGAGCTACTTAAAAAGTAGCTCTTTTTCTGTTTTTATAAAAACTTTTTAGTTTTCTTCTTTTAGCATAGCCAAGTTTTCTTTAGCTGTTTCATTTTCAGGGTCTAATTTAAGAATTGATTCATACATTTCAATAGCGTCAGTAATTTGACCTTGTCCCTCATAAATAAGTGCTAATTGGTGTCTTGCTCCAATATGATTTTGGTCTAATTGAAGAACTTTTTTAAGAGAGGCAATTTCGTTTTCTACATCTCTTTGTCTTGCATATAATCTTGCTAATCTGTAATGAGCATAAGCATTTTCACTATCGTATTTAATAGCTTTTAATAATGCGATTTTTTCTTCGTAGATATTTTCAATAACTTCATAACATTCAGACAAGTAAATATAACATTCTGATTGTTCTGGATTTAGTTCTAGAGATTTTTTCAATTGAGTAATAGCCTCGTTGTAGCTCTTGATGTGCATATTTACTTTACCAAGTTGCAAGTAAATAGCTGGGTTAGATTCGTCATATTGAATAGCAAGAGGGAATAATTTAAAGCATTCTGTATATTCGCCTTGGTCGAACAAATCCATTGCCCATTCAACATACAGATTACTCATATCGGTATGTACAAGTGCAACTTCTCTTGGTGGAACTAAATCCAAGATTTCTTTATAAGTTGTAACTGCATTTGTATATTGTTTTTCATCTCTATATGCCTGAGCTAGAATTTTTCTAATTTCAACATTTTCAGGATTACTTTCTGCAAGAACTAATAAGTAATCTAAGCCTTTATTAAATTCACCTTTTAAAATGTATATTTTCGCAATTAAAGCTCTTGTTGAAACTTTATCTGCAAATGGATGTTCAAATAATTGTTCAGCATAAGTTAATGCCTCATCATATCTTTTTAGTGCATAATTAATATTTACAAGATTTTGTAATAACCACAATGAGAAGTTATCGTCTTGAGCACTTGCTAAAAGTTCATCACATAAATTTATTGCGTCATCAAATTTTTTTGTTTTTATATATAATTCAATGATTTTTTTGTTAATATCAACGTCTTCTGGATAAATTTCTTTTATTGCAAATAATTCTTCAAAAGCCTCGTCATATTCTTCTAAATCAACATGTAAATTAGCTAAAATAGTCTTAACTTTTAAAAGTTCAGCGTTACTATCAACATATTGTTCATATTTTTTGAACATTTTCATTGCAGATATTTTTTGATTTTGAGAAAGATAAATATCTGCTAATTCTCTAATCGCAATATTATTTTCAGGATCCATTTCAAGAATATATTTGTATTCATTAATAGCTTTTGAAATTTGGTTTATTTTCTTGTAGCATTTTGCAAGTAAAACGTGCATTGGTACATTATCTTTTTCTTTTTCAAGAATAAGTAAAATTGTACTAATAGCATCATAAATTTTATCTCTTGAGTAAAAAGCTTTTGCCAAATATTCTCTTATTGGTAAAGCATCTGGTTGACTTTTTAAGTATTCAATAGATACATTTTCAACAATTTCATATTTCTTTTGTCTATACAACATTTCAATTTGTTTAAGCATATCAGCTAAACTAATTTGAAGTTCTTTTTTGTATCCTGGTTGAGTAAAAGAAACCAAAAGATATGAAAGGTATACTATAAAACCAATTGAGATGGCAATAATTATAAAAACAAGAGTGTTAGTCATAAAAAATCCTTTTTCGTCGACTGTTTTAGTTCTTTAAAAATAGTAAAGAATTTTACTTTTTTTCTAAAAACATTATAGTATATTATATGCGAAAAATTTTGTTATGTCTACTAATTCTCACAATTTTTCTATCTGCGGGGCTTGTTTATGCAGAAGAAGTTGACTGGAGTACTATAGGTAATCCGGACAACGCTTGGGATGGGCAAAAACCAATTACCAATAAAGAATTTGAAGAGATAATGACAGAGTTAGAAAAGAAGAAAAATAAATCTAAAAGAGGTCCTAAACCTATGAAAGGGACTGAATTAAACCAATCTTCTAGCGATGTAGAACTTCTTACAAACATAAATACTGCTATTCCACTTTTAAATTTGCCTGTGCCAATTGTAGTTGGCGGAGAATTGCTTATTCCGGGACATTACAAAGTTATTGGGGAAAAGGCTAATAATAAGGTTTATCTAAAATTCTATCAAGGTTATAGAATGATAGCTCAAACTGAGGCTTATGAAACAGAAGATGATTTTGGTTCTGAAGACATATATTTTATAAAATATGAAGAAGCACCAAATAATCATTTAAAAATAATGTTTGGCTCAATGGAGTTTAATGCATTTACTTTTGTTACTTATTTGAGTAATTAGCTTTTAAATTATAACTTTAAGTGCTATTATTGAGCTATGGACTATAGTTTATTGTTAAACCCAATATTAGTATCGGTAATAGTACTTTGCTCGCTATGTTTATGCAAGGTTAATGTAATTTTGTCTATTATATTGTCTACTATTGTTGCTGGGATGTTATCACATTTTACATTCACAAAAACAATGAACTTGTTTATAAGCGGAATGGGTGCTAATTCAGAAACAGCATTGTCTTACATTTTGTTAGGAACTTTTGCTGCAGCAATTACAACAACTGGTTTAGCAACATTACTCTCAAGATTTTTGGAAAAAGTTATTAATGGCAAAAAAAGATACTTGGTATCTGTAATTATTTTGATGGCTATTGCCTCTCAAAACTTAATACCTATTCATATTGCGTTTATTCCAATTTTAATTCCGCCATTATTATCACTAATGAACAAATTAAAAATTGATAGAAGAATGATTTCTTCTGCCTTAGCATTCGGTTTAAAAATGCCATATATTGTTATTCCTGCTGGTTTTGGTCTTATTTTCCAAGGCTTGATTGCAGATTATATGACAAAAAGTGGCATCAAGGTTACGATGAGTGATGTTTGGCATGTAAACTGGTTCTTAGGTTTGGCAATGCTAGTTGGTTTATTAATTGCCATTTTTGTAAGTTATAGAAAACCTAGAGAGTACAAAGATTTAGCTATTCTTCAGACAGAAGATGAATTTGAAAATATAACATTCAATAAAAAACATTTTATGGTTATTATTGCAGCTGTTGCAACCTTATTAATTCAACTAATTACTGGTTCTTTACCATTAGGTGCTGTAATAGGTTTAACTATTATTTTTGCAACAGGTGTTGTTGATCATAAAAAATCTGATGATTTATTCAATCAAGGTATTTTATTAATGGGTAATATTGCTTTTGTAATGCTTATTGCAGCTGGGTTTGCACTTGTATTACAAGAGGGCGGTGGAATTGAAACTTTGCTTAATTCAGTAGCTCCACATTTAGAGGGAAACAAGTTTATTTCAGCCTTTGCTATGTTAGTAATTGGATTATTTATTTCTATGGGTATTGGTACATCTTTTGGGACTATCCCAATTTTAACAGTTTTATTTGTTCCTATTTGTGTAAAATTAGGGTTATCTGTTCCTGCATCAATTATTTTGATGTCAGCTACTGCAGCGTTAGGTGATGCTGGTTCTCCTGTTTCTGATACAACTTTAGGTCCAACTTCTGGGCTGAATGCAGACGGACAACACGACCATATTAAAGATACTTGTATTCCTACATTTTTACACTTTAATATTCCGCTTATAATCTTTGCTCTTATTGCAATTTACATCTTCTAAAATTTAAGGATTTCCTAAATTTATAGAGTTTTCGTGTTTGCTTACAAGATGGATAAATTCTTTTACAAGAGCCTCATTCCATTTTTTGCCGGCTTCTTCTTTAATGATTTCAAGAGCTTTTTCTTTTGGCATTCCATCTCTATAACTTCTTTTTTCAATCATTGCAAAATATGCATCTGTAATAAGAATAATTTGAGATACAAGAGGGATTTCAGGACCTTTCATTTGATTTGGATAACCTGTTCCATCCCAATTTTCGTGGTGTTTTTCAATAATTGGGATAACATCTTGTATATTTGAGATTGGTTTTAAAATTTCTCTAGCTGCAATAACTGGATGTTCCTTGATATGTGCTTTTTCTTCTTCTGTTAAAGGTTCTTTCTTTTGAAGAAGTTCTTTTGGTAACATCAAGTTTCCAATATCATACAACAACATTGCAACTTTTAAATTGTCTAATTCTTCTGGAGCTAATTCAAAATGTTTTGCCAACATTGTCGCAATAAGTAATTTTGATTTAGTTGAACCGTCATTATGTGTTGGGTTATATGTTTTTGCTAACATATCAGCAACGGTGTATACCATTTCTTTTGGAGAATTGCTATCTGCAGTTGTTGTTTTAAGTTTTTCACATAATTCTTTAGACATGTTTTCATCAACTGGAACACGTTGTTTTGATAAAATATCGATAAATGCATCAATAGCACGTTCTTGCCAAGAAGATTGGTTGTTTGTTTTAGCCAAGGTAACTTGGTTTCTACCATTACGTTTTGATTGATACATGGCTTGGTCTGTTAATTCAAGCAATTCTTCAACATCATCAGACTGTTCTAAAAATGTTGCTACACCTAAACTTGCTGTAATCTTACCAACAATTTCTATAGGCGAATCCTCGATAGCTTTTCTAATTCTTTCTGCGGCTTTCATACCACCTGTAGAATCAATTCCTGGAAGAAGTACGTTAAATTCTTCACCACCCATTCTTACAGGAACGTCGATTGAACGAGCATTTTGTTTTAATACTTTTGAAATTTGTTGAATGGCCAAATCGCCTAATGAGTGACCAAATTTATCGTTAATGTGTTTTAAATGGTCTAAATCAATACCAATGATTGTAAATGGCTGATGTTGACGTTTTGCACGAGTAACTTCTTTGTCTAAGCATTCTTGGAAATATCTTCTGTTGTACAAACCTGTTAAGGCATCTGTTACGGCTTGGTCTTTTACAACTTGGAATAGATTTACGATAGTTAAAGCTAATTCAATTTGTCTTGCAAATAGTTTTAAGAAATCAAGTTCACCCTCTGTAAGTTCTTCTCTGTATGACATTACGCAAAGAACACCGAAGTCCTTGTTAATAGTTTTTAGAGGAAGAACAATAAATGAACGGCATTTTGCATTTGATAAAATGCTTTCCATTGTTTCTTCATCTAAATCTACAAAAATAGAATCAAGCCCTGCTCTCAAGTCCTTACTGTGTGTAATTTCGTTTTTGCTAAGAGCTTTCCAAACAAGTTTGTTTTTATCGTAAAGTAATCTATTTGAATTTAAATGACCTTTAAAAAGTTTTGAAAACTTATCTGTAGTGTCATCCTCTGACATTGCAATAATTTTTGAAAATTCACCGTCCTCGTCATTTTCTTTTTGCAAAATTACGCAACTTAAATAATTCAATTCAGTTTGAAGTGTTTCTACTGTTGTTTTTAATACGCTAGAAATAGGCTTTGCAGAGTTCATCATATCCCAGATGTGTTGCAAAGTTAACATACGTTGGTTAGCAACCTTTAACTCATAAGTTCTTTCTTCAATTTCTTTTTCCAACTCGGCATTACGTTCATAAATTTCTAAAAAATCTTTTTTACCAGTATATAAATTATTTTCAACTTCTGTTATTTGTTTTGTGAAGTTCTTTATTTTGCCGAGAAAATTTTTCATTTAATAAATCCTTTAGGGTTTTTTCGTAATATTATACTACATCTTTTTATCGTAGTAAATATAGACTTTTAAAAATTTATCATTAAATAAAAAAAGTACACTAAATGAATGGTCTAATTTATTTAGCAAAATGAGATAATGTGAATAGAGATATGTTTAAATTGGGGAGAAAATTTAACGTATGATACCAAAGATTGGACCTAGACAGTATCCAATAAGCAAACCTCAAGTTAATAATGAGGAAGAAGCTAAAAAAGCCTCTACTGAAACTGAGCAGGAAGGTGACAACCTACAGCAAAGTAAAGGTTTAGCTTATACGCAAGAAAATCAAACTCAATTACCGAGTGCAGACGCTACTCGTTCTAATTTGGTGCAAACTCCTCAACAACATTCGGAAATCACAAATGAAAATGGTTTGTGTAAATCTCACACACCATTGAGTCAACGTAGTACAAAAATTAATATTGCTCAAATTTTAAAAGATTTTAAAAATACAGCTATCGCTATTGCAACTCCAGAAGATTTGATGGAAGAAGTTGATGGCTATATTGGATTAATCAAAAAACAAGTTTCAAAAGAATCACCTAATATCAAATTAATTCAAGCTAACTTAAAAAATGCCGGTGGATTACTTGATAAATACATTTCTGATACCTTGAATAAAGATTCAAAGGTTGTACAAAACTGGGTTGATGCTGTATTCTTACAGGATGTTAACTACAAATACGATGATGAAGAAGTTAATGTAGACTTTTTAGTAAACTTCCCTGAAAAGAAAGAGGACGAAACTAAAAAAACAAATTCTGATGCTCCTGCATCTTCTACAAAAGTAGAACCGCAAAAGGTTGAAGATAAGGATAAAGATTTAAAAACTAAATTTATAAAAGCAAAAAAAGAAGCCTCTATTGAACAATTTAGAGAAGCTCTAGCTTTGACAGATACGGCAGAAGATAAAGAAATTAAGCCAAAAATCACTTTTGAAATGGGTAAAATTTATGATAAACAAGATAAATTACCTGAGGCTTTAATTTGTTATCAACAAACTCTTGAAAATTCAAACGATAAAAGTTTGAAATTCCAAACACATTATTCTATGGCAAAAATCTACGATGATGTGAACGAGTTTGAACCAGCTATTGACCACTACTTTATTGCAATTGGTTATGCTGGTGAAGCAGAGAATGACGAGGCTCAATCAACTTTCTTGACAAAAATGGCAAACATGTTTGCAGATAAATATGATAAAAAAGCTTTTGATTTTTATTCAGAAGCTGAAACTGTTGCTGAAAGAGTTGATAAACCAAAGGTTAAAGGCTTTGTATCAAGCAATACGGCAACTGCTTATGATAAATTTAATATGCCAAAGAGTGCTTTAAAATATTATTCTGACGCTATTCAAAATTATTCTAAGACAAATTCTGACGATAAAGTTGCAATAAATTATAAACGTGCTGGTCAATTGATGACTGACTATAATAAAAAAGATAAAGCCAAATCTCTATTACAAAAAGCGATGAGCTATGCTATAAAACTTGATGATAAAGAAATGATGAAAGAAATTAATAAAGATTTGATTAAAAATTTGTAGGTGGTTTTACAAAAGCACAAAACGGCGTAAGCTAATGCTTACGCCGTTTTAAAATACATTTTTTCGAGAACTAACCTCTGATTTTTAGTTTTTTAACTAATTCTCTGTAACCATCTAAGTTAGTATCTTTTAAATATGATAAAAGTCTTTTTCTTTTACCAACTAACATTAAAAGACCTCTTTTTGTAGCGAAATCTTTTTTGTTAGCTTTCATGTGTTCAGTTAATTCAATAATTTTTTGGCTCATCATAGCGATTTGAACGCTTGCAGAACCTGTATCATTAGCGTCTTTACCATATTTTTTAACGATTGATGCTTTGTTTTTTAAGTTGATTGTCATTTCAAAACTTCCTTTTTTATTTATATCTCTGTAATAATGATATAAAAAAAAAGAAAAAAATCAACACATGAGATTAAAAATACTTAACAAATTAGAATTAATCTGCAAAAATACTGATTTGAGTTGCAAATCTTTGAGCAGAACAATAACTATCTGTAGCTCTTTGCAATTTGCTTAATTCAGCATCTCTAGTTGCGTAAGCTTCTTTCATTGTAATTGTAGATGCATCGTATTTTTCTTGATTTTTTTCACGAATGAAAGCGTTACTTTGATATAATTTATTTTGTTTTTTTAATTTTGCGTTATCTGATTTTGCGTGATAGTAAGAATCTCTAGCATTTGCATAAACTTCACGTTGTTCTTCTAATTGAACGAAAAGAGATTTAGCTCTTGCATTTTGCTCAGCTTGCATTTTAGCCATCTTAGCTTTCTTTTCCTTTTGATTAGCTTCAACAGGATCTGTTAGATAACCAAATGATTTTTTAATATCGTTATTAATTTCAGCCATGCTAAATGTCCTCTTTAATCTCTCGTACTTATATAAAGTATTTTTCTTTCAAAATATTGCCTTTTTGTAGTATGATATTTCTATGATAGAACGTTATTCAAGAGAAGAAATGAAGAAAATTTGGGATATTCAAACAAGATTTGAGTATTACCTAAAGGTTGAAATTGCAGTCTGCAAGGCTTATTCAGAGCTTGGCGTAATTTCTGTAAATGACTATGAACAACTTTCTAAATTAGCAAAATTCGACTTAACAAAAATTAACATAATCGAAAGCGAGATAAAACATGACTTTTTGGCGTTTTTGACCAATGTAAATGAAAGCCTTGGTGATTACGCAAAATATATGCATGTGGGTCTTACAAGTTCTGATGTTATAGATACTGCTTTCGCTCTTCAAATAAAGGAAAGTAGCGATATTTTATTTAAGGATTTTGATAAATTATTGAAACTTTTGAAAGAAAAAGCGTTTGTTTATAAAAACACTCTATGTATAGGAAGAACCCATGGCGTTCAAGCTGAACCAATGACATTTGGGTTAAAGCTTTTAAATTGGGTTGATATTATTGAAAGAGCAAAATCTAATTTAGAAAAAGCTACTGAAAATGCTAGAGTTGGACAAATTTCTGGTCCAGTTGGTACTTATAGTAACGTTAATCCTAGCGTAGAAGAAATTACTTGTCGTGAATTGGGATTAAAACCAGCAAGAATTTCTACACAAATTATCCAAAGAGATATTCATGCGTTTTATATTCAAAATCTTGCACTTATTGCAAGCGTGATAGAACAATTCGCAACAGAAATTAGACACTTGCAAAGAACTGAAATCAGAGAATTAGAAGAGGGCTTTTCTACTCTTCAAAAAGGATCTTCTGCAATGCCTCATAAGAAAAACCCTATCACTTGCGAAAACTTATGCGGACTTGCAAGAGTCGTTAGAAGTAATTCAGTTGCTGCGTTAGAAAATATTCCTCTTTGGAACGAAAGAGATATTTCTCATAGTTCTGCAGAAAGAATTATTTTCCCTGATAGCTTGATTCTTATTGATTTTATGTTGAATAGATTTATAGGTTTGATTGAAAATCTTAAAGTTAATGAAAAAAATATGAAGAAAAATGCAAATTCATTCGGTGGAATCGTTTTTTCACAAAAAGTTATGCTAACTCTTGTAGAAAAAGGTATAACAAGAGAAGAGGCTTATAGACTTGTACAAAGAAATGCACTAGATGCTTTTGATAACGACGGTAATTTTAGAGAAAACCTATTAGAAGATTCAGATGTGTTGAAATATTTAACAGCAGAAGAAATTAATAACTGCTTTGATTATAACGCATATTTAAAACATGTTGACGATATTTTTAAAAGATTTGAATAATTTGATATTTAAAAAGGGGCGAAGCCGTTGGCTTTGCCCCTTTTTTACGCAATAAAAAACGGAACTAAATTGTTCCGTTGATAATAACCAAAAACT
>ERZ808278.722-NODE-722-length-18425-cov-4.140392_pt1 | contig 18425 bp, 15 predicted proteins | sample MGYA00521239_ERZ808278 | MGnify/ENA primary metagenome ERZ808278 (study PRJEB31516, sample SAMN03275600) | gut metagenome | biome: mammalia-associated habitat; material: feces | host: Papio cynocephalus | place: Kenya | collected 2012-07-17 ... | reverse complement strand
AAAATGAATTTTACGAAAAAAAGAGAGTGCCTAGGCACTCTCTAATTTAATTATTGGATCGAATTCATATGCATGTTGACACTGCATTTGTCCAACAAACATGTCAACTATCATTGTATTGAATGAAATTGATTTAACACCACCATTGACAATTTCGACATTTAAACACCTCGTCCAGCAATAATCCTGATATGCAGTCACAAATGTACCTACACTAAATTTTTCAGACCATTTAAGATCTTTTACTTCATCTGCAGTTTTGCAATGGCTTTCTTCAATATAATTTCTGATTTCTTCCTTAGTCATAGTAGCCTCCATTATTTATTCATCTCGATTGGATTTTTAAAATCAAATATATCTTCATAACAAAAATTTTCTTCGAGCATAAAATCTCTAGTGATCGATAAAAATATTATAGAAACAATATTCCCATGATCATCAGTTTTGATTATTTTAGGTTCAACCCATAAAATATTTTCAAATTTATCATATTTCACTTTATGATGAAATAAGTAAGTCCAGTTAATATTTTTAATGGAAGAGACTGTTTTACACTTCCATAATTTAATATAATCTCTAATATCGTCTTCTGTCATGTTTGTTTCCTTTCTTAGGGAAAATATCTCTATCGTATAAAGTGTCCGGAGAAATAACATCTCCTCTAATGTCTCGAATTTCGATAGGACTGGTTCCATACATAGAGTATCCAAATAATCCCAATATCAATTCTCGTTTACGAATACGATATTCGATGTGTTTATGTACTAATTTTCGTAAACTACCCGGAGTTAAATCATGAATATTTGTATCTTTGATTAATTTTACCTGAATATCTCGAATTTTACCAAGCAATTCTGTTCCTCCATCAATTTCATTTTTATAATTTGATCCATGGCTATTTTGACATAAATCAATAGATTTTTGGAGTCTATCATATATGAAAACGGATTCCTCTAATTTTGAAAACATTTCTGATTTAAGCGGAGGCAAATTATTATATTCGGAAATATATCTATTCGCCTGGTTGATGTTTTCTTGTAATAATTTAGGTATTTTCTTATTTGGTCGTCTAATCATTTCTTACCCCTTCTTTCTTTAAATTCACCAAAATTATATACCACTTCATATAAAATATTATTTTTTATTTTATTGAACCCATTACAAATCAATAAAAAATACTTAGAAAGGATAACGTAACATGCTAACAGGTAAAGAAATCAAAAGACTTATTGGAACTGGTCAGATTACTATTTCTGACTATGATGAAAAACGGGTAAATCCAAATAGTTATAATCTTCGTATTGGAAATGAAATTGGTTATTATCCAATGAACGAATATCATGAATACGCAACTCATGATATAGAACATGAATATCCGGTTTATTATTTGGATTCAAAAAAAGAAAATGAAATGGAAGTTGTAAAAATCCCGGATGATGGAATTATCTTGACTCCAGGGATGCTGTATTTAGCATCCACAATGGAAAAAGTGAAAGCAGATGGAGTAATTCCGTGTATTTCTGGAAGATCTTCTATGGCAAGATTAGGAATTGAAATTCACAGAACTGCCGGATTTGGTGATATTGGAGCAGATATGAAATGGACTCTGGAAATTACAGTTGTCCATCCGGTAAAAATTTACCCAGGGCAAGAATTATGTCAAATTTATTTTGAATATCCGGATGGCGAATACGAGAATTATCATGGAAAATATCAAGGAAGTGAAACTCTTGTAAAAAGCCGTTCTTTCATGGATAAATAATAAAAAATATAGGTATGAGATTATCTCATACCTATATTTTACATGCTTTATAATAATTATCCGGGTTGTAACATGCAAACTGTAGAAACATATCACTCAATGGAGTATTTCCTAACAACTCTTCAAATATATAACAAGTAAGAACACATCTGAATCTAAAATGATCAAATAACACAGAAAATACTTCAATTAATTGATCTGTATCATAATCATTAATATCCCGATATTTCAATTCAGTTAAAAAAAGATTAGCCCATATCATAATATCAATGGTATACTCTTTAAAATTATCTTTTATATATCTCATACCAGTAGGACAGGATCCAATATTGAAATCTGGTTTATTCCGAGAGTCTTCAATGATATGTTTCATTACTGGAATTAAGTAGTTATACATTACATGTATAATAGTATCTGTATCCAATGAAGAAACTTCATCTATTCTAGGAAGCCATTCGGCATTTCTTTTATCAATGTATTCTTTTTCTCGATGAATGATTGTAATAGATCCATATAAAGTAACACTAGTTCTACTATTCATTTTATATACCTCATCTTTCTTCTTTTTAATAGGTATATTGCATGAAAAATTAAAAAGAAGAAGATAGCAATTTACTTACTATCTTCTTCAGGCATAGACATCAAATCAGATTTAAGTCTATAGAGTTGTGAATTCATCAGTTTCACAATATTCAGGATCTTATCTTCGTATTTATTATAATCAGAATCTTCCAAAAAGTCTTTATCTTCAACTAATTCGTCGAAAGAATCTCTTGCGGTATCGATCATATCAGAAATATGATCAAAATCTCCAACTCCAATCGTTCCCAGATGAGATACCCATCGTTTTGTAATTCGAAGGAACATCTTGATGAGAGATGCTTCAGAGTAATCCTCTAATTTCGAGAATGATCCTACGATATGTACATTCCATCGATTTAATACGATCTGTACATTGGTAACTGATCTGGCAGCATTTTTGAATTTTCCATCCTGAATATATTTCCGGACGGTATTGACGGAGTCAAAAAATTCAGAATCAATCTTCTGAATTTTTTTGTTATGTTTGAACGCCTTTTCCGCAGATGTGGAAGACTCTGAAAAAATCACGTGATCCATGATATCACCGTCCTATTCTATAACACTTTTATTATAGAATTGTCATTATAAGAGGATACCAATTTGTTCTTCTGCTCTAGTAATCGCAGTATACTCTAATTTTCGTTGGTCATCTGGAGCCATAAATTTTTGATCGAAGAAAACAACACTTTTCCATTGACTTCCTTGAGATGAATGGACAGTGTTTGCATATCCAAATTCAAATTGATCTAAGAATTTTTCAGAGTAATCTTCCTCTTCATAATCTCCACCTTTCATCAAGCGATTATAATTTACTTTTAAATTTCGGAAAACTTTGTTTCCAAAATCAGGTTTAAAATCCATAGTGAAAGATTTTTTATTGTAAGATGATTTGTCAACATAGTCTACGGTTCCTGTCATTCCATTAGTAAGGTAAATTCCACCACCAATACTACGATCCCAATTGTTTCGTTTACAAATTACTTTTTCTCCTAATTGAGGAAAGTCTCTGTATTTAAATCGAAGATATTCATCTCTAAATTTATTATTAATCGCATGACGAAGTGCATTTGTTCCGCATAAAATCATATCAGCAGATTGTAATTGAAAATCGGTTACATCATCACGTTTTATAACGTAACAATTTTTGTATACTCCAACTTTTAATGGATTACAATCTAAAATTTGATTTGCTAAATATACAATTGGACTACCATCTTCTTGTCTCATAATTTGATTTAAAATTACATCAGGTTTCGTAAGAAAAAATTGATCTCCAAATACAGGTGGCAACTGATTTAAATCTCCTAATGCAATAACAGGAATTCCAAATGATAATAGATCACGAGCCACATCAATATTTACAAAAGATGCTTCATCTACAACAATGAGTGAATACTTCTTTTTTAGCATAGATTTCTTCTCAAATACTCCTTTTAATATAGGAGCTCCACTTGCTTTTCTTCGTATATTTCCGTCTTCATCTTTATCAGGACGCTTCACATAATCATAAATAGCAGAATGAATCGTTTGTGCTGGGCAGCCATTTCTTGATAGTACCGTAGCTGCTTTTCCCGTATATGCAACAAATAGCACATCATCCATTTCTAGGTTAAATACTTCTTTAATTAAATACAATACCATGAAAGTTTTTCCAGTTCCTGCTTTTCCAGAAATTTCAAATAATTGACTGGTAGAATGTTTCCACCAAATTTCTGCAAGATAAGAAGCTTTCAATTGGTCATTTGTTAATACAATTCCCATGTTAAATCCTCCTTTCGAGTTAACCATCTGTTTTTTCTACTACGAAAAACAATACTTTTAATATAGAAAGGCTGTGATATAGATGGCAAAAACCAATTTTAAAAAGATTTTTGACTCTACTGGAACGGAATATGCATATACAACAACAGATCATGCAGTTGTGAAAACTGGGGGAACTATTCCGCTGTATGTGCCAGCAATGATGCCAAACATCAATTCTTCTACACCTAAAATTTCAACAGTTGTTACAAAGGGAAGTACGATGTTTAAAAACGCTTCTAAATGCAAACCAAAAGCAATGAGAACGTTAAAATCCCAAAATTACATCACTCCTCAAATGTCAAGAAATCAGTCATGGGATGGATTGACAAAAACTGTAGGGGAAGATGAAGAAGAATATATTCCAAGAAAAACCAGAGTTATGTGTACTAGCGCAACGCATAACACAAAAAATATGAATTTTACAACAGACTTTACTAAGTAAAGGACGATGACTATGGCTATTTCAGAATTCCCATCAACGATGGAAGAACAAATTGAAGAATTAACTTCTGAAGAATTAAATTATCGAACGATTCATAATTATGTAAAAATTGATGATTTAGTAAATGAAGAATCGTTGTTGGTTCCTCATGTATCATTAATTAATAAATATCGACATTTCTTGACTCCATATGTATCAGAAATGGAGTTAGAAGGAGAAACATATCAGAGTATCAAATATTCACCAAAATTATTGAGCTATATCTTATATGGAACAACAGAATTGTGGTCATGTTTATTATTACTTAATAATTGCAAATCAATAATAGATTTTGATTTAAAAACTGTGAAAATTTACAATCCAGACAATATCAAAGATATGATAAACGAAATTCTAATTTTAGAAGGAGTTTATACGTAAATAAGAAGTATAGCATCAATTTGCTATACTTCTTATTATTACAATTTTTCATTATAATATCGATAAAATCTATTCCCTTTTCCAACATTTATATTTTTTATATTAAGATCACCAATGGCTCGTAATATATTATTCGCTAATTCTTTTTCTTCTTTTAATGAGCAATAATTGAAGAATTTAATTGCACTTAATACATGTTTTTTAGAATCCAAAGGATATTTTCTTTTTTCTGGTAAACCAAACATTTCGTCTGGTAACTCACTTCTTTCTGCAGAAGTCATTTCAAAAACAAATTCCATTGCTTTGTGGGTTTTGAAAATATCTATATGTTTTACGGGTTTTAATTTTTCTAGCTTCATATTTTTCACCTCTTTATAATTAAAATATTGTCTTTCGCTATATTTTCCCTTAAAAAACATTCCCTTAATAGCTGATATAAGACAGAAAGGGGGTCTTTTATATGCCGAAAGCCTCTGATAGAGTGAATACTTCTGGTGCACGACAAATGAGAACAACGTGGCTTAAAAATGCTACAAAATCTCTTGGTATGAATGCACTTGAAGTAGTACAATCATTCACTCCAAATGTATCAGAAATCGTAACTACATCTTCTCAGACATCCAAAGGACTTATTGATACTTTACGTTCTGGACGAATGTCTAGTAGACAAGTAGGACGTATGATACAACAAAATCCTTATTTTCGTTTAGCAGTAACCGGTCTCGAGAATATAAAGGAAGATCTAAAGGCTGGTAATTTTAATAATACAGAACGCCAAAACCAAGCATTTCTTGGTGAAGGCTCTGATATGGGAATGAATTTTGGGGATTTCGATTCCGACGATAATGATTCTTCTGGTAGCATGAATATCACCGTAGATAATTCATCTACCGGAGCTGCATTGTCAGAAATGTCTACTAGACAGACAAATGCAATCATGAAATCCGCAGAAGCGACCATTAATGCAAATATTGCAAACACCACTGCATTGATGCAACAGCAGCAAGAGTATGGTGCCAAAGTATTAACTTCTTTGGATAATATTACCAACCATTTAGCTGCAATGGTTAGCTTCAATAATGAAAATATGTCAAAATTCATACAGTCATCAACTGCATATTTTGAGCGTGTTGGTAGTGCTGTAGAAGAAATGAGTTCATCAAAAACTCAAATGACAGGATCTGACGTATTAAAGACTAAGAATGGTGGTATCGAATTTAGTAAATACCGTGAATTAGTCGGACAACAGATGAAAGACTTCATCGAAAATTCCAGTGCTGGAATGGTCAAAAATATGGTTGACCAATTTGGAAATCAGATTGTAGCAAATCCATTAAATATGATTTCTAAATTAGTAATTGAAAAAGCTATTCCAGACGTAATTCAAGAGACAGTAAAGAATCTTGATCGTACGATTGGTGAAGCCTCTGTTGTTTTATTGAACCGATTGTATAACGATTGGGGAAATCAATACGGAAATAGTGTCACATCAATTGGAAAAAGATTTATTGGTAGAACGTTTGGTTTGAATATGGATCGAAAGAAAGAGCTTTTTATGGGACAAAAAATGTCCGGAAAAGCAGCTACTTTTGATGATTATACATACCACAGCGTCACTGAAATCATTCCAAAATATTTAAGAGAGTCAACATCTTATCTGAAATCTATTGCAGAAGCGGTTACTGGTAAAGATGCAAAAGTAATGAAAGGTAACGCTGATGTATATGATTATGAGCAAGGTTATTATAGAAGCGTAGATGATCTTCGAAAAGAATTTTATGATACGATTCAGAATACAACAACTGCTGGAATGAGAGAAACTCAGTTTGGTAAAACCTTGATACAAGGTTCCAAAGCTGCGAATGTCGATAGCTCCAAATATATGGATGCTATGAATAGTTTTCTCTACAAATTAACTGAAGCAGGATCTCCGGATTTTTCTAAAGGAAGAGAATCTTGGATGAATCAGATTGATGAAATTCTTGGCGATGTCGATACTGATGATATTACAAAAGCATATTTACGCGCTGCAGTAGAAAAATCTTGGTCCAAACGAAAAGGTGGAGCAGGAATGACTGCGGCAGTTTTACAAGGAAATGCTGCTCGAAATAATCTTTTGAAAAATATTGAGAATAATCCATCTGCATATAATTACTACGCAATGAATGATAGTAATCGAGAAGTAGATGCAGTATTATCAGAAAATCTTTATGGACTTACTGAAGATAAGATAGATCAAAGAATTCGTAACAAAGGATCTTTGATGGATGTTCTTGATAATATGAATTACTTATTGGAACGTGGATTAAACGTCCGCGTTACTGGTGAGAAACCGTATGCAACAGATAGTAATAGAAGAGGAAAAGGGATTCCAAAAATCGCAAAGATTCAGGATGTACCGAAAATTTCTGACACTATCAATAGAACTATTGAAGAGAATGCTAAACCAAACGTAGATACTGATTCTATAAATCAAGAAATGGATGATGTACTCTCTTCACAAGAAAAAACTGTTGGGGGTGTTTTAAAAGGTGTTAAAAATCGTGGAAGTAATGCAATTTCTGCAATTTATGACATTCTTGAAGGACGTCCGGTAGAAGGATTTAAAAAACTTCGTAATAGTTTTGATCCAAGATCATCGAATATTCAATCTGATGCAAATGGGCAAAGAGAATCTTCTTCTAATGAAGGATCAAACGATACCAATTCTACATCAAATAATTCTGAAAATGAAACTGCTCGTCAGAATGTATTTAAAAAAGCATATGATAAAATTAACAAAATTTTGGATATGCCTGCTGATGAAGCAAAGAAACATCTTTTTGATTATATTCTAGGTGAAAAAGTTGATACTGGAAAGAAAGATGAGCAAGGGAATGCAATCTTCACCAGATCTGAATCACCGAATGCAGTCATTCGAACATTTTCCAATGTAATGCAAGATGGATTCAGTGGAATCTATGAAAGCATCTTTGGAGAAAAGTATGACAAAGGTAAAAAGCAAACTTTCACAGGAAAAATCAAAGATTCTGTAGATAAACAGCTAAAGAAATATCAGCAGTATACTTCAACTGAAGAAGGTACTCACAATGCAAATCTTGCAAAAGGTGCCGCTGCAGGTGGATTAATTGGAAGTGTTATTGCAGGACCAATTTTTGGTGGAATTATTGGATCCGGACTTGGAATGATTTCTCAGTCTAATACAGCAAGAGAATTCTTATTTGGAAAAGATCAAGGAATCGATCCTGAAACAGGAAAACCAAAAGGACGCCAGGGAGGAATTGGTCAATATATTTCTGGAAAATGGAATGAACTGAATGAGAAATTTGGTTTTACTGCAGAAATTGATCCAGAAACAGGAAATCCAAAGAAGTCAAAAAAACTTCAAATTGGAATTACGACAGGATTTCTTGCTGGATGTTTTACTCCATTAGGACCAATTGGAGGTGCTGTCGCCGGACTTGCATCAACGATTGTTCTTGGACGAGGAAAAGTCCATGATTTCATTTTTGGAACAGAAAAAGATGAAAATGGAAATCGAAAAGAGATAGGACTTATCGGACGTCTTAGAAATTCCGTAGATGCGTATTTGGCGGAGCCGTTAAAACAAACAGCGAAAGACTTCTTACAAGATGGAAAAGATTTCTTAAAAGATGCCCTAGTTCAACCATTTCAAAATATGTTGGATCCAGTTATTACGTTAGTACATAACATTGGAGAAGACATGATTGATTCATTCCGTGCAAAAATGGATACCGTTACTCGTGCTGTATCTCAGCATTTAAATGGTCTTGTAAATTTCGTTCAAACCAAATTATTTGGAGGAATTCTCGGACGAGCAGGATCTTTTATTGCAAATCGAGTTAGTGGTGCAAGAAATTTCTTATCTAATCATAATCCTCTGAATATGATTGGTCGTGCAGCAAATAATGCAAATAGAAATCGTTCTCTTAAAAAACGAAAAGAAGAACTTGAAATTCTTGCAAAAACTGATCCGTCAGCAAAAGAAGAACTGGATCGTTTGAATTCTGGTGATGAAGAAGCCATTGAACAAGCGATGCAACGATACGGCGGAGATAGCTATGACAAAGTTATCGAAAGACAAAAGGCTGAAAGAAATCTTCATGAAGGAAATAAATTAAAAGATCGAAAGTCTGATAAAGCAAGACTTCAAAGACTTCAATTTGTTTCAGTTATGAGTGGTGGACGTTTGAATGGGGATACTCCAGAAAACATGAAAATGGCAATGGAAGAATTTGAACGTCAAAAAAAGAATCACCCAATGAAAAAGAAAATCAACGGTTTTAAAGTTGATTATGATCCGAATGAAGGATTATCTGATGCAGAAATCAATGATCGAGAGCAAAGTGCTGCAGAATCTACTTCTGAGAATACTCTTCACATTGCATCTACTGCAGAAGAAATCCAAGCATTAATTGAAAAACAAACCAAAATTCAAGAGCAGTTAATAAAGAAAATGCAAGATCGTCGTGCTGCGGCAGATGAAGCTGGTGAAGAATATGATGATTCTCAAGATAATAGTGATTTGAGAGATCTTCGAAGATCACAAAAAACATTAACTGTATTGAAGAAAGAAAGATCAGCAGCTCTTCGTAGAGAAGGACAAGATCGTGAGATGGCTGAAGCTTTGAATGATCCAGCAGTACAAGGATTAAAGAAAGCTGTTGGTTTTGTTGGTAAAAAAACTAAAGGTGCTCTAAAAGATTTATTCCTTGCTGGTCGTGATGAAATTGGTGATGATCCGAGGAAGTTATTAACATATCTTCAAGATTTTGGTAGAGAACATCCGGATCAGTTTAAAAATATAGCGCAAGACCTATATTCAAAAATGGCTGATCGTGATGAATGGAAAAATGACAATTATCGTGTTGTAGAAGATTCCATTCGTGGATATGCAGGATCGAATACTGAAGTATCAGAAGAAGAATTAGCAAGAGTCCGTCAGTTAATGACTAGGGCTTTTGTAAATCGAAAGAAGAGCTATTACGCAAAAGGAACCGATGCTGCTCCGGAAAGTGGATGGTCTGTTGTTGGTGAAAAAGGACCTGAAATGAGATGGATTAACAAAGGAGATCAAATCAAACCGAATAATGAAACGATTAAAGTTTCAATTGAAGGAATTTCTGAAAAGTTTGCACAGTTCCTGGATAAGACTCCTCTTGGCGTAAAAGTAATTGGATCTCGTGGATTAATTCCTGCATATATTGGAGGTTTCTTAAATCCTCAAACAGATGCGAAAAGTTCTATTTTGGGATCCATGGAAAATGATGAAAATGTTAACCCAGATCAAGTAAAACGCGATATGGGAGATTTATCTTTACTCTTTGGAGGTTCTTCTGGAAACGGAAAGAAAGACGATAAAGATGAAGATGATGAAAAGAAAGGATTTTTTGAGCAATTATTTAATAAAGATGGTGGAGGAATTATCAATAATCTTAAAACCATCATTATGAATTCTAAGGCTGGAAAATTCCTTAAAAACGCTGGAAATATTGCAAAAGAAGGTGCTGGTATTGCATCTGTTGTGATGCCGACGATTGGATTAAAATATCTCTGGGATCAGAGAAAAACTAATGCTAGTGGCAATGTATATGACACTGATGAAAATGGAAATGTAGTCCTTGATGAAAATGGAAAAGCAAAATCATTTGACGATTCCAATGAGAAGAGGGGACCATTAAAATCACTTCTGAATATGATTGCCCCACAAAGAACTTCAGTGGATGCAGAAACTGGAGAAGTAAGTACGAATCGAGAAGTATCTGGAAAGAATATTAATCTTGGTATTCGAAGTATTCAGATGCTGAAAAATAAGGGACTTCCTTATTTAGGGGAAAAAACTTTAAAACTTGGTCAAACTGTAGGAAAAACAAAAGCTGGAGCAATTGCAATTGAAGCCGCATCTAAAGGCGGAACTGCTCTTATGAGTGCCGCAAAAGCAGCTATAAAAAAGAGTGGTGGATTAATTTCAAGTGCCGCAAAAACAGTTAAAAATAGCGCAGTAGTTCAATCTGCAGTGAATAGTAATTTTGTTACATCTGTTAAAAATGTAATTCAGAAAGGATTCACATTCATTTCTGAAAAATTTATTGACCTTTGTAAAAAAATGAAATGGGACAAAGCTGCCAACGTAGTGGATGATTTTGTAAAGAAATTAATGCCAAGTGTTACGGATGACGTTATCAAAACAAATCAATCTTGGTTTAGTAAACTTCTTGCAAAAGCAGAAGGTGCCGCATCGACAGTTGGAATTACAGAACTTATTGGATTTGGAATTGGAGGAATTGCAGGAGCAACTTCACCATCTAAATTGTTTGACTGTGATTATGACAATGATAACTTGGATAAAATAACTAAGAGTGCAATGATGGCAATCTCTATTTTATTCCAAGGATTACAAGGCACAACTCCAGGAATGGTTCTCGATGTATTATCCATCGTATGGTCAACCATCAGTGGAGAATCAACTGATTTTATTAAAAGTTTAGCGAACACCATGTTGAATGCTGTTATAGGTATTGGAAGCAATGGTGAACAGCGAAAAACAAACTTACAGAATGCTCAGACAGATTTTAAAAATGAATATAATGATTATATTCAAAAAGAATATGATGCATATAAACAGCATTTATCTGAGCAAGGAAAAGACGATGAAATCATGTCCTTTGAGGATTACATGAGTTCTATCGGTACATCTTTCGACGATTATAACAAAGAGCAAAACAAGAATATCTACGGAAAAGCTTGGGATGCAGTAAAAGGAATTTTCGGAGGAAATAAGAACAAGCAACAACAAAGTACAGATGCTACATTAAGTACTAATCAAACTTCAACAAATACAACATCTACACCGGCATCTACATATAATATGAATACTTCCATGATTACGGAAAATAAGGCGAAAGCAAGCACTCCACAATTAAATACTTCATATTTAACAGGTGGTTCTGGTGATGTGCCGTATTATTCTCAGAATGACCCGAGATGGAAAAATGCGGATTACAGTGTATCTGGAAAGAGTACATTTGGTCAATCTGGGTGTGGTCCTACTGCAATGGCAATGGCTGCTTCTGGTGCATCTGGTAAGAATATTAACCCAATGCAAATGGCATCATTTGCAAAACAAAATGGATTTAGAGATAGTTCAGGAACGAATCAATCATTTATTGATGCGTCATCAAAAGCACTAGGATTATCTTCTACATCCGAAAGAAACCCAAATCAATCCTTCTTAAATACACAATTGTCAAAAGGGAAACCTGTGGTATTACTTGGAAGAGATGGTGGATATGGAGGATCTGCGTTTACTAAAGCTGGTCACTATGTGGTAGCAACAGGTAAAACAAAAGATGGAAATGTCATCATCAATGATCCAAGAGGAAAGAAATACTCTGGTGCATATGATCCGAAGAGACTTCTTGGAGAAAGTGCTAAAGCTTGGGCGATTGGCGGAAAAGGAGAAGGTGATGATGCTACTTTATCAAATACTTCTACAGGAACGAAAGTAACCGCAGACGATGTTATTAAAGTAGCACAAAATGAAGTTGGCTATCTCGAAAAGAAAGATAACAATAACCTGAATGACAAGACCGCAAATGCGGGTAAAGCAAACTTCACCAAATATGGTGAATGGATGGGAACTAATGGGCAAGCATGGTGTGCTGCGTTTGTATGTTGGTGTTTTGGTACTGCAGCAAACGGAAATAAGACAGTAGCAGCAAAATTACTTTGTGGTAATTTAACAGCACTGTGTGCAAGCATGTATACTCAGTTCTCAAATGCAAAACGATTAACCAGTGATCCGAAACCTGGAGATATTATTTTCTTTAAAGGAACAAAACGTGTTAGTGAGCATGTCGGTATCGTCATCTCTGCAAATGACAGTACGATTGAAACTATCGAAGGAAATACAAGTGCAAAAAATAATACGGTAATCCCAAATGGTGAAGGCGTTTCGAAGAAATCCTATCAAAGAAACAATGATCGAATCCTTGGATTTGGTCGTCCGTATTATGATAATGAATCTGGATTTGTTGGAATTTCATCTGATGCATCTACGGATGCTACTCAAAATACGAATGGCACAACATCTACATCTACAGACGGATCAACAACCAATTCTAGTGGTGGACTTACAAGTATTCTGGATAAGATTTGGAATAACTTCGGTGATGTAACAACTAGAATTACAAATAAACTTCTTACTGGTAAAGAAACTGTAGATGATACGGACACTTCTACTGGAACAGCAAATACAACTAATCCGGATGGATCTGATTTAAATACATCTATGTTAGCTGATGGTTCTGCAACAATCGATTTATCCAATTTCAAAGGATCTGATAATGCAGAAACTACTTGGAATTTCTTAAGAGCGAGTGGTTATTCCCCAGCTGCAGCTGCTGGTGTATTGGGAAATCTTCAACATGAATCAGGCATTGATCCTAATAAGAGACAAAATGGTGGTGGACCTGCCGCAGGAATTGCTCAATGGGAAAATGCAAATCAAAATACTGGACGATTTGCAGAATTGAATAAATTTGCACAATCAAAAGGTACAGCATGGAATGATCTTGGTACACAGTTGCAATTCTTGAATCAAGAACTTTCCGGATCTCAAAAATACTATTTTACAAAAGGTTCTGGACTTGAAAAAGCTGGAGCAACACCTACTACATTTGAAGATTGGAAAAATTCTAATGATGTTGGTATGGCAACCAGACAATTTGAAGGAGCATTTGAAAGAGCTGGTAAACCTGCAATTGATGCTCGCATTCAGTATGCAAACGCATACTATCAAAAATATAAGGATAATGCTGTTGGAGAAAAATCTTCAAGTGATACATCTATCACTGGAGGATCTGGCGGATATGATGATTATGAATTTGATCCAATGATGAATCCAGAAATGAATGGAGGCTATGGTCCAGATACATCATCAACCCCACAAAAGGCAACAGTAACATCTTTTGGTACTCAACAAACAAGAACAAATTCTGTTCCAGTTCAAACAGCTGGAGAAACCAAAGAACAGCAATTATTACGTGCAATTATCGAAGTACTTGGTACTATTGCTGACAACACTGGAACAACGTCATCGAAACTGGATAATTTAAAAACCATGAATTCTATGACAAACATCCAGGGTGGAAATACTATTGTTGGAACATCTAATGAGAAAACTCAAACTCAATCAACGATGTCTGATAAAGTAAATTACAACAAAGCTATACAAATTTCAAAAGGTGGATTCTAGTCACCAAGAAAACGAGTATGGAACAAATTGATAAGGGAATCTAACAAATTCCCTTATCAATTTTTATTTCGAAAGGCGTGATCTTATGGCGACAACGTATATTGGCACTGTAAAATCAAAGTCGGGACTATCAATTCGGTCTGGTCCTGGAACAGAACATCCGATCATAGATGATCAGATTGTAAAAGCCGGCGATGAAATTTATGTATACGATATGACCATAAATGGATCAAGTCGCTGGGGTATGATCGGGGATAACGCATGGATTCCGCTATCCAATAATGGTAAAGAATTGGTTAGTCTCCGAATTGCAGAAACTAAAATAAGATCAAGAGTTGCTGCAAGTATTACAACCACTGATAATACAGATCAAGATGCATATAATAAATATAAATATCGAAGTTTAGCTACACGTTCAGCATCAACAGTAATGACGTATTCGAATATAAATACATCGTATACTCCAAAAATTGCAAATGCAACAACTCGATTGTTTGGCTTACCATATCAGTTTAATCATGCTGCTGATCCGAGATATTCAAAAGTATCTACGTCTCTTGGACGTGAATATGCAGAGAAATTTATTGCAGATGGTTGTATTGCTTATATTATTCCTGGAAAAGCATCATTTCTTCCAGGAATTAAAAAGAAATCAAATAAAAAAAGTACTGCTGCAGCGTTATTAAAACTTGGTAGCGACGACCTTGCAACACTTAAAAAACAAGCAGGAAAAAAGGCAGATGGACTTCGTTTTTATGATTTTCAAGAAGATTACACTTCTTATATGAACTATGTAAATGCGATGTGCAGAGCAGTTGCAGGATTTCTAGAACTCCGAGATAAGATTGAAATAACTGATGAAAATGGAAAAGTAAAATCCATTGCTCCACAACGAATGGATTGGAAAGATTATCGGTGGACATCTGGAAAATATGTAAGTGGAACATCTAATACTTTAAGAAAAGTTGCAAAAAATGTAAAAGAATCGGTTAATCGATTATTTCGAATTGAAAATGATAATGATGACGCTAATGGTCGAGCAAAAATGAGAGTTTCCATGGATGGTACAACAGCATCATCTACAGATCTGATGGGAATTGGATCATCACAGAATTATATTCCGTTTTATATTGATCCTAGTATTGATGGGAATGAATCCGCATCAAACAGTGTCACAAGTACTACGGTAGAATCAAAAATGAAAGAAATTCATTCAAAGATGAATGAATATGGATTTTTGTTAAATAGTGCATCTGCCGGATCTATATTTGAAAACATTGGGGATGTTGCAGATAGTACAGTTGGTGGATTATTGGACGGACTTAGTGGAGCTGGGTCTGCCGGAAATATCCTTTCAAAATTAATGTCAACGTCAAAACAAGTATTATGTGGAGAAAATATCATCATTCCTCAAATTTATGACGAATCTCAATATTCAAAGCAATATAATTTGACAGTGCATTTGAGAACTCCATATGGCGATAAATTATCAATATTTATGGATATTTTGGTTCCGATGCTTCATTTATTAGCATTAGCTCTTCCAAAACAATCCACAGCAAATACTTATGGTAGTCCGTTTTTGATAAAGATGTATGTACCTGGCACGACCACATGCAACTTAGGAATTGTTGATAGCATTCAGATTACTAAAAATCCAGATGGAGATGCATGGTCCGTAGATGGATTACCAACAGCGTGTGATGTTTCATTGAATATTGTAGATCTATACTCAAATTTGACTATGTCACCAACAACAGAACCTTTGTTATTTATTAATAATTCATCATTAATTGAATATTTGGCAACTATTTCTGGATTGAACTTGATTACTCCAACATTGGATAAAAAGGTACGAATGATTGCAACTACACTGACAAATAGTGTTAAGGATATTCCTGGAAATGCAATGTCGTTAATCACAGATACAATTGAGAATCAATTCAGAGATTTCTTGACTTTATAAATTTTGGATAACTCTTCATTATGATAAAAGAAGAAAAAGAATACCAAAAGAATTATGGTGATGTTCCAGAAGAAGAACGTCAACGATTTGATTATCTTCTAAAGACAATTCACTATAAAAAACAAAAAAATTCTATTTTAAACCAAATTATTCATCTTGGAAATATTCAATGGAAAACTCAAAAATTTACATTGTATTGGGTTCCAAAAGGAACTCCACGACCAAGACTTGGAAAATCACATGTCTTTTATGTAAAAGACGCAAAAAAGAATAAAGAACGATTTCGAAAATTCCTAGTGAACGACGATTGGGAAATGGTAACCACACCATGTATTTTTGAAGTTCGTTCGTATTTTCCGATACCGACATCAATGAAAAAACAAGAAAAAGTTTTATCTGAAATGAAATTGATACGACCTATATCTACTCCAGATTGGGATAATATTGGTAAAACTTATTCTGATATGATTCAAGATGTTGTTTTATTTAATGATTCATTAATCATCGATGGGATATCGAGAAAATACTATTCTGTTAAACCAAGAGTTGAAATCATCATTCGCTATATGGCGGAATATGATTCTGATTTTAACTATAAAAAGATGCAAAAGCAAATACAAAAAGAAAGGAATAAATAAGCTATGATCGAGCATACTCATTTATATAGTCTTATTGACAATAAAGGATATCGTGTTCCGATTCCGAAAACTCCTTGTGAGATGTTAGCAATCGAAAACATGACTTCCAAAACAAGATCAAGCATACTTCCATCAGCAAAAATTTTTACTCAAAAAGTAATTCTGAATACGACAGATTTCCAAAAAGAAAAATTGTCTAATCGTCTGTATTGCGACAAAGTATTAAATTGGGTAAAAGATTCTAAAGCAACGGTAATTACAGATCTCAGAGATTCTTACAAAATTCAAGTAGATTATTTAATCACGTCTGCTGCGGATGAACTCATTGATGAAGGTGTGACTACACAGACAGTAGAACCAAAAGTAGTTATTATGCCTACTGGAGTATCTGAAGATAATGAGCTTGGATACCGTTATGCTCTGAAATTTGACAAGTTGATCAAATTTACAAAAGCATTTCCTGCATCCTTTGGAATGCTTCAACAAATCAGTGGTCAATATTTCTTAAAAATTCACGGAATTAAACTTCTTGGAATTTCTGATCTTGGTGTAAGTGATGGAAAAGATCAATATATTTATCCAGGAATTCTCGATAATTCTGGAAGAATGCAAGTTGGTATTACTACTGCAGCACATGATGGTGTATGTATTCTGGATACCACACAAATGGGAATTACATTTGATCCAGAAGTGATTCCGTTTAAGCCGAGAGAACTCGCAATCGATCTTTCTATCGTTTTAAATGAGTTCTGCCAGTATGCATCAGAAACAGAACTTCTTGCTGCACTTGCTGCGAATGATGGTGGAACTTCTTCTGATACACCTGACGGAAATGGAAATAAATATCCATGCCATCCAAATATTCATCCACATCCGCCGATGAATCCGTGTCCGGATCACTGGTGTCCTGGATGTGATAAACCTCTTGGACCAGACAATGGAGATAAACCGAAGCCTAATCCTGGAGATAGTGATGACGATTTGATTTGGGCATTACAACCAGTTGATGGAACAACTCCTGATGATGCAGTTCGTTACACAGTTGTTGACGATAGTATGTCAGATGATATTTTTGACAAAAACACCATGGTAAAACTTGCAGATGCAAAGAAATATATCACAGATGTGAAAGTTGGAGATCTTGTATTCTGGGGTTGGACTTGGAATATGTAATAAAAAAAAATTGATTTTTTAACAACTCGTTAATTTTATAAGAATTTTGTAAGAAGGGAGGATAGGATATGGAAATTCATTCCAACTTGGCTGAATGTAAAAAATATTCAGAGAATATCATTCCTCAGATCATCTATATTTTGGATCAGAATTCATTCCATTTTATAGTAGACGAATCTATGAGTGAAATTATCATTCCTGACTCTGATACTCCAAGAGACAAGATTCAAGATCTGATTGAGTCCTCTCTTGATATTCCGAAAGTAATTACCGGAATGTTAATTCAAGTAAAAGAGGCAAAAAATAAAATTTTTATCAGACTCGTTCTGAAATAAAAAAATAAGAGATACTAGGTTTTTCCT
>ERZ808278.721-NODE-721-length-18446-cov-4.582024_pt1 | contig 18446 bp, 16 predicted proteins | sample MGYA00521239_ERZ808278 | MGnify/ENA primary metagenome ERZ808278 (study PRJEB31516, sample SAMN03275600) | gut metagenome | biome: mammalia-associated habitat; material: feces | host: Papio cynocephalus | place: Kenya | collected 2012-07-17 ... | reverse complement strand
TCTTTGTTAAATGCTTCTCCAAAAGCATTATTAGTTCCTCTAAATCTACCCCATACATTATCTCCATCTGTCCATAATTTTAAGAACTGAGCACATGTTCTAGAATCATCGATTGTTTGCTGTCTTACCAATTCATTACTTAACGGATGTCCTAATTCTGCCCTAAGATATCCAGCTTCAAGCAATTCTAATGTTCTTGGACAAGTTAACTGGGGAAATAATTCTTCAGAAGGATAAAATCTACCATTTCTATTCTTTTCATTTGCGGTTTGTAATATACCCTCAGCAATAACCCTTCCGTTATCATCTTTGAGAATATTTGTATCTGTAAATCCAGCAATTGCTGATTCACAGATAATATATCCTATATTATCTAAGATCATTTTATCTATCTCCTTTCGAGTAAAAAATAACATATTTAATTTACTAAGGTGTTAAAATTCTAAGCTATACAGGGGCAAATTTAACACCTTAGTAATTTAACAATATAGGAGGTATTATATGAAAAAGATTACATATGGTGATGTATATAAGAGAAAAATGATTCTTGAATCTAAAACCTCTGACTATGTATCTAAGAATTGTTCTATGTATAGAAGATCTGCATATACAACCCCAGATAAATACAATATCCTTAAATTTATCAATGAATGTGCCAAATCTTCCGAAATGAGCACAAAATATCATAGAGATATTAAAAATCTGATCTCATTAGAAGCTTCCAGAAGAAATGGAGAGCCTGACAAAGAATTAGAAGAAGCATACCACGATACATTTTTATTATTAGCCCCTGGATTTATTGCAGAGAATAATATTTATACAGTATCAAATAATCTTTGTGATAGAATTATTTCTAATCATGATCACATTGCAACAAAATTTCATATAGAAACTGTAGCAAAAGAAAATGCAAATTCTCTTGATGTGCTGGTAAATAAAGTTTGCGATGCTGTATCTAAATTTAGCCTTCCAATTCATGCTAAAATTTGTGTATCTTTGGAAGAATATAATTATTTGGTAGATAAAAATCAGTATATATCAGAAGATATGACAGATACAGTATTAAGATATTTCTTGATCAAAGAAGGAACTGATATGATTCCTTTAATTAATAAATCTATCAAGAATAGTCTTATATTAGAATCTGATGCATTAGATAAAACTAAATCTGATATTGTAGATTCTTTCGTAACAGCACCTGTAAAAAATACTGATCTTTTATTAGAAACTTTAAAATCTGTTATGGAATCTGATGCTTCTCAGCTACCTGTTCATTTATCTGAATTTTTGAAAATGAGTAGAGAAATTATTATTACAGGAGATGAAGATTTATATAATGGGTTATATCAGAAAGTAATCCCTGAGATCTATAATCTGTTTTATAATAGAATAGATTCTCCTGAAGCCAAGAGTTTATTAGGAATTATTATTTCTGTAATTTCTACTGAGATATCAGAAGATAAAGTGTTTGTTGCTAAATATCATGATACAAATATCGAATCCATATTTACTTATTATATTGCTGCATTATCAGCAGAAAAAGATAAATTAATGGAATTGAATAATCGTATGTATACAGCATATAATATGAATACAATGATTGAATCTACTTATGTAGATAATGATTATACGGTATTTAATTTGGAAGAAGCTAAAGTATTTAAGCATGAAAATCTTCTTAATATTGTAAAGCATGTTGATGATGCAATTGCTAATCGATTTAAAGCATCTAATGAAGCTACAAAAAATAAGATGATTCAAATTCGAAAGAAAATATTTGGAGAATCTTCTGTATATGATATAATCGGGGAGTATAAAAATGATTTAGACTATATTGTTTGCACTTATGAATCCACCAAAGGATATCTTGATCATGAATCTATTTCTGATATTTGCAAATTTATTAATGAATCAGATTTAAATACCACTCCATATAAATTATATTATTTACAGTTATCAGAATCTACATGTGAGTTTCATTTGTTTAGTAATCATATCATGTTTAATTTAACAGAATCTGAAAAAGAAGAATGCGATTCTATCGAGAATATTCCTGAAGAATTAAAATATGATATTAATTCGATGCTTCTTATGACAGAAACAATTCCAGATGAATTATTTGATGAAGATCTTTTAAAGAAATATATTGCAAAGATTGATAATTATAATGATTATCATAATATTATAGAACTTTGTTCTATGGCTGGTATATACGAAGATGTGATGGAAACCGCTGTACAGGATTCTCCATTTAGTTTAAAAGAATATGTAATTGAAGATGTACCAGCAGAAGTACAATTAGAAGCATTAAACGCTTTAAATGATTTAGTTTTAGAAACTGTCAATGGAGACATTAAAAAGAAATTGAAGATCAATAAAGATGGATCATTTTATAAATCTTTAAAAGAATCTGATGATAAAACTGAAAAAGATGATAAGAAAAATAATAAATTTTTCAAACCAAAGAAAGAAGAGAGTGTAAATGAAAAGCTTAAGAAAGATGCTGAATCGAATAAAGATAAAAATTCAGATAAATCTGATTCTTCTTCGTCCAGGGGAGTAAATCTTGCCTCTATAGAATTATTCTTACATGGATTGAGAAAGAAAGCAAAAGATTTGGGATCAAAAGAAGCTGAATTATCAAGACAAATTGATACTGCTTTTTCTATGTTTGTAAAAGCGGTTAAGAATTGTTTAGTATCTGATAGAAGAGAAGCAATTATTAAAGGATCTGTAATTCCTTCTTTCTCCAAATGTATTAAGTTATCAATTGCTGTTGCAGGTATAGCTGCTTTTAATTTACCATTGGCATTCATTACTGTCATTGGAGGATTAGCCGCTTCTAAGAAATTAACAAATAAAGAAAGATCTTTATTATTAGATGAGATAGAAGTAGAATTAGAAATTCTTGAAAGAGAAATTTCTAATGCAGATAGTAAAGGACAGATGAAAAAATTGAGAGCATTAATGAGAGAAAAAAAGAATCTTCAAAGACAATATCAGTCTATTAAATATAATATCAGAATTGGAAAAGATATTATTCCAACTTCTGTCGGAACCCCTAAAGGAGGAGATTGATTATGATTAGACATATTCCAGATTTTTTAGCTTATTTATCAGAAGCAGATGATGATCAAAATCAGGATGGAAACAATGAACAGCAGTCTGATGCAAATGAACAGGATAATAGTAATGAGAATCAGAATGATTCAGAAAATAATAATCAAGATGATGATAATGATGGAGATAATCAGGATCAAAATGAAGAAGATGATCAGGATGATATGTCTGATGACGATTTTTCAATAGATGCCAACGAAGATCCTTCTGACGAAGGAGAAGAAAATACAGATGGAGAATCAGATAATTCTGATTCTTCTTCTGATGATTCTTCCGAAGATGATATTGATCAAGCTGCTCCAGATTCTTTAAAAGCAAAAGATGCTCAGTTATTTGAGACATTATCTCCACAGGAACAGAAATTGAAATTACAGTTATTGAAAAAACAATTCCTTGATATGTATTCTAATTGTGATTCAATTATTGATTCTATTAATAATATTTCTGGAGAAATAGATGAATTGACATCTCAATTAAAGAAAGTAATGTGTATTTTATTTGATTTAAAACAAATGATCAATGATTATGTTACTTCTTTATTTGATTCAAAATCATATATAGAGAATGATATTATGTACAATTACTATTTATCGGTATTAAACTCCGTTAAAAATATCACTACTGAAGTGAAAAAAGCCTATATTGATACCAATACAGAAGTTTAATTTACAACATTTATGTAAAAATTAATGTATATGTATAGGTATACGTTAATCCCAATCAAAAATATAAGTATTACACAAATATATTTAAGGAGGTAAATTGTTATGCCGATCGGTGGATTAGATCAGAAAACAACTATGGGTTCTTCTTATAGAAAGAATCCTATGCATGAATATGCACAGGCTTTTAATGAGACTGCGACAATGATTCTTAAGGAAGATGGTTATGATATTTTTGAAGAGCCACAGCGTGTTCTTCGTAGAGGACCTTCTCGTGATACAATGAAGAAGTTCTTCTGTGAAAATGCAATTGATACAAAGAATTCTTTGTATGATGCATATGATATTGAAGATATGCAGAAAATGAATGAGCAGATGTTTGAGAATGATACTCAGGCTCTTATGGAGAATACAGCTCCTGCTGATATTGCTCCTATGGTAGGACTTGCATTACCTATTCATAAGCTTATTTTAATGAACAATGTTTTTGATAAGGGTGTTGTTCAGAAAGCTGTTGCAGCTCTTCCTAAGTTCCCTATCTCTATTGAGAGACGTATCTTAGTTAAGCCTGATGGTACTGAGATCGATATGTTCTTACAGCAGAACATGATGACAGATGCAATTGATTCAACAAATCCTGAGAAGGAAATTGAATTAACTTTACCTGTTACAGAATCTACAGATATCGTTGCTACACACTTTGGTGGTTCAGCATTAGATCATCTTGATATTAGCACATATATTTGTGCAGTATTAGTTGAGAATGTACAGATCGATGTTGGAGATATCGAGCCTAATGAACAGGGCTATATTGATAGAGATGGTAAGATTGCTACAGCGCAGAGTACAAAGGATGTATGGTTCCGTACAGATATTAGATTCACACCTAATTATGGCGGACCAAACAGTTATGATCGTACAGTTACCTGCCCTCTGACAATTAATTACAAGGATGCTAATAATAGCGGTTCTATTACAGAGATCAAGTCTGTTATTACAGGTTCTATGAATAAGGATCGTTTCAATATTGATGACCTTGGACATAAGATTACAAAGATCCGTCTGAAGGCTAAGCTTGATAGCTCAAGTGCTATGATGGAAACATGCTCCACAACATGGAAAGTTGATACAGATATCATCGAGATTCCTAACTCTCCGGCTATTAATACAACAATTAGCCCTAATGAAATTAAGGATATCTCTGCTATGTACAACGTAAACCAGTTGACAAAGCATATGAGCATGTTTAAGACAGCCCTGTCTAATTATAAGGATGATAAGATCAAGAGAGGTCTTGATGAATCCTATAAGAGACTGGATGAAAGAACAGGATTCTATGATAAGTTCGATTTTGCACCTCCAGCTGAGTATGCATTAACAGCTCTTGAATATCGTCAGAAGATGTTCATGGATTTCCTTGATCATTTCTGCTCCAAGATGCTGCAGGTTCTTAATGATCCTAATATGACATTCTCAATTGTTGGCGATCCTCTTATTATCAGAAAGATCACTCCAAAGGAATACAGCTATGTAGCTCCTTCTAAGATCGGACCTGTTACTCTGGATTACAGCCAGACTATCTGCAATATGACAGATAAGAGAGTATACAACTTTGTAGGTTCTGATAAGATGAGAAACACAAATGAACTTATGATTCTCATCAATCCTAACAATTCTGAAAGAGTAATCTACAGAATTTACGATTATCAGATGTATGTTTCTAACGAAATTAGAAACATTACAAATCCTGCACTTCCTGCAATTCATGCATTTGAAAGATGGAAGCTGGTTGAATATATGCCTGTACAGGGTCGTGTTAAGATTCTTAACGAGACTGGTCTTCGTACTGAGTAATTTAAACAATATTGCTCCCTAGGGAAATTCCCTAGGGAGTTTTTATTTTGAGAAGAACACTTATATAAAATTGAATCTAAAAGGAGGAATGAATCAATGCAATTATCTATTGAAGAAAAAAGATATATTTATCATAATCTGATAGAAGCTTGTACTGAATTAAAAAGATCTTATAATGAAACTGAATCTGATTATGAAACAAATGAAGATGTAGCATTATATGGAATAGATGGTTCGTTAGCAGTTATCAAGGATAATTTGAATAAGCTTCTTACAGCTTTTGATATTAATTCTACATGCTTTGATATTATTTTGACTCATAATACTGATAATGTTGTGTTTGGTATTAAAGTATCACCTACAATTGTTGATCAGGATACATTAAAAATTATTATGGATGAAGCTATAGAATCTTTTACAAGATTTGCTCTTGAAATTGATGATAAGTTATTAGATATTCTTATGGATATTGAACCTATTGAATTAGCTGGATACATTGTTGAAGAGGTAGTTTCTACAGTATCTATTCAGGCTATTGAAGATTGTAAGAATATTATTGCTTTGACGTTAACGGCAGAAGATAAAGCAATTGAAATTAAACAGAGTGTAAATTATACCCAGCTTCTTACATTTGCCATTAAGAATATTATTTATAATAATTCTTCACTAATATACAAACCTGAAGATAAAGTTGGATATAATGAAGTGGCTGAATCGCTTGAATTAAAAGAACTGTTATTAGTTACACGGGAAAAAGTAAAATCTTCTGTAACTGAAAGATTAGGTGATGAGACAGCTCCTAATATGGGGATTCTGAAGTGGGTTCTTATGATTTATGAAGACCCCATATCATTTTATCGTAGAGCAGAAGAAACTTTAACTAATGCAAAACAGTTTACAGGATCATCTCTTGATAAACAGGAAATCGATAGAACTCTAATCTGTTTACAAAGATCTGCTTTAGAAGTAGTAGCAGAATCTACAAATCTTAATGAAGCATTCAAAGGATTTTCGTTGTTTAAGAATTTAAAACAGAATGGTCTTAGAGCAATAGAAGATGATTTGTATGAATTTAAGATTAGATTAAAGAATTGTGAAGTGGAAGATGAAGCTCTATATATTGTGAGACAGATTAATACAAGAATCTCTATTCTTGAAGATTATATTAGAAATAGTGATATTTCTGAATCTGAATATGATCGATGGTCTGGTGTAATAGAACAATATAGAGAATTACGAGCAGAGGTAGCTAAGAAAAAGATTGGTAATAAGAAACAGTATGGTGTATTTGTCGATTATGATAAATTAGACCAATTAGATTATTAAGTCTTATACATAGAGCTAGAGATATCTCTAGCTCTATAAGTTTATATTCAATTATATACTATATATCTGTAATGGGTGTATAGTCATATTTAAAGGAGGAGCAATATTATGGCAACACCAAGTAACAAGAAATTCGCAAGTGGAAAGAGAATCGTATTTGTTACAAAAAGAAAATCAAACAGAAAGAGCGAAAAGAATACGAATGTAAAACAGATGGCTGCTATAGCATAAGCTATCTAAATCTTTTCGTGTAGAGGGTAATTTATGTTAAGGGGATAAGAAGCCTAAGGTATTGGAGACCTTAGGCTTTCTTTTTTTTAATACCTGCCACATTTATATAAAATATATAAAGAGAAGGTGACTTTTATTGAATAGGGTTTATAAGAAAGCATATTTTAATTTATATCAATTTGATAATGAATATATTATTCATAATACCAGAAAAGAATTTCAGGAGGGTCATACACATATTAAAAATTATAAAACTGCTGTGTTTATAATTGATCTTGCTTTACATAAATCTATTCCACATCATTTGTATCCTTATTTATTGGAGTCTTTAAGACGAATTACTGATGATAAAGAATATGCTACTAAGATAGAGTCTTTATTAGAAATAAAGAATAATAAATCAAAGCAATATTACTTTAATTCAAATAAAGGAGTTAGAAAAAAGAGAAGATCTTGAGAGGAGTTATAATAACTCCTCTCTTTTTATTTTTTAGAATCTAAATCATCTCTTAATGCAGATTCATAATGAAATCCTTTATCATATAAATCTGCACCTGCTCTAAGCAAAGTGGTAGCCAATGTAACCATTTCTCTACTGCAATAATTTTCAATTGTTTTTTGACCAGATCCATTTACATATGCTCCAGAATAAGTATTTGTCATCATGATTAAAAACATAGGGAATAATTCGCATCCATACATTGTTCCTTTTCCATACATCATGATCCATCTGTTGATAAATACATCTGTTGTCAAACCATTCATCTTGAACATTTCTGCTAAGAATCTGATAAAGACATCAATATTAACCATATCATCTGTAGCATCATAATAATATGTATATGCTGAAGCATCTCTTGGATTAATCGAAAGAATATTAGCAGCCAATTTTTCTGAACTTTCCAAATCTTTTCCAACCAGATTATATAAGAAAAATATAATAACAATGAAAGAAATTTTTAATTTATTATCTGTATAATTACTTACTCTAAGTGAATCTAATACACCAGTAAATAATTTGGTATAACATTGAGCAGAGTATCTTACAATATTAGCATTTGTAATTAATCTTCCAGGATCATTATAATAAGTCAATAATACCAATGCTCCCATAAGATAAGCACAGAATTTATCAATTTCTTTACAATAAAACATCCCATTGTTATATCTAATTAATCCTGTGACATCAATAAATACCCTATTAGCTTTCTTATCAGGATATTTGATATCTCTGTCATAAAATACCTTGAAAGAAGATGGTAATTCTTTATTTGCCATTACCAATTCTACCGAATCAAGCATAAGTACTCTATACAATACAGCTGTTGTTTGTCTAACCTTTACATCAGCTTTAATCTGTTCAAAAGCTTTAGAATTTTTATTAATTCTTGTTCCACTTTTGATAAAGAATAATAAATCCTGTTCGGAACTTTCTCCATTATCTCCTAATTTTGTGTAAATAAAAGTATTTAAAAAGCTTTTTGTATTAATCTTTCCATAAGCTTCTTCCATTACTTCATTATCTATCATTTAAATATCTCCCTTCTAAATAATATTTTCTGAGTATTTTAATAAGAAGTTAAATTAAAACATATACTCCAACCATTATATAAATAACCTACAAAGAGAGGAAAATAAATGGATGGAAACTACTAATATAATAGCACCTATAAGTTTTATTCAGGCTCCTGTACAAAATACTAACTATGAAATACTACATTTAGACAATATAAATTCTAAACGAGAAAAATACACTAAATATAATAATGGAAATTTACCAGTTCCTAGAGTAAGTGAAATATTGAAAGATACAATCGGAAAAGATTTCCTATTACAATGGGCGTTGAGATTAGGATTAGAAGCTTATAATAAAGAATCCGCTTATACTTTATATACAGGAACAATAGTTCATGAGATGATAGAAAGATTTTTATTAAAAGGAATTATGTATCCGGATGATATTAATTATAAAAATTATACAATTAAAAAGAAATCAATTACAGCTTTTGATAATTTTCTTAATTGGTATAAAAATATGATTAATAAAGGTTATCAATTAATTATATTAGATATTGAGAGAGAAATTACAACTCCTTGGTATGGAGGAACAATAGATTGTATTATGAGAGTGATACATAAAGAATATAATATTGATACTGTATATATTGTTGATTTTAAAACATCTAAAAGAATATCTGTAGAATATTTATTACAGACATATTCTTATTTATGGGCTATTAATTATAATAGATCGATTAATCCTAATTTTGATATTCCAGAAGCAAGAGGTGTAGGTATTATTAGAGTAGATAAAGAATATCCTAAATATGAAGATATCTTTTTATCATATGATAATCCTGAACAAGCTATTATATTAGAACAATTAAAATATTCTTTTTCTAGTATGATAAATTGGTATTATAATTTATTTAATATGAGAGAGAATTTAAAAATATCAAAACAATATAATTTTTCTAAGAGGTGAATAAAATGGCAGAGTTTAATTTTTTTAAAGAGTTTATTAATCTTAATTCAGATATTAATTTAAAATATCGTGAATCTAAATATCCAAAGTTTATCAAGAATTATATTTTGAAAAGAGATAGAAAGAAATTAAAAAAGATAGTAAATAATCTTAAAAACAATTTTGATTGTCTTTCTGTACAGTTATTATCAGAATTTTATGATGTGGTATATGATGCATATCCACCTTTTGGAAAATATGTTTTAAAAGTAGAAGGTGTGGATGAGGAGGGGATATACAAAATATCTCCCATAGACAAAGAAAAGCAATTATATGCTATTTCTTATGTCATTAATAAAAAAGATACTTATAATATTATTGCTTCCTTTGCATCTTATGATAAGGATAATAGTAGTTATATTGCTAAATATGTTTTTAGAAGCAAGAACAATGAGTTTGAATTTATAGATGAAAATATAGATTCTATCAAGATAGATCATAATATTTCGGATATGCATATTAATAAAGAGGTAGTTCGAGCTTTGATAGCCAATTCTACGTTGAAATTAATGTGTCAATATTTAGAAGATATCATTGAGAGATCAGAGAGGATAAATTTATGAATGAAATGATTAATTTGAGAGATAATGATTTTATTAATAATTTTGATAATTGCCTCAAAGAAGCATTAAATCCAATAACAGAAATTCCAAAAGAAGATAAAAAAGATTTTTCTCTTATTAATCTTTTTAAGAAAAAAGAAGTTAAAGATGATCGAAAAGATATTATTGCTAAACAGAGATATTTAAATCAATCTGTTTATAGAAATTATTGTCTTACGAGAATAAATGATTGTAATGGGGCTCCTTCTTATGAATTGTTGTGGAGTTTTTGTCAATTTATAAGATATGCAGAAAAAGTTATTTTTTATCATAATACTTTAGAGTCTACTATTTATGTAGACTCTGATTTATTAGACTTCGAGAAAAGGGCTATGAAAATAACAACAAAAGATACAGATATTTCTTTAATATTAAAGAAAGTAGAAAATCCAGCAGATCGATATACTCCGTTTAAAGTTATTAATCTTGAAATAAAAAGGCATTTTGGAAAAGAAATGCTCAATAAATTTACGATAGTAAATGGAGAGGTAAAATATAATGATTCAGGCGACATTGCATTAATAACAATAATAAATCAATTATTAATTAATGTAATGGAAAAAGCTGTTAAGGAAATATTTGATATGATATATCAGGATATTGATTATAAGAAAAATACAATTGAATATATTGAAAATAAAACAGCTTTATCCAAAGAAATAGAAAATATAAAGTAGGGAATAAAAATGGATAATTTACTTATTGGAGCTTGTACGGCGGATTTACATTTTTCTGCCTTTAATCCAAAGGAACAATATGAGATATTAAAAAATCAATTTATAGATGTAATATCTAATTTACCCAGATTAGATTATATTGCAGTAGCCGGCGATATCTATGATCATAAACTCATGGGAAATTCCGATGGATTATATTATGCATCATTAATTATAGATGAAATCGTTAGAATAGCAAAAGAAAAGAATAGTACGGTTTTATTACTTCATGGAACTTTTTCTCATGATTCGGATCAATTAAAAAACTTTTATCATTATTTAAATTCTCCCGATTTAGATATAAGAATTGTAACAAATATACAATTTGAAATGATAAAAGGTGCCAGAGTATTATGTATACCAGAATTATATGGTATAGAAGAATCTGTATATGATAAATATCTCCATAAATCAGGCTATTATGATATAGCCATTATGCATGGAACGTTTGAAGGGGCAGTATATGGTAATACGGTCGGAAATGGACGATTATTCACTATACATGATTTTGATATGTGTAGAGGCTTCATGATAGGGGGACATGTACATACTCCTGGATGTTTTAAAGGATATTTTTATTATACAGGTTCTCCTTATAGATGGAAATTTGGAGAAGAAGAAAAGAAAGGTTATTTGATTGCCACTTATGATAAAGACACATATCTTCATTATGTACATTTTCAAGAAATAATATCTAAAACTTATATTACAATAGATATTACTACAATTGAAAATAATAATCCAACTGCAATTATTAATTATATAAATGAATTAAAGGTTAAGGATAATATTGATTTTCTAAAAGTAAAATTTAAAGTTCCTATCAATGGTAGCGATAAAGTAATTATTAGTAATTACTTTAGAAATAACAATTATACTTTTGTAGAATTTTTAGATGCTGCTAATGAATATAAAATAAAAACAAAAGAAAAAGAGGAATTTTTATCTGAGTATGATTTTATACTTGATAATTCTATTTCTGATATAGAAAAATTTGTTAAATATGTAAATATCAGAGAAGGGAAAGAATTTATAACTGTAGACAAGTTGACAGAAATATTAAACGAAGTCATTTAAAACTTATCTATAAATTATATAAAGCATGGAAAGGAAATGGGGAATAAATGGTAATAGAACGAGAACGTCGTTCTTATAAAAAATCTAATCTTCATTTTGGCAATGGGGTAAAAGAAACTCCTGTAAATATGAATATAGATTTAAGAACGTTTAATATATTCTGTAGATATGTTTTGTCCACAAGTTCATATCTTAGGATTCAACATTTGATGAATCTTAAAAAATTAATATTCGCAATAAATCCAGCTACATATGAAAATGACCCAGAAAAACTAAAGAGAGTCACGTTTATCAAGTATGCATTAGAAGCTAGAATTGCTTATAATCTGAATGATTTGGATATGATACTGGATCATATTTATAGTAGATTAACTTTTGATGTAGACTTTATAGATTTGGTTCATCTTGAAATGGACCAAAAAGAATTATTATGGGTTCATCAAATGGTGTCTGAATCCATAAAATATTATTTTGTCTATGATGTAACAGATAAGTTGCTCGATTTATGTACAAGAATCAAAACTTCTGAATATGCTCATAGAGGGGAATTGATTAAAGAGTTTGAAGAAACAATAAATGATATAAAGAATAAGTTTAGAGAATGTACAACTGAAGATGGTTTAACAGATATGACATTCTCTCTTCGTAATGGTGAGTTCGAGAATGCTATTACAGAAACTTATAATTTAATTACAAATCCATCTAGAAGACTAATTACAGGTATGCAGGGTCTTAATGAAATGATTGGTGGTGGATTTGAATCTGGTAGAGTTTATATGTTTCTTGGTAATACAGGTGTTGGTAAATCTGTTACCTTATTAAATCTTATTTATCAGATAAAGAGATATAATAAAAATTATAAAACCAAAGATCCCACCAAAACTCCATGTATTGTTTTATTAACAATGGAAAATACTGTTGTTGAAACTATCACAAGATTATTTGATTTATCAACTTCTGGTATGAAAGGAATGGAGAATTACAGTTTAGGAGAAGTCTTGAAGAAATTAAGAACTGAAGGCGAATTAGTTTTAGATGATGTTTCTCCTATTGATATTGTAATTAAGTATAAAGCAAATAAATCTATTAATACTTCTTATCTTTACACAATGGTAGATGATTTGGAAGATAATGGATATGAAGTTATTTGTTTAATACAAGACCATGTAAAGCGTATTCGTTCTGTATACGGTAATACAGATTTAAGAATCGAATTAGGTGATATTGTAAATGAATTAAAAGTATTTGCGGCGGAAAAAGATATTCCAGTTATTTCAAATTGTCATTTGAATAGAGATGCGGCAAAAATAGTTCAGGAGGCGAATGAAAAGAGCAATAAGACGGATATAACAAAGAAACTTGGTGTGGCAAATGTTGGTGAATCAATGCTTATGATGGATAATATTGATACAGCAATTATTATCAATCTTGATTGGGATGAAGAAGGCAATAAGTATATGGCATTTAATCTTGTCAAGATGAGAGATAAGACAGAAAGATTATATATGGTTCAGCCATTTGCTTTTGAATCGACAATTCGATTAGTTGAAGATGTTGGCGGAGTTCCTATGTTTAAGGAATTTTTGCATATGAATAAAGATATTAATAGAATAGCTGGAGTAAAAACTTCTCCGTCTAATATTCTATCTAATATGAATTTTGAACCGAACAATAATCCTTTATCTTCCTATGGAAATGTGGAGAATTATTCATTGACTCCATTTACTGATAGAGAAGAACAGGTTGAAGAAGAACATAAGTCATTCTTTGATAAGAAAGCAAATGTTCCTATTATTAAACCTATAAGATTTATTGATAAAGGAAATATGAGTAAGGAAAGTTTAAATAATTTAAAAGAAGAATTAGCTAGCAGAAAGGTAGCTTAAATAAGAGGGGCAGGATATGATATCCTGTCCCAGATATTAGCTTTTGTTTAGCCAAGTAGACTCTGCATTATAAACCATAGAAAGAAATTCTTTTAATTCAGCTGGTCTTGGTAATAAAAGATATGATCTTTTAAAATCAAATTCTTTAGGATCTATCATTCCGTTACATAATAAAACTATAAAATCTAATTGTACAGATCCATATATATCATATGCTAATAAATCTGGAGCATAGATATATTTTATCTTTTCTTCTGGAGTAATAGAATTTACCTTCACACATAAAGATTTTAATTCTTTTAAATAATAATCAAGAATATTCTGTTCTACAAATTCTGTAGATAAAGATCTATTCATTATTGAAAAATTAGCATATGTAAGTTCATCTTGATCTTTCATAGCTATAAAGTCTGATAAAGTATAAGTAAGAGCAGGATTATTTTTAGCATTCATATATAACTCCTCCTTTAATTTATTAAAATGTGTTTTAAATATATACTATATAAAAGAATATATGAAAGGAGGATAATGATATAAAACAATTAAGTATTAAATCGAAGAAAGGAGCGATTATAATGGTAAATATATACTTTTGATATTACTACCTATTAAAATTAAAAATAAAAAAGGGGTAAACGAAAATGGCTATTGTTGAAAATCTTAAAAATTATTATTGTTATGAAAAGCTTGTGACGAATGGTTACCAGGTTATTCATACCGATGAAATCAACGATTCCAATATCGATGATCACTGGAAAGGAATTATTAATATTTTATGTGATGGAATAGAAAAACCAGAGGTTCAATCTATGAAATTGCATGTTGTATTTCCAGATGATGAATGTAATTTATATATTATGCAGTATATGTATAATCTTATGATGTGGACTTTGATAGTATGTTCTAATAGAAGAATTATGAGTTATCATTTATTCTTTGAAGAAGTAATTACTTCCGCAGTAATTACAAAATATATCAATCAGAATTTCATCAAAGTTAATATGAAAAAAATGGAACTGATTAAATTAAATCAGAATATTGATAGATGTATTGGAAAGTTTAGAGATTTTGAAAACTTTCAGATGTATCTATGCGATACTTTGGACTTTAAAGACACTATTGATCTTATGAAAGAAGAATCAGAAGTATATGATATACTGCATACTGATATTTCGAATATTCCTCTTGAAGATGCAAAAGAATACGCAATGAAACGTAATGCTAAATTGATTAAATATATTACTAGAGCAGACCGTGATCATAACATGAAGTATTCATTCATTGCAAAAGAAGGAACAAACGAAAAACAATTTAAAGAGGTATGTACGAATATTGGTCCTAAACCTAATGGATTGGGTGGAGTATTTAAACATGCTTTGCAGAACTCATTCATCAATGGCGGTTTACAAGGAGTGGAAGAATTAATTATTGATTCTTCTATTGGTAGAATTGCTCAAATTCTGCAAAAACAAAACGTAGGTCAATCTGGTGCATTCGCTCGTAGACTTGGTTTAAATAATCAGGATACAAGATTACATCCAGATCCTAATTATACATGTGATACAAATAATTTGGAAGAAGTTTGTATTAAGAATAGTGATATTCTTGATATGTATAATATGAGATATTATCGTTTTAAATTAAATGGACCTGAATATTTGCTTGATGCTGACAAAGATAATCATCTGATAGGTCAAACATTATATTTTAGATCTCCAATGACTTGTTCTAGTGCTGCCAGAGGACATGGTATTTGTTATAGATGTTATGGTGATTTAGCTTATTGTAATAGAAATATTAATATAGGTCAGATTGCTGCAGAATTGTTATCTGCAATTTATACTCAGACACTTTTGTCAGCAAAGCATTTGTTAGAGTCAGCTATTATTAAAATGAAATGGTGTCCAGAATTTAGCGAGTTCTTCCAGGTCGATTTTGATCAAATTATCTTAAAAGAAGATCTTGATTATAAGAAAATGAAATTGATTATTAATCAGGAAGATGTTATTGAAGATGAATCTGATACAGATGAATTCGAAATGGAAAATATTATGGAAGAAACCCAGTATGTTTATAGTTTCGCTATAAAGTTTCCAAATAATGATATTATTACAATAAAAACCGAGGATAATGATCCAATATATCTTCATGGTGATTTGATCAAGATGATGAATCAGGTTGGTACAAATGAATATGATGATTATGAACTTGATATGTCTAAGATGGCTGATATGAGATTATTTGTAATAGAGGTTCAGAATAATGAATTATCTAGAACAATGAAACAGATTAAAAATCTGATTGATAGTAAAGCTACTATCAAGAATCATGATCGCAATACTATTCTTGAAACATTTATTGATACTAACTTACAGGGACGTATTAAATTAAATGCTGTTCATTTCGAGGTATTATTGATGAATCAGATTAGAGCAGTTGATGATATTATCGAAAAACCAGATTGGAATAAGAGCAATGAACAGTATCAGATTATTCCGTTGGAAAAAGCATTAGGAGAAAATCCTAGTATTACTGTAAGATTACAAGGTCCTAAATTAAGAAAGACTTTAACAAATACTTCTAATAAGAGATTGTATAAGCCGTCTAATATGGACTTATTTACTATGGCTCATCCTCAGGAATTTATGAGTTCTAAATTTGAATCATCTTTATCTGAATTAGAAAAAGATAAAAAGGTTATTAAACCAGTTCATTTTGTAGATAAAAATAAATTTAAAGAGAATGAAGAAGATTAAAGGAGATATAATATTATGGCAAATTTAAATAATGGAGAAACAAGTAAAAAACAAAACTTTATTAGAAATGTAACGGCAGAGGAAATTGAAGAAAAGATTAAAGCAGAAACTGTTGACGAAAATGAAGAAGATGTTGAAAAAGAAACAGATGAAGCAAACTACAAAGAGACCAATGCACGAGGACAAATTTATCCATCTGTATATTATAAAAGGAATGGTAATTCATGCGATAAAGATTTTGAAAAAATAAATAATAAAAGAAAAGAATCTGGGCAAATTATATTAGACAAATGGATACAGAGACTTGATATTTCAACAAAGAATAAAAATTTTGTCATTACTGGTTTTGCCGGACAAATAAATAGAATTATTCCAAATTATACAGCTTCCCAAGTTAAATGGGAAATACTTAATGTTAAATCAGATATAGCAATTTATGCTGATATCGATGATATTGAGTATATGGAATTTATGATCATTTATCAGTTGTTAAAATATAAGATTGGAGAAGGCGCAAAAATGTACAGTAAATCTGTAGATTTTAACAAGACAAAAGAAATGTTATATGATATAACTAAACTTATTTATTGCCAGGATAAAGGAATTGATCTAGAAAGCTTTAATATTGATAGAGATAAGTTTTTAGGAATTGAATCATGATACAAATAGGAGATTATATTAGGGAAGCTAGATTATCAGCGGGTTTATCGTTAAAAGAACTTGCGGATAAAATTGGTGTTACTCAAGCATCGTTATCTCGATGGGAGAATAACAAAAGAATTCCAAAAATTACTTATGTGGAGAAAATTGATGAGATTCTAAGATCAAATATTACTTCTAATATAATTCATGGAACCTCGGATAATTCTACTAATGTAATTTCTATTAATAGTTATCCTGATTATATGATTTATATTTGCGAATCTTGCAATAAAATGATTTCATATGGTCGTATAGTTCCAATATTTAAAGGAACTAATTGTCCATATTGTAAACGAAGCATAAAGGATGTTTTAGAATATTCTGCTGAAGTATTATCTAAAACATCTTTAGGAGAAATTCCTATAATCCTAAGACCTAAAAGATAATTAAAACCCAGTATATTTAAAATATACTGGGTTTTATTTTTTATAATTAAGGGGGAAATGTAAATGGAAAAGATTGTTCGTTTGGTTGCTATTAGATCTAGTATATTATTCTTATTTGCTATTTTTTGTATTATTGTTTTTCTTATTTCTTGTTTTATAATAGGATTAAGACAGAAAAAGAAACACAAGAAAGAGTTATATCATATTCCAGCCCCAGAATTTCAACAACAAGAATTAGGTTCTATTGATAGAAGACCTAATGTGAATTATCATAAAGAAAGAGGAATTGTATTTATACATATAGATGATATCTTTTATTCAGAAAAAGATAGTAAATATATTTTTCTGATTCCTACTTTAATGGACAAACAATTAAAACGTAAATTGTTAAGTATTGCTTATGAAAATAGAATATTTTTGATTTGCCCCGATCTTAATAAGAAATATTCATTACCGGACATCACAAGATATATTAGAAGATATAATATTCCCATCACAAGAATTGTAGATGATTATCCCGTTGATTACTACTATATGAGAACAATGCATACGTTCAATCATAATTTGACATGTTATTTTTTATATGTTGCAGATAAAAATAATC
>ERZ808278.720-NODE-720-length-18458-cov-4.164973_pt1 | contig 18458 bp, 14 predicted proteins | sample MGYA00521239_ERZ808278 | MGnify/ENA primary metagenome ERZ808278 (study PRJEB31516, sample SAMN03275600) | gut metagenome | biome: mammalia-associated habitat; material: feces | host: Papio cynocephalus | place: Kenya | collected 2012-07-17 ... | reverse complement strand
CGTCTGGTGGCCGAAATGAACGCCCGCTTCGAGAAGCTGTTTCATAGAAGTTACTGCCATAATTTTGTCCTCCGTTATTCCTCCCCGAACCCTTTTTTATTGCGCCTATGACCGCCTTGGTTTAAACTGAATTTGACGGCACGAAGAGTCGCAAAGACTCGGGTGTGAATTTTATAGCCTGTTTATTTTATCATATCCGCAAGGATTTTGCAATCGTTTTCACGCGGGTGATTAACAATATTTATATATTTTTTTGATTTTTGTCCCCGCCCGATTGACTTTTATCCCCGTTCGGTTGATTTTTCTCCTCGTCCAAGGCTCTTTTTCGCTTTTTTCGGCTTGCGTAAAACAGAACGACCGCCGCCACGGCGGCCGAGCCGACGAGAAGCGCGCCGACCGAAATAAGAACGGCTTTTTTCGCGGCGTCCTCAACGGAAACGAGCGCGTGGGCTTTTTCGGTGAGTTTTCCGTTCTCCTCGTAAACGACGTAAACGTAATCCTTTTCGCCCGAAATCGGCGCGCGCATAAACGCCGCGGGAACGACCTGCGGCTTGCCGTACTTGCCGCTTGCTATATCTTCGGGAGAATGCGAAAACAGCCTTTCGTTCGTTTCGAGAACGTAGACGTTTCCGCCGTTAAAGGGGGCGTAAAAACTTGCGAAAATTCCCGTTTCGTTTTTCAAAATGCCCCGATAATCGACTTCGGCGGGGGTTTCCGCGTTGTGAACAAAGTTTATCTCAAAGGTTGCAGAGCCGTCCGCATTGCGTTTTTTAAAGGCTATCGTAACACCCGAATCCGTGCCGTCGGAATAGGTTATTTTATCCGACGCGCCTTTTTTTTCGCCGAATGAAGAATAGCCGTCGAGGTCGGAAATTGCGGCGTGCGAAATGCCGTTTTTAGAGACCGTTTCGTTTTTTCGGTAGCCCGAAAGCGTGAGTTTGTTAAATCTGTAAACGTAAATCTCTTCGTCGCCGTAAGCGTTGCCCAGATATTCGTCGCCGTAAACTCCGCTCGGAAGAATATAACCGTTTCTCTCGTTCACGCGGTAAATCACGAACGCACCGCCGTCGAATCCGTTTGAAAGACTTCTCCCGTAACCCGTCGCTTCGCGGTATTCTATATAAAAGCTCTCGTTTTTCGTTCTGTACGCCGGTAAAACGAGTTTATACGCCTTGATTTTGCCCTTTGCGCTTTCCGTTGAAAACAACGAATATTCGCCGGGTTTAAGAACGGGCGCAACGTTTTCGCCCTCGCTTAAAAAGCCTATTTTATAAAGCGTGTACGAAAGCGGCATAGACGGATTTTTGCAATCGTAACCCGCCGCCATAATATCAAGTTCGCCCACGGCTTCCTCCTCGGGCTTCTCGTAAGAGTAGGCGTCCGCCGCGCCGAGGACGTGCAAAAACTCGTGACAAACGGCAACGGAGTTTGCTTCCCCATACCTTTCGAGCATAGGATAAGGAATGAAAATATAGTCGTTAATCGACTTATTGCCCAACTTCTGCGTTTTAATCTCTTTATTTCTCTCGCTCTCGTCAACGACGTAAGCCGAGCTTAAATCGCTCGTGTTGCCGGTGAGATAAACGCTCTTTTTCGCCCAAAGCAGGCTGTCCTTATCGGGCGTTTCGTCAAGCGCGAAAACGAGGGTGAAACAATCGACGAAACCGTCGCCGTCACCGTCCGCGTTAAACCCTTTCGCAATTTTTTCCGCAATCTTTTCGTTTGTCGCCGCAACGAGTTCCTCGCTTCTCAAAAATGCGTCCGCACTCGTCTTACCGCCGTTCGGCGCAGGGGTTAAATCGTCCGAAAAAAGCCTGTTGTCGTACCCGTTTTCGTTGATTTTAACGTATTTCCCGTCCTCGATTTCATAGGCGGGCGAAAAATAATCGGCGGAATAATCGAGCGTAACCTCGCCGATAATTTGGGTTTCCGCTTCCGTTTTTCCTTGCGAAATAAAAGAAATATAGCTTTTTAACGAGTCTTCCCCGTCAAAAAACACGCTTTGAAGCACTTCCTTTTCCTTTTCGCCGAATTTTCTCTCTTCGCCCGAAAAATTGACGAGAACGACGGAATTGCAAACGCGCGCGGCGTTCCCGCCCTCCGAGCTGCCCAAACCGACTGAACCGTTAAAACCGTTCAAGCCGCCCGAACTCCCCGAGCCGTCCGAGCAGGAAACGAGGCCTGCCGCAAAACCGAAAATCGCCGCCAAGCCGAAAAACACGGCGCAAATTGTCGAAGCTATCCTTTTCATACCGCAATTATACCCTTTTCGTCGTTTTTTTTCAAGCTTAATTGCGGACTTTCGGCAAAATCGACCCGATTTCCGAGCTTTCGACAGGAGTTTTAACTTTTTTTAAGCTTCGGGCGTATATAATCGGGCTATGAAAAATCCGAAAAAACCTTTTAATTTGAAAAAATTCTTGAAATACCTTCTTTCGCTCGTCGGTTACGTTTTTCTCGCCGCCGCGGACGGAAACTTTGCGCCGTTTGCCCTGCCCCTGTTTGCGGCAAACGTTTACGTCGGACTTTCGCCGTTTTCGTCGTTCGTCCTTTACATATCGCCATACCTGCTTTCGTTCTCGCTGACGACCGTTCTCGGCGCGGGTATAGGCGGTTTTTTGGTTACGGTATTCTTTTTGATAATGAAAAGGGTGAAAACGAGACCCGGCCTTTCGCTTGCGTTTATAACGGCGTTCGCACTTTTGCCTTACGTTTTTATGCGCGATTGCCACAATCTCACCGTTCGGCTTATCCTTGCTGGCGTATGCGTTCCGCTCGTGTTTATATTCGTTTCCGCGGCCAAGGTTTTCCTCGTAAAAGGCTTAAAATACAGGCTTTCCACCGACGAAATCGTTTCCGCGGCGATTTTATATTCCGTGGTTTTTTACGGCGGAATAAACCTTTTCTCCGCGCCCGTTTACGAAGCGTTTGCAATTGCTTTAACGCTCGTTTCGGCAATGATTCTTAAAAGAAGCCATTGCGCCGTCGTTGCGCTCGTAACCGCGCTGCCGCTCTTTTTCAACTCCGAAAATCCCGCGTTTTTCGCGCCGCTTGCGCTTTATTCGCTCGTTGCGATTTGCTTTTCGCCTTATTCCAAACTCGCGGTTGCGATAAGCACTCTCGCGGTTAAAGTCGCGCTGTGGAATTTCACCGATATTTACGACGAATGGAGTTTCGCTTCGCAATTTTTCATTCTCGCGCCCGTTTGCGCGTTTCTCTTCACGCCGTCGTTCGCATTCAGGAAAATCCGCGAAAAACTCACCGTTTATAAAGACAATAATCTCGGCAAATACGCCTTAAACCGCAACAGACTCGATTTGTCGGGTAAACTTTTTGAAATTTCCGCCGTTTTCGACGAAATGTCGGCTTCTTTGAAGAAACTCTCAAACGAAACGAATATCGAAAAGAAAGCCGAAAAGGATATTGCCGACGAGCTTTTTATGAAATGCTGCTCCGATTGCAAGCACCTTTCCTCCTGCCGCGACAAGCTTTTCCGCTCCGATGAGGAACTGGGAAAAATCGTCACTCTCGCCACCGCAAAAGGGCGACTTAACCTTGCCGACCTGCCCTCTTCGTTCTCGCTGAAATGCAAATACCCCGAAAGCATCGTGGAGGAAGCCAACGAGCTTATCGACGGTTGCGAACGGGAACTTTTAAAAGCCGAATCGCTTAAAAACGGCCGCGAACTTATTCTTGCCCAAACCGACGGACTTTCCGAGGCCTTAAAAAGCCTTGCCGTAAACCTCAGTATGCGGCTCGAAGGCAAAAACGAGGTGGGCAACGCCGTTGCCGAAAACTTGATGAGCGCGGGGATTTACGCTTTTGAAACGCTTGCTTTCGGCGAGGGCGATTCGATAGAAATCAATATTCTTTTGCCGAAAAAACAAGCCGCAAGCCCGCTTCTTTTAAAAGCGGTTAAGGAAGTTACGGGAAAAAATATGGTGATTTGCGACGCTTTTAACGTTTCGGAAGAACTAACCGCCGTAACGCTGAAACGCGCCCCGCTTTTCGACGCGGCGTTTTCGGTTGCGCAAAAAACCAAATCGGACAAAGAAAAAAGTGGCGACACGCACTCGGTTACGAAAATTTCGGAAGGGAAATTCCTCATCGCCTTAAACGACGGTATGGGCAGCGGCGAAAAGGCCTCCGAAACTTCGGCGACGGCGATTTCGCTCGTGGAAACGTTTTACAAAGCGAATTTATCGTCCGAAACGGTGCTTTCGACGGTCAATAAAATCCTTTCGTTCAACGGCGAGGACAACTTCACGGCTTTGGACGTGGGCGTTATCGACCTCTTTTCCGGCGGGGCGGATTTTATAAAAATAGGCTCGCCTTATTCCTTCGTCATCACACGCGACGCGGTTAAAATCGTTGAAGGAAGCTCGCTTCCGCTCGGAATTCTCGACGAACTTCACCCCACGGTTTGCAAAACCAAACTCTCTTCGGGCGACGTGGTGGTTTTCGTGAGCGACGGAATTTCGGACGCGTTCGGCTCGTCCTCCGACTTAATCGACTTTTTATCCACGCAACGCGCGCTCAACCCCAAAACCCTTGCGGATAACATTCTTCAAAAAGCCCTTTCGCTCGACGACGGCGTTGCGAAAGACGATATGACGGCGTTTTGCGTGAGAATTTTTGAAAAAGCCTCCTGAAAATTTTTCGGGTTTCGGTTCACAACGGCGTTGACTTTTCCGTTTTTTAAAGTATAATAACGGTGCGTCTGATAAAATAAAGGAGGCGGAAACCCACGGAAAAGTACTATTTGAGAAAAAAGGTAAACGAAAACTCGAAAAAGTTCACACCCCCTTTGCCGCGCGGAATTTTTCCGCTGTAACACCGCTCGCCCCTCGAACTAGTTCGAGGGGCGAGCGGCCGGCCGAGAGGCATTTATAACTTCTCGACAAACGGCAAGTCGGGTAACCGACGAATAATCCACGCCCGACTTTCCGGTATTTTAAGGGAGGTAAGGAAATGGACAACGTCAACTTTTATGCAACTTTCAACAAATTCGGAGCGGAAGTGTTCGTTCTTGCGTTTGCGGTTTGCGCCTGCGTGGCCGTTATAAAAAAGATTTTCCCCAAACTGGGCAAAAGGGGCGAACTTTTTTTGAGGTTCGCGCTTGCCGCCGCGTTTTACGCAATCTACGTTACGCTTCTCGGCGAGGACGTTACGGCGTGCCTTGAAAAGGGCGCGAGCGTATGCGGCGTTTCTTACTTCGTCCGCTCGATTTTTTCGGGCGAGGAAGGCGAATCGGTGATAGACGAAGTTATCAACGCCGCCATACCGAAAGCAAAACTTACCAAAAAACAACTTAAAGAAATCAAATCCAAAACGACCGCGGAGGAAATTAAATCCGCAATTTTCAAAGCGACCGAGGGGCGAATTTCCGAAACGAAACTCGAAATTCTCGCAACCACGGTTTACGAAATAAAAAACAGGACGGAAAAGGTTTGAGTTTTTAAGATTTCTCGGAAAATCCGAGAAAAACCGTCGGAGAAACGACTTCTCCGAAAACGAAAAAAGGTCGGGGATATTGCCCCGACCTTTTTAATTTTTTATCGTAAAATTATTTAACGTTAGCGAAATATTTGATAGTTCTTACCATCTGCGAAGTGTAAGAATTCTCGTTATCGTACCACGAAACGACCTGAACCTGATAAGTATCGTCGTCAAGTTTAGCAACCATAGTCTGGGTAGCGTCGAAAAGAGAACCGTATCTCATACCGATAACGTCCGAAGAAACGATTTCGTCGGTGTTGTAACCGAAAGATTCGTTGGAAGCGGCTTTCATAGCTGCGTTGATGGAATCCTTGGTTATATCCTTACCTTTAACTACCGCAACCAAAATAGTGGTAGAACCGGTGCAGGTGGGAACTCTTTGAGCAGAACCGATGAGTTTGCCGTTGAGTTCGGGAATAACGAGGCCGATTGCCTTTGCAGCACCGGTGGAGTTGGGAACGATGTTCATCGCACCCGCTCTCGCTCTTCTGAGGTCGCCCTTTCTGTGAGGTCCGTCAAGAATCATCTGGTCGCCGGTGTAAGCGTGAACGGTGGTCATAATACCGCTCTGAATGGGATAAGCGTCGTTAAGAGCTTTCGCCATAGGAGCAAGACAGTTAGTCGTGCAGGAAGCGGCGGAAATTATTTGGTCGTCCTTGGTCAAAGTGTCGTTATTAACGTTGAAAACGACGGTTTTGAGGTCGTTGCCGGCGGGAGCGGAAATAACTACTTTCTTTGCGCCTGCCTGAATGTGAGCCATAGATTTTTCTTTGGAAGTATAGAAACCGGTACATTCCAAAACGACGTCTACGCCGAGTTTGCCCCACGGAAGGTCAGCGGCCTTCGGGCAAGCGTAGATGGTGATTTCCTTTCCGTCTACGGTGATAGAACCGGGTACGACGACGGTCTTTCCGTCTTCGCCGAGAACCGAATCCTTATAGGTTACGGTGTGTCCCTGCGCAACGTAGCTACCCTGAGCCGTATCGTATTTTAAAAGATGAGCAAGCATTTTGGGGCTCGTAAGGTCGTTGATTGCAACAACTTCATAGCCTTCCGCGCCGAACATCTGTCTGAACGCAAGACGGCCGATTCTTCCGAAACCGTTAATCGCTACTTTTACATTTGCCATTTTATATGTCCTCCGATATAAATATTACCAAATTAAGGAAAATCTATTCGCAAACGTTTGCCGCTCATAAGGCGATTGACGCCCGCCGCCGCGGCGAAATATAGGCGGATTTACTTATGCCGAACGTAAGTTTTCCGAATTTTCCGAATACATTATAGATTAAACTTAACCCAAAGTCAATTATTTTTCGTCATTTTTTCTCTCGCGACGATTTTTGTTTTTTATTCGGCGCGGTTTTTGAAAATAATATTGACATCGGAAGAGAAATCAAATATAATTGTATTATCGACGGGAGGCTTGAAATGAATCTGCAATATCTTAAATACGCCGTGGAGGTGGCCGCCACAGGCTCTATCAATAAGGCTGCCGAAAATTTGTTTATGGACCAATCCAATTTGAGCCGCTGCATAAAGGAGCTGGAATCCTCTTTGGGCGTGAGTATTTTCGAGCGTTCGTCACGCGGGGTTAAGGTCACGCCGAAGGGCGAAGAATTTTTAAAATACGCGAGCAACATTTTAAAACAGGTAGATACCGTTGAAAAAATGTTTAAAGACGATTCGGCGAACAGGGAGGAATTTTCCGTTTCCGTTCCGCGGGCAAGCTATATCGGCGAAGCGTTCGCCACCTTTTCCAATTCTTTGCCGAAAACCGGCGGCTTCGACGTTTTTTACAAGGAAACGAACGCCCTTCGCGCAATTAAAAACGTTCTCGAATCGAACTATCGGCTCGGCGTTATCCGTTACGCGGAACAGTACGACAAATATTATAAAGAAATGCTGGAAAGCAAGGGCTTTTGCTACGAACTCGTCACGAAGTTCCGTTATCAGCTCATTATGAGCAAAAATTCGCCGCTTGCCGAACTTGAAGAAGTGCGCTTTGCCGATTTGGCTGACCTCACCGAAATAGCGCACGCCGACCCTTTCGTTCCCTCTCTTCCCCTTTCGCAGGTGAAAAAAGAGGAACTTCCCGTTTCGGAAAAGCGAATTTTCGTGTTTGAAAGGGCAAGCCAATTTGAACTTCTCGCCAAAAATCCCGATACTTTTATGTGGGTTTCGGCAGTCCCTTCAACGCTTTTGAAACGCTACGGTCTCACGCAAAAATCCTGCCCCGAAAACGGCAAGGTTTATAAGGACGTGATAATTTACAAAAAGGATTATACCTTAACCGAACTCGACAAGGCGTTCGTGACGGAACTGTGCAAGGTGAAACGCACGCTGTTCGACAGTTAAACCCCCTCGTTTTACCTCGATTTTTCTTTCGTTCCGAGTTATATCGATAAATACCATACCGATATGATAAACACGCACTTGCCGTCGCTTGCGTTTTCTACGGGAACGTGATATACTGTAATTGTGAAAGGAGATGCGCGAATGATTTCCAAAGCGACGTTAGGCAGAATACCCAACTATCTGAAAGCTTTGCAGGAATTGCCCGAAAACGTTTCCGACATATCCGCAACGACGCTTGCGAAGAGATTATCTCTCGGCGAAGTTCAGGTCCGCAAGGATTTGGCGAGCGTGTGCGGAAGAGGAAGGCCGAAAACCGGTTATAACGTGGACGAGCTGATTCAAAGTATGAAATCCGTGACGAACGGCGGCGCGAGAAAAGAAGCCGTTATCGTCGGCGCGGGAAAGCTCGGCAGAGCTCTTCTCGACTACTCCGGATTTTCGGAATACGGATTAGTGGTTTTGAAAGCTTTCGATAATGACGATAATAAACTCGGAGGCAACGTTCTCCCCGTCGGAGATATGTATTCCTACTGCGCTTTGCATCAAATCGAAATCGGAATTTTAACCGTTCCGCCAGAGGCCGCGCAGGAGGCGGCGAACGAGATGGTAAGATGCGGTATCCGCGCGATACTGAGTTTCTCGTCGTCGCATTTGCAAGTCCCCGAGGGCGTTATCGTAAAGAACGAAAATCTCGCTCTTTCGCTGGCGCATCTGCAACTTAAACTGAATGAAATTTGAAACACGTAAAGGAGGCCCTTATGGAAAACAAGGAACGACAGATAGTCGACGGCGTTGAAGCGTTGGAAGCGACTATCGCCAGAGTCAGAGAGGCGCAACGCAAGTTTGCGACTTATACGCAGGAACAGGTAGACGAAATATTCAAGGCCGCCGCAATCGCGGCCAACCAAGCGCGTATTCCGCTTGCCAAAATGGCTGTGGAAGAAACCGGTATGGGCGTGGTTGAAGATAAAGTTATAAAGAATAACTACGCTGCCGAATATATTTACAACGCGTATAAAAACACGAAAACGTGCGGGGTTATCGAAGAGGACAAGGCTTACGGAATGAAGAAAATCGCCGAGCCGATAGGCGTTATCGCCGCGGTTATCCCCACAACGAACCCGACTTCTACCGCAATCTTCAAAACTATGATTGCGTTGAAAACGAGAAACGCCATTATCATAAGCCCGCACCCGAGAGCTAAAAAATCCACCATTGCGGCCGCTAAAATCGTTCTTGACGCCGCCGTTAAGGCAGGCGCGCCCGAGGGAATCATCGACTGGATTGACGTTCCTTCGCTCGAAATGACCAACCTTCTTATGAAGGAAGCGGATATTATCCTCGCAACCGGCGGACCGGGAATGGTTAAAGCGGCTTATTCTTCCGGAAAACCCGCCCTCGGCGTCGGCGCAGGAAACACCCCCGCAATCATCGACGAATCGGCAAACATAGTTCTTGCCGTAAGCTCGATAATTCACTCCAAAACGTTCGATAACGGTATGATTTGCGCGTCCGAGCAATCCGTTATCGTTCATAAAAACGTTTACGACGCCGTTAAAACCGAATTTGCGAACAGAGGTTGTTATTTCCTTAACCCCGAAGAAACGGAGAAAGTTCGTAAAACCATTATAATCAACGGCGCGCTCAACGCTAAAATCGTTGGACAAAAAGCGGCTAAAATCGCCGAACTCGCAGGCGTTAAAGTTCCCGAAGGAACGAAAATCCTTATCGGCGAAGTAGAAAGCGTAGACCTTTCCGAAGAGTTCGCTCACGAAAAACTCTCCCCCGTTCTCGCTATGTATAAAGCGGAGGACATTCAGGACGCGTTTTCAAAGGCAGAACGCCTTATCGCCGACGGCGGCTACGGCCACACCTCGTCGATTTATCTCGACGCCGTGACCGAAAGAGCCAAACTCGACGAGTTTGCGGAACGTATGAAAACCTGCCGTATCCTCGTCAACACGCCTTCTTCTCAGGGCGGTATCGGCGACCTTTACAACTTCAAACTTGCTCCTTCTCTTACGCTCGGCTGCGGCTCTTGGGGCGGCAACAGCGTTTCGGAAAACGTCGGAGTTAAACATCTTATAAATATAAAGACCGTTGCAGAAAGGAGAGAAAATATGCTTTGGTTCCGCGCACCGGAAAAGGTTTACATTAAAAAAGGCTGCTTGCCCGTCGCTCTCGACGAATTGAAGACCGTTATGGGCAAGAAACGCGCGTTCATCGTAACGGACTCGTTCCTTTACAATAACGGTTACACCAAACCCATCGAGGACAAACTCGACCAGATGGGAATCGTTCACGAAACGTTCTTCGACGTCGCGCCCGACCCGACGCTCGCTTGCGCAAAGGCAGGCGCGGAGCTTATGCGCTCCTTCAAGCCCGACACGATTATCGCGCTCGGCGGCGGCTCGGCTATGGACGCCGGTAAAATTATGTGGGTTATGTACGAACACCCCGACGTAGACTTTATGGATATGGCGATGAGATTCATCGATATTCGTAAGAGAGTTTACACATTCCCGAAGATGGGCGAAAAAGCTTACTTCATCGCAATCCCCACCTCCGCAGGTACGGGTTCGGAAGTTACGCCCTTCGCGGTTATCACCGACCAGGACAGCGGAATCAAATATCCTCTTGCCGATTATCAATTGTTGCCCAATATGGCAATCATCGACACCGACTTCCATATGAGCGCGCCGAGAGGCTTAACCGCCGCTTCCGGTATCGACGCCGTTTCGCACGCGTTGGAAGCTTACGCTTCGGTTATGGCGACGGATTATACCGACGGACTTGCCAAACAGGCGTTGCAGACTATATTCAAATATCTTCCCAGAGCTTACGACAACGGTCAGGTTGACGTTGAAGCTCGTGAAAAAATGGCTAACGCCGCAACTATGGCAGGTATGGCGTTCGCAAACGCGTTCCTCGGAGTTTGCCACTCTATGGCTCATAAACTCGGCGCGTTCCACCACATTCCGCACGGCGTTGCAAACGCTTTGATGCTCGAAGAAGTTCTTCGCTTCAACGCTGCGGAAGCTCCCGTTAAGATGGGCACGTTCTCTCAATACGACCACCCGCACACGCTTGCAAGATACGCCGAAGTTGCCGACAGCCTCGGGCTCGGCGGCAAGAACGACGAGGAGAAACTCGAAAACCTTATCAAAGCGGTCAACGACCTCAAAGCGAGAGTCGGAATTAAACCCACCATCAAGGATTACGTTCCGGACGAAGCCGACTTCCTCAACCGTCTTGACGCGATGACGGAACAGGCGTTCGACGACCAATGCACGGGCGCAAACCCCAGATACCCCTTGATGAGCGAAATCAAACAGATGTATCTCAACGCTTATTACGGCAAGAAACACTTCGTTGAACCCGCAATGCCCACGGCCGCAGACCTTAACGACGCGGACGACGTGCATAACTTCAAGCAAGCGTATCGTCGCCAGAAAAGCGGAATGAAGAAAGCGTAAGGAGGAGAAAATAATGAATCTTGACAGAATTATTGCAGTCAGAAACCATAAAACCGTTTATCGCGACGGGGATATATGTATCAAAGTGTTCGACTCGAATTTTTCCAAGGCCGACGTTTTGAACGAGGCTTTGAATCAGGCGAGAGTGGAAGAAACGGGACTTAACATTCCCAAAGTTCGCGAGGTTTCGGTTATCGACGGAAAATGGGCTATCGTAACCGATTTCATCAAAGGCAAAACCCTTGAACAAATTATGAAGGAAAATCCGGACAAAAAGGACGAATATCTCGAAACGTTCGTTGACCTTCAAATGAAAGTTCAATCCAAAGTCTGCCCGCTTCTCACCAAGCTTAAAGACAAAATGAACCGCAAGATTTCGGAAACGAATCTCGACGCCACCACGCGTTACGAATTGCATACTCGTCTTGACAGTATGCCCAAGCACAACAGTCTTTGCCACGGCGATTTTAACCCTTCCAACGTTATTATCACCGACGACGGAACTCCTTACGTTCTGGACTGGTCGCACGCAACCCAGGGCAACGCCTCCGCAGACGTGGCGAGAACTTATCTTTTGTTCTGGCTTAACGGAGATATTGCCGGCGCGGAAAAATATCTCGACCTCTTCTGCGCGAAGAGCGGTACGGATAAAAAATACGTCCAGAAATGGATGCCCATCGTCGCCGCTTCGCAGAGCGTTAAGGGCAACGAAAAAGAACGCGAATTCCTGCTTTCGTGGGTTGACGTAGTCGATTATGAATAAAATAAGGAGAACGAAAAGATGAAAGTTACAGTTTGTATAGGCTCTTCCTGCCATATCAAAGGCTCGCGCAAAGTCGTAGAGGGGCTTCAATATTATATCGACGAAGCGGGGCTCGGCGACAAAGTCGAGCTCGGCGGAACGTTTTGTATGGGTAAATGCCAGCTCGGCGTGTGCGTTACGGTGGACGACAAGTTCTTCTCCGTTTCCCCCGAAACCGTAAAGGAATTCTTCGAGAAAGAAATCAAAGCAAAAGTACAATAATGATATTCGTTAAGATATGCGTCGGCAGTTCCTGTTACATAAAGGGTTCTTCCCGAATCGTGGAACTGTTCAACGAAAAAATTAAAGATAATCATCTGGAAGACGAAATAGTATTGACCGGGGCATTTTGCTCCGGTCGATGCAATCGTATAGGAGTTACGATAACCGTGGGCGACGACGTTTACAGCGGAATTACTCCGGAAGGCTTCGGAGAGTTCTGGAAAAAAACCGTTTTGCCCGCCGTTGAAAAGGCAAAGGAGGCGTGACGATGGCGGAATGTCTGACGTTAAAAAAATCAAACTGCAAAAACTGCTATAAATGTATTCGGCATTGCCCCGTCAAATCAATCCGTTTTTCGGGCAATCAGGCGCATATTATCGCCAACGAATGTATTTTGTGCGGACACTGCTTCGTGGTTTGCCCGCAAAACGCAAAACAAATCGTTGCCGAAACCGAAAAGGTTAAGGTGTTTATTCAATCCGGCGCGCCCGTTTACGCGAGCATTGCGCCGTCTTTTATAGCCAACTACCACGGCGCGGGAATAAACGGCATAAAAAAAGCTCTTAAACGGCTCGGATTTGCCGACGCGGAAGAAACTGCCGTCGGCGCGACTATCGTTAAAACCGAATACGAAAAAATGCTTGCCGAAGGCACGAAGGACGTCGTTATTTCCTCTTGTTGCCATTCGGTAAATTTGCTTATTCAGAAATACTACCCTTCTCTTTTGCCCCTTCTTGCGGACATTATGTCGCCGATGCAGGCGCATTGTTCGGAAATAAAAAAGAAGCACCCCGATGCAAAAACCGTATTTATCGGGCCTTGCGTGGCGAAAAAGGACGAGGCGCAGCTTTACGAAGGTATCGTGGACGCCGTTTTGACGTTTGAAGAACTGACCGAATGGTTAAGCGCAGAGCATATCGAAATCGAACCCGATATGGACGCAAGCGAAGAAAGCCGCGCGCGTTTCTTCCCCACCACGGGCGGAATTTTGAAAACGATGGCGCAAAGAGAAAAAGGTTACACTTATCTCGCAATCGACGGCGTTGAAAACTGCATAGCCACTTTAAAGGAAATAGAAAGCGGCAAGGTTCATAAGTGCTTCATCGAAATGTCGGCGTGCGTGGGCAGCTGCGTTGGCGGACCGGTTATGGAAAAATATCACCGCTCCCCCGTCATCGATTATCAATCCGTGGCGAATTACGCGGGCGAAAAGGATTTTAAAGTGGTTCAGCCGGACACGCTCGATTTGAAAAAACGCTTCGAGCCGATTGAACTGGAAACTAAAATTCCCACCGAGGAAGAAATCGTGGGGATTCTTAAAAAAATGGGCAAAAACAGGCCGGAGGACGAACTTAACTGCGGTTCTTGCGGATACGATACCTGCCGGGAAAAGGCTATCGCCATTTATAACGGCAAAGCGGAAATCTCGATGTGCCTGCCCTATCTCGAAGAAAAAGCCGTCAGCTTTTCCGATTGCATCGTTTCCAACACGCCCAACGCTTTAATCGTAGTCAACGAGGCGTTGGAAGTTCAGCAAATCAACCCGTCGGCTCGTAAAATATTGAATATTCGTTATAATTCCGACGTTTTGGGCGACCAAATCGTGAGAATTCTCGACCCGAAGCCGTTTTTGGAGGTTTTGGAAAAGAAACGCGCCGTGAGAAACCGCAGAACTTACCTTGCGGAATACGGCAAATTCGTTGAGCAAACGATTATTTACGACCCGAATTACCATATGCTTTTGTGCATAATGAGGGATATAACCGAACAGGAAAACGAAAGAGAAAAACGCGAAAAATTGCGTAATCAGACGGTTGAAACCGCCGATAACGTCGTTGATAAACAAATGCGTATCGTACAGGAAATCGCCTCCCTGCTCGGTGAAACCGCAGCCGAAACCAAAATCGCGCTGACGAAACTTAAAGAGAGTATCTCCGATGAATGACCTTTGCGCGGATATAGGATATAAAAGCATAAACCACGCCGGTGAACAGCTTTGCGGCGACCACGTCGACGTAGTGGGGCAAGGCGATGATTCCACGGTGGTCGTTCTGGCGGACGGACTCGGCAGCGGCGTTAAGGCGAGCATTTTATCGACTTTAACGAGCAAAATCATTTCCACGATGATGGCGGAAGGGCTTTCGATTGACGATTGCGTGGAAACCATAGCTCAAACTCTCCCGATTTGTTCCGTGAGAGGCGTAGCGTATTCCACGTTTACGATTATGCACATCGTGGAAAATCGCGAAATGGAGCTTATCCAGTACGATAACCCGTTGACCATTTTGCTCCGCAACGGTCAGAATTACAACTACCCTAAAACGGAACTTAACATCGGCGGAAAAAAGATTTATCATTCCACCATAAAATTGCAGGAGGACGACACGTTTATCGCTATGAGCGACGGTTGTCCGCACGCAGGCATAGGACTTGCTTATAACTTCGGCTGGAAACGCGACGAAATCATAGATTATATGGTTGCCGTTGCGGCGGGCGGTTACACGGCGAAAACGCTCTCCACCATTCTTCTCGACGAAGTTGACAGGCTTTACGAGCATACCCCCGGCGACGACGCCACCGCCTGCGTGGTAAAAATTAAAAAACGCGTTCCTATGAACCTGCTCTTCGGCCCGCCGAGGGACAGGGACGACGCAAACCGTATGATGGCGTTGTTCTTTTCAAAAGAGGGCAAGCATATCGTTTGCGGCGGAACGACTTCTTCCATTGCCGCCAAATATTTAGGCAAAAAAGTGGAAGTTGATATGAAGTTTACGCGTTCGGACGTTCCCCCGATTGCTAAAATCGAGGGCGTGGACCTCGTTACCGAAGGCGTTATCACGATAAACCGCGTTGTGGAATACGCTCACGACGCGCTCGGCGATAACGAGCTTTACGAAAAATGGGGCTACGGACAGGACGGAGCTTCGCTTATTTGCCGTATGCTCTTCGAGGAGGCTACGGACATAAACTTTTTCGTGGGAAGAGCCGTGAATCCCGCGCACCAGAATCCCGATTTACCTATCAACTTCAACATTAAAATGAATCTTGTGGAAGAACTGTCGGGCTGTCTTAAACAAATGGGTAAACGTATTAAAGTCAGTTACTTTTAAACGGAGATTTTTATGAGAAAATTCGATACGAAGGTTCAATACCTTAAATATAAAGTATTACGGGAAGTTGCAAAACAGGCGTGGGCGGATACCTTGCAGGATAATCTGCTCGATATTCCGAAAATGATAGTCCCGGGGAAAAAGCCCACTATGCGTTGTTGCGTTTATAAGGAACGCGCTATTTTGGCGGAAAGAGTTAAAATCGCTATGGGCGGAAACAAGCAAAACCCCAACGTTATCGAAGTTATCGATATAGCCTGCGACGAATGTCCTATGGGCGGCTACGAAGTTACGAACGCCTGCCGCGGTTGCCTTGCGCACCGTTGCGAGGACGCGTGCAAGTTCGGAGCTATCACTTTTGACGACAACCACGTTGCGCATATCGACAAAACGAAATGTAAGGAATGCGGTTGCTGCTCCAAGGTTTGCCCTTACAGCGCGATTCTTAACTACAAACGCCCCTGCGAAACCGCTTGCAAGGTTAAAGCTATTTCGATGGGCGAGGATAAGCAGGCCTGCATCAACAACGATAAGTGCATCGAATGCGGCGCGTGCGTTTACGCCTGCCCGTTCGGAGCGATAAGCGATAAATCGTTTATCCTCAACGTTATAGATATGCTTAAAGGCAGCCACGGCAATCAGAATTATAAGATTTACGCCGTCGTTGCGCCTTCCGTTTCCAGCCAGTTTACTTACGCCAAACTCGGACAGGTTATCACGGGACTCAGGAAACTCGGCTTCCACACCGTTATCGAGGCCGCGCTCGGCGCGGATATGGTTGCGCAGGCGGAATCCAAAGAACTTGCCGAAAAAGGATTTTTAACAAGTTCCTGCTGCCCTGCTTTCGTAAGTTACATAGAAAAGAACTTCCCCGATTTGTTGCCGTTCGTTTCGCATAATCTTTCGCCTATGGCGACGATTTCCAAGTATATCAAGGAACACGAAAAGAACTGCAAAATCGTTTTCATAGGACCTTGCACCGCGAAAAAAGGCGAAGCGCAGAGAGAAAAGGTTAAGCCTTACGTCGACGCCGTTTTGACGTTCGAGGAATTGCAGGCTTTGTTTGACAGCCGTGAAATCGACATTACGACCCTTGAAGAGGACGTTCTCGACAACGCGTCCTACTTCGGCAGAATCTTCGCCCGTAGCGGCGGACTTGCCGACGCTGTTGCGGAAGGAATAAGGGAACAAAATCTCGAATTCGTTTTAAAACCCTGCTCCTGCGACGGAATCGAACAATGCCGCGTTGCGCTTTTGCAAAAGAGAGCGGGCAAACTTCAAGCAAACTTCATCGAAGGTATGGCTTGCGTGGGCGGCTGTATCGGCGGCGCGGGTTGCCTCACTCACGGCGAAAAGAACAAAGCCGAAGTGGATAAATACGGCAGAGAGGCTCTTGAAAAAACTATTGCCGACGCCGTTTCGTTGTTAAAATAATATTTCGGCACTTGAAAAGTCGCGTAATTTCGGCATTTGAAAAGCCCGTAGTTTGAGCATTTGAAAAATTGCGTAATTTCGGCATTTGAAAAGCCGCGTAAAACGATTTAATCGTTTTACGCGGCTTATTTTATTCTCTGCCGGCGTTTCGGTCGTTTTTAAATCGGCTCTTCGTCGGCCGCAGGTTTATTTTATTTTCGTCCGCACTCGGAAACGAGATAATCGACAAGTTCCGCAAAATTGCAGGTTGCAAGCCCGATATAAGTATCGGCACAACCGTAATAAACGAAAAGCGTGCCGTCCTTAACAACCGTTCCCGTGGGGAAAACGCAACCCTCGTAAAGCCCCTGCAACTCAAAATCTTTATCGGGTTCCATAAGAAAATCCTTGGTTCTCGCAACGATTTTCCTCGGGTTTTCCAAATCGAGTAAAACCGCGCCTACGCGATAAACGCCCTTTTCGTCCACGCCGTGATAAAGCATAAACCAACCCTTTTCCGTCCTTATCGGCGGCGTTCCTCCGCCCATACGCTGGCTTTCCCACCACTGCTCACCCGTCATTAAAAGTTCGGGGTTGTTAAAATCGATAAGGTCGTCGCCGAAGGAAATCCACACGGACGGCATTTTCACGGCCGTATTTTTGAATTTCGGGCGGGAAATCATAACGTATTTGCCGTTTATCCTTTCGGGGAACAAATAAACGTCGCGGTCGTCAACGGCGGCTTCGGTTATCCTGCCGAACTTTTTGAACGTTTTAAAATCTTTGGTTGCGGCAAGGTAAGTAGCCGTTATATTGTCGTTTGCAAAGGACGGAAGCCCATCGCAAAAAAAGTCGGTTTCGTCGAGATACCTCGGGGCTTTCGTCACGCCTTCGACGTACGGCTCTAACCAATATCTCCCGGGGGCGTAAGCCCTTGCGGCGTAGGTGAGGAAGTAAACTCCGTCGATTTTCATAAGGCGCGGGTCTTCCACGCAACCGCCGTCCGGGTCGTCGTGATGCCCCTCGAACACGGGCTTATCGCTGCGCCGAGAGAAATTTATTCCGTCCTTGCTCGTGGCAAGCCCGAGTTTTATCTGGTGGCGAACGTCGTTACCCGCGGCGCGGTATAACATAACGAACTCCTCCCTCTCGTCGTCGTAAACTACGGCAGGGTTTAAAACGCATCTCTCTTCCCATTCGTTGTTCGGGTTAGGCTTTAAAATCGGGTTGGCGTGATATTTTTCAAATTTAAAACTCATAATTTACCTCTGTTATTGTAAGCAATAAGATAACAACATTCTGAAATCCGTCATACAGCTGCAATCGAGCGTTACGGGCGGATTGTAGTTAAGCGGAAGAATTCCGCCCTCCAATTCCTCTATTTTCTCGTCGTTTTCAACAAACGCGTTAAGCTTTTGAATCGTGTAATCGAGCCTTGCGAGTTGTCCGCCCATATACAACTGATGAACTTCAAGCCCGAAAGACTGATTATCGCGCAAATAATATTTCGCAAAAACCTTCATAAACGCCGAAACCCTGTTTTTCAGTTCGGCGACGGCTTCGCAGGCCTTAACCGCT
>ERZ808278.719-NODE-719-length-18479-cov-7.377985_pt1 | contig 18479 bp, 28 predicted proteins | sample MGYA00521239_ERZ808278 | MGnify/ENA primary metagenome ERZ808278 (study PRJEB31516, sample SAMN03275600) | gut metagenome | biome: mammalia-associated habitat; material: feces | host: Papio cynocephalus | place: Kenya | collected 2012-07-17 ... | reverse complement strand
GCATTGGTGTTATCCGGCGTGTACTCAACAGCCACATACACCGTTCGGGTCTCACCCAGCGCATAGCTCACAGGCACGTTGACTGCTTCGCCACCAGCCTTAATGCCCCAGATAGCCACCTGATTACCTTTGCCATTGAACAGCAGATTGCCGCTCACATCAACACTAGTCAGGTTGAACTTCTTAGCATACTTGCCGTTATTCAGAGCAACAGCTCCCTCGCTCTGTTCGTCGCTGACATTCCAGAACGAACCCTGTCCGTCGCCCTGTTCCACCGCACCAGTAGTCATGAGCACATTGCCAGCGTTGATGCCAGTATCTGCCACCATGTCAGCCTGTACATTGTACACACGCGTGGTGCTGTCCTTGTACCCCTCGACTTCCTTCTGGAACTGGCTGTAGTCATACGGCTGGAACTCAAAGGGTTCAGCATACAGGCCATTATCCAGAGCCACAGCCGTAACGCTGGTCTGTGCCACAACCTGATAGAAAGAACCACCGCCATCTCCGATAGCTTTATCGCCACAAGTCAGCAGGGTCTCGCCCAGAGCCAGCGTCTTATCTGCCTGCATTTCAGCCTTGGTATCAAAGCTGTGCAGAGTGTCAGCGTAGAATCCGCTGACTGCTGCTGCGTAGTCTTCGACGTTCTTGTTGTACTGTTCAACGTTGGCGTTGTACCCCTCAACCTTGAGGTTGTACTCAGCCACCTGAGCATTCCAGTCAGAACTCTGAATCCAGAACTCAGTATTGCTGATTGCAGTGCCAGCCGGAACAGTCTTACGGCTAACATAGCTGCGGTTGTCCGTATACACGACGCTCAGAGCAGCATACTGTTTCGTATTGCTCCATTCGCCGGCGAACTCAGGAGCATACCGTGCGCCAATGAATTTCTTCAAAGCCATAATTGATTCTCCTTTGTATGTTATTCCCTCAACCCACCTCGGCGTGTTTCAGCCTACTCCAAGTGCGTACTTACTGCACGACTGCGCTTTCCCACTCAAGAACCAACTTACCGTAGTCCTCGTTATCCGGGTCAAGCTCAGTGCCAAAGTTCACGAAGTCCCACGTGTCAGGGATGTAAGCGATGAAGTATCCGCTTTCGTCAATTTCAAACCACACGTATTTGACAACCTTAGCAACAAGCTGCTGCAAGTTGTTATCAATCCACGTAGCCAAAGCCTTGACATAGTTGTCGATGTACTCACCGTTGATAAGGTCGTCTACGTCTTTCTGCAACTTGAGAACAGTTGCAGCGAGTTCGCCAATCTTATCATCCTGTGCAGCAATTTTGTTGTCCTGTGCCTGAGATTTTGCGTTGATATTCTGTTCAAAAGCAGAGATACTAGCGTCAGTATCTTCTTTGTACGCGTCCAGCTGTTTCTGGTATTCTTTGGTCAGCTCCTCGATAGTCTTATCGATATCGCTGTATTGTGCGATAATCTGATTGAACAGTTCCACGGCATGGTTGTAAGTCTCAACCATTTTCGCCATGATTTCATAATCAGACGAACCGGGGATGAACGTATTCAGATTGAACAGGCCGGGAATAGGCAGAAACGGCAGAGGAGTCAACGGCTCGTATGCCATTGTTTGTCACCTCACTTCCAGTAGTTCACCAAATACTGAAACAGGTCAGAAATGAACTGCATCCAGTAAAGGATTGCATTGAAGTCCATAGATGTCACCTCTCTTTACGGCAGGTTAATCCAGCCGTCAATGTGGTACTCCTGACTTGCAGCGGTCGCTGCGCCCAGACTGATAGTGACAGTATGCAGGCCGTCCTTGCTGGACACGGTGTTCTTGACAGATGCAGCAGCGGTAGCGGCGTGGTCGCTTGCCGTATTGAACCAGCCCAGTTCGGCGTGTTCGCCAACATTCGGCAGATTCACCAGCAGAGCCGGGTCGTTTGCAGCCACAGCACCAGTTGCCGTAAACACTGCGTAGACACGCAGAGCGCCGTTCAGTAGAAAGCTGTTGTCCTCAACCATCTTGATTTTGCTGTCAGCAGGCTGAATGAAGTTAGCCATATGATATTCTCCCTTCTTAGAAGATGCCCATGAAGCAGCTACTCAGAGCATCAATGATTTCGACATCGATGTTGCGCAGTGCTTCGGAATATTCTTTGAACAGTTCCGCATAGCTCTTGCCGCTCAGGCCGCTAATGGTTCTGTTCCGGTTGCCGTTGTACTGATTCTTTTCTGTGTCCTTGCTTCCGTAAGTGGTCGTATCATTGCTGTTTGCAATGGTGTTTGTGCTGCCATTGCTTTTGTCCTTTGTTGCTCTGCTTGCATAAGTGTTGTTTGCGATATCACTTTCAATGTTCAACATCTGACCGGGAGTATCAGAACCTACATTCAATGTGTAGTTGTTGGCATTGGTAGTGCTGTTGGAAATGCTGCTGGTGGAATCTGCGCCGCTCTTGTTGAGCGTTCTGTCATTGGTGTGCCCGTCATTGATAACCTCAGTGATGTTACCACCGGTATAAAACTTCCACTCTTCGTTGAGCGCTTCGTACAGCTTGTTTTTTACCGGCATAATCTCAGCCATAGTCATGTTCAGGAAGTGCTTGAAACGGTCAGGCGGCAAGCACCCGATTTCCATGAACAGGTAGTGGTTGATAATTTTCTGGTTGAGCTGTTTGCGCCAAGCAGCAGGGTCGGTGACGAAAGAGGGAACAGGGTAGGTATCCATGCCGATATCATAGCCGGTGTCGATAAGCCTACCAAGTTCAATAGTGTATACAGCCATTGGTTACACCTCACCTTCATCCGTTTTAACGTCGTCAGTATAGTTCTTAGTATAGGTTGCATTGTAGCTGTTCTTACTGTACTTAGCGCCTTCGGTGGTGTATGCTTCGCTTGCCAGATGAACACTGACATTCAGCCCGAACAGTTCATTGATTTTCTTTGCTGCTTCCTGCCGCTGGCTTAAACCGATGTTCGCCAGAGCGTTTGCCTGTCGGTCGAACTGCTCCACTTCGTCAGTGACACGCCGTTCGGTTTTGTAGTCTGCCATGCCGATGCCAAGAAAAGCCAGATATTCGTTGTACTTGGTAATCTTGATATCCTGCAACTGGCCTGCGACAAACGGAGCATCAGTGCGAAGAACCTTAAATGCATTTGGGTCGAACACGTCCTTGACACCGAAGATAACAGGGGTGTTGCCCTTGTATTTCTGGTACACTGCCATTGCAGTTTGTTTCTGTTTCTGGTCAGTGAGAATCAGTACAGGAGTTTTCTGTGCAGAAATGTTGATGTCGATTGCTGCATCGATGTCATACAGCATCTTTGCGTAGCGACGGGTGGTGAGGAACGTAGGATACATATCAGGCGTGTTTCTGATAAGTACGCATTTATCTGCGTCCATAGCTGGAAAGGAGACAACTGGGGTAATGGGCCTAATGCGAAGCGGGTCGTCGTAAATGTTGATGCCCTCAAGGCTGGCATTCAGACCAAGGAAACCTCTAGTTTCACTGTTAAAGAATACAGCTCTGCCCTGAATGAACAAGCACCGTTCAAGGAATCGTTCGTTGACGCTATCGGGAAGCCCCTCCCACTTGAACATGGTGCACGCAAGGTTTTTGAGCCGCGTATAATAGTCACAGTAAGCGGACACTGCAACTTCTTTTTCAGCCAGCTCGTTGTCGTATTTATACATATTATCACCTTCTTACTGAGTAAACCAGCCAACCAGTTTTTGCAGGAGCAAGTTCAGCAAGTAGGACAAGATAAGCGATACTACAAAGCCGATTGCCGCGCCGACGGGGCCAGCCAAGCCACCAATAGAAATGCCAAGTGTGCTTAATGTTGACATTACTAGGTTTGTAAGGCCGGTAGTAATCCAGTTTGCCAGTATTGGCTGAACAACCTGACCAAGCACAATCTGCGTTACGGAGATAACCGTTTGGGAGATAATGTTTTTGGCAGCTTGTTCTATAGAAATCTGACCCTTGAGGACGCCGCCTACTGATTGGATTGTGACATTGATAACGCCGGTCGCAATGCTTGTTGCAGCCGATGCGATATTTTCATCTTGGATAACAGTAGGGATGTATGACTGAATTGCAGTGGTTGCGCCATGAATCATGACGTTTGCAACAAAGTCGATAGATGTGTTTTTGGTCTGGGTGAGAAGAACTTGCGCAGCAGTGCGAACATCACCAGTTGTAATTGCAGTTCTTACAGCAGACCAACCGATGTTTACAATGCTGTCAATGTAGCTATCAAGATAAGTACCAAGACTTTGCCCAAGTTCACTATCGCGGTCAACGTTTGTGTTGTCGTAAATCCAGTTTTTCAAACCGGTTTTAGTGTTATTGATAAAAGTTTGGCTTGCATTTACTAGAACTTCGCCAACCTTGTTTTCGACATACCAGATTGCGTTGTTGACAACGCTCTCACAGAACTGCTGTAAGGTGACAAAGAAGTTGCCGCCATTCATCAAGTTGTAAACAGCTTCCAAGCCGTTCTTCTTGATGCCGTCGAACTGTGCGTGCAGGAAGTCGTCAAGATATTTGCCAAGTTCAGAAGTTTTGTCTACGCCTACGCCGTCAAGGTATTTACTGACAATGCCATTAGTAAAATCTAGCCATTCACTGTCAGTCATGGGGTCGTCTGCTTCTGTACCCTCGATTGCGCGTTTGAATTGCTCTATGTCGTCGTCAGTGATGTAGTCGCATTTGGTGAAATTTACAGTTACGTAGGAATGCTCAACGTATGGAATACCGGGGAACTCTGCAATAGAGTTGGGATTTACAGAGAAATCGGCAGTTGCGTTGAAGTTGGTGTAATCAGTGCGTGTTGAAGATGTAAAGTAAATTTGGAAATGAAGGTGGTAGCCGGTGGATTTGCCGGTGTTACCGACTGCACCTACTTTGTCACCTTGACTAACCTTATCATTAACCTTTTGAGTAGGCAAGCTAATCAGATGTGCGTATCGAGTGTAGTAACAATTTCCGCTGTCGTCTTTAGTGTCGTCATGCCGAATCAGAATTGTATTGCCCCAGCTGTCGGACGTGTAACACTGTACAACTGTACCCGCCTTAGAAGCATAAACAGGATAACCAGCAATCTGGCCGGGGATGCCTGTTGTGAGGTCAAGGGCTTTGTGGCTGTCTTTGTAACCGGTAGAGCAGAACCATGTGCCAACGCCCAGTGGCATTGTCCATTGGTTTGTAACATAATACCCGTCAGGGTAATTATTTACCCCGTCACCAGTGTTACCGCCCATGCCAGCAGAACGTCCTGCCTTGAGTTGCACAACAGCATAGTCGTGGTCGTTGGCGGGGAATGCATTTTGAGTAAGCCACGGGTTGAGCTTGAGGATATCTTCGGGAGACATTCCAATGATATCACCTAGTTTGGTTAAGTCGTCATTCCATGTTCCCGGATATTGTACTTTGATTGTGGTGAATACAGCATTATTACCAGACATGGAGTTTTTCATGCCTGAAATATTATCTTCATGAGTTGTACTCATTTGTTCACCACCTTATACGATAGGGTTAGGCTGGTCAAAGTTGCCAAATGTTGCGGTATAAGCCCAGAAGAAAATGCCGTTATCAAAGATACGTTTGATAACTCTCATGTCATCATCAGGGAAGTTGCCAGTGGCGTTAAGACCCATAGTTTTAATATATGTCCAGTTAAGTCTAGCATGAAGATTCAGTGTTTTGTACACGCTTTGCTTGTAGCCGTAAACACTGAGATATTTGTCACAACGTTTTACAATATCGAGCGGCGGAACTTTATAGCCGTAAGAAAGTGCAGTTTCATTGCCAGCAAGATATACGTTAGAGGTAGCGACACCACCAACAGCGGGAGCTTGATAGCATTCATTGATGTACTTCAAGTCCTCGCTGATTGCGTCATTACCAGTATTGTAAATTTGCAAATTCTTATAAGCATCATAAGTATTTACGCCAGATTGGAAGATGCTGTTTGCTTGACTTACTAAGCTACCACCAGAAGTAGCCGCTGCACGTAAAGCAGAACCTGCGCTAAATGCGCTAAGTGTACCACTTACTACATCAGCTGCCCCGCCTACAACTGCGGCAGCTGCTTGGTCTCTCTGGATAGAGCGTGTCATGGAACTACGTCTATTGTACATAGCGTTAGAACCAGAGTGAAGATTGAAGTCATTTTTGTACTGGTTATATGCCCACGTAGATTCAGGGATGGTGGTAGTTACCAATAGGCCAGAGATTCTCGCGTTTGAATAGTTAGATACCATACAACCAAGAGAACCGCTTGTACCGTCGTCAAGAATCTTTAATTGAACAGATGCACCATTGACGTATTCAGGATTGAACTCAAGTTCCTGCCCATACATTTGGAAATAGCACGTAATAAACGCACCGGAAAGAAGTTTTTTGTTAGTCGGATAATACGTCTGCTGAGAAGTGCCAGACATACAAGCAAGATAAGTTGGGCGTTTTGCGTAAGAGATGATAGTGCCGTTTTGACTTGTAGTTTGCTGAATACGGGATACAGCAGAAGCAGTACCCTGTTTAACATAATTGCCTAGCTGCGTATTCATGGGCGCGGGATTCGTTACTGTTGCGCCAATAACTTTAGCAGAACCGGAATAAAGGCCATTGATAACCTCGCCGTCCATAGATGTGCCATCGGGAGTGCAAGTTGCATAGAGAAAAATCTCTCTTGGGGTCAAATCATGCGTACCAACTTGATGATAGCCACCATGACTGATATCAGTAAAATCTTCCGGTACAATATTGTCACCAGCAACATCCGTATCAGAATGGCACCGGTCAACGTAGCTCTGGTAATAGGTAATATCAAAGAACCAAGTTTGGATAACGTCGGTGCTAACGTACAGCCGTGTGCTGCCATTGCTCGCCCACTCCACGCGGTTGATGAATGCATAGAACCAGCGCTGCCCAAAGTTGCTGTTCTGGTACATGATATAGTTGCAGTTATAGAGATTGTCAACTTCCTCAGGGACAACAATTGTATTGTCTTTCTTGATGTAGTTGAAGTTCGCATACGTCTTTACCGTCTTGCTGGTAAAGTATGCGGTTTGAGCTGCGATATTGGGAAACCATAATGTATTCCTGTAGTCACTTTCAAGCGGCGTACTCAGCAGCCGTAAATTCGTAGTTGGTGTAAACATTATATTCTCCTTGCCCCTGACCCACCCTCGACAACCGGAGGAACTTGGTTGTCTACCGTAAGGAGTGAACAGAATGTCGAACTTAAGAAGGGCTGTTAACCTTCGATGAAAGCCCACGCATTAGCGAACGGACTGACCGCCATAGTCTCCCAGTGATGCAGGAAGTAGGTGCGGCTCAGGGTTGCAGCGTTGTACGGGGTCTCGGCCATTTGATAGCGGTTGTCATGAGAACGAATCATGGTGTTGTCGGCAATAACAGCCAGCGTCTTGGCAGCATTGCCAGTATCACCAAAGCTGTCCACGATAACCTGACGGCCCATGAACTCAGCTTTGTTCATGTTGAATGCCTTTGCCAGCACCTCAACGTCGGTGTAAGCGGCGACATCAGCACGAACCAGAATGCTGATACGGTCGGGGGTAGTCCATGTGGTCAGGGGGGTTGCACCTTCCACGCCAGCAGCATCGGCCATCTTCTTGTAGCAGTTGTAGTTGACACTGGGGAACTGGAACTGAAGGAACTTGGCACGGGAATCCGTGATAAGCGTTTTGGCGAATGCTTCATGGTCGTCACCGTTCTGGATGGTGGTAGAGTTGATGTTGCCATCATTGATAGCCTGCCCAACCAGACCCTTCATCAGCTTGAACTCGTCAATGTTATCACCACTGGTCAGAGTGTTGATAATCATGTTGACGAAGTTGTTGAAGGTGTCGGCAGAGACGAAAGCGCCAGCCAGCTGAGCGTCATAGACAGTCACCTTGTACTTGTCCTGACGGTTACGGCGGTAATAGACCGTCTTGACATCAGGGTTGCCAGGAGACAGGACGTCGGACATGGCGGTGGAATCGTATGGGGTAGCAACGGCAGGGTTAGCAATGGAATCCTGCACATCAGTGCCGTAAGGAACGTCTGCACCCTTGAAGATTTTCAGGGGGTTCTCGTAGACGACGTTGTGTGCTTCCTGAAAGATAATGCGGTTCACCAGCCCATTGATGAACTCATTCATGAACGGGGTGCACGACATGATAGTGCCACCGGTAGCCTGCAAGGTTGCATTGGTAGCCAGCGGGACATTCTCTTTCAGGGTCGAGTTGGTGCTGATAACGGCGTTGATAACGTCAACAGCAGTTGCCATAAATAATCACTATCCTTTCTTAGTGTTTTGTGTTAGCCTTTGAGGTCGAGCCTACCGTTGGCAAACAAACGGTTAATGGGGTTAGGGTCAGTCTCAGGTCGCTGAGGTTCATTCAGTTTGGTGGTATCGTCGGGCACAGTCACGCGAAGAAAGAGGTTCATATTGTCCTCTTTCAGTTTCGCGTTCTTTGCAGTCAAATCCTCAACGTTATTCTGAGCAGACACCTTCGCTGCCACCTCTTCACTAAAGCCAGTAGTCAGCTCGGCCAGCAGATTGGAGATTTTACCTTGGTCTGCATCTTCACCGATGCTTGCAAGAATCTCCTGAGTTTTTGCATTGTACTCAGACAGTTCCATTCTGTGTCACTCCTTTATGTTACTTCTTGGAACGGTAATCCCATCTACCCTTACCGTCTCTTACATCCACATGGACGAAGGTGTCATACAGACCCAAGCCAAGCGAATTGCGGTAGGAAGAGTTGATGTAATTATAGAGCGAAAGCGGAGTAACACCCGGAATACGAATGTCTGCCGCATTGCCGTGAGTGTGCTGTGATTTAGGAGAAGAGTTCTTGAGCTTGGAATTGTAGGCAACAGTGCGATAACCACTGTTGATGATAACGGGCTTGTTGAAGTGATTACGGATGTTTTCAAGTACATCAATAAGTGCTTTATTCAGCACAACGACACGGGAATTGTCAGTGCACTTGAACTCACTGATAGTGAAGTGCTCACTGACCTTTTCATTGACGTGTTCAGTTACGTCAACGACGTAATATTCAGCGGTTTTCATGAGAATCACTATCCTTCTTGTTGTTCAATGCAGACAGGAACGGCGCAACAATGGCGACCAAATCCGGGTTAATGCTGCCCAAGTTTTCCAAAATGGAAATAGCTTCGGTCAGAATTACCAGCGTACTGATAGTAACTGCTGCGGGGAACTTAAAGCCCATATCCACATAGGCCATGGCAAAATCTGCCAAGTAGCCAAAAGCAACGAACAGAATGAACGATGCCTTTTTGTAGATACCTTCCCTTGCTTTCGTACTGGAAAGCTCTTTGTTCTTGAGGGCTTTCAAAACACCGGTCAGCACATCGACCATCATGAAAATCAGGACGAGGTACACTTCGACCGGAACGGATGAAGCAAACTCCACTTTCTTCACCCCCTTCCCCTCCCGTTTATTCTATTATACCATAAAGGGTTGACTTTGAACAGGGGGTGCGGTATAATAATTATAGATGGAACGTCCATTTTCGCAAATGTTCCACGTGGAACAATTTTTACGAGGTGTATATTTTGGGCGAATTTTACGACGGGGCAAAGCTCCTTTCAATGACTGACGTTTCAGGCAACAAGCCTGAAATTTATATGTGTACTACCAACCGCAGTGGCGGCAAGACGACATGGTTCAACCGCTACTGTCTGAAACGGTTTATCAACTATGGCGAAAAGTTCATGCTGCTGTATCGATATAATTATGAACTGGATGATTGCGCCAATAAATTTTTTAAGGACATTGGCGGGCTGTTCTTTCAGGGGCACCAAATGACAGACCAGCGCAGGGCCAAGGGTATCTTCTATGAACTTTTTCTGGATGGCGTCAATTGTGGATACGCAGTAAGTATCAACAGCGCAGACCAGATTAAAAAATATTCCCACTTCTTCTCTGATACAGTACGCATGGTAATGGATGAATTTCAAAGCGAAACAAACCATTACTGCTCGGATGAAGTGAAAAAGTTCCGCTCAGTGCATACATCTGTCGCACGTGGTCAGGGTGAACAAAGCCGGTATGTTCCGGTATATATGCTGTCCAACCCTGTTACACTGCTAAACCCTTACTATGTTGCTATGAACATCAGCAGCCGACTGAACGATAATGTGAAGTTTCTGCGTGGTGAGGGTTGGGTGCTGGAACAGGGCTATGTAGACGCCGCTTCTAAGGCACAGGCTGGCTCTGCTTTCAACAGAGCTTTCTCTGGTGACACGTATGATACGTACCTGACGCAAGCTGTATATCTGAATGACAGTTCAGCATTCATCGAAAAACCAGAGGGCAGTTCTCGCTATCTTGGCACACTGCGCTATATGGGCAAGGAGTATGGCCTGCGTGAGTTTGCTGACAGTGGTGTTATTTTCTGCGATGATAGGCCTGACACCACATATAAGTTCAAGCTGGCTGTCACTACTGACGACCACCGTGTAAACTATGTGATGCTGAAAAGCTACTCCATGTTCTTAGACAATATGCGTTACTACTTCGACCGTGGCGCGTTCCGGTTTAAGAACCTTATGTGCAAAGAGGTAATTCTCAAGGCACTGTCTTACTAAGCTTATCCCATCGAGCAACTAACATTGATGCAACCGGGTAGCAACGGCGATGAACCGTCCGGGATGCAGGTTCGTGTAGGCTGCACGCCCTGTTGGAACTCGATTAAGGATATAGAAAACCCCCAGAGGATACATCGTAAGATGCCCTTTGGGGGTTTATTTTGTTACTCCAACATAAAGAATGCTGCTGCCATTAAATCAATGCCGAACATGATAACAGCTGCGATAATCAGCTCCCACAGAGCTGCACCGTTAGTTACCATATCACCGATGCCAATACATTCAGCGCCAATCATAACAATAAACGAACCAGCAGTAAACAGCACATCACACCATTTCATTGCATCACGCTCCATGCTACTTCGCACCATAAAAGCAAAGCAATCAATGCGCACATTACTGCAATAAGAATGGCAGCATCAACAAAGCCGTGCTTAATAGAATATACAAACGTGTAGCCAACATACGCTACAATCAGAGCCGCAATAATCAGAATAGACATGAATACCTCACTTTTCACTAGGCCAGATGGAGAACCCAGAACCAGCGATGATTGCCGTAAATGTTCTAGGGCCGTCCACTTTGTACATCATAACTTTAGAGCGAAGAATGTCGTCTGGTAATGAACCAATGCGTAAGCACTGGTCGTTAAAACCGGGAAGATGCACGTAGTCCTTCTCAAGCATTGCTGCAACGTACAGCAGAGAATCTTTCTTGATAGCTCTGCGCTTGAACGTTTCAGAGGGCAACTTAATAAGAATATAGCGCCGCCCGATAGCATCCTCTACAGAATCGCTCATGCTAGGTAATGTTCCATTACTCACTGCTGCCCACCCTTTCCTGCAAATTCTGCATACAACCGCCATCGTTGATTGCGTTGACGCGGTGCAACATAATCCAGTCCGCAGGCTGCGGGTCATAGTGCTCAAGGTGATAGGGGCATTCAGTATAATTGCAGTCCTTTGTTCTGCCATAGGAACTGTCACAGATAAGATAGTGCTCCATTATTTAATCTCCTTATAATCGCCATAGCGCTTAAAGTAACCTGCCACAGAGGGGCGCTGCTCAAACTTGACCCACTGCAACAAGTGTCCGCAGTTCTTGCAGTAAATGCCAGAGAAGTAACCCTGTGCCACCATTTCAAACTGTATCCCACCGCAGGTCTTGCATTTCTTGTTTCTGAATTTCATAATTACACCTCGATTGCAATAACAACTTTGTCCTCAACCGGCAGATAACTAAAGGCATAAACTTTATTGATAGCATATTTCTTGAGCACATCTTCGTGCGAATCGAAGCTGCCAAGGGTATCACCGCCATCGGTCTGCATTTCAATGCCCACAAACGGCAACCAATTAGACCACATATTCCATAATTCGACTACAGTCATTGTATCACCTCATTGTAAAATCTGTATCAACCAGCAGCACGCCACCGGGGATTCTCCTTGGCAACAGCTTACCGGGTACAGTTAAACCAACCTTAAAATCAGATAATGTTCTAGTCTTTGATAAGAACTGGATTTCTTCTGGTGTAAGCCCGGAATCTTTAAGCTCTTGTTCCTCATTTCTTGGGTTCTTACCTTCATCAATATCTTTTGCAACAGCAGGGTCAAACGATTCTGCAAACAGATTCTTGCATCTTGCTGGCATGCCAGCGCATTTGATATTGTAATAGGGATTTTCAATTGGTTCCAAGTCCTCTTTTGTTACGTGCTCAATGTACGTTTTCTGCCGCACAAACCAACCAATGTCCCAGCTGGATTCAAGTTTCCAGCAGCAGAAGTTTGTGGGATGCACCTTGATACCCTTCAACTGCTCAGGCGGCAAGTCACAATGTATACTGTCTGTGTCTGCATAAATGAATCCGGGTTTATCTGGGCCATAATAGTTTTGTTGAGCTGCACGAATGGTAAAGTTGCGGGCATAACTAGTGATAGCGCTTCCAACTGGAATGTATCCAGGTTTCTTTTCGTACTCTTCGACCTCATAATATCCAACGCTCCCGTCGTCTTTAAGATAAGCCACTTTGAATGATGATTCCATTGAACTTGCCATCTTTCCATACAAGTTGTTCAGGAACAGTTTAGCTAATGTGCGCTTTGCGCCTTTACTTGTTTTCTTTATCGCTGCGTACTTGTTAATGTATTCATCAAAGATACCGATAGCAGATGCAAACTCACAATAGTCCAGCAGCTCGTAGTCCACCAAGTCATAATGCTCACGCAACAGAATGAAATCAGTTTGGGTCAATGTAAGCTCAACTCTGGTGTCGTGCAAGTTACCATCAACGTCATAATAATATTCTCGTGCAATGCCATCCTTACCCACTACATCAGAACTTTCCAATGCTTCTGTCCCCTTGTACATCCATGTGCCTTTTATCTGAATGAACGGCAGCTTACCGGGCTTAAGATAGAAGCGGGTCTTAATGCGGAAGAAATAGAAATGGCCGTACTCGTAGGAACGCGTGGGTTTTTTCTCAGGTTGAAACCAGAACGGGTCATACTTAACTGGGCACGAATAATCTCCAAACAATGTTCCTTCGTCTGCTTCAACATGCACGAACTTCGGAATACCCACGGGATAGTCTGAGCCTGATTCAGAGTGCATAACACTGGGATACAAGCTGTTCACATCTGCGGTCACACCATTGTGATACTCCTTACACGTTTTCTGCTTTACGATGTAGCACCAGCCACCTTTATATGACTTGTGTATCCACTCGCCTGCGGTCTTGCTTCCGAACTGCTCTTCGTCCAATGGAATTTGATATAGGTCTGGAAAGTATTCTTTGTATTCGTCCTGCATAATGTTACGATACTCTGATAAGCAACAGCTTCCAATGGTCAACTTACGATGGCCCTCAGAGAACATAATTTCAAGCGCTTCTTTAATGACAAGAACGTCATTAGCAATGTACTTTAACTCTTCCTCTGTGATGGGGCAGCCTGCATAACGCTCACCCTTATATTCCATTTCCAACTTTTGGTGCTTGGTCTGGAACGACTTGCCAATCGCTTTCAGGGAGAAGGGTAAGAGCTTTAGACTGTCTCGCAATTCGATATAGTGGCCGTTTACCTTGATGGTCATGCTGTACCACTGGCCCATGTCAGAGATAGCATACTTAAATGACTTATCAGGCATATCCCAGTTCTTACGGAACTTGACATGCTTTTCATCAATGGTATCATAGGCTTGCTTGTACTGCAAATCGTGAAGAAGATAGTACATCCAGAAGTTACCATCGAATTTCAGATTGTGGAAGTATACGACGATGTTTTCATCTAAGCTAATGTAGTAATTGAACAACTCGCCTATGCTGTGAAACACCATAACATCCTCTGTCCAAAGTTCCACACTAGCCGCAGACCAAACCTCAGTGCTTTTTTGTTGATGCGTATTCTGTTCTACTGTTGTTTCAAAGTCTGCACTAAACGTGCGCCACTTGTCAGAACGTGCCACAATGTATCATTCCTCAAAATCTGAATCTTCATACTGCGATTCATACGTTGATTGCATGTCGCCCATGCCAAGGGCAGAGCCATCCGGGTTGAAGATTTCCAAAATCTCAGACATTGCTGCACCGGCCTTTTCTCGATAACCAGATGCCGCTGCTGCTGTCAAGTCGTCCATCAACCTAGGGTGAGTGTTGATAGCTCTCATTACATTAAGCAAGCCGCGACGCTCAATCGCCCTATTCAAAGCTGTACGAATAGCCTGCACATTGTTCTGGTTCGAGCGCGCAACCCAGTTACGGTCATGCTCAGTTTTAAGGTTTCCCCAATCACTTTCAGAAATACCAGAGTAATCGCCAGCCATAAATGCATCAAGCTGCCCTGCAAAGGCCTGATACGCGGCATCATCAACAAACTGCTGTGAAACAGCATCCACAAAGTTATCTGCAACAACCTGTTCCTCGCGGGCTGGCTTAGCAATCTTGCTCACAGCATACCGGTTATAACGCTCAATGGCCTGCTCGCCAGAAAAAACCTCACCTGTCTCAGAATCGTAAGACAGAATGTACTCTTTCAGCTTTTCAGGGCTGTTCGCCAGCCGGTTCATACGCTGTACATCCCTTGCCCGATATTGCTTCACATCAAGCAAACGCTGAATCTGGGGTGTTACCTCTGCATCAAGGCCTTGCGATTTTGCAGATTGCAATTGTCTGTTCACAGCTTGCAGCAGGCTGTCTTTTGCATACCGCAACTCCCGTGCGTGCTGCGCCGCGCTACGCTGTTTTGCGTTCATATTTTGTTCACCTACTTCCTATCAAAAATCCCCCTCACCGTGTTTCAGATAAGGGGGGATTTATAGTCACTGTGTTATGCTGCCGAAACAGCTAAGTCATTTTACTCGACGACCTTGCAGGCGATGTACTCACGGCCGTTCTTACTGGTGCCAGTGACGACCTGCACCTTGGTGAACTCCTCACCGAACTGTGCGTACATATCAACAGCGTTGCTGAAGTCCTTGCAGAAGGTAGCGCTGTTGGTGCAGTATGCCTTGCCGTCGTCAGTGGTCAGAGCCAGCAGCTGCTGCTCTTCGCCCTTGGCATTCACGTCGGTGTACAGCACCCAGCTTGCCAGCGTCAGGGTAGAACCCTTGGCAGTAGTCAGCTTTTCACGGTCAGGAGCCTGCGTCAGAGCGTACAGGTCATGGGCGGAAGTAACGGAAGCGGACTTAGCGATGATGTTCATAATTGTATCTCCTTATCTGTTCTTGTGAATTACTGGTCGTCGGACTTCTTGGAGCGCTTGCCGAAGGTGACCGCTTCCTCTGCGGTAATGGTCTGTTCGTCGATAACGTCAGCCTGCTCAAACCATGCCTGCATGGTCATGCCACGGGTCTGCACCTTGCACTCCATGGCAGTAACAGCGATGGGGTTGTAACCTTCCTGCTCCCAGTTCTTGGAAATGGCCTTGAGTGCTGCTTCTTTAGAGGGGAAAGCGCCATCAACAGTGATGGTCATATCCACGACCTCAAAGGTGGTGGTGTTGACGGCCTTAACGGTGCAAGCGGTGATAGCGGAACGACGGGTGATGTAATACTTACGCATGATAGATATTCCTTTCTGTCGATGTAAAAGATGTGTGTTGTGGGCTTTCTGCCCACTCTTATTGTACCATACTTTTGGTCAGATTGACATGGACTGTTGTTGCCAAAGGGATAGACAATTGTTGATTTTGATAAATTTTTAACAATCGGTATGCCCTCTGGAAAGCGATGCTAGGGCGGGACTTTCCACAGTTTCAACATAGTTTTCAACTCCTGTTCTCGTGAGTAATTCTCACGTTACGACCTTGAACCAGCGGTTCAGGGCCGTTGCCTGAAAATTACAGGTCAAAAAGCAACTCTAATTTGCGATAGGTGAATACATCCATCGGGAAGTTGCTGCCATTCTTCACAATCCAAACGGGCAAGCCTTCCTCTAAGGCATATTCCATTGCGCGGATGCAGGATGGAAAGCGGTTTTCAAGGTCGGGGTAAAACGCGACCTCTGGTTCGTCAAAAACCCGTTTATCCATACACCAACGCGCTTCTTTCAATTCCAGCGCAGAATACCTCTGCAAGAGATATTCATACATTCGGGATGCCAATTGTGCGCTATTCAAGCGTGCGGACATTGCTTGACACCTTCTTTCTTTTTGTCATTCCTGCAATCCATGTAACCGGTCAAATAGTCCAAAACTGATTCAAGGTCTTTACGGGGTTTAGTGTTAGGGTCAAGCGCCCTTACAGACAGGTGCAGCGCGTTGTAAAGTGCAACACATTCTGCGTCGCTGTAGTTTTTCAGATACAGGCGAACCATGTTTTAGCTCCTTTCGTCAAAATCCGGGTCACAAATAGACATCACGCCAGAGCCTACAAAATAGGCTGCGGCGCAAATGCCAATGAACGATACCAGATTAAGTGTGGAATTAGCGAACCATGGCGTAAAAGCCAATGCCCACAGTGCTGCAATGATTTTCATTCTTAACACTCCTTTTCTCGTGAGTAATTCTCACGTTGCTGCCTTGAACCGTAGTTCAGGGCAACTGCCTAAGAATTACAGAGGGGTTACATCCCATTGCACGCAATTGGGGATACCACGTGCCATTTTATCCGCAGCTGCCTGCGCTCTGCCTAACGTCGAATATTGACGTTCAACAACTGCAATGCGATTAACGATTGCAAACGCTTTGGCTGCTTTGGTCGTTGCGTGCTCTTTGCTGTAAAACTCAATTTTATAGAACCGCATAATTCAGTGCTCCTTTTCTACCATGTTCCAGCTGTAATGCTTTACAGTGGTCAACCCATCCGTGTAATCCGCTGCGACTTTGCACATCGAATATTGATACCGCTGTGTAGCGCTTTCAGTAAACGTCGCAACAAGAGCTTTGTTTTGCTCAAGCCTGTAAAAACTGTAGCCACATGATGTGACATGATACAGTGCATCACCGTAAACAGAATTGACATAGAAACCATTGAAACACTGGTCAACCTTAATCAATGTTGCCATATTGTACCTCTTTTCTGTGTTCTGTGTTTGGCGTCTCTGCGTGGTTTCCCATCATCAGCGTGCAAGTAACCAGCTTGCGCGGACGGCCTTTGCAGGCCGTTTCGGGTTTAGCGAATTGCCTTGCCAACGTTCACGTAATGCTCAAACATTTCAACGGCATTCAGCATCATTCCATCAATCCAAATGTGACCGCCTACTGCAGTATCACGACACTGAAAATACAGGTTAGAACCGGTCAATTCAGTTGTGAACCGGTTGACGTGACGGGATGTGGTTGCACTGCATCCAGCATAGTAATTGATACCAATATCAATTGCGTCTGCATTGTCCGGGCCTACCGTCACATCCAAAATCAGGGTATTGTACGACCACAGACGGACATTGCGCAGGATGGAAAAATCATCAACGATAAATTCCACATGGCAATTTGCTGCGGGCATAGAAATCATGTGATAGTTGTAGCTTTTCATAATATTACTCCTTTGTTCTGTGTTCTGTGTTTTGGCTTTCCATCATCAGTGCACAAGTAGCCAACTTGTACAGACGGCCTAAAGGCCGTTTCGGAATTACACGTGCGGTGTATAACGCATGAAAACATTTTCACCGTCACGCTTGTATGCGTGCAGGTCTCGAACGTCACCACATGACACAAGTTCATTGCCAGAGAATAATAACCACATGTCCAAATACTGGCGATGGTCAATTTCTAACCGGTCGCCCCACATTTGGCAAACATAGCTTTTCTCTGTGCCGTAGGCAGTGTAAATAATCGGATAAACGCAAATGTTGTACAGCATAATGTTACCGTCCTTTGTTCTGTGTTGTGTTATCGTGGTATTCCCACGTTGCAAGGCACGGCATTCAGTCCCAATTTACCGGCGACCTATTGCCATGCCCTGCTGCCTAGGAATACACAACAGAACAGAATAATGCTAGATGGATTGAAAGCCGGTGAACGTCTCGACCATGCTACCACGTGCCGTGCCCCTCGACCTTGCTACCGGGCTTTTGGCTTTCTTTCCACCTCTATTGTACCACACTTTAGTGTGGATGTCAAGTGGTTTCTTTCTAAGCACATCAGGTGTGATCTTACCAATTGCCTTGCCCGGTGCACTCTTTTGTGTGCCCCTCTTGACACCGCTATTATACCATAAGTCAATCCCTATTGCAACCCCCTACAGCAAATATACTTGCATGGATGCAACGATCCTGCACAACGATGTGCACAGCGTTGTATACTACAGGGCCATACGTTGCACTACTAGCAAGCATACCACGTTGTATACTACAAAGGCACCTGTGACAGTGCAAGCTTGGATACAAGTTCACCACTGTACGTTGTGGGGGGTACGCGCCCCCGTTGTCTTTATTCCTAACCGG
>ERZ808278.718-NODE-718-length-18480-cov-3.950882_pt1 | contig 18480 bp, 4 predicted proteins | sample MGYA00521239_ERZ808278 | MGnify/ENA primary metagenome ERZ808278 (study PRJEB31516, sample SAMN03275600) | gut metagenome | biome: mammalia-associated habitat; material: feces | host: Papio cynocephalus | place: Kenya | collected 2012-07-17 ... | reverse complement strand
GAACAGAAAAGGATGTGGATGTTTTGGGCTGATAATAAGGAAACTACCATTTTCCACCTTACAGATTTTTTCAGTATTCGAGGTTACATTAATGTTGCCAGACTGGAAGAAGTTATCAATGAGGTAGTAAATGAGTATGATGTATTTAAATTTACATTTCATTATGTTCATGAGAAAGTTGTAATTAGGGAAGAGGATAAGGCTCTACTTGATTATAGATATTTAGAACGTAAAACAGAAGCATTAAAGCAGTGCAGGACTATTTGTGATGAGCCATTTGATTTAGAGAATGGCCCATTGGTAAGAGCCGTAGTAGTTAAAAGTAATGGGGATGAGCTAACACTAGGAATTGCAATGCATCATATTATTTCAGATGGATGGTCGATTAATATCTTCCTTTCCAGAATTATAGAAAAGTATTACGAGACAAATGAGCTTCATCATAAAAAGGCAATTGGATTCATTGATTATCTGTTTTATAGACAGCAAGAAGAATATAAACAGGCGTTGGAAAAAGATATGCAGTACTGGAGAGAAAAACTGATTGAGCCTGTGAAAGCGTTGCGTTTCCCGACAATGCTCAATAAGACAAATGAGAATCAATATGTATCGACGATGTTAACAGTTACAGTCGAGCAAAAAATATATGATAAGATAAATCAATTTTGTCTAAAGACAGGTGTAACAAAGTATCAATATTTTCTATCGGTATTTTATACATTAGTACACAATCTATTGGGGGTTAACCAGTTGTGCGTTGGCACACCGATTGCCAATAGAACTTATCGGGAATTAGAAAATGAAATAGGATACTTTACGAATACACTTCCTGTTTTTTTACAAAGTGAAGGAAGCATTACTGGTGAAGAATTATTAGAATATGTAAAAACAAGTGTGGTAAATGATTTTCAACATCAAAAGGCAGGACTGGATGAAATACTTGCAGATCGAAAATTATTCTTTAAGGATTCTAAGTTAGAATTATTCAATGGCTTATTTGCATTTCACAACTTTCCAGATGTAAATGACAGAATGAGTGGCTGTACGATAACTCCTTATCAACATGAAGTGAGTGAACAGCAGATGGATTATTCTATTGCAATAGTAGAAGGACATGATGAATTTATAATTGAATTGAAATATCGTAAAGATTATCTTGAAGAACAAAGTGCAGTTATTCTATTAGAATTTTATAAGGAATTATGTAGCCGTTTTATAGAATCATTGAGTCAAAAAGTTGATACCATTTTGCCGTTGAATCAGGAAGACTGTATGAAAAATACAGAAAGACTGTCTATAAGACCAGATATCGAGCGCAAATGTATTCCAGTTCAGACCTTATTTGAACAGCAAGCATTAAAAACACCAGACCGACTGGCTGTTATAACAGAAGAAGCAAGTGTCACATACGAAGAACTGAATAAGCAAGCAGCGTGGATTGCTGCACTGTTGAAGAAAGCCAATGTACAAAGTGGCGATATATGTGCTGTTTACTTAAAAAGAGGAATCAGATTTGTGGCAGCTATGTATGGAATTCTAAAAGCACATGCACAATTTGTTCTGATTGATGACCGTTATCCGATTGACAGAATACGTTATATGCTCGATAAATGTCATGCAAAGATAATTCTCACATCTAATGAAGAAGTAAGAGTATGCAACGAACAGAATTTTGATTGCAGAATTATAAATTTAGACGAGGAAGATGGGGGAGAATCGCCAGAATATTTATCTACGCCTTATGAGATTCGTTATGACACAGGAGCCTATCTTGTTTTTACTTCTGGAACTACGGGTGTGCCAAAAGGAATTCAGGGGACACATCTAGGCCTATTAAACCATAACTTAGATACTGTGGAGGAATTTGGCCTGACACAATCGGATAGGACAATACATTTTTCGGCACTAGGTTTTGATGCAACATTGGAGGAGATAATGCCTACATTAACAGTAGGAGGCTGTATTGTAGTAAGAAACGATGAAGTAATGGAATCCTTTGATGCATTTACAGAATATATAGAAAACAACCAGATCTCGGTAGTGGGAATTCCAGCTGCATATTGGGAAAAATGGGTATTGCATCTACACGAAACAGGAGGCAAGATACCTAGGTCAGTTAGAGTTATTACATTATCTGGTCAGCGTATTTCACCGTCAATCTTACAAAAATGGAATGAATGTGGATTCGAAAATATTAAGTTAATTAACACGTATGGCCCGTCTGAAGCGTCCATCACTACCACAACGTGTATTTATAGGAGACCAGATGATTTAAAAATTGAGAGGGAATTTCCTATGGGACATCCATGGAGAAATTATAAACTGAGGATCATAAATGAGAATCATCACGACATATGTCCACTTGGTATTGGAGAACTTTATATAGGTGGTATCGGAGTAGGCCTCGGATATTATGAGGAAGAGGAGTTAACCCAAAAGAGTTTCGTAATGCTCACAGAGAATGGTAAGGAAGAAAGATATTTTAAAACAGGGGATTTAGTCTCAGTATTACCGTCAGGAGAATTATTATTTATCGGACGAAAAGATGCGCAAATTAAAATTAGAGGCAATCGTGTTGAAGTTGAAGAAATTCGAAAAGTTTTACTCCGCAATGAAGAAGTAAGAGAATGTGTGATTAGTGCTGAGTCATTTGCAGGACAAGACACAATGCTTGTCGCATATGTAACAGGCAATATAAAAGATTCTAGTGTTTCAGATTTGAGATACTATCTTGAAAATTATCTTCCAAATTATATGATTCCATCAATATTTGTAAAGATTGATGAGGTACCAGTAACTGTAAATGGAAAAGTGGATTTAAATAAGCTTAGAGAGATACAGAAAGAAATATCTAGAGAACAAGAGATTGTTGAACCAGAGAATGAAATGCAAAGACAACTTCTTGATATCATAAATCAAGTTCTAGGAGTAACAGTTCCTGGAATTCATGCAAGCTTTTTTGAATATGGTGGTGATTCCCTAAAGGCAATTCAGCTGATTAAGCAGATACAAGATTGCTTTGGAATTAAACTAAGACTTGCCGATATTTTTAACTGCCCGACCGTCCACATGCTCAGCGAAAAAATATGTGATATGCCATTATCAGTGGTTCAGGAAGAAGTGATTCCAATCGAACCTATTGAGGCAGAATATGCTCCACTAACGCCAATGCAGAAACAGATTTATATTATTCAGTCAAAGAATGAAGAAAGCGTAAATTATAATATGCCTATGGTGCAGGTACTGAAAGAAAAGATTAATATACAACAGCTTCAAGTTGCAGTGAATGAAACAATTGAAGCAAATGAAGTATTGAGAACAGTATTTGTTAACGATCAAGGCACTATCAGGCAGCGAATACTGAGTGATTTAAAAATTCATATTACAGAGTTTAGTTGCCGAGTAAATAATCTGCAAGACCTTTTAAACAGTTTAGTCCTTCCATTTTCATTAGCGAGTGGTCCTTTAGTAAGAATGAGTGTAATTCATCTTGATTCGGATAAAGATGCAGTCTTTTTGGATGTACACCACATCATTTGTGACGGAACCTCTTTACTGTATTTATTTCAGGAATTATTGGCAAGATATAATCATCAGGAATGGAATTCTCCACTGATTCAGTATAAGGACTACGCGTACTGGTTAGAGAAAAAAATGCAGGATGAGTTAGGAAGACAGTTTTGGAAAAACTATTTAGAAGGACAAAACTATAAGCTTGACCTGCCCCATGATGGAATTAGAAAGGCAGATACAAAGGGCTCTGGCAAGCAATTAGAATTTTTTGTGGATAAAGACAAAGTATCTGCATGGAAGAAAAGAGCGGATGAACATAATGTTACGGATCATTTTATTCTTTTCTCGGTATTTGCAGCAGTACTACATAAATTATCGGACACACAACAGTTTTTTATTGGCAGTTTAGTTTCGGATCGTGACTTGCCACAGCTTGAGAGGGTGCTTGGTCTTTTTATTAACTTTTTGCCAATAAAGGTGGACTTTAGTGGAACAACTTATCTATCTGAAGTAATACAAAACATTACTGTGGAGATGCTTAATTGTTTAGAACATAAAGACATAAATTTCTCTGAAATCGTGGAGCAGAGTTCATGGAAAGGCGATTTTTGGCAGAATCCAATATTCGATACAATGTGTATTTTCCATAATGAAATACAAAATGCAAGCATGTTAAATGAAGAAGATGAAAGTGGTGAGCAAACAATAGAAAACGGCTCACATAAGCTTGATTTAAAGATAGATATTTTTTCAAATGGAGCACAATATAAGATATTAACAGAATATGATTCTAATCTATTTTCAGAGAACACGATCGCATTATTTAAAGACTTATTTATTAGAATCGTCAATGATATTGACTGTATACAGGAGCGAAAACTGGATGAGATAACAGAAACGAGCGTAGATCAAAAGTTATTAATTCGATCTAAGAGAGAGGCCAGCATGGTAAAACAGGAGATTGCTGTTTCGAGTTCTTGCACATTAGATGTTGTTGCAGACTACATAAACATATGGAGTGAACGTTTCCATATTCACACCAACGTTACGTATGCACCATATAATCAGGTAATGCAGCAGCTCGTGAATCCAGATAGTATCGTAAATACCTGTGAAGGAGTAGTATTTGTATGCCAGCGTCTTGAAGACTGGATTCGGGATACTGATGCAGATGAAATTGAGAAGGATCGTCTGCTTCATACATTTGCAGAACAGTATATTAAGGCACTTAAAGAGGCTGTGCCAGCAGGAAATGTATATATTGTATTTCTTCCAGTATCTGATTATCAATTAACTGATTTCTTAAAGGATAAAATTTATCACATATATGAACGTGTACAAGCGGAAATCCAGAGTATGAATCAGTATGAGATTATGGACTTGAGAAATATTGCATCAGAATATGAGGTACCAGGTCTTTTTGACGCAGATACTGATAAGATTGCCCATATACCGTATACACAGAATTCTTTTGTTACCATTGGAATGTGCTTTACAAGAGGTATCGTGGGAGTAACGAGAAGAATATTTAAAGTAGTAGCCGTTGATTGTGATAATACTTTATGGAAAGGCATCTGTGCAGAGGATCAAAAGGTGGAAGTAACAAAATCACATCAGTATCTTCAGCAGTTCTTGCTAAAATTAAAAGAAAAAGGGTATTTACTAGTGATCTGCTCAAAGAATCGAGAGGACGATGTTTGGAAGGTATTTGAGGAAAATCCTAATATGCGGCTTGCGAAAGATGATTTCGTTGCATGGAGAATAAATTGGAATAGAAAATCAGAGAACTTATTATCAATGGCAGATGAATTAAATCTAGGTATTGACAGCTTTATTTTTATAGATGATTCACAGGCAGAATGTCTTGAAGTACAGAATGCTCAGCCGTCTGTATTGACATTGCTGCTTCCAGAGCAAGAAGAGGAGATACAATCATTTTTACATAATTGCTGGGCATTTGACACACCTTTCCAACAGAATGCTGCACAATCAAGGAGTGAACTCTACAAGGCTGAAAAGAGGAGAAATGTGAGCCGCAGAATGACAGATAGTCAGGAAGAATATCTTAAGATGCTCGACCTTGAATTAGCATTTTGTACAATGCGAGAAGAAGAGATAAGCCGTATTTCAGAATTAACTTATCGAACCAATCAATTCAATATGTCTTCCTTGCGGAAAAGTAAGGCTGAAATAGGCAAACTTGAACGGAATAATATATTTACAGTTAAGGTAAAAGATAAATTTGGAGATTACGGCATATCAGGTGGAGTAATAGTAGAAGACAGGGCAGATTCCATTTATCTTGAAACATTTTTATTAAGCTGTCGGGTATTAGGCAGAAATATAGAGTATGCAGTTGTAGATTGTTTAAAAAGTCTTGCACGTGAAAGAGGAAAAACAGCCATTGAAGGGAAATTTGTGCGAAGCGAAAAAAATGAGCCTATGGAAAGATTTTTATCAGAGATTTGCCATATGAAAGAAGATGGTTCTTTTAGACTGAGTCTTGATGAGGGGCAGAAGGAGATTCCATATGTAAAGATTCGATATCAAGAGGACTTCCAAGGTATGGAATGTGTAGAAGAGATTTCACAGGGAATAGGGTATCATCATGTTGGTATTGCTGTTTCAGATATGGATCAAATGATGGATGAACTGAAAGCATTCGGATATGAATGTGAACATAGAGTTTTTGACCCAATACAACAGTCTGAACTGGCTAAGATAGAGCATCCGAATGCACCTGATATTGAATTAATAGGAGCAGATAAGGAAGAAAGCCGTGCAAGATTCTTCGTGGAACATAACAATAGGATGCCATATCATATCTGTTTGCAAGTAGCATCTCTTGAGCAACTGGACCATCGGCTAAAAGAGGCAGAGTTCCTTCAGGCAAAAGAAATAACCAAGGCAGAACCTGCTATTCTTTTTGGCGGAGACAGGGTTAAGTTTTATTCGATTGCCGGTTTTGGTTTGGTGGAATTTGTAGAGAGGACGAGGAAGAAAACGTATACGGAAAAACCTGAAGGAGCAGTACAAATCTTATTGGCAGCAGCAAAATCAGATATATTGGCTGCCTTCCTTTCCATAATTGGTGGAAAAGTTATATCAGAAGACAGCGAATGTACTCAGATTCGTATTGGTCATGCAACCTTCAGTATTCTTCCAAAAAGCACACTTCGTGTTAGAAACAGAGGAAATATCTTTATGGTGTCAAACCTTTATGAGTCCAAAAGTCCAGAGGCGAAAGAAATCAGCTTGATGAGCGAACAATACGATAGCAACGAACAGCATCCATATTTTGTATATCGACATAAACGAAATCAGGAAAGTTTAGTGATGAGTAGCTGGAACATGGATTTATCGAATGTATGTGGATTACTTCATCGACCTTATTATTATTCTCTTCAGTATATGAATAACAGCCAGCAGGTTAATTTTGTATCGGAGTATCAGCCAAAGAAGAAATACAGGTTAACGGGCAATGTGATTCAGCCTAGAAACCAGACAGAACGTATTATTTGTGATATATGGAAAGATGTATTGCAGGTTGATTTAATTAGTATGGATGATACATTTTACGATTTAGGAGGATTCAGTTTGAGTGCTGTAGAATTGGTAAATCAAATGAATCATGCCCTGGGTGCCACCTTAACACTTACTGACATTTTCAGCTTAAAAACAATTGAAAAGATAGCACTTAAGATAAACGAGAAAACTGCTGATAAAATTCCAGAAATGAAAATTGAAGAAGAGAAATGGTATAAAGCTTCATCCTCGCAGAAAAGAATGTTTTTGCTTCATGCTATGGAACCAGATGCACTGTATTACAGCCTTCCATTATTGATAGAAATAAATCAGAAGATAGATGAAGCAAGAATCAATAGGGCTTTATCGAAAATTATTGAGAATAATGTAATTCTGCGAACCGTATTTCGAGTTGAGGAGGGTGAAGTCCAGCAGAAGGTGCTTCATAATTTTTCAGTGAATATAGAGATTCTTGAGGCTGAAGAATTGGAACTTAAAGATATTGTTCAACAATTCATCAGACCATATGATTTAGAAAATGGTCCATTATTCCGAATAGGATACTTAAAGAAAGGTGATAAGTATTATCTTATTATGGATTTTCATCATATTATAATGGACGGAGTATCCACTGTATTGTTGTTAAAAGATATGTTCCGTCTTTATTACGGTGGTGAGATTAAGAAAACAAATTATGATTATATTCAGTATGCAATGATGGAGGAGCAGCATATCCAAAATCATTCTTGGGATGAAGCAAGAGATTACTGGATGAATCAGCTTGCAGATTTCGGTTCTAATTTAGAATTGCCATATGACAAGAAACGAATGAATGAAAGAACATATGAGGGAAGCTTTATTAGTGAGATAAGTAAATTTACAAAAGCGGAACTTGAGAAGTGTCTGAATCAGCTTGGTATCACACCATATAGTTTCTTCTTGACTGCATTCTATGTACTGCTGGAAAAATATACAATGAGTCATGACTTAACAGTATGCAGTCCGTTTGCGAACCGTTATCTTGCAGAATTTTATACAGTATATGGGTCATTCATAAATACGCTTCCACTTCGTTTTCAGCTTGATATGAAAAAGACAGTGAAACAAGTGCTGCTAGAAGTTTTTGATATGACACAGAAGGCATTAAAATATGAATATTATCCATATGAAATACTCTTAGATGAGCTTGATATTAACAGGAGTTCTACAAGAAATCAATTTTTTGATATCATTTTCAGGTTCAATGATTTTAACGTTATGTTTGAGGGGGAGAATGAAGAGTTCAAACTTGTTGATATAGAAGGCGTGACTTCTGAACTAGATATGGATTTCCTTATTGAACCCCACGAAGATCATTATAGGTATAAAATAATCTATGCTACGGAATTATTTGAAGAGAATACAATTACGCAGATGATGGGACATTATGAAATAATCTTAAGCTATCTGTTAACCCATTTAAACGATAAGCTTTCAGATTTAGAGATGCTTAGCACCCAGCAAATACATACAATTGATAGCTTTTCAGATTTTTCTTTAGAATTACCTGATGTAAGCATACCAGAACTGATTGAAAGAAAAGCATATGAAGTGCCACAGGAAACAGCAATTATTTTTGATGGTGGAACTTGGAATTATGAGACTTTAATACGAACTGCCCATAGAATTGCTTTTCGCATTATGTCAGAAAAGCTTGAGCCAGAAAATGTTGTTGCTTTGTATATGGAGAGAAATCCATATATGGCAGCATCCATTCTTGGAATCTGGATGGCTGGTTTAGCATATGTTCCAATTGAAATTAATACACCACTGGAAAGAATTAAGGTGATACAAGAACAGTCGGAATTTCCGTTACTAATTACGATGAAACAATGGGAATCTGAGATAACAGGTAAGCTTGAACATTGTACTTTGATTTGTGCTGATGAAATTGCAGAACACCCTCATGAGAAAAATTCGTTAGAGTTTAAGCTTAATTTGAGGAGTCTAGCTTACGTGATTTTTACATCTGGCTCTACAGGAAAACCAAAGGGTGCAATGGTAGAACACCTAGGAATGTTAAACCATATAGTTTCAAAATGTAAGATAATGGATTTTTGCCCTGAATCTATAATGATACAAAATAGTTCGCAATGTTTTGATATTTCAGTATTACAGTTTTTTATGCCTCTCGTAACTGGTGCAAGTACACGTATTGTTACAAGGGAGACACAGTTCAATCTAAAAGATTTTGTTTCAATTATTCAAAATGACAAAGTAACTCATTTAGAAGTAGTACCTTCTTTCTTGAGTGTACTAGCGGATTACATGAAAGAAAATAATGTCGAATTGAACACTCTGGAAAATATTATTGTTACGGGTGAGGCAGTTAAATGCCGAGTATTAAAACAATGGTTTGAAGTAAGCCAGGTGAAGGTGATAAATGCATATGGACCAACAGAGGCGTCAGATGATATTGCACATTATATTATGACGGAAGCACCAGCAGATGATCCAGTTCCAGTAGGAAAACCAATTTTCAATAGCCGTATTTACATATTAGATGAGAATTTGAAAAGGTGTCCGGTAAAAGTGCAAGGAGAAATCTATGTTTCTGGTATTTGTGTGGGAAGAGGATATATCAAAGAACCAGAAAAAACTTCTATGGCATTTATTCCAAATCCATATTCAGAAAACGAGGATGACAGAATACTGTATAAGACAGGAGACTTAGGCAGATGGTTTCCAGATGGTACAATTGAATTTATTGGGCGTGTTGATTATCAAGTTAAGGTAAGGGGATTCCGAATTGAGCTTGGTGAAATTGAAAGTGCCTTAACAAGTAATAAAGATATTACCGATGCCGTTGCTGTTATACAGAAGAATAAGGAAGATGATATGATTGCAGCGTATGTGCAGAGTAATGTAGCTGATAAAGAAGAGTTAAGAAGTACTATTCTGAATGTGCTGAAAGAAAAGCTGCCATACTATATGATACCGGATTATATAGAAATTATGGAGAAGCTGCCTTTAAACAGTAACGGAAAGATTGATAGAAAGGCCCTACCTTCTGTTGAATTTACTAGGCTAAAAGAAGAAATCACAACAGACATGGAACTTATTATAGCCAATATAGTAAAATCCGTACTTAAGCTAGATGGGAAAATTTATAGAAATGATGATATTTTCCAACTCGGAGCGAACTCCATAAAAGTAATTTCTATTATTTCAAAGCTGCAAAACATTTTAGGTAAGACAGTCTCATTTAAGTATATATTGTCCAATCCGACGATTAGGGGAATAGCGGAAGGTTTAAATGAAAGCGAAGAAGATGAAGTTCCAGTTAGCAAATATGCATATAATAATGACTATATATTGTTTTGTATACCTCCTATTGCAGGCTGGCGTGTTATTTATAATAAGCTTCCAGAACTTCTAAAAGCAGGTAGAATATATTTATTTGATTTTATTGAGGAAGATAGAATTGAGAAATATGCTAACTATATGCTAGAGCAGCTTGATGGGAAAGAGTGGACTATAATGGGATACTCCGCTGGCGGAAATCTTGCAATGGAGATAGCAGCTTATTTGGAACAGCAAAATTGCGCTCCTGGCAAAGTTATCTTATTTGATTCAAACATTTCGGAAGAGAATTCAAATCCTACACCAGAGGAATTAGAAGAAGAAGTAAAGGAATCAATGGAGGAAGGAATTGACCAGTTTAAACTGGTGGATCAAAATATTGAGCTTACGCCAGAGCTTTTTGAGCTAGCATATAGAAAGAGGTATAAATATTCAGAATACTTCTATTATGAGCAGAATCTTACTCAGATTAAATCGGAAGTATATTGGATTGCACAGTCAGAATACCTTGAAGGCGAGCAAGAAAAAATAGTATCTAAGTGGAAAGAGATTATGAGGGAACGAGAAATTCATGTACTGCAAGGGCATGGAAGACATGCAAATATGTTTTTTGATCCTTATATCGAAAAAAATGTTGAGATATTACGTAATATTCTGGAGAAGAAATAATGAAAGAAAAAAAATTTGACGGACAAAAGATGAAGATTTGTAAAGTTAATGAGTCAGTATGGTTAGCGGGAATTTTGCTTGCATTCCTAAGCATAGTAATCGGTTTCTTATACTGGACGGGTAACGTGGGAAAGATAAGTGCAACTAAACAGTACAAAAGCGACATTGCATATCAGGCATTACAGCGTATCACGCAGAATGAGCGCCCAATAGGTACTAGTGGTAATCAAAAGGGGCGGGATGTTATTTTACAGATGCTGAAAGCAGAGGATATAAGGGTAGCGGAAATTACGTCCTTCGCAATGAATCCTGATTTTGCTCCACCGTTAGATTCAGGCGAAGTGCATAATCTGCTAGCCGAGATAAAAGGGGAAACAGAAGATGCAGTTTTAGTAGTGGCTCATTATGATTCGGTTCCATGTTCAAAAGGTGCAGGGGATAATGCTATTGCAGTATCTAATTTAATCCAGATAGCTTCAGAGTTAAATCAAGAAGGTCATAGTAAAAATACGATATTATTTTTATTTACAGATGGAGAAGAAATAGCTTTGCTTGGAGCAAAGGGCTTTTTAAAAGAGAATTTTAGCCAATATCAGATTAAGTCTGTCATCAACTTAGAAGGAAGAGGAAATAGTGGAATTCCTTTAATGTTTCAATGTACGAGTGGTAGTGGAAAATTGGTAAAGAAATATACAGATAGGCTTCCATTTGCTGTTTGTTCCTCAATTTTTGCAGACATATATCAATATTTAACGTTTAATTCTGATTTTACGGTTTTTAAGGATTCTGTCTCCCTGGGGTTGAATTTTGCATTTATTGAGGGATTAGGAGCTTATCATGGAGTACAAGATACGTCAGAAAATTTAGATTCAGGTACTGCTTATATGCAGTACCTGTCTATAAAAAAAAGTCTGAACATCCTTAAAGATGCGGATTTACAGCAAAGTGTAAGTAAAATGGATAAAGATTTATATTGGACAATTTGTCCAGGCAAGGTCTTGTTTTATCCAAAATGGCTGAATTATATAGTGCTTGTGATAACTACGATGGCTATGGTTTGGTTGAAAAGAAAAAATGGCTGGACAGATGTATCTGGTTGGTTAAGAGCACTTTTACATGTAGTTGCCATGCTGCTGCTTGGGGTTATATATATTCAGGCACTTAAAATCTTCAATCCGTATTTGTACAAATCGTGGAGATTACAGCCATTGGGTAGCAGATTCATTTTGATAGGCAATGCAATTATTGCTTTTGTTGTGACTGTTTTATTTTATAAGTTATGCAAGTCAAGAAACAATAGAGGTTCATGGGAATTTGAAATGACAGCTGTTATTTTGCTTATAGAGATTCTGTGTGCAGTATTTGTACCTGCATTGGTATTACCTGTATTTACAATTGGCTTGCCAGCTATGGTTATAGGGATGATGCGAAAGCAAGGAAAGATAAAAAGGACATTTGTGTACATAGCCCTGCTGTGGCTGCCACTTGTTGTGAACAGTTATACCATTAGCCTGTTTTATTTTACCTTACCTGCTTATCTTGGAGCTGTCTTTATGGTACTTCCAGGAGTATGGTTAATACATTTGTTTGATGTGGCAGAAATTGATAAGTCTCACATAGCATTAAAGTGGATGCCAATAGCTGGAGTTATATGCTTATCAGGTATTATGATTTATCAGCTTGGATTTGCGGATTTTTCAAATGTAGAAAAGAGACCGAGTTCATTATATGTATATCAAGACCTGGATGGTAAGGATTATTTCTTTACGGAACAAAATGAACTTGATAGCTGGCAGCAAGATATATTGGGAAAAAACTATATCAAACATCAGGACAAAATGTTTTTTGGAATGACTGAAAACTATAAGCTTAGCAAGATTGAAGGGGCTCACAAGATAGAAGCAGACACCAAAGTTGATTGTTCGTACGCTCAAGGCAAGTATTCATTAAAAATAAAAAATAAGGATTTCGATGCAATTTATTTCTTGATAGAAAATGGAAATGCAGTTAAGACTCTGAAATTAAATGGTGAAGGGATTCGAAAAAGGGATAAGAAGAAAATCATTCAGGAAGGAAGCATGCTTATTCGGGTATTTAATACAGAAGATATCAGTTTAGATATATGGACTAATGAAAACGATATGTTGAAAAGTATTAAAATACTAGGAATGAATTATGGATTATCCTATGAAACGCCTGCATTGCCAGATGTTTTGCAGGAAGCTTGGCCTGGATATATGACGTATGTTGGCTTAACAGAACTGATACTAGATAAGCCTGCAATAATAAAATATGAAAGGAAACCAGTAATAGAAGATGCAGCAGCAAAAAGATAATCAATTTAAGATTCAAAATTTTGTAAAGAAATATATAAGCTTTTTTTATTTATGGCAAGGAGAGCTAATCTCAACTTTTGGCGATAGCATATACAGTATGGCATTGGGGTTCTGGGTATTTAAAATTACGGGATCAACCACGATGATTGGTGCAGTAATGTTAGCATCAACTTTGCCAGAAATTATCTTTGCACCAGTAGCTGGAGTAATTGTAGATCGTTATAATAAGAAAGCTATGCTGGTAAGCATGGATACAATACGTTCCATTACGATGATTATTCTAGCAGTGCAAATGATGTCTGGGAATGGAAATGTGGTGTCATTAGTTGTGGGAGGTATTATTTTAGGTATTTGTGGTACTATTTATTCTCCGTGTGTTATGTCGTTAGTTTCGCTATTAGTTTCTAAGGATAAAATAACCAATGCCAACTCTGTATTATCATTAGCATCTGCTGTTAGCCAGATGACAGGCAATGTTTCTGGAGGTTTTATTTATAACCTGTTAGGAGCACCAATTATATTCTTATCCAACGGGATATCTTTTTTGTTATCAGGATTTTTAAACTTAAAGATTAAATATACTGAAAAACATAGTGAGAGACACGATGAAAATATGCTGAAAGAAATGAAAGAGGGGGTGCAATATATAAAGGGAGAAAAAGGATTAATCTGTCTCTTATTAATGGGTGCCGCATTAAATTTCTTTTCTTATATGGCAATTATTCTTGTGCTGCCGCTGTTTGAAATCAGGGCAGATTTAGGTTCTACAAGATATGGAGTTGCAATGGGATGCTTTATGGCAGGAGCTATGGCAGGTTATGTAATGATTGCAATTGCAAGAATATCAAACAAAAACAGATTAAAACTTATTTTCTTTTCTAATGTTTTAACAAATATATGTTTTATTATAGCGGTCAATTGCAGAATGTACTGCTTAATGTTAATCCTTCTATTCATAGGGGGAATATTTAATTCAGTATTGAATACAATTATTTCATCTATCATACAAATAGCTTCACCAAGTGATATGAGAGGAAAAGTACTTTCACTGAAAAATATGACAATACAAGGACTGACACCAATTGCCATGGGCATTGGGGGAGTCTTGGGTGATATATTTAATATACAAGCGGTTATTAGCTGCAGTTTTGGTGCTGCACTAATCGTTGTAACACTATTTTTGGCATATAAGCCATTAAGAGAATTTGTACATATGGATTTTGATACAGACTGAGCCAGTAATATTTATATAGATAAAGCTGTATGTTCGCCAACCAAGAAAGATTTTAAGGATGTTCTAAAAGTAAAAGGTAGAATAAATGCATCCGTATTAATTGGTGAAATTGATATAAAATGGTTACTAAATAGGAGTGGACCAAAACAAACGGAATCCACTCCTGATAGTATATCTTAGTTCCAACCTTTCTAACAGTCCCTTATTCTTTAATACCTTAATAGGTTTGATGTTTTCATAAATCTCATTGACATTTCCTTACTTTCTAAGTTTGTAAAGCAGGGAAATATTATTGATGGGACTGTAACATTGGACAGCAGCAAGTCAATGTTGTATCCTAAAGTGAAGAAAATGATGAAATCTTATTAAAAATGTTTAATAAAAGAGATAAATCAAGTATTAAAGTTTTTGTTTTAAACACAGATAGTCCCTTCCTGTATACTTTTACTCCATCAGGAGAACACTAACCTCAAACAACACAAGGAGGTGATTCCATGAACCTAGACCAAACACGAGTAGCCAATCGCTTAATCCACGAAAAGTCACCCTACCTTCTTCAACACGCCTACAACCCAGTAGACTGGTATACCTGGTGCGACGAAGCCTTTGCAAAAGCACAGAAGGAGAACAAGCCCATCTTTTTAAGCATTGGCTATTCCTAGGTTAGCACACTGCATGTCATTGGTGAGGGGAGTAATGGTTTATCTACATAAAAAGCCAGTAAAATCAACGTTTGTCGCGACTGGATGCCGTGACAGTATAAAACGTAAAAGGTGAGTTGAGGGGTGTAAGAACCTGTGTCTATCCTTATGTTGGGAAACATTATGGAGTAAATAGATATCCGCTGCTATAAAATCAACAATATCAGGATTCATTGAGGAGTTTCTTCTATTGGAATCAGTGTAGGGTAATTTTGATATGATAGTGTGAGTGGCGACCGATAACCTTTAAACAACAGTCATGGTGGTAGTTTGGTGCTCTAGGGAGCAGGTAAGCATTAGTATAGGAGACATAAAGGACAAGCTAGTTATGGTAAAACTAATGTGGTGAAAATCAGTATTAATAGAAGTGTGTAATGGCCGACGAGCTCAGTTAAACGGTGATATTTTGATAATACCTTACTTATGATTTCAACATTTTTTTGTTGGAACATAGGTAAGGTATTTATGATTGTTCCTTGGAGTCTAGTTACCAGTGATATTATAGCAGATAGTTAATTAAGTTAATATGTGATTCGAAAATATCATCTAGACATGATATAGAATTAAAGTAAATATCGAAAATGGTTTTATTCGTGAGTGCAGGCTCCGTAAAATTGTATTGTTGTGCTAAAATATTATGGATATCAGAAAGATAAGTGTCTAATATATCCTTTGTCATTATGTATTGAACTTTTGATGCGTCTATTTCATTAAGTATATCTCGAAAAGCTAGATTATTGTATATAGGTTCCTTTCGGTCTACTTTTTGTCTATTAAAGTGTGTCTCAAATTCAATATTTAATGGATCGGTAATGTTTTTAACTCTAGTAGCGTAATTGGCGTTTAAATTCTGAATTATTGATACAATATGATCTATCTCAGAATAATTAATTTGATAGTATGTACAAAGTAATTTAGCTAATTTATTAGGTTCACTTACAAAAGTAGACTCAATGCCATAACCATTTTGAAAATAAATATGCTTATTATTGGTTTCTTTGGTCCTAATATAGCCTAAATGATTATGTTCAACATCAGATTGACGACTAATAGGAATACAATCTGTATCCCTTAATATAATCCATTCACATGTATCGGAAACAATATCCCTTAAAGCCCTAGAGTAAACAAGTAATTTATTGTTAAGAGTATCAATGCCATCCATTTTGTCAATATACACACTTTGGATATTAGTGTCTGAAAATTGTTCGTAGATTGGTATCATATGGTCGAAAAATTCTTTGTCTGTTTTGCCTTCCAATAACAATAATTTATTAGCATAACGTAATGAATCTACGTTATTCAGAACTCCGACTAAATTTTCAAGCACTATTCCCTTACAACCATGTGGTAATGAGCTTACTGTGCCACCATTTTTGATGTTTTCGCTTATGAACCTAATTTCATTTTCATCTATATCAGATAAAAAACGTTCATTATGGGTTATTACAAAAAGCTGGCTATTATTTATAGTTCTTAATTCAGTAAGTAGTCTTTTTTGTAATTGGACATGTATATGCGAGTCAGGTTCATCAATGAGTAAGATGTTTATTCCGGAGTCTAAGTATTCTAAAGAAGAAAAAATTTCTGCAATTTGCAAAAAACCACTTCCTTGAGATAGAATGTCGGTATTGTTGACATTTAAACGTATATAGGTTCTATTTTCTCTATCGACTTCATTAAATACATAGCTTTGTTGCATAACATTTGATATATGCTCTTGTACTTTCTCCATGTGTGTTGTTGATTTTGTAATTTTATTTCGTAAAACTTCATAGCCTTTCCCTTTTGACATTTTTTCTAGAACTTGTGGACGATACATATATGGCTCTTTTACAATTATATTAGCTATGGGTCTTGATTCATTTATTATAATTATATTTGAAAGATTAAATTGATGCATTTGTTCCACTTTGCTCGAAAAATTCTTAAATTGTGTAGCATCTTTATACTCAATTTGGTAGTAGGCATCATCAATTGAAGCGACTTTACAGATATTAAAGCCCAATTCAAAAACATCATTATCTAATTTAATAGAAAGAGTAATAGAACAGGTTGTACGATTTAAATCACAATTCGTTGGGAATATAGCACTGTCAGTGTAAGATCTGAGAAATTCCATATCAGAGAAAGTAATATTTTTGGCTGTGGAATAGAACCCTTTTTTATTTTTTTTCGTATTCCAATCATAGCACATCTTCCAAAGATGTATTGCTTCAAAGATTGAGGTTTTACCAATATTATTTTTGCCAATAAGAACATTAAAACGTTCATTACAGTTTAGCGTTAAATCGGAAATACTTTTGAAATTTTGAATATGTATATTTTGAATCATATCTACACTCCTATTAAATAACTTATGTGAAAATATAAATAAAAAATGAATATTTATCATAAATTATTTTAATACCTAACAATCTAAAAGACAAGAATTATTGATGATAAAAGGATATATTGTAAAATTATAGAGGAAAATATGAGTGGTGAAGAGCATAAATTCGTGTCTATGCTCTTCATTTTTTATATAGATAGTAGAATAAGTTTTTTGTGTTTCAGTTCGAGTTGTTTGAAAGGTACATTTAAAGGCGTTTCTCCATAATTTCTGTATGATTATAGGCAGTTTCACGATCAAGTAGGCTGACTTCTTTCAGTTTCATTGATTTAATGATTCTTTCGTAGTAATCTCCACAATTAACAATCTCCTCATCGGTGCATACAAAGCCAAAAGAGCAAGAATGAAGTCGATTAGATTTAACAGCGTCTAAAATACCAAGTTCGTTCTCTCGCAGTTCCATTTCAAGGAATACGCCATCGTCAAGAGCGTTAATGGTAACATTTTGACCGATAGATACATAATCAGAATGATTTAAGTAAACTCGTACTTCTTGATTGATTGCAGATTCCCACACTTTCTTCGGTACAATCTCTCTAAATTTTCTACCCTTACGGTCGGTAAGCATTTTACTCCACTGATAATTGTTAATTTTAGCTCTAATCTTGTGGCCATCTAATTCTCTAATTTCAAAATCTAGTGTTGATTTTTCTAACATAAATAACTCCTTTACAAGTATATAGTTTTACGAAAAATAAATGATTTGGGTCCGCGTGTGTGAACAGACCTCCCCTCGTCGCGGTCATTTACCAGCTATTTTTTTCTGAA
>ERZ808278.717-NODE-717-length-18487-cov-4.719076_pt1 | contig 18487 bp, 19 predicted proteins | sample MGYA00521239_ERZ808278 | MGnify/ENA primary metagenome ERZ808278 (study PRJEB31516, sample SAMN03275600) | gut metagenome | biome: mammalia-associated habitat; material: feces | host: Papio cynocephalus | place: Kenya | collected 2012-07-17 ... | reverse complement strand
GCGTCAATACCGGTTGGAATGGTACGGGCAAGCGTATCTCTATCCGCGATACACGTGGTATCATCGACGCTATCCTCGGTGGCGACATTCTCAATGCGCCTACCAAGAAGATCCCGTATTTCAATTTCGAGGTTCCGACCGCTCTGCCGGGCGTAGATCCTGCTATTCTCGATCCTCGCGACACCTACAAAGATGCTGCCGAGTGGGATGTTAAGGCAAAGGATTTGGCCGGTCGTTTCATCAAGAACTTCGTTAAGTACGAGACCAATGAGGCAGGTAAGGCCCTCGTTGCTGCCGGTCCGCAATTGTAATCAGCGAGTCCTTTTGGGCAGGAATCCCGCCCAAAAGGTTCAAAAGAATGAGGCTGTCTAACGATGGGTTGGGCAGTCTCATTTATTGTTGTATACATCTCAAATCCCCGACAAAGAAGAATGTCAATATAAGTTGCAAATATGAAGAAAAAGCAGTACATTTGCAGGCAGTTTTGATTTGAAAGGTATATGAAGACTCTGAAGTTGATTGAATCGGACTCGTATCTGCAGCCTTATGCGGCAGCCATTGAGGGTCGGTACAACTATGCCGTGCAGCGTGAGCGCGAACTGACAGGCGGCAAGCCGCTGAACGACTGGGCAAACGGGTATATGTATTTCGGTTTGCACCATACCTCCGGCGGGTGGACCTTGCGTGAATGGGCTCCCAATGCCACGGCGATATACATCCTGGGTGATTTCAACGGTTGGAAGAAGAGCGAGGACTACCGTCTGCAACCCTTAGACAACGGTGTATGGGAAGCCAACCTCGGCGAGCAACAGATGCAGCACGGGCAGTTGTACAAACTGCTTGTAGAGTGGCAAGGCGGTTGGGGAGAACGCATACCGAGTTACGCCACCCGCGTGGTGCAGGACGAACAGACCAAGATATTCTCCGCCCAAGTGTGGAACCCCGCGCCCTACGAATGGCAACACAAAGCCCCCTCGCGCCGCCGAGGTACGGCACGTCCCAAACAGGGCGAGGGGCTGTATATCTATGAGTGTCATATAGGAATGTCGAGTGAGGAGGAGAAAGTGTCCACCTACGACGAGTTTCGCCGCACGGTGCTGCCAAGGATACACAAATTGGGTTACAACTGCTTGCAAATCATGGCAATACAGGAGCACCCGTACTACGGCAGTTTCGGGTATCATGTGTCGAATTTCTTTGCAGCCTCAAGCCGCTTTGGTACGCCCGAAGAGTTGAAGCACCTGATAGACGATGCCCACGGTATGGGTATGGACGTGATAATGGACATCGTTCATTCGCATGCTGTGAAGAACGAGCGTGAGGGTTTGGGAAACTTCGACGGCACACCCTATCAGTATTTCCATGCCGGCGCACGACGCGAGCACCCCGCATGGGACAGTCTGTGCTTTGACTACGGTAAGAACGAGGTGCTGCATTTCCTGCTGTCGAACTGCAAGTACTGGTTGGACGAATACGACTTCGACGGTTTCCGTTTCGACGGTGTGACCTCGATGATGTACCTCAGTCACGGATTGGGCGAGGACTTCATGAACTACGGCAGTTATTTCAACGGCAATGAGGACGGCGATGCTATCTGCTACCTGACGCTGGCAAACAAACTGATTCACGAAGTGAAGAAGCACGCTATCACCATTGCCGAGGATATGTCGGGTATGCCCGGCTTGGCACGTCCGCAGAAAGACGGCGGTATGGGCTTTGACTACCGTCTGGCGATGGGCATACCTGACTTCTGGATTAAGTATATCAAAGAGGTGCGCGACGAGGACTGGAAGGCGGGGCATATCTTCTACGAGATGACCAACCGCCGTCAGGACGAAAAGACCATCTCATACGCCGAGAGCCACGACCAGGCACTGGTGGGCGACAAGACCATCATCTTCCGCCTGTGCGACTCGGATATGTACTGGCACTTCGAGCACGGGCATGCCACCTATATGGTGGACCGCAGTATAGCCCTGCACAAGATGATACGGCTTATCACGGCTTCTACTATCAACGGGGGCTACCTGAACTTCATGGGCAACGAGTTCGGACACCCCGAATGGATTGACTTCCCCCGCCAAGGCAACGGTTGGAATTACAAGTACGCCCGCCGGCAATGGAGTCTGGTGGATAACCCCAACTATTTCTATGCCGACCTCAACCGCTTCGATGAGGCTATGGTGCACCTGCTGCGCCGCGAGTTGCAGCCCGTGAAGGACAAGCAAGGTACGCACCTGCCGTGGATATACAAGTTGTTCGACAACGAGGGCGACCAAGTAGTAGCCTTTGAGCGCGGCAACCTGCTGTTTGTCTTCAACTGGAACGGACAGAAGTCGTTTACTGACTATGGCATTCCCGCTCCTGCCGGCAAATACAAAGTGTTGCTCAACACCGATGCCAAGGAGTTTGCGGGCTTCGGACTTGCCGATGACAGCGTGGAGCATTTCACCCAACCCGACCCCGCCTATTTCACAGACGACAAGGGGTGGCTCAAACTCTACCTGCCCGCCCGCAGCGCAATGATACTGAAGAAACAATAAACGAAAGCCGTTAAAGGCTTTTGTCCGTAACGATACTAAAAACCAAAGAGATATGAGACTTATCATCCAACCGAACTACGACCTGCTCTCGGAGTGGGCAGCCAACTATGTGGCACACCGTATCAACGAGTTTGCCCCCAAAGAGGGTACACCTTTTATATTGGGTCTGCCCACAGGTTCATCGCCTCTGGGCATGTACCGCCACCTTATCAAACTGAACAAAGAGGGCAAAGTCAGTTTCCGCAACGTGGTGACTTTCAATATGGACGAGTACGTGGGTATCCCCGAAGACCACCCCGAGAGTTACCATAGTTTTATGTGGAACAACTTCTTCTCGCACATCGACATCCGCAAGGAGAACGTGAATATCCTCAACGGCAACGCACCTGACCTTGCTGCCGAATGTGCCCGCTATGAACAGAAAATCAAGGACTACGGAGGTATTATGCTTTTCTTGGGCGGTATCGGTCCTGACGGGCATATCGCTTTCAACGAACCCGGCTCTTCACTCACCAGCCGCACCCGCAAGAAAGAACTGACCACTGACACCATTATTGCCAACTCGCGTTTCTTCAACAACGATGTCAACCTCGTACCCAAGACGGCTCTCACCGTGGGCGTAGGCACCATTATGGATGCCAAAGAGGTACTGATTATGGTGAACGGACACAACAAAGCCCGCGCCCTGCAGCACGCAGTGGAGGAACCCATCTCGCATATGTGGACTATCTCGGCACTGCAAATGCACCAACACGGTATCATCGTCTGCGACGAGGCGGCTTGCGACGAACTGCGTGTCAGCACTTTCCGCTATTTCCGCGACATTGAGAAGAGCAACCTCAACCCCGATACCCTGCTCTGATTACAGATTTCACATTTCAGTTTGCTAAAACAAGAGGCTGCCCATCCAAACGGAGGCAGCCTCTTTTTCATATCCCTACCCTATTATATACGTGTGCTATCCAAGCGCGGAGTGTCATCTTTCTCCTCGTGCTTGGCATACGCCGATACGATATGTTTTACTAACGGGTGCCGCACAATATCTTTCTGATTAAACTCCACAATGGCAATTCCCCGTATATCGCGTAGCCGCTCAATGGCATCGCGCAGCCCCGACTTCTGACTGGCAGGCAAGTCTATCTGCGTCAAGTCGCCTGTAACTATCATCTTGCCGTTGATACCAAGGCGCGTCAAGAACATCTTCAGTTGCGCGGTAGTGGTGTTTTGTGCCTCGTCCAATATCACAATTGCGTCTGCCAATGTCCTTCCGCGCATGAATGCCAACGGCGCAATCTGTATCACGCCGCGCTCCATATATTCGTTGAGTTTTGCCCCCGGTATCATATCCTGCAAAGCGTCATACAGCGGCTGCAAATATGGGTCTATCTTGTCTTTCATATCGCCGGGCAGAAAGCCCAACTTCTCACCCGCCTCCACTGCCGGACGTGACAATATAATCTTCTTTACCTCCCTGTTCTTCAACGCCCTCACTGCCAATGCAATAGCCGTGTAGGTCTTCCCGCTACCCGCAGGACCGATGGCAAACAGCAAATCGTTGTCCTCATAGGCGTCCACCAACAGTTGCTGATTCCTGCTCCGCGCCACAATCGACTTCCCGTTCACCCCATGCAGTATCAGGTTGTCTTGCAAGTATTCTTGAGGTTGCTCACCATGCAGCAGCATCAGTATCTGCTCCTCATTGAGGGTGTTGTTCTTGATACAAAACGCCTCACACAGCCGCAGGCTGCGCTCAAAACGCGCAATAGCGGCATCAGGTCCTGACACCTTCACATGATACCCCCTCGCCACCACCCGCACATCGGGGTGCTGGTCTTTCAGGCATACCATATTCCTGTTGTTCACGCCGTAAAAAACAGCGGTATCCAGACTCTCATTCAGTTCGATAATTGATTCCATAGCGGTATTTGGTTCAGATATTCATATTCCGTTGGCAGCACGCGCACCACCACACTTTGCACACCGTTGCTCAACATTAAATAGGGCACATGCAATTCTCTGTTATACACGACCGCCTGATCCAGCACTCTCTGCGTCAATGCCACTCTCTCTGCTTTGAACTCCAACAGCATAAGTGGCTTCATATCAATGCCATACACAACGGCATCGCACCTCTTCCGCAACCCTGCCACCTCTATCGGCACCTCCACACCTGTCAGCGAATGAGGATAACCGTATTCCTTCTCCAAACGCTCCAACACCTGTTGCCGCACCCACTCCTCTGGCGTCAACCGCACAAACCGCCGCCGCCATTCGCAAAACACCTGCTCTTTATTATCTATTATACGGGTTTTCATTCAGAACAACAAAGGTACACTTTTTTTCAAGACATAGGCAAACACCTCTTTTTTGTATCTTTTTCGGCTAAAGTATAGGTGGTTAATAGGTGATTAATAGGTGATTCCCGCGAGGATACAGAGACCTTACCTCAGAGATATGCTTTTTTCAGGAATACATTTTTCCGACTATCCTGTTGACCATACGTGTCGGAAGCAGGCGGTTGAGTATACAGAAAACAGAATATAGTACGCCCCCTACATACAGCGGCTTGACGCTTCGTCGGGTAGCAATTCGGTACAAGTCATACGCCATCTTTTCGGGTGTCATCCCCCCACGCTCGTCCCTTTCCATAGCAGCCACAGCGGATTGCACATGCTGATACACCTCCTGCCCTGCGACATTCTTCTCGCGTGCATCAGTAAAACCCGTAGCCACATCACCCGGCATCAGCACTGCCACCGTAATGCCAAACGGACGCACCTCGTTGGCAAGGGCGAGAGCCATGGCATTAAGTGCCGACTTGCTGGCACTATAGAAAGACTGATATGGAATACTCAGCACTGCAGCCACCGACGAGGTGAAGATAATACGCCCCCTCCTTTGGGCACGCAGAATGGGCAGCACTGCCTTCACCAAATGGAACGCACCAAAGAAATTCACGTCAAACTGCCGTCTTGCCTCGCCTGTAGTGGTAAACTCGACAGGACCCGAAATGCCGAATCCAGCATTGCTGATAACAACATCAATACGGTCTGTCTTGCTGCGCACTTCCGAAATGGCCTGTCGCACAGAAGTCTCATCCGTCACATCACAATGAATATGCGTGATGCCGTCGTGATTCACTCCATGCCGGCTGAGTTCAAACACTTGCCACCCGTGTTCAGCAAACAACTGCACGGTAGCCAATCCTATGCCCGAACTCCCGCCCGTGAGCACCAATGTCCTATTTTCGCTCATATCTGTTGCTATTACCAATTGATAGGCGGTAAGCCGTGTTGGGTAAGATAACGGTTGGCAGCAGAGAAGTGCCCGCAACCGATGAAACCGCGGTAGGCACTGAGAGGACTGGGGTGTGGGGCGGTGAGAACAAGATGGCGCTTGCGGTCGATGAACTGCCCCTTGCGTTGCGCGTAACTGCCCCAAAGCATGAATACGAGGTTCTCGCGCTGCTCATTGAGGGCGGCAATGGCAGCATCGGTGAGTTCTTCCCATCCCTTGTTCTGATGGCTGCCGGCACGGTGTTCCTCGACTGTGAGTGTAGCGTTGAGGAGCAAGACTCCTTGTTCTGCCCAATGAGTGAGGTCGCCAGATGTGGGAATAGGTTTGCCAAGGTCGCGGTTGAGTTCCTTGTAGATATTATCCAGCGACGGTGGGATAGGCACGCCTTCGCCGACAGAGAAACAGAGTCCCTGCGCCTGTCCGAGTTCATGGTAAGGGTCTTGCCCGATAATAACTACCCGTACCTTGTTGAAAGGGCATATATCAAACGCACGGAAGATTTGCGCAGCAGGCGGGAAACATTGCCGTGTGCGATATGCTTGGCGCACAAACTGCGTGAGCAACTCAAAATACGGTTTATCGAATTCGGGTTGCAAGACGCGACGCCAACTCTCTTCAATTCTAACTTGCATGACGTTTAATGAAGCCCCTCCTATGGAGGGGTTGGGGAGGTCTATTAATCCACGATGAGCATGGCATCGCCGTAGTCGCCGAAATGATAACCCTCTCGGATAGCCACCTCGTAGGCGTGCATGACATTGTCGTATCCGCCGAAAGTAGCCACCATAATGAGTTGCGAGGATACGGGCATATAGAAATTCACAAAGAATGCGTTTGCCACGGAGAAGTCATAAGGCGGGAAGATGAAACGGTTGGTCCAACCGCTATAGGTCTTGATTTGTCCGCTGGCACCTACTACGTGTTCGAGTGCACGCATTACCTCCGTACCAATGGCACAGACTTGTTTGGCATTGCGGTGTGCACGGTCCACTGCGTCCACAGCGGGTTGCGTGATGAAGATTTGCTCACTATCCACCTTGTGTTTGCAGAGGTCTTCTACATCAATAGACTTGAAATTGCCCAGTGCCATGTGGGAGGTGATGGTCTGTGTCTCTACACCGCGTATCTCCAGACGCTTGAGCAAGTTCTTGGAGAAGTGCAAACCTGCGGCAGGGGCTGCCACAGCACCTACGTTCTTGGCAAAGACAGTCTGGTAGCGTTCCTCGTCCATCTCGGTGACGGGCAAATCGAGGAAGACACGCTCGTAGGCTTCCTGCGTAGTCTCGTCCATCGGACGCCGGATGTACTTGGGCAGCGGGGTGGTACCCATGGCATAGAGGTGCTTGATGAAGTCCTCATCGTCATAGTCGGTAAGAAAACGCACGGTACGTCCGCGAGAGGTGGTGTTGTCGATGACCTCGGCAATGATGGTGGCATCCTCGTCGAAGAAGAGTTTGTTGCCAATACGTATCTTGCGGGCAGGGTCCACAAGGACGTCCCAGTAGCGGTTCTCGTGTTGCAGTTCGCGGAGGAGGAAGACCTCGATATTGGCAAGGGTCTTCTCCTTTTTGGCGTAAAGCCGTGCAGGGAAGACCTTGGTATCGTTAGCAATAAGCAGGTCGCCTTCGTCGAAATAGGAGACTACATCGCTGACATTCTTATGTTCGATGTCGCCTGTGGAGCGGTGGAGTACCATGAGCCGTGCTTCATCACGGAAACGGCTGGGGAATTGGGCTATGAGTTCTTCCGGTAAATGAAATCTGAAATTACTCAGCCTCATGGAAGTATCTAATTTCATTATGTTCGTTGCTTATACAGTTATTAATCAGTTCGTTGAATTTGTCAAAAGTCATGCAGTCCTCTATGCGGATGTCTCCCACCCGGGTGCGGCAAAGGGCAATAAGATGGGCACCACTATCAAGCCGCTGTCCGATGTCTCGGGCAAGAGCACGTATGTAGGTTCCTTTGCTGCAAACGATACGCAGTTCGAGTTGCATGGTGGTCTCGTCGAAACGCAGGATTTCTATCTCGTCGATAACGAGGAGTTTGGGTTTGAGTTCCGCGACTTCGCCCTGCCGTGCCAGTTTGTATGCCCGCTTGCCGTCCACCTTGACGGCAGAGAACATGGGCGGTACCTGCCATTGCTCGCCTTGGAACTCAGGAATGACTTTGTCTATGAGTGCACGTGTGATGTGCGCAGTGGGATAGGTGCAGTCGATAGGCTTCTCGAGGTCGAAACTTGGTGTAGTGGCTCCGAGTTGCAGGGTAGCCACATACTCCTTTTGGTGTGCCTGCAGTTGGTCGATGAGTTTGGTCTTGCGTCCTGTGCATACAACGACTACCCCTGTAGCCAACGGGTCGAGGGTACCCGTATGCCCAACTTTGAGTTTCTTCAGCCCGAGACGGTGGCATAATAGCCATCGGGTCTTGCCTACGACATCGAAACTTGTCCAACGGTAAGGCTTGTCGAATGCCAATATCTCACCCTCAACAAAGTCCATATATAATGGCGAATACGCCTACACAAAGGCAGTAGATAGCGAAGTATATAAGTTTTTGACGGCGTACAATGTCTATCATAAAGCGGCAGGCAAAACAGCCTGTCAGGAAGGCTGCAAGGAAACCGACAATCATAGGCACGATGCCCAATGTGCTGGTAACCTCACCGCTGAGTATGTCGAGCAGTTCGAGAAAGGCTTCTCCGAGTATAGGTATCAGCACCATAAGGAATGAGAACTTGGTGACGCTCTCTTTCTTGACACCGCAGAGCAGTCCGGTGGCAATGGTGGTACCGCTACGGCTAAGTCCGGGGAGTACGGCAACGGCTTGCGCACAGCCGATGATGATAGCATCTTTGTAACCCACTTCGTGTCCGGTGCCTGCACGGCGTTTACTAAGCCACTCACTGAGATAGAGCAGCACGGCAGTGATACACAGACAGATGCCAACAAGAAGGAGTCCATGCCCGAAGAGGGCTTCGACCTTGTCTTTGAAGAACATACCCACGATGAAGACAGGAATCATAGACACCAGAATCATGGCGACATAGTTCTTCTCCTCGTTCCACTTGGTGGTGGTAAACGTGCCTCGGAAGAGTTGTGCCACCTCTTTCCAAAGGATGACCAAAGTGGACAGCACGGTGGCTGTGTGGACGACTATGGCAAACGTGAGGTTCTCCTCACCTGCCGTGCCGAGTAGGGCTTGTCCTATCTCAAGGTGTCCTGACGATGATACCGGCAGGAACTCGGTGAGTCCCTGAATAATGCCCAAGATGAGCGCTTCCCACCAACTCATTTCTTCTTCGGCTTATAGAGAATAGCAACAATCATCATAACGAACCCAAACAAGGAAATCATCGGTCCTACCGTGATACGGCGGAAAGAGAAGATGTCGGGATTGTATTCGGTGGCACCACTGGGTGCACCCACCATCAGTGCAAAACCGAGAACGATAATGACGAAACTGACGGCGATAAGGATAATGTTCAGTTTAGGGAGGTTAAATTTCATACATCTTATTGATTTTCATTCGTATATATCTGTTTGTAGCAGCCCACGAGGCAAGGAACGTGATGAGTACGCCGCTTGCCAAGACCACGACAATGACAAAGGAAATGTTCTGCCACGTGAGGGGGAAGAGCATGATGCCCAGCCGTGCCTTGCAGTAGTAGAAAGCCCCTGCCAGTACGAGTAAGGCGAGGACACTTGCCTCGACACCCATACGCATATTGCGGCGTATGAAAGGCCATTTGATAACCCACGGGGTGGCACCGACAAGGCGCATAGTATTGATAAGGAAGCGTTTGGAATAGACTTGCAGTTGGATTGTGTTGCTGATAAGTACAAGTGCGATGATGAGCAGGGCGGCGGCAATTGCAAGCAGTACGAGTGATGCCTCACCGATATTGCTGTCGAGCATACGGACCACGTCCTCCTGATAGACGATTTTGTCCACAAAAGGGAGAGCCGTGAGGCGTGTCTCTATGGCGGCAATGCTATCGGACTGCGCATATCGGGCATTGAGATGCACCTCGTAGGCATTGGGCAACGGGTTGTAGCCGAGGAACTTCTGCGGGTCTTCGCCAAGGTTGGCGATATGCTCTTGTAGGGCTTCCTCGCGGGATATATAGCGAGAGTCGTGGCAATATGGGGAGGCATTGAGCAACTTGCCCATACGGGCGGTCTCGTCTTCGGTAGCGGCATCGGACATAACAATAGTGAGTGCCACATTCTCGCGGACATGACGCATCAATTCATGGGCAGACAACAGGACGATGCACTCTAACCCAATCAAACAAAGCACCAACGCGATAGAAATCGTGGTGGTGAGGTACATATTGAAAAAACTATGAGGTCGCTTCATTGGCTTATGTTTGAATTGAACAGGTCGGGTTAAAATGGCTATCTTATCGACCTGCGATAGACCCGCGACAGACCCGCGAAATACTCACGAGACAACACGAAGATATTATAGTGAATAGAGGCTGCCTAATGCATATCTCATCAGGCAGCCTCTGTGCGAAGAGCATATTAGTACTCCCAGAGGTCTTGCTCTGTGTTCAGCAACTCAGTCTCAATGCGTTTCTGCTCTTTCTGTATCTCCTCGTATGTCTTGGCATAGTCCGGAATCATACGATCGTAGAGGTCGCTCTCGCCTACGAGATAACTGGAATAGAGTTTCTTGGCAAAGAACTCATCGAAAGTAACGCGCTTGGTCTCGTTCTGGCGCGGCATGATATACTGCTTAGCCATATACGGGCGGAAAGCGTCGAAGGGTACCCAAAAGAGGATTTGCCCGTAAAGAGCCTCCATAACCGGCATATCATCGTAGTAAGTAGCATTGTCGGAGTTCATGGGCGCAATAGCCATAATCTTGGAGTACAGACGCGAATAGTGGCGGTCGAAGAATATAACCTCCTGAATCATGTACTTGAGTTGGTTGCGCACAAAGCCCTTATAGGAATAGTTGTTGAACCGCATCTCGCCCACGATAGAATCGTAATTGAGCAGCATATACTCGGACGTGGCGATGTCGCCGTCTCCTAACTCACCGCTACGGTCGGTATTGAGCAAGGTAGGAATCATCTCGCGCCCCATAGGAGGTACGTTGAAATAGGGCTTAATATCTCCCGCATCTGAAGATTTCTCGTACACAGGCATACCCGCTTGGATGGCACCGAGCATCACCTTGAAGAGCGAACTATACTTGGGGTCTTCAGGGTTGACGGGGGTGTAGAGTTGGTAGTTCTGCTTGAACCGCATATCAATGATACGATATACGACACGTGCCCACACCACGTCGTCAGAACGGTGGAAGACTGTTACCAACGTGTCAGCGGACTGGGATAACTCCTGCGTTTCGATACGCAGCATACCCATATCATCAAAGAACGAATTGACTTGATGTTGCGCTTGGGCTACCGTAAAACCAAGAAGCGCGAATGCGATAATACAAAATTTCTTCATAATCACTATATTAGTTGAGTTCGATGGGGAGACCACGCAATTGTATCTCCTTGCCATCAGGACCTTTTGCCTTGATATACTGCAGGTTGACCATATTGCCCTGTTTGAGTTTCTTGATAGCGGCAAGGGCTTTCTGGTCGAACTTATCACCTTTGACGGAGATAGAAGCACCAGTAGGCAGTTTGACTTGGAAGCCCGTAATCTCGAACTTAGCCTGCACCAAACCGTCAGCACCGTAAGATGCGATGATGCGGTTGGAGGGGTTAATCATCTGCGAGCGAGGTATCTTAGTATCTTCGGTAGGTACGCCGTTGATTTCGAAATACGCATCAGGACGTGGCAAGTTCTTGACGCGATAGACATGCGAGCCCATGAGCGCAGCCTTGCCGTTGAAATCGGCATAGACTTCGATGGTCATCTTGTCGGGCGTACTTGCCCCCGGCTTGATAATCCAACTACCGTTTTTCTGCGTGACTGTGGCTCCCGAGCACTGAACCTTAATCTTGTTGCTGCTGACGCCCGGCACAGAGATAGAGAACGGGTTGTCGTAGCCGCGGTACATGATATTGAGGTCCGTATTGGAGATAGTGGCACTAGGCTCACCCACCGTATATTCGCGCTCGAAAGGCAGGTACTGCATCATACCCTGCTGGTCCATGTAGCCAATCTTGCCGACAATCTTCTGTGTGCCGACGCTGTTGGCAACGATTTCGTAGATGCCGTTGCTGCCAATCTGCTGGCCATTGACGTGATACTCAGGCGTCTGCGTAGAGTCGATAGCCGCCAAGATGATTTGTGCGGTGTACTTGTTGCCCTTGATGACATAGTCAGATGCAGGAATAACATAGGCGTTGAACTTATTCACACGCAAGTCGCCAGCATCCGTAGCATCCAAGAGGAAACGAATTGTCTTGCCCTCGCAGTTGCGGACATCGTTTTGCAGTTTGGTGAGTACGGTGATAGATGCGCACATAGGCATCTCGTGGAAAATGGCATTCTCCCATGTAACGACTTCCCCCTCGGCGTTGGTGCCGTCAGCCACAGAGAAAGTGGCCTCCAACTCTGTATCCAATGCCTCGGACTCGCCCGTGATTTCCTCCAAGAAAGTGCGGTAAGCGATGATTTTCTCTTTCAATACAGCGGCATTACCATCATTGATGGCATAACGCTGCGGGATGTTGGTATCGTCTTTCTTACTTATCTCACGCACGGAAGCATTCTCCTTGGCCTTGCTGCCGTCTGCCATACGCACCATCTCGTCTTTGAAGTTCTGCACATACGCATAGAACTCATCGGACTTCTCTTTCACTTGCATAGCCTTGTCGTACCACTCCTTTGTCTTCTCGGGGTTTTTCTCCAAGGCCGCACGGAACTGCGCATACGTGCTCTCGTTGCTGCCAACCGTGGTTTCGATGGTAGAATGCAGACTATCGTCCACCTGCGTGTAGCCATTCAAAATGGCAGCACTGACGTTCAGTGCCAACATGGCTGTCAGCACCAAATACATCATACCAATCATTTTTTGTCTCGGGGTCTCCGGACAGTTTTTTGCTCCACCCATGATTAATTAATAGTTAATAATTAATAGTTAATACGGGTGATTTATGCCAAAGCATTGAGCATATTGCCATACACATTGTTGAGGTCAGCCACTTGGCTTGCCAGTTTCTTCGCACCTGCTTCATACGCCTCGTGACTCTTGAGAGCCTCTGTGGCTACATCGCTCATCTTTTTGACATTAGCAGTAAGGGTGTCTATCTGAGTGCTGGTAGCAGATACTTTCTCTGTTTGTGCTTTGTAAGCCTCCACTTGTGCCTGAATGGTCTTGAGTTGCAACTCGTACACGGCATTGAGACTGGAGAGTTGTCCTGCAATAGCATTGACATTAGCCTCGTAAGCCTTGGTGCCAGTAACCACTTTCTGCATATCGGCAGCCACTTGTGTATAGGTAGCCCCCAATGCCTCACTCTTTTCGCTGATGGACTTGCCTGCAATGATGAATTGCTCGGCAGCCTCGCCTGCTGCATCCAGTTTCTCGCCCAACTTGCTGGTCGAGGTAGCAACCTTGCCGAGTTCGCTGAGTTGGACAGCGGTCTTTGCCAAGTTGCCGATGCCATCGCGGAGCGCATTCATGTCTTGCTCGCTCAAAGCAGGCACGTTAGCACCTTTGGTATTGCCTTGTGCACCGCCCTGCATATTGGGAGTCGCACCGCCAGCAACACCTGCGCCCAACAACGTGGGATGGGGACGCGACTGCATCTCCTTCAAGAGTTCAGGCTCCGTACCATACTCCAGCAACTGCGGGAACACGTTACCCCAATGAAATTCAGGATGCGGGTCCTCCAAGCAACCTATCAAGAACAGAAAAGCCTCGGTAATCATACCTGCCATAAGAACAGGACCGGCTCCCGGAAAGTGCATAATTTTGAACAAGGCACCAATAATAACGACAGATGCACCAATTGAATAAATGCAATTGACCACCTTTTTGCCTTTGTACGACCCATACGCGTGCATGAACTTAGCCCATGCACCTTGTTTTGGTTTTGCAGCACCTTGCTCTGCGATAACTTCTTTTTCCATTTGTCAGAAAATAGTTAATTAGTTGTTTTAATGGTTTTTATGGTATTATTTATTAGTCTCCGATATAGGAACGAACACAGCGGAATCCGATATATGAGCGGCTCTCGTATTGGTATTCGTAGGTACGCACACCACACTGCAGATAGTAACTGATGTCCTTCCAACTACCACCCTTGACGACCTTGCGCTTCAAGATATCCGGGTCATCTTTGCGCGCCATATACGGGAAGTCGGGGTTCATGTCGTGTACATCCACGTTTGCCGAATTGGAATATGCAGACGAGGTCCATTCTGCCACGTTGCCTGCCATATCATACAGACCGAAGTCATTAGGGCGGAACTGCGCCACAGCCATCGTCATAGTTCCCGTATCATCATGGTACGAACCGCGGTAGGGTTTGAAATTCGCCAAGAAGCAGCCTGTAGCATCACGCGCATACTTGTCGCCCCACGGATACATAGACATCTTGCGACCGCCACGCGCTGCATACTCCCACTCTGCCTCGGTAGGCAGACGGTACTCGTTGGCCCGCACCTTGGAAGCGGAAGCCAACAGATGTGTACGCCACTTGCAGAACGCATGCGCCTGCTCCCAAGTAACGCCCACAACAGGATACTCCGCGTAGCCCGGCATGCTGAAGTAACTATGCAACATAGGGTCGTTGTACGAATACTGAAAGTCGCGCACCCACACCAGCGTGTCGGGATAAACACAGATAATACCATTGGTCAGAATATCCTTGGGTTCGCGCAACGGGCGTTCGATGGTCTTGGAGAATATCTCTCCGTCCTCCACCCAGAAGGTGTCCACACGCACGGTAGCCCCTTCGGGGTAACATCCGCGCGCCACATCGAACTTGTTGGCATATATCTTGGCCTGGTCGATATTCTCCCAACTATAGGCATACTGCAACATCGTAGTACGCAACGGTCCGCGTCCCTCATCGTAGAACATTTGGTTTAATGCCTCTGCTGCGGGGTCGTCCATAATGAAACGTTTCTCCCATGGAATCTTCTTCTTCCAATTGATAGCAATGGGTGCCTCGTCCTCCGTTTCATATTTGGGCTGTACTGCATACTCGCTCTCGGGACCGTCCTCACCTATCAGCAAGGTGTAGGCAATAGAGTCGCGCACCCAGTTCACGAACTGGTGGTACTCATTGTTGGTAATCTCGGTCTCGTCCATCCAAAAAGCATTCACCGTTACCATCAGGTTGTTGTCAGGCTGGTTGAAGACGGCCGACTGCGTGTTGGGTCCCATCAGGAATGCTCCCTTGCGAATGAACACCATACCGTAGGGATTGGCCTCCTTGAAATTGGTTGCTTTGGAAGCACCCACCAACTCGCCAGCAGGTTTGTTGCAGGCTGCTAAACCGAATGCTGCTAACACCACGATTGGCAATACTCTTGTTATTTTCATATAATTCGTACTTATTATATATATTGGTTTCGTTATTTCCGTTCCTATAGATATCTCACACTCTTGTATTTGTTTGTGCGCTTGGGTTTCAGGATATTGAATCCGTATGCCAAATACAACTCATGCGAGCCGTAACTCTCCCGTATCAACCCGTTGGCGGGCAACTCATACGTGTAGCCCAACTGCAATCCGCTGATAATATCCACCCCTAATATAATGTTCACACTACCCGCAATTCGGTAACCCAATCCGAACCGGTATCGCTCCTGCACTTGTGCGAGCATGGTCAAGTTCAAGTCCCACCCCACAAAATCCGTTTGCAACATCGCACTCGGCAACAGCATCCAAGCCTTGTTCCTCAACCGCCAGTTGTATCCGCCCGCCACATACATCGTACCACGAACGTGTATCTCGGTGCGGTCGCTCCACCGCAAGGTGGGCTGTGTCACATGCCCGTAACTGGCTCCCACCCACCATGTCGGTGCCGAATAGTAGATGCCCAAGCCCATGTCAAAGCCCATACCCGACACCCCCTTGTCGCTACCACCCGTGGCAATGGGAATTGCCTCGTCGTTTGGATTGTGGTAGGCGTTATCCTCCACGGCGGCAATGTTGTCCAAGTTGATACTATCCACATTGAAACTAAGGTTCATAAAGCCCAAGTCCGCCCCCACGCTCAAGTATCCCTTGCCTATACGGTGGTGATAAGCATACTGCACATGGAAACTCTGGTTGGAAAACAAGCCAAAGCGGTCGTTGATAAACCGCACGCCCGCCCCGTGCCGTGTCTTACCTATCACAAATGGCGATGTGAAAGAAACGTACGTAGTCATCGGTGCATCCGTGATACCGGCAAACTGTATCCGATGACTACCAAACGCCCTCATCAAGTCCCCATCCCCTGCCACTGCGGGGTTGTAGGCTGTCTGCGTGAACATATACTGCCCTATCTGCGGGTCGAACTGTGCTTTCACCACAATGGCGCAACACAACATTCCGCACAATAGTACAATATATCGCTTCACATTCCTTGCTCTTTATTCATTCCTTCCGGCGAAGAGGGGTTAATACTCCTCTTCGTCAAAAAAGAAATCATCCTTCGTCGGATAATCAGGCCACAAGTCCTCAATAGACTCGAATACCTCCTCATCATCCTCAATCTCCTGAAGGTTCTCAATAACCTCCATTGGCGCCCCCACACGTTGCGCGTAGTCCAGCAACTCATCTTTCGTTGCCGGCCAGGGAGCGTCCTCTAATTTCGTAGCCAGTTCTAACGTCCAATACATAATCACACCTGCACACTACGTGCTTATTTACGAAATAATCGCGCAAAAGTAGTAAAAAGATTTCACACGCGCAAACCTTTCCTCTCTTTTTTGCTATTTTTCCCAAACAACGGGTGCTACCTGCTCATTCTGCCCCATCCAACGCGCCAGCACGAAACAATAGTCGCTCAGTCTGTTGACAAACCGCAGTACATCGCCCAGTACGTCCACACCGCTTTCCTGTCCCCAGCGCACGATGTTGCGCTCCAACCGGCGTGCCACCGTGCGGCAGATATGGCAACGCGCCATACTCTCCGTGCCAGCGGGCAGAACAAATGCCCGCAAGACAGGTAGTTCCGTCTGCATCTTATCTATCCAATCCTCCAATTGCTGCACATATTCGGGTGCAAACGACAAGTCCGAACCCGCCAAAATCGCGCCGATGTCGAACAACCTGTTCTGTATCCACTGCAGGTTGGTATCCACTTCGCGCGCCCACACACCTGAGTTCTTGGTTACCCCGCTACGCAAAAGTCCGAAGAAACTGTTCAACTCATCGGCAGTGCCATAAGCCTCTAACTGCCAATCCGATTTGCTCACACGTCGGCCTGTTGCCAACGATGTCTGACCTTGGTCGCCTGTTTTCGTGTAGATTTTCATAAGCGTAATTTATAATGTTTGTGTAAATAATCAGGGTCGAAAAACACCAACCCCATCTTCTGCAAATCCATGATGCAAGCCACATCTTTGCGACTGCAAATTACCTCCCATGCCTTCCCCATCTCGCGACTGTAATGAATATCGTCCATTACGACAACGCTCTTTCTGCCAACGTATTGCGCCAATATATCAAAGTACCGCAATGTCGCTTCTCTTGTATGGTTGGCGTCCACAAATGCTACGTCCACCTGCCCCGCCAGGTGCGTCTGCAGGGTGTCGTCAATGTTCCCCACCACACATTCGATATTCACCAATCCCAACTTCCCCCAGTTGAGTTTCGCCATCTCCGCCACATCAGGGCAGCCCTCAAATGTCATCACACGGTCGCGGCTGTCCGCACTCGCCAGATATGCCGTCGTTACCCCAAAACTCGTCCCCAATTCCACAACACGCAACCCCTCACGTCCATCCTCACGTGCCTGATGCCCCAGCCAGTTCACCAAACGGAACAGCAACTGCCCGTATCGCCTTGGTTCCAAACTCGTCTTGGCAATCTCACTTACCAATCGCCGACTATGTACGCTGCCTTTTCCTCCCGTCCCATAGTCCACATAATCAATCACTTTGGGCGCCCGTAGCATAGCCTCTCGACGCTTCTCAATATCTCTCCATACATAATAAGGATGGGTATCATACATCACCATACGCACCCACTCGAACAAGTACGGCGAATGAATCCCTTCGCCACCTGTGTTCCATGCTTTGGTATAATGCTCCAACCACGAAACCACTCTATATGTCGCGTCGCTAATGTTCATGGTATGATGATTTTTCCTGACCTTTCCCTAAGGTAACCCTGCGCTTGTTTCATCACAGAGTGCGCAAAGTTACAATTTTCCTCTCACATACACAACGTACAGATGTGTTTTTTTCTGAAACGCCATACAAAGATAATACAAAATCGTCCAAAATCCAAATTTATTTTCGTTTTTTCGCCAAAAACGTGCATTTTGCATTTTCTGCTTGTAAACCGTTGAGTATCAATACCCAAAAATCTTCATTTTTTCACCACTTTCCCTACACTTTTCCAAAAACGGTGTTTTTAACAAAAATTATATTTCATTTCGTATGCAAGGGCTCCATAAATACCTATGTAAAGTCCCCCATTAAAACTCCATTTGAACTACTGCTTGATGACAACCTGTTGGATAACTTGGTCGTCGGCATAGACATATAGGGTGTAACCGCCCTGTG
>ERZ808278.716-NODE-716-length-18487-cov-28.006293_pt1 | contig 18487 bp, 12 predicted proteins | sample MGYA00521239_ERZ808278 | MGnify/ENA primary metagenome ERZ808278 (study PRJEB31516, sample SAMN03275600) | gut metagenome | biome: mammalia-associated habitat; material: feces | host: Papio cynocephalus | place: Kenya | collected 2012-07-17 ... | reverse complement strand
TGCAACACAGGCTACATACGAGTATGACTCCAAGGACAATCAGTACGACGCAGGCTCGGAATTCTCCGAAACGATTGCGGCAGGCAAAACCTTCACAAGCACAACAACAATCGATACTGGCATCATCGCAACAGACCCGAATGCAATCGCAGTCAAAGCGATCGGTCCCGACGCCGACGTTACAATCAACGGCGGTTTCTTTAACGGCGGCGAAGGCGGCAACAACGTCGGCGTTTGCGCAGCGAACGGCGCAAAGGTTACGATCAACGGCGGCACGTTCACAGTCGGCGGAGACGCAAATGGCTACGGCAACTCCGTCGTATATTCGCAGGGCGGAACCGTTGTCATAAACGGCGGCTTCTTCTATACGAACTACTCATATGGCGGCAGATATTACGTTCTCAACCAGAGCAACGGTAACCCCGGCACAATCACCGTTTACGGCGGTACGTTTGTAAACTTTAACCCCTCCAAAGGTGATGACAATCTCGGCGGCAATTTCGTTGCCGAAGGATATTCCGTTATCAGCGAGACCAAGGCAAACGGCGACGTTTGGTACACCGTCGTCGAAGGAACGGGCGTAAGCAACAGCGAAGATCTCAAAACAGCAATCGCTTCCGCAAAGTCGGGTGACACAATCGTTCTTGCGAGCGGAAAATATACCGTCACGACAACAGAGCCGATGTCAATAAGCGATGTTACTTTCAAAGCAGCCCCCGGCGCAACCGTAGACGGAGTTTATCTCATAAGCAAGAGCTCAGAAACAAGACTGACAATGGACAATATCACCTTTGACGGAATTACCTTCACAGACAAAGTCGTTCTCGGTCAGGACGGATATTCCTGGGGATTTTCGCAGTGCTCGAATATAAAATTTGTAAACTGCAATTTTGATCTCAGCGGTTCAACCGAAAAGTATCACGACGCCATCACTCTCAAGGGTGCCAGCGTCAGTGGCACAATTTCGGAAAAAGAAGACGTTGCATATGTAAAAGGGATAACAATCGAAGATTGCTCCTTCACAAACGTCCGCTATGCTCTTTTCTGCGGAAAGAGCCGCGACGTTTCGATCAAAAACTGCAATGTTGAAAATGCAAGTGGTCACGCTTTCCGCATTGACGAAATAGCAGGAAACCTCACCCTTGAAGGCAATACGATTACAAATGCAGAGGGCGTTCTCTCTATCAATACCGTCGGCAACAACTATTCGACAACAGACATCACAACAAACGTTGTCATCAAAGGAAACAAAGCTTATAATATGACCTGCGGAAACGGCGAAGTATTTATTGCAACTTTTGACAACGCGAGATCAAGCGGAAAATCGACGTATACAATAACAGGCAACTCCTGCACGTATACGGAATCCTTTGAAACTCCTCTCTGCGGATTCAGAATCAAAAACAATTACGGTCCCAGCAAAACGGAGTTCATTGAGAACAACTGATTGATTTTCTTTCAAAGAAACGTCAAAATTCCCGCTCATCCGAGCGGGAATTTTATATAAAACAAAAACACCCTTATCGGGTGTTTTTGTTTTGTTTATACCTTTTATTTTATTTCAAGGCTTCCTGTTGAAATAAGGTTTCCGGATTCGGCGCTGAAGAGCATTATGTCGCTTCCGGTAATATCAAAGCGGACGGTCTCTCCGATGCTGTATGTTATTCTGCCGAAGATAACGCCTGTCAGCAGCAGATTTCCGACCTTTATTCTGACGGTCGTTTCCATACCTGTCGGCATCGCGCTGTATATCTCGCCCGAAAGTCTTCCTTCCGGAGAGATCTTTATCGTCTCAGGGCGAACGCCGATGATGAAGTCTCTTTCCGTTGCGACCTTTTCTTCCGCATTTTCGGGCTCTTCAACCCTTGCTATACGGCATTTGAACTTGACGTCCTTATTTCCCTTCTCGACATATTTCTTGTCAAGTGCCCTCTCGTTGCGCACGCTCTCTTTTTTCTCTTCCAAAGCCTTCTCGGCTGCACGCCATTCGGCGAGGTCGAGTCCGTCGGCTATGAATTTTGCGGAAACGGAGTTATCAAGAATTGAAAGAGCGATTTCTTTGCCGGTCTGTCCTCCTTCTGCTTCAATGAAGTTTATCTGCGGATTTCCGACAAAGTCCGCAACGAATGTATTAGCGGGCTTTCCGTAAACCGTGAGCGGAGCGGCGTACTGCTGAAGAACGCCATTGTCTATAAGGCATATCTTCGTTGCAAGCGTCATAGCTTCCATCTGGTCGTGCGTAACATACACGAAGGTACAGCCTGTTGTAAGATGAAGTCTCTGAAGCTCCGAGCGCATTTCAAGACGCAACTTTGCGTCAAGGTTTGAAAGCGGTTCATCCATAAATATGACCTTCGGCTCCGGAGCAAGAGTACGCGCAATCGCAACTCGCTGTTGCTGACCGCCGGAAAGCTCTGCGGGATAACGGTCAAGGAACATTTCAATCTTTACTATGCGTGCAACGCGGTAAACAATCTCCCTGATCTGATCTTTGGAATAACACTTTTTGTTTTCAAGCCCGAACGAAATATTCTGATAAACCGTCATATTCGGCCAAAGAGCGTAGTTCTGGAAAAGAAATCCGACTCTTCTCTTGTTTGCGGGCACGTTGATGCCTCTCTCGCTATCGAAAACGACGGTATCTCCGATCTCGATTCTGCCGCTTGTCGGCGTTTCGAGCCCCGCTATCATACGGAGAGTTGTCGTCTTTCCGCATCCGGAGGGTCCGAGCAACGTAACGAAAGCGTTGTCCTCTATTTTAAGGTCAAGATGTTCAACGGCATAAAAATTGCCCCATCTTTTTGTAACATCTGTAAGAATGATTTCCGGCATAATTAACCTCCAATACCTTTATCAAGACTTGCGCCCGTCAGCTTGTTGATAAGCGCATTACATATAAGCACGGTGACTATCAGGATCAGGTTCATACCGCTTGAGAATGCGGCAAGCCCCATTTCGTCGAAATAGTCCATAGTTGTTGAAAGTATCGTTCCGATACCGCTGAGCATCATAAAGAGCGAAAGCTCTCTGATACACGTTGTGAACGGGAGCAGATAGCCCGAAATTATCGATGATTTCTGTATCGGAATAATAATGCGGAACATTCTCTTTATCCAGGGTATATCCTGAATGATTGCCGATTCTTCGATCTCGCCGCTGAGCTGGAGCATTGAGTTGAGAGAAGAACGGCTTGCAAACGGAATATACTTGACCGTACCGACTATTATCAACAGCGCGTACGTATTGTACATACTGAAATACTCATTGCAGAGCAGCTTGAAGAATGCAATACCGACAGCGATTGAAGGAAGCAGATACGGGATGAACGCAACGTTATTTACATAGTTTGCGAATTTGTTTCTGCGCTTTTTCGATACGGCATAGCCGATGAGCGTTCCGAGAGTACCCGCAACGAGCGCACAAAGCACGGAAACAATCATTGTTCCCTTGTATGATGACCAAATCGTTGAGTTATAGAGCATACCGAGCTGACCATACATTCCGTATTCGCCCTTCGGGTCGTTATTGAGCCACCATTTTGTCGTCAGGTTTTCGGGGTTCCAGGTCTTCAGGAAGCTGTAATCACCCGGGTTCGGGAGGAACGTCTCAAACGCAAACGAGATGATCGGGTAAATACTTGTAAAGAACGTAAAGACGACAAGAACTATTGCGATTATATATTTCCCTGCTTTACCAAGGTTAATTTTCGATATCTGACCGGACTTACCTGTGACAGTCGTATAATTTTTTCTGCTTTTCAGGCTTCGCTGGTTCAGCATAAGAATTACAACGCCCATCAGCATCATTATTACTGCAAGAATACTCGCTTCGCCCGTGTATGTTCCTTTCATACTGATGTACTTTGTCGAAAGGGTCGAAAGTCCGAGATAATGCGGAACGGGATAACTGCCCATCGAGCTTCCGAAAACCAGAAGAATCGTCGAAAGGATTGCGGGCTTGACCATCGGCAGCGTAATGCGGAACATTATCTTGATCTTCGGCGTATCGAGAATCGTCGCCGCTTCTTCAAGGTTTGCGTCCATATTGCGGAAAATACCGCCGATGAGGATATACGCAAATGCGGAATAATGAAGTCCGAGCACTATAACGCACGGGAAAATACCCTGACACCACCAAAGCGGCATACGGATTCCGAAAAGCGATGCGAGCAGACCGTCGCTCGTGTGCGTTATAAGGTTGCTGTTGAAAAGGTTTCTCCATACCATCGCCAGCGTCCATTGCGGCATAATGTATGGGAAAATGAATATTGCGCTCAAATATTTTTTGAATTTGAGATTTGTTCTTGTCACGAGGAAGGCAAAAAGCCCGCCGAAGATTATCGCCGCAACGCAGGAGAAAAATGCAACTACGACGGTATTCAGAAGCGGCGTCCAAAGGTTCGTCTTTGAGAGCTCGCCCGTGAAAAGATCGATATAGTTCACAAATGAATAGCCGGAGGGCTTCCCTGCCCACCAGGTCTCGATCGTGCCTCTGTGAACCTTGAGGGTATCTTCGACTATCGCTATAATTGGCGTAACCGTTGTTATTGTACACAAAATGCCCATCACAACAAGAATTATGTTGTGCGGCTGCATAAAGAAAGTTTTCAGTTTGTTAGATCGAATTCGCCTTGCGTTCGATCTTGCGGATGCAGTATCCTTTGTCATAAAACCTCCGGCACGGAGCCAAGAATTTTCTCGGCTCCGTGCAGATAATTAGATTTGGTTGTTTTTTTCGGAGTTCAACAGGTCAATTATTTACCGTATTTTTTGAGAGAGTCAATCCAAGGTCCGACCGTATACGCAACCTTTGCGCAGTATTCGGGATCCTCGATTGCGAGTCTGCTTTCCCACCAATCAAAGCCACGGTCTTTAAGAACGTCGTATGTTGCGCCGTCCTTTTCGCCGGTAACGTGGTCGGGATGAGCTTCGTCATTTGCCTTTGCAACTGTGGGGTTGGATGAATAACCGCCGATGTCCTTGCCCCAAGCCTCAAAGCCCTTCTGTGTGCAGGTCATATATGCGATGAAAGCACAAGCTGTCCAGGGCAGCGGGCTGTTGTCTGTAACGAACAGGTAGTGGCAGTAGCCATAACCGCCGAGGCCCTTGTAACCATCTTCATAAGCAGCAACTTTAACGTTGTTCTTTGAAACGGATTCGGATTCCGTAACGGAACGGAGTTTCGAATAAACGAGAAGACCGAACTGATCCTTTGCGGACTTGTCAACAAGCATATTGCAGATAGGACCGTCATCTGTCTGAGCGCTGTAACTTTCAACCCAAAGCTTGATCCAAGCGAGAGCATACTTGCCGTTGTCGCCGAGCTTGAGTTCTTTAGCCTTTGCTTCAACAGCTGTAACAGCCTTGTCAACATAAGCCTTGTCTGCATCGCCGAGAGCGTCATAAGCGTCTTTGAGCGTCTTTGCGTATTCGTCCTTTGTGAGCATATAGAGGAAGTTTCTGCCGACGATCTCCGAGTCAATATCCATAAAGAGACCGTGTTCGCCTTCAGCTACGAAGTCCCAGATGTTGTCATAGGACTTGTCGCCTGTGCTGTTGTACATAAATACCTTATTCAGAGTCTGAAGTGCGAGGTAGCCTTTGTAGTCCTTTGCTGTTGTATTGTTTGCTTCAGCCCAGTCCTTCGGAATGAATCTGTCAAGGATGCCTGTCTGAACCATCTTGCTTTCGATCTGGTTGCCGTCCTGAATGAGCGTCATAGAAAACTCGCCCTGAGCCTTCTTTGCATCCGTATCAAGCATTTCGAAGATCGTATTGTTCTTCGGCTGCTGCCAAGCATACTCGAGCTTGTATTCGCCCTTGCCGTTTTTCTTAGCGACTTCGTTTACATATTCAATAAAGAAAGGAAGCGCTGTCTTACCGCGGCTTGAGTTACCGACTGCCGAGAATGTCTTTCCGTTTGATTCCTCATAAGCCTTGAGTGCAAGTTCTTCGAGGGTCATTGTCTGAGCCTGATCAATGATCTTCTGAACTTCGCTCTTCTGCTTTCCGCAGGAAGCGAAAGCAAGGCAGGAGAGAACCATAATGAGTGAAAGGGTCAACGATACTATTTTTTTCATATAGCCTCCAAAACTTGAATTTATTTATATTAGCACCCGCCGGGTGATAATACCGTTTTGTGTACTATAATAATATCATCGTGTTCATAGTTTGTCAATCTTTATTTGAATGTTTTGACGATTTTTTTCGATTATTTTTTCACTTTATCGTCAAGTTGCACAAAAAACTTTTATTATTTTTGTAATTTAGAAAAATCGCAAATGCAAAAATCCGTTTTTTCAAAGCAACTCGTTTTCCCTATCGACCGATTACGGACAAAAAGCACCCGCCGCCCGGGCAGGTGCTTTTTTGATATATTCAGTTTTTCTCTTCCTCGGCGAGCTTTCTTGCGCATTCAATAAGCGCTATGAAACGCTCGTCTCCGCGGACAGAATTGAACCATTCCCAGCCGCGCTTCGCCGTCATAGCGTAATACATATAGCCGGAAGAAAAATAGTACGGCCACTCGCTGCAGATGTCTTTTCCTCCGTCCGGAAGAACGATAACGCCCGTTGCCGGAATCAGCTTTATCCCTCCGAAAAGGTGCTCTGCGCCGACGTCAAGCGGCTCATTTTCCGGAACCTCGGCAGCCTGTTTGCAGAGTTCAAAGGCTTTTTCGATATATTCAAAGCCCTCGTCTCTTTTGCCCGCTCCGAAAAGTGCCGTTCCGCATATGAAATGCGAGCGGTAATATTTCTTTTTCCACGCCGGCGGAACCTCGCCGTCGTCGCCGAAGCTCTCAAGCAGCTTTATAACGTGCTTATGCCACGCCACGGCTCTGTCAGGCTTTCCGATATACCTTTGGTTGCGTTCAAGATAATGCACCATTACGCGAAGATTGTTCACGTCGCGGAGCGCTCTTGACTTCCAGTATTCTTTATTCTGCCATAACTCCTCCTCGCGAAGTTCGTCATATATATCGCAGTAATCTGTCATACGGGGCGGGGTTATGCGAATTCCGCATCTGTCCTCAAAGATGACAAGCTCTCCGTCATCTCCCTTTGCATAGGTATAAACTGCATAAGAAACATATCCGTCCGGTATGTCCATACCGTCATACCGACGCATCATCCCGTCCTCAAGCGGCATATACCCTTCTCCCGTGCCTTCGTATTCGGTAAGCTCATAGGTGACGGTTTTTACTCCGCAAAGACATTCGAAATCCGCGCGCACTATGCCGACGCCCTCCGCAAAATAATATGTTTTTCCGAAGCCCCTGTATTGATGTCCTATGCTGTTTTCAAACCCCGTCGTGTTTATCGTCAACCTGATACAGTTTTCAAAAGTGCCGGCTTTCGTCGTTATCGGCTCGCTTTTTTCGCAACGGATGTTCGATTTTATATGATCTACATCGTCAAATTCGACGGTCGGCTCGGCGCCGATGCGCCACTCGTCAGACCATAATGCGTTTGCGGAAGACGAAAGCAAACCGTAAACATTGTTATAAAGCGTCATATTGCAGCCGACGCTGTCATTTGTGCTTTTCAGCTCAAAGCTCCAGCCCCCATTGCGTTTTATATCTGCCCAGCCGTCTTTTTTCCGCACGTTTCCATAGACAAAGAAGTTCCAGTGTCCCGTTGCCTTTGCGTCCGGCGTTGTCTTTGCGTCCGTGTCCCTTATCCTTCTGGCAACTGAGATCGCCGCCTTTGTAAACGCTTTGCGGAACGGGGTGTCCGCAAGCGCCTCCGCCCGGTCGATGGCATATGAAACATCTCCGATTCCGTTTTCCTGCGTCCAATAGTCGCTGCGTATCAGGCGCATCATATCCATCCAGGAATTGTCATCATATTTCAGGCGCTCGGATTCCTTTCTTGACACAATGACGGCTGAGGTCTCCGTCGCCGACGTTACCGCAAAGCGCAGGTGCAGTCTGACGGTATCGTCATCGTAATCCGAGCGGTATTCCCAGCTGTTGCCGACGGCGAGCGGAAGAATTCCCTCTCCTCCGGCAATTCTGAAGCCGCAGAGGATTCTCTCCTCGGAAGCGGGAAAACCGGAAATTATCTGCTTTACAATACCGACCCCGTCCTTATAATATGTCCTGAAGGTTCGGAGTCCTTCGTATTCATCATAATATTTTGTTGTTACAAGGCGACAGCTTTCAAACGTGCCGCAAGGCGTCTCGACCGTCTCTCCGTCGCTTTCGTATGTGACGGTCGTTCCGTCCGTCCCCGTGACCGTTTCTCCCGGGGAAAGCGCCGAGGGGAGAAATTTCCCGTCGCAATACGACGCGTTGCGGAAAATATCGTCCGCTCCGTGAAGGGTTGATGTTATCCAGCCCTCTGAAACGCCGTATTCTGTTCCCCAGAAGCAAAACCCGCCGCCGATTCTGCGAATATCAAACGCACACGTCTCGATACGGTATCTCTTCTTGTTTTCGCCTCCGAGTCCGGCAATAACGTCCGCCAGCGCGATAGATTCATCTGCAAGAGAATGATATATGTTCTCCTCAGGCACGGTCTCTTTCGCCTTTTCAAACGCAGCCTTAGCATCGCCAAATGAGCCGCTGCAAACATAACTTTTGCCGAGCTGAAGCCACTCATACGCCAGCGTCTCCTTAAATCCCGCCTTTTCAAGATAAGGTATCTGCCTGTTTTTTATAAAGTCTTCCCTTGCCCCGCCGGACTGGACGAGGTTATCCTCGCGCATAGCGATGAACCTCATAACCTCTTCATTTCCGCCCGCCACAGCTGCCTCTTTTATCCTTGCGAAGAGCGCGTCGTTTTTGTCGCCCGGAAGCCACCACCAGCCCCGCATAAGCACATCGGCGAGCGCATGAGAACGCTTTCCGGACTCCGGCAGCTTCTCGACCTCGGAAAGCACATCGGCATATACCTTTTCAAATCCGTCCTTGCTGTTTCTGAGCTGCCAGAGCTTGAGCTCTTCAACCTTTTTCATAACCTTTTCCGTCAGACTATCGTTTTCTTTTTCATTCATAGCGCAAAGCTCCTTTCTTATCCGTTTCCTGCCGTCATAGAGTTGCCATTTGACCGTCCCCTCCGGAATTCTCATCCTGTCCGCTATCTCGGCTATCGAGAGTCCGTCATAATAATGAAGATAAATTATCTTCCTGACCTTCTCCGGCAGTCTTTCAACCTGCTTATTGATTTCCGTTTCCGACTCGGAGACGACAAACGCTTCCTCGGGATTGCTGTCCGCGTCGGTTGCGACAGCCGTGTTTTCAACATCGCAGAGCGGGATGAACGCACGGAACCTCTCAACGGTGTTCAGCGCGCAGTTCTTTGCGATTCTGCACACCCAATAAACGAATTTTTCGGGATTCTGCAACGTGTTCAGCTTCATCCAGGCTGTAACAAACGCGTCCTGCGCAGAGTCCTCCGCCATAAAACTGTTGCGCGTTATGCTTTTGGCGGCGGCGATGACGCTCTTCTGATGTCTTGTGACAAGTACCTCATATGCCCTCTGCTCTCCAGCAAGCGTGAGCATAACAAGGGTCTCGTCGCTTTCGTGCATATAAACCATTTTTGTCATCTCCTTTCGGCTTATTTTTTGAGCACTCGACTTATAGACAGCCGACAGCGGGAAAAGGTTTGAAAAAGTTGCGATAATTTTTTTGCAATTCTATAATAACATTTCCGGCGTGTTTTTTCAACGAGCCTCCGATTTTCTCTTTCTGCAAGCCTGCGCTCCTTCAAGAATGGGCTTCGGCATACAAAAATCTCCCGCGCATCCGCACGGGAGATTTATAAAATCAAAATTAAAGTCCGTTTTCGGGAAATATCCTGCCAGACGTTACGGCAGCCGAAATTCCCAGTCCAACTGCCAGTCGCGTCCTTCAAGAAAATCATATCCGAGCAACGCTTCCGTATCCGCCGACCGACCGTATATCTTATCGCAAATATCAACGTCACGGAGGGTGATTAAATGATTTTGAAACAGTAGCGGAAGGGTCTTTACATACGGAGCCGAAACATTTTGCGAAGAGCCGATTCCGGCAATCTCGACCTCGTGATATTCAATATCGGAAAGGCGATCTTTCCAGACAGCGCCGAGCATCGAGCCGGTGTGCCCTGTGTCTATTCCGGCTTTGAAGCGACATCCGAAATACTCCGGAAAAGCAACCGGACAGTTTTCCGTGTCCGAATTCAATCGGCTATCCGTCCTTTCCGATGCACCGACGGTCAGCGCCCCGTCATTTGCGGAATAGCTCCAGGAAAAGCGGGAAATAACGTCCCAGCCGAGCAGCATTTTTGCGGGGAAAGCGGTGCCGTCGTCATCATTTATGTCAAAATCCGAATCTTCCGTTACGACAGCTTTGAGCTTATTTATGCAGACATCTCCTATCCGCATATCGGAAATGCTCGCCGTGTGCAGGGTTCTGACGAAGCCGCCGTTGTTTCCGGCGCCGAGTGATTCGTTTTCCTCTGTGACACCAGTCGCCTCAAGCAGACTCTTTGCGATTACCGTCATAACCGCGCCCGTATCAAACAACGCAACGATTTCAGCATCCCCTATTCTTACATTGACAAACAAAAGATTTCCGAACTTATCGCCCGAAAGACAGTTCTTCATATTTTCCTCCCATATTATCCGAGCCCGCAGGCAGAGAAATTTACCTCAATATCTTCTCCATAACGACCTCGCCCTCTTCGGCTTCCCCCGTATGGAGGAAACCGAGTTTAAGATACAGCTTCTTTGCCGCCTCGTCCCCTTCGACATAGCAAAGAACGATCTTGTTATAAACTCCGTCGTCGCGCATCTTCTGAATAATCAGCTCTGCCGCTTTGTACCCAAGCCCTCTGCCCTGATATCTTTCGTCAATAAAAAGCTGACTGAAATTATATGAGTCCTCGAAATCATAATACAAAGCCATTCCGACAGGCGTCTCGTCATCATATATGACAAAAGCCATACTTCTGCTGTTTCTGTATGCGTATGCTCTTGCCAGAAGCACAGCGGAACTTGCAACAAATTTTTCCTGATCCTTGCGGACGCAAAGTCCGAGTCTCCAATTATCAGGATTTACTTCTTCCAGCCGCACCATAAACCTCACCTCCTGAAATTTTATCCGTCCTGTTCAATTATACCTTTTATCCGGCGGCTTGTAAATACTCAAAAGCAAGAAAAAGCTACGGTCTGCGGGAAGAACCGGCAGACCGTAATTCTTATATATTGCAGAGCCCTGCCCCGCGGGAATTTGTCCGTTGAGACGGAATGTTATTTTGTCAGATCCATCGTCACCGCACAAAGTACGCTGTCCGGCTGAGGAACGCCGCAAACCGAACCGATATAGTCCTTGCCAAGCAGATCATAGAAGTTGCCGCCGATGTTAAACTCCGGCAAACGGCCGACGAGCTTGCCGTCTTCAAGCAGGTACGCCATCTGCACGGGAGCAGCAAAATGACCGCTTGGGGTCGTGTCGCCGCCGGACGTCATTACAACGTATACAGCCTTGCCCGGAACAAGCGCGCTCAAAGTCGGCGCTGTCGGTTCGACATAGAAGCGATGGAGTCCGATACCCGGCACTCCGTCATAAGCGGCTTCCGCCGTTCCGAGATTGGGAAGGCTTAACTGCTCGGAGGATTTCTTGGTCGTCATAAGTCCTTTAAGCGTACCGCCCTCTATCAGCACAGGGCGCATCTCCGGCGCAACACATCCCTCTTCGTCAAAGAAACAGCCTCCGGCGTTTGTCTCGGGGTTCATATCGTCTTTCAGAGTGAGCTTGTCGGAAAATACCTTCTGCCCCAGCTTGCCGCTGAGCAAAGAAGCGCCCGAAGCATAAACCTCGCCGACAAAATGCTGAATAAACGTGCCGAAAAGGTTGGGAGAATCCATAACGACAGGATAACGCCCCGGCTCAATATCGACAGGCGTATAGAACGCCTCATATTCCTTTGCAAACTGCGAAATCAGCGCGTCTGCGTCAAAGCTCGAGCCGTTGTAAGAAAGAAAAGTATCAAACAGATTGCCGGAGCCGCGGCTCTGGACAATCAGCTGTATGCTTATGCTCCGCCCGGAGCTTGTCAGATGGCGACCGAGAGAATTTTTATATTCGTTTCTTTCGTATGTCAGTTTGATCTTGTTTGAAAAAGCGAAACGCGGGCAGGCCTTGCCGAGACGATCGAGAAAATTCTGCATCGTCGGTATGAGCTCGGGTATTGGGATGATCTCCTCCTCGTGCAGGTTTTCCTGCTCCAATGCGCCTTCAAGCTTGCAGGGATACGGAATACCGAGCGCCAGGGCTTCAATCGCCTTTGCGGTCAGCGTCTCCTCATCCGGAGTTCCGAGACAACCCGCAACGCCGATACAGCCGTTTTCATACACACGGACGGTTCCCGTCGTTTCCTCCTTCTCGCGGAAACTGTCGATTTTGCCGCCGGTAACATTGAGCGTAACGGAACGACTTGTTCTTGTCAAAAATTCTTTTTCCATATCTCTTACCTCATTGTACATTCATAGACGCGACGCGAACATAAGGACCACCAAAGCCTACGGGCAATCCCATCTGTTCCATCTTTCCGCAACCGCCCGTCACAAACGACAGCAGATGTACGTCGCTTGTAAGGCCGTCAATCAAGCCGAGCGTTTCAAATACAGAGCCCGTGAGCACGCTTATCTGTACAGGGCGTCCGAGCTTGCCGTCAACTATCTCGTATGCGAGCTGCGGAGCTATTGTAAATGTGCTCATACCGCTTCCGTGGCTGATGGTCTTGATAAAATATCCTTTTTTGATAGGCGCGATCAACTGATCGAAATTCATATCTCCGCCCTCAATATACGTGTTGGTCATACGCACAATCGGCTCAAACGTACAGTCTATCGCGCGTGCATTGCCTGTCGGAGATTCATCAAGCGCCGCCGCGGTCTGCACATTATGCAACCGCCCGACAAGCGCTCCGTCATTGATCAGATAATTTTTGCGGGCGCGCGTTCCTTCGTCGTCATACGGAACGTATCCGCAGCCCGGAACAGAGCCGCATTCCGCAATAGACAGGATTGGCGAGCCGACTGTTTTGCCGAGCTGCCATTCATTGCGCATAGATTCGTCGGAGAGCATAAAGTCGGATTCAGATTTATGTCCGAAGGATTCGTGCGCAAAGACGCCTGCGGCTTCCGGCGAAAGAACAACGGGATACTTGCCCGGAGTAACCGGCACGGAATTCCGCATAAAATATGCCTGCTCCGCTATTGCGGCACGGATCTTCTCGTCAAGTCCCGTCAATTCGTCAAAGCGGGTAGCGCCCTTCTGCCAATGCCCCGAAAATTTCTTTTCCCCCTCCGTCATACTGCACGAAAAGGACAATCCGCAGGTCTGATAATCATACGTAATATCTGCGCCAAGGCTTGATTTGAAGGAAAAAATACTGTTGCGGTCAAGGTATGTTCCCTGCGGCATAGAAACGCAAACGTCCTCCGAAAGCAGCGGCAAATACGACAGTAGCAAAGACTGCTTGTCCTTTGCCGGGACATCCCGAACCGAGCAATCCTCAAAACACATTACCTTGTCTTTATTGCGCTCAAACCGACAAACGATCGGATCGTCAAGTATTTTGTCGTTCGGCGTTGCGGCGGCATATAAGCCGTCAAGCGTTTTCTGAAGATTTGCAAGATCCGTCACGGACGCGTAGTACCACATTTTCCCGTCATACACACGCAAAAATGCGCGACGCTCCGTGCGTGTTTTCATTTCTTCCAAAATGCCGGCTTTATATGAGATTGTTGTTCTGCTGCGATCCTCTGTTCGCACGTCCGCATAAAAGCCGTCTCTGAATTGTATCATAAAAGGCAACCTCCCTGCAATGTATTCAGGCACTTCCCTGAACCCTTCTGTTATGTTTGAATTATAAAATAAAACCGTGTAAATGTCAAGAGCGGCACGCTCATATGCCTTCCGTATTTTTCAGGCTACGTCCCGATAATTTTCGGATTGCATACGAAACATCGCCGCATATTTTCCGTCCATCGCCATCAGCTCTTCGTGTGTCCCGACTTCGGTTATCGCTCCGCACTCCATATACACTATTTTGTCCGCCAAGCGTGCGCTCGACAGTCTATGCGTAACTAAAAGAACCGTTTTCCCCCGCATAATCTCCAAAAACTTCTGATATAACAGATATTCGGCTTTCGGGTCAAGGGCGGACGTCGGCTCATCCAGCACGATCAGATATGAATTTCTGAAAACTCCCCGCGCAATCGCAATTCTCTGCCATTCCCCGCCCGAAAGATCCGAAATGCCGGAATTGTCGTAACTTTTTGTGATGTATGTGTCGCTGCCGAGCCGCAACAATAAATCATAAGCCTCGCCTGCCTTCGCAGCGGCTTCAATCATTTCTTTGTCGGATTTTTTATCCCAATCGGAGATTGAAATATTCTCTCCAACCGTAAAACCGTATCTGCAAAAATCCTGAAAAACCGCACTGTAATTTTTGTATATGCTGTTTGGAGAATACAGTTCTATTCTGTCACCGTTGATATATATTTCTCCGGACGACTGAGGATATAATCTTAAAAGGAGCTTTGCAAGAGTTGATTTTCCCGCTCCGTTATATCCGACCAAGGCAACGCTTTCTCCGGAGTTTATAGCAAGCGAAATATTTGAAACAGCATTATTATCTGTATTCGGATATCGAAAGCTGACGTTTTTGAATTCGATTTTCGGTGCGCCGTTAAGGCGAAGTTCGGCTCCGTCGTCAAGCAAAAGTTTGGGCTCGAGTTTAAGAAAATTGCCGAGAATATCTGAATACAGATCATATTCAAAATAATTTGCAATCATTATGAACATACCGCTTATGTTGGTATTAAGTGCGGTAGCGCTACCGTAATAGAGCTGAAAATCACCTATGGTTATTTTGCCTTTCAAGGCAAGAAAGGCAAAAAATATATTTATGCATCCCAGCACTATCATAACAACAGTTGCAAATACAGCGCGGATCGTATAGTCTTTTTTCAATAACCGCGTCTGATCGTTTATCTTTTTATCAAATATTCTTGAAAACTCTTCTTTCAGCACATTGCCGTATCCGAAAAGCCTGACCTCTTTGGCATAGCCCCGTCCTGTCAATATTCCGCTCAAATATCCCGTTTTTTTGTTTTCGGGTATCTGATTTTTCTGAAAATTATGACGGGCTTTTCTTGATCTGACCTCAAAAATCAGAAAAGGAATCAACGAAGCAAGAAGCAAAAGCCCCAACCCCGTATTTGCAATGAGTAAGGTTGACGCTAAGCTTATAACGGTTATCAGCTGTCCCAAAATATTAAACACGGAGCCTATCATATTTTCCCATCCGCGCCCAAGCGTCTGATAAGCCTCCTGTATTGTCGTATACGACTCCTTATCGTCATAGAACGAGACGTCGAATTCCGTACATTTCTGAATAATCAGTTCACTTATGCGCTTGTTTATTTTCGCTCCCGATTTGGTGCTTATTATCGTTTTTACATTTGTCAGCACTTTGCTTAAAATATTGATTGTTACCAGAAACACACACCATAAAATGAGCACCCGGGCGACACTATCCGTATATTCTGACAAAATGGAATCAATGATTTTTTTGTTTACATAAACAAATGCCAGAGGAATGAATGAGATGAGCGTTTCGATTATCATTATGGCTGCACAAGACCACGGAGCGGTTTTCCGGAGCATATTTATAATAAAGCCGAAATTTTTCAATGTCTTTGAGATATTCGAGCTGAATTTTTTCAAGCGCCGTCTTAACATAGAAATCTCCTTTAATTAGTTGTTTTTATATATACACTTCTTCGCTCTGATGCCATTTGCTTAATATGGCAGTAATAAAGTAAATGACCTCGGTAGGAATTCCCTTGCCGAGGCTATTTTTATTTCCTTACAGTATAAATATCCAATGCCGCGCCGTATTTTGAAAATCCTTTTATCTCGGCATAATCGTGGTCATACTTCTTCCGCGCATAATCGTCCGTATTTTGCCAAGCGGCATTTATCAATTCTTTCGCTGTCCCTTGCAAATCGGAATGGGCTCCACGTTTCATTCTGTGTAACCTGAATTTCATTTTATCGGTGAACACTTCTTCAAACCCCTCGGCAATTTCATTATACGGGGGCTCAAAGTATTGAAGAAGAGATGCTTTGTAATCAATATTAAAAGCCGTGCTTTGATAATTATGGCTTTCAAGATATTTGTAATAATAGTTGCTGATATCGGACAGAACCGAATTGCAGTATTTATTTTGTTCTTTTTCTTCTTTAGTCAGAGCCAGTCCGACAGAGCCGTATCGTATAAGTTTTCCTCCCGGTTTCAAAACGCGGGACATCTCTTTTATGACGAGCTCGGGCTCATCGACAAGGTGCAACATTGCATTCTCGACCACTATGTCAATGCTTTCGCTCGGAAGCATAATATCATAGGCGTTCATTTGCGCAAGAATAAGATTGCCATATTGCCCTTTGGCGCGCTTTGCTGCGGTGCTTAGCATAACTGCCGATACGTCAGCGGCGATCGTATAAATGCCGCTTTTGGCAAGATGGATAGCGGCGGTACCCAAGCCCGCTCCAAGATCGAGAACACTGATTTCCGTACCAAACTTATCGGCGATCAAATCACCGCAAGCGGCATATAGCCCATAGTGTTCCGTATTGTTTGCGTCCCAATATGTAATCTCAGGCTCGAAATCTTCTCCGATACTGTCATATCCTATATATTTCTGACTTCCATCAAGTTTAAGAGATATGTCGTCACAAAATCTGTATATAGAATTAACAGAAGGAATCTCATATCCGCAACTGTCGCACATGGGCAACAACATTTCTGATCTGCATTTGGGACACAAATAATATTGCTTCATTTATCCCTCCGGGTCTATATTTGTTTTTGCTTTTCTTTATATCCGTTTTTATCCCAATGATATCCGTTCAAAATGTCAAGAACTTCCCAAGGCAATGCGCCCGCAACAACTGCCGCCTCAATCTGCGTCGTAATATAATCGGCATACGGCAAGAGCGCCTTTATAAAATGCCAATCCATTTCACCACCTAAAATTTTTTGAAATATTGCTTCTTTGGATGCGCGATTGAGCATTGGTATGAATCTGGCAAGAAGTTCATCATTGATATCATCAAAGGTTGCCGCTTCTATCAGCTTTACAACAGATTCATCGTTCAGGTATTCGGCAAGAGTAATGATATCCGAAATATCAATGCCCTGCTTTTCAAACTGTTGCGACAGCTTTGTCAAAACACTTGGCTTCAGGAGCGGCGCAAGATTTACTACATCCGCAATGTTTTCCGCAAAAATTTCGGTATTTCCTTTCGCTACGTTTTTCAGAATTGAAGATTCGCCATTTGACGGTTCTCCGTAGCTTATAAGCTCATCAAGCGTAATGCCAAAAAGCTCCGCAATCATAACAAGTACGGATATATCGGGAAAGCTTTCGCCCCTTTCATATTTTGAAATTGCCTGACGGGACAGATTCAGCCTGTCCGCAACTTCGTTTTGTGTCATATCGGCACGTTTCCGAAGCGTTGAAAGCGCCTTGCCGAACTTCATAGTATCAAACATTTTTTATCCCCTTGTTCATTGCTCTGTGACGGAGTTCTTTTTGTAAAACGGGTTATTTGAAAGTATTATATCATACCTAACAATCATTGTCGAGCAACGATCCGTTGCATAACAAAAGCCACCCGACTTTTATCGTCGGGTGGCTGCGTTTATGATGGTGATTCGGCAAAAAGTAATTTGTCATATCATTGCTTTCTGCAAGAAATTATGAAAGCGAACTCAATTTCCTGAACCGCATCTATTTTCATTGCCGTTTTCGAGATTAAAGAAGTAATACTGTCTACCGTGTCAGGATAAACCCGAAGTTTTCTGTCGCCCATATCGATATATTCACTTTGACTTTTATCAATTGACAAGCAGAATTTCCCTCCGCTTTTAAGAAGTGATTCTACTTTTTCAATAACTTTTTGCTTGTTTTCAAAGTGCATCATTGTCAAAGAGGAGTATATAATATCATAAGTGCAAGCAAACGGATATTGCAAAAAATCAGCACATATAAAATCAATATTCTTATGGGCTCTCAAATTGATTTTTGCTCTTTCAATTGTTTTTTGAGAAATATCGATTCCGGTAAGTCTTAAACAGTGCAGAGCGACTTTTCCGGCAATTCTTCCGGTACCGATGCCTATCTCAAGGACAGTTTTTTCCTTGTCAAGAGCCATCGAATCTATGAAATCCTGCCCATCCCACTTATTCATATATTCTTGTAAAACGGGCGGATCGCGAAAGGCATCGTTACCTTCATCAATCAACAAATCATAGTGCTTGACAACATTCATCACTTCTCTCCCACAAATTCCGGCTTGTTTTTATCTTTATATTAGCATACCTTTCCGTTTTTTTCAACCATTCTCGTCGGCATAAATAAAAAACAACGGTCTGCAAGTTTTCTTGCAGACCGTTATGATTATATACAACATAAAAAGGTGA
>ERZ808278.712-NODE-712-length-18614-cov-3.290748_pt1 | contig 18614 bp, 15 predicted proteins | sample MGYA00521239_ERZ808278 | MGnify/ENA primary metagenome ERZ808278 (study PRJEB31516, sample SAMN03275600) | gut metagenome | biome: mammalia-associated habitat; material: feces | host: Papio cynocephalus | place: Kenya | collected 2012-07-17 ... | reverse complement strand
CAATTCATAATCGGTTCGGCGGTTTCGGTCGTTTCGTTTATCGCAATGTATCTGCTTGTGCCTGCGCTTGGATTATAAAAGGCTGAATGTGTTAAAAAGTAAATAAATACATGAAAAAGGAAGCTCCCCGCAAGGGGGGCTTCCCCCATTTTTATGTGCAGTTTAAAACGGCGGAGACCCGCAGAAGAAATGATCTGGGAAATGCGGAAATGCTGTTGCAAATGCGTTAAAGAACGGTCTGCTGCTGCAAAAGAATAATCGGCGATAACTGCATACAGCCGCAGGGGAAGCGGATGTATGAGGAGGGGCTTTTGCAGCAGCAGCTCCCCGAACGGAATGTTCGGAGGAAGTGGTGTCCGCGCACTGCTGCTGATGCCGCATGGATGGGGAAGAAATGAACTGTGACATGACAGCGGCGTGCGGACGGTTCGGTGCGATGTATCTGTGCCCTTTTGCGATACATCGCGGGGCGAGATATCTGCGGCAAGGTGCTGCCTATGCGCATATATTAACAGAATAAAAATTATTTTGCCGAATCCGTGCCCGAATTGCATTTTTTTGTCACAAAACGGACACAGACGGCCCAAAGGAACATATATTGGCATTGCATGTACTTTTTTATGTACAACAGCGCTAAAAAAGAGGCGATTTGCACGGTGTCGGAATGCGGTGCCGCAAACAATGTTCAAAGAATTGCCCAAATTCAATTGTTGAAAAAGAAGTTCTGTTATGCTACAATGTAGATTGGATCGGAATAGGTTCGGCTTGCGCTTCAAAATGAGGAACAGCCGAACCGTGTTCCGAATGACAACAAAAAGAAAAAGGAGTTAAACAATAACGAATGAAAAAAATTGCAACCATCTTTACTGCAATTCTTCTTGCTGCCGCAATGCTGCTGCCGCAGGCAATGCTTGCGGATCAGGGCGCGGTGTTCACGATGAACGGCACGGACAACGTTCCTGCCGGAGGCACATTTGATGTTACGCTGAGCGTAAGCGGAGAATATGCGGTCCATGCCGCTCACCTTTCCGTTGAATATGATCCCAATTCTCTCGAACTTGTCGGGCTTGAAGAGCTGGATGTTATGAAAAGCCTTCGTTCAGGGAATAACCTTGTTATCCTTGACTACGAGACGCTTGCCTATCAGGGCAAAATCAAGCTCGGAATCGGTATGCCGACCGATGCGATGAATGCGAAAGGCGATATCTTCAAAATGACTTTTAAGGTCAAAGACGGCGTTTCGGTGAATCAGCAAATCGTTATGATCGTAAACGAATTTGTGAATGCACCCGTCGGCGGCGAATCCACTCCGCAGGCGTTCACGACCCATAACGCGATAATCACAATCAGCGGCGCAAAGGATCCGGAGGGCGGATTTAACCGCGGCGAAGAGGCTGTCGGCGACAACAAAACGTCGGCTCCGAACTATCAGCCCACCGAAACAAAACAGCCCGCCGAAAGCGGCGACCCGACCGGAAACACCACGCCCGAACCCGGTGCGGACAGCACCAAAGCTCCCGACACAAAACCCAATGACAACACGAAGACGCCGTCAAACAACAACGGAGAAAAAACATCCGGCAAAGTTTGGCTCTTCATTGCTGCGGGCGGTGTAGTTGTTCTCGGTGCAGCGGCAGGCGTTGCAGTCGCACTCTCCAAAAAGAAAAAGAACAACGAAGACAACTGAACGGTTTAAGTATTAAATCGGGCTGAATAAATGCCTTGACCGGTGTTTGTGCGGCAGCTGCCGGCAAACAGGCAGACAAAACGGGAGCGTCGGAATAATTCCGACCTCCCGACCGATTTGCACAAGGAACATTCCCGGCGGGAACCGTTCAGCCGTTCGTGCACGATTAAAAGCAAAACGCCGAAAACGGCGGCAAAATCTAACACTTATTTTTATCACTAAATGAAAGGCAGAAGAAAGCATATGAAACGAATTCTTGCAGCCTTTACAGCTTTGCTCATTCTCTTTTCGGGATTTTATGCCGATGCAGAAAAAAACGGCAATTCAGTGCCAAAAATCGGAGAAAACATTTCGGGCTTTGTTTCCGAAACAATTCACGGAGAAAACATCAACGGTGCAATTTTTGCTCAAAAAAAGATAACGGTTCTGCACTATTTTTCAACTTGGAGCGCCGCATGCATAAACGAGATGGAATATATGCAGACGGCGGCGGACGGGTTTTTCAACGATATCGGGGTTTACGGCTTGCTTTATGAGGATGCAACAAGCACTCCGGAGGCGTGCGCCGAGCTTACGGAAAGCGCGGGATACACTTACGGCTGCATTCGGCTTGATTCGGTGCTGAACGCACTTGTTTCGGAATACAACATGATTCCGCAAACGTTTATTGTGGATAATCAGGGAGTTGTGGTTGAGCATTTTGTGGGCGAATTCGAAAACTACAAGCAATTCGAACAAAGAATCGAACACTGGCTCGGCTATTCGGAACAAAACTGCACCGTAACGTTCATCGATGGCTTAACGGATGAAATAATTTCGCAGGCAAACATTCCCGTCGGCGGTTCGGCTGTTCCCCCGATTCCGCCCGAACACGAGGGCTATGAGTTCCTGATGTGGGAAGGCATATATCAGAATGTTCATCATTCGGGGAATGTTTATGCGCGATATGAGGCACTTGAACCCAACATTCGTCCCGGAGATGTCGATATGGACGGCCGTGTTTCGGTTGCCGATGCACTGGTGACGGCGCGCGTTGCGCTCGGCCTTATCGAACACGACGGCGTTGCGCAGTACGGAGATATGGATAACGACGGAAGAATAACAATTGCCGATGCGCTGCTGATTGCACGAATTGCAATAGGTGTTGCGTAAAGAGTTAACAAACGACAGGGAGAAGAAGATGTTTATTATAGTCGGGCTGGGCAACCCGGGCAGGGAATACAGCAGAACACGTCACAATGTCGGATTTATGACGATCGATAAAATAGCGGAAAGGCTGAATATTTCCGTAAACAAAAAGGGGTTCCGTTCCGTGTACGGCGAGGGGCGGCTCGGCGGCACGCGCGTTGTGCTTGCAAAACCGGAAACGTTTATGAACAATTCCGGTTGGGCGGTGGGCGATCTTTTGAGCTGGTACAAACCGCAGCATGATGAACTTGTTGTGATATATGATGACATAGATCTGCCCTGCGGCGCGCTCAGAATCCGCATGAACGGTTCGGCGGGAACACATAACGGAATGCGAAGCATTGAAGGTCTGATTGGGTTTGAAGACTTTCCGCGAATCCGTGTCGGAATCGGGAAGCCCGCACACGGACTTATCGACCATGTTCTCGGTGTTCCGACCGACGAAGAAGCAAAGCTTATTGACGGTGCAATGATGCAGGCGGCGGAGGCGGCAGAGCTTATCATTGCCGGAAAGCCTGAAACTATAAGCCGCCTAAGAAACAAAAGGCGGAACGAGACACTAAGCCTTCAAAATTCCGTTATGTTCCGCAGACGAAACTTTCCGCGTTTTCAAAGGGTGAGGAAGTGTTCTTTGAAAACACGGATATGGACCCGAATGCCGTTAATACGCCCAATTATCCTTTCGGTATTGAACAGATTAAGGATGCAGAAGCGCGGCTTGTGCGTTTTGCGCCGCTCATTGAGAAAGCATTCCCCGAAACGGCGCCGCAGCACGGTATAATCGAATCACGGCTTGAAGCGGTTCAGAATTTCCAAAAGCAGCTTTTGAAGCGCGGCGGCTGTTCGGAAGCCGTTCCGGCGGGCAGCCTGTTTATAAAAGCGGATTCGGAACTGCCTGTCGCGGGTTCGGTGAAAGCGCGCGGCGGTATTTACGAAGTGCTGAAGCATACCGAAAAGCTTGCGCTTGAGCACGGACTTATAACAACCGACTCGGACTGTTCAACCCTGCTTGAAAAGCGCGATTTTTTTTCAAAATATAAAATCCAAGTCGGCTCAACGGGGAACCTCGGACTGAGCATAGGCATTGCAAGTGCCGCACTCGGCTATGATGTTACCGTTCACATGAGTGCGGACGCAAAACAGTGGAAAAAGGATCTGCTGCGCGAAAAGGGTGTTGACGTTATTGAATATCAAACGGACTATTCCGAGGCTGTGCGGCAGGGCAGGAAACTTTCCGATGCGGACCCGATGAGCTACTTTATTGATGACGAGAATTCGGTCGATCTTTTCATGGGCTATGCAGTTGCCGCATTGCGGCTGCGGGACCAGCTTTCGGCGCGTGGGGTGAATGTTGATGCCGAACACCCGCTGTTTGTGTATTTGCCCTGCGGAGTCGGCGGTGCGCCCGGCGGGATCACGTTCGGACTTAAAAAACTGTTCGGTGATGCCGTGCATTGCTTCTTTGTCGAACCCGTGAATGCACCGTGTATGCTTGCGGCATTTGCAAAGGGCGAATGCGTTCCGGTTGCGGAGTTTGGGCTGAGCGGCAAAACGCAGGCGGACGGGCTTGCCGTGGGCTGCGCTTCAAGGCTTGTTTTCGAAGCGATGCGCAAAACTTTGGATGGCGAGTTCACCGTTTCGGACGGCAGACTTTTGCCGCTGCTGCGGCTGCTGAACGGCTCGGAAGGCATTTTTGTTGAGCCTTCCGCTGCAATATCCGCCGCCGCATACATGGGCATGATGGGCGAAAGCTGCACGGACTACCTGAAAAAACACGGACTTGACGAAAAAATGAGCAGAGCTGCGCATATTCTTTGGGCAACGGGCGGCGGACTTGTGCCGGAGACGGAGCGAAATGAGTTGCGCGGAGGCGGGGCGAAACGCTGAATGCCGGTGCCGCCGCAATAACAGTCGCAGTCATTGCGGCATATATTCAAACCTTGATAAATTTTAATACAGGAAGAATTCCGCCCGATGCTTAAACTGCGTGCGGGGGAATCAAATTTATAAACAATTGAGAAGAGCCTGATAAACAGTATTGACAGGCGCTCACTCATTTTCTGCGGAGGGTAAAACTATGTCAAAATATTTCGGTACGGACGGATTCAGAGGCGAAGCAAACAAAGCGCTCAATGTTGAACATGCCTATAAAATCGGCCGATTCTTGGGTGCATACTACGGACGGGAGCATAAGTGCTCCGTTGTTATCGGCAAGGACACAAGGCGTTCGGGTTATATGTTCGAGTGCGCATTGACGGCGGGACTGACGGCAAGCGGTGCGGATGCGTACCTTATGCATGTTACAACAACGCCGAGTGTTTCGTACATCACGCGCACCGACGATTTTGATTGCGGCATCATGATAAGCGCAAGCCATAATCCCTATTACGACAACGGTATTAAGCTGCTGAACGGGGACGGCGAAAAAATGGAGCAATACGTTATCGATGAAATTGAGCGTTATCTCGACGGTAAAGGTGCGGAGATTCCGTTTGCGACCGGAAGCGATATCGGGAAAGCCGTTGACTATGCGGCGGGACGCAACCGCTATATCGGTTATCTTATCAGCCTTGCAACCCACTCCTATAAGGGAATGCGCATCGGCCTTGACTGCGCAAACGGAAGCACGTGGATGATGGCAAAGAGCATTTTTGAAACTCTCGGCGCGGAAACGGTCGTTATCGGCAATCAGCCGAACGGGCTGAACATCAACAACGACTGCGGTTCGACTCATATCGAGGGGCTGCGCAGGCTTGTGACCGAAAACAAGCTCGACGTGGGCTTTGCGTTCGATGGTGATGCGGACAGGTGTATTGCGGTCGATGAAACAGGCAGAGTGATTGACGGCGATCTTATCCTTTATATTTACGGAAAGTACATGAAGGACAGAGAAAAACTTGCCAACAACACAGTTGTAACAACCGTGATGTCAAACTTCGGACTTTATCGCGCATTCGACCGTGCGGGAATAAATTACGAAAAAACGGATGTTGGTGACAAATATGTTTACGAATGCATGAGGAAAAACGGGCATTTGCTCGGCGGCGAACAATCGGGGCATATCATTTTCAGCAAATATGCCGCAACGGGTGACGGACTTTTGACGGCGATAAAGCTTATGCAGGCGATGCTTGCAAACAAACAGCCGCTTTCCGTGCTTGCTGCTCCGGTGAAGATTTATCCGCAGCTGCTTGTGAATGTGCGCGTTTCGGATAAGGAAGCGGTGCTTAACAACGATGCCGTTAAAGGCAGCGTGCGTGAAGCGGAAGCAGTTCTGGGTGACAACGGCAGGGTGCTTTTGCGCAAGAGCGGAACGGAGCCCGTTATTCGCGTCATGGCGGAGGCACAGACAACGGAAGAATGCCGCAAGGTTGTTGACGGCATAGTCGACGCAATAAAGCGTGAGGGCCTTGCACTTGCACAGCAAAAATGAGCGGCCTTGCCGTTCGGCGGGGCAACGATTTAAAACGGTTTGATACTTTGAATTTGAAAGGCAAAAAAATGTATAAAACAAATGAACTTTTTGATCTGTCCAAAACTCGTGCGGCGGATCTTCTGCGCGAATGCGAATATCCGTGGCAGGCGTTGGACAAAATCGGCGAAACAATTCTCAAAATCGGTGCAGCTCTTTCTTCGGAAGAATTCTCTCACCCCAAGGACGATGTTTGGATCGCAAAGGATGCAGTCGTTTACCCGACGGCATGGATAAACGGTCCGTGCATAATTGACAGCGGTGCGGAAGTGCGGCACGGTGCTTTCATCCGCGGCAATGCGCTTGTCGGAAAAAACTGCGTTGTCGGCAATTCGGTGGAACTGAAAAATGTTATTCTTTTTGACAATGTTCAGACTCCGCATTACAACTATGTCGGGGACTCGATTCTCGGATACAAAGCGCATATGGGTGCGGGCTCGATAACATCCAACGTCAAGAGCGACAAGACTCACGTTGTGATTAAATCCGCCGAAAAAAGCATTGAAACCGGGCGAAAAAAAGTCGGGGCAATGCTCGGAGATTTTGTTGAAGTGGGCTGCAACAGCGTGCTGAATCCGGGAACGGTCATCGGGCGGCACAGCAATGTTTACCCCGTTTCCTGCGTGCGCGGGGTTGTGCCGGAAAATTCGATTTTCAAAACCGGCGGTATTATTGTTAAAAAGAGCGGAACATTCGCTGATTGATTCAAAAGCATCACGGGGAGGTGCGGCATGAAAAAACAGCGTTTGCCGATTGAACGCGTTGAGAACGGAAGCAAAGCGGGGCGGAGGGCTTTATCGAAACTGCTTATAATGCTTGTCTGCGCCGCAACGGTGTTCGGCTTGTTCTGCGGCTGCGGAGGGAGCGGAGAAAATAATCCCACGGACGCGCCTACCCCTGCGCAAACGGTTCGGCCGACGGCGGCTGCCGTTCCGACGGAAACGCCGATGCCGACGCGTGCACCGCTTGTTTACAGCCCGGATTACCATAAGACAACGACGCTGGTGACAAAATGTGTCGGTGAAAAGGTAATTAAAGCCGCCCGAATGGTCATAGATGCGTTCCTGAAAGGAGAAACAAGCGTGAAATTCGGGTTCGACAGCTATGAACCGGCGTTTGCACTGAATACGGTTTTTGCCGTCAACAGCATGTGCCCGCCGTTCACCGCATTTGCGCGTTGCAGTGATTATCGGGATTTTGATGCTTCAATGGGTGTGTTGAAATGGAAAACAATAAATGTTGAACCGAGTAAACTTAACGAAAAACTGCAAAAGTTTGAAAAGGCCGCAATCGACTTCATGTCCGTGCTACGCGAGGGCGATAACGAAACCGAGCGTGCGCTTTTGCTGTATTCAAGGCTGACCGCATATGCGCAATACGACTATGAAGCATACGAAAACCCACAGAACCTTACCGAGGATGAATTCAGCTATCGAACGTCCGCTTATTCCGTTATGTGTGACGGAACGGGCATATGCTATTCGTTTGCAGAGGCAATGGCCTTCCTTTGCGCGCAGGCGGATATTGACTGCATTGAAGTCAACTGCATCAACGATTCCATTGCGCATCAGTGGAACTTGATAAAACTGGACGGTGAATACTATTACTGTGATGCAACTTGGGATGTGGGCGGAACTTTCAATTACTTCGGAATGACAACCGATGAACGCGTAAATGATTCCGGCGGGATAAAGGCCGAGGATATGCGCTCGCTGTCTGTTTCTCCCGAGGAGCTTCTCAATGGGGCTGTTCCCTCCGATACACGTTTTGCCGTGCTGCGCGAACATGTCACTTCAATGCCTGTCAGCATTGAAATAGACAGAGTGAACGATCGGGCGGTTTTCACTGTCGGAAATGAGAGCTACAGCATTTCGTGCGGAAATTAAACCGCAATACAAAAAGCTTTTGAATATGAACGTTGAATACCAACGAAGAAAAATATAAACGGCAGCGAACCGAGTTAAGGCCTTCGGTAAATGAAAGCTTTGACTCGGTTCGCTTTTTAACCGCGCATTACCAATCACGCGGAAGTTTACCCTTCCCCCCGCGCCCGAAGAATCCTTTTTTCAAGGAAGGCGATACAGTAATACATCAAAGCGGCAAGTATGCAGAGGATCACTATTGACGTCATAACAAGATCCAATTGAAACACCTGACCGCCGTAAACGATAAGATAGCCGAGACCGGATTTGGACACGAGGTATTCGCCGACGATGACGCCGACCCAGCTCATTCCGACGCTCAGTTTCAGCGCACCGATAATTGTCGGCACGGAAGCGGGCAGAATCACTTTCAAAAAGGTCTGCATTTTGTTTGCACCGAGGGTGCGCATAAGGAGCTGCTTTTCGGCAGAAATTTCATTGAAACCTGCCAGCACCGTCATTATTGTTACGATTGTTGAAATCAGCAGTGCCATCACGATTATAGCTTCCATGCCTGCGCCGACCCAAACGATTATTATCGGACCGAGCGCAATTTTCGGCAATGCGTTCAACACCACCATATACGGGTCAAGAATGCGGGAGAGTGTTTTGCTCCACCACATCAGCACTGCAATAAGTGTTCCGACCAGTGTTCCCACGGTGAACCCGGCGATTGTTTCAAACATTGTGACGCCGATATGAACAAACAGCTCCCCGCTTGCATTCAGGCGGGCGAGCGTTTTTAAAACACGCAGCGGTGCGGACACAATGAAAGTGTTCACGATGCCGAGATCCCCGAAAAGCTGCCAAAGCCCGATGAATGCAACTAAAATTGCCAGCTGCATTGCAATGATAAAGCGGTTGTGCCGCTTCAGCCGTCGAAGATAAGCCACATGTTCGTCGGACACTGCGGGCAGCGGCGCCGAAGGTTTTTCCGCTGCATGAGGTTTTAATTTCGAACTCTTTATATCTTTCCTCGTTCTTTTCACGGTTCAAACTCCTTTCTGCGTATTCGCATTTTCCGTCGGCATCAGCTGCTGCCGCTCTCCCGCAAGGCGGAATTCCGACCAGACAGCGTCATAGTATTCTCTGAAAAGCGGGTTTGACCGCCGCTCAAGCGGTGTGTCGCTGCCCATGTTGATTTCCACCTGTTTACGGATTCGTGCAGGGCGTTCGCTCAGGATTATTACCCTGTCGCTCATGCAGATGGCTTCCGAAATGTCGTGAGTTACAAGCACGGCGGTGTATCCTCCGCGCTTAATGATCGAATGAACTTCGTCCGCAAGCAGAAGCCTTTGCTGATAATCCAATGCGGAAAAAGGTTCGTCCAGAAGCAGCAGCTCCGGCGAAAAAGCAAGCGTGCGTATAAGTGCGGCTTTCTGCTTCATTCCTCCCGAAAGCTGACGCGGATAATAGTTCTTAAACGCTCCCAATCCGTAACGGTCCAGCAGCTCCGCAGCGTATGCACGGGTTTCGGCATTCAGCCTTTTTTTGACTTCCAACCCAAGCATAGGGCATTTTGTTCAATTGTGCGCCAATCAAAAAGATGATCGCGCTGAAGCATGTATCCGGTGCTGTTTGCACGCGGATCGGGCGGTGCGCCGAGAACCGCGGCTTTGCCGGAGCTCGGCTGCAATATGCCCGCAAAAATGGACAGAAGGCTCGTTTTACCGCAGCCGGAAGGCCCGACTATCGAAACAAACTCCCCCTTGTGAACGGATAAACTTATACCCCCCACCGCCTCGGTTTCGCCGCGCGGCTCGTGATATATTAAATGCACATCGTCAAGCTGTGCGATAATGTTGTTCATAACACCCCTCCGAAATCATTAATACAGTCAGCGGCATTCCGAACAACCCCGAATCGGAGCGGCCCCGAAATTGCGCCGGATAATTCACTTACAGCACCAGTGTATTCAAATGCGGACAAAGCTGTGACCGAAATCGGATATGTCAATGCCGGCTTGAACCGCTGCTTCGGTTACTGTTTATTTTTGAATCGATTTGATTTATAATAGCGGCATAAAAACTTGTGCGGCAGGCATTGACTGCGGCGCAGAAATGCGATTCGGGCAGTCAACGGCTCGTCAAAGGAGGAAAAATGATTATCAAACCCTTGGATAAAGAGACGTATGCGGGCAGAAAGTTCACGGCGCGATACAAAACGAAAGGGTTTTACGATATTCGCCCCTCTGATTTCGGCTTCCAAATGGAGTATATTCCGTTCGGCGAAACGGTCGAACGTTCGTTTGATGACGAGATTTTCAGCGAGTGGCTGGATAAACCCGTTGCTTTCGGAGCATTTGAAAACGATGTGCTTGCGGGATATGCGGAGGGATTCCTTGAAGAATGGAACAATCGCTTCCGTATCAGCAATATCTGCATATTCGATTATGCCGCGCGCAGCAAAGGCGTCGGAACACTGCTGATGAACGCAATTTCCGATGCGGCAAAAGCTTCCGGTGCACGAATGATCGTTCTTGAAACGCAGTCCTGCAATGAAAATGCAATTGCATTCTACCGAAAGAACGGATTCGAGATTATCGGATTCGATTTGTATTCCTACTCGAACACCGATCCGGAGCGGCACGAAATTCGGATTGAAATGGGAAAAATTCAGAAATGATGCCGGGTGAGGTTTGTGTTTGAAACATAAATGCTTGTTGATGGCTTTTGTTCGGCAGGCTGCCGGCGATGAAAAAATTTTCCGCCGGCAGCTCACTTTATAATTTGTCACGAAAACCTCAGCCTATTCGAATAATCTTTTCGACGGCTTCGAGCCAGGTTTTTCCGTTTGAAAGGCGGACATCAAGCGAACACACCTCAACGGTATAGACATTTTGCGTTGCGGAGGACTGCGCGGGGGCGAATTTGCCCGCCGCGCTCAGGCAGAGCAGGTCATTGTCATCGGAGCCGTAATAAATCATAACGTGTCCGGGAAAGAAAAGAATGACACCCGCAGGCTGACTCAGGATTGCCTCACGCTTCGCTTCCGTCGAAAGGGAAGAAACGTCCGCTGCGTATTGCTCCGGAAGCTTGGCAAGGTCGGATGTGTTGCGCGGCAGCATTATGCCGAAACAGCGGTAGATTTCCATAACAAGCGCGGAACAGTCCCGTGCGCCGAGCATTCCGCCCCAACCGTAAATTTCTCCGCGCGTTTTGTCCGCAAGCCGAATCACATTGCTGTATGTAAACGGCATATATCCGATATGAACATCTCTTGAAATCGGAACAAGAGCTTCAATGAATTTCAGACTCCCGTCCGCTGCGCGGGAGGGAACGTTCACAATATAGTTATCATATGACATTCTTCCGCGAACGGATTTTGTCGTTCCGGGTTTTTCCGCAAGCGAAAGCCGCATTCCCATCGTTAATTCAAGCTCCGAAACCAACGGTTCGTACGGATCGCGGCAAAGACGGAAACTGCTGCCCGTTACAACAAGAAAATCGTTTTCGGGTGCAAGCAGGGACTGCCATTGTTCAAAACTGCTGCACAGCGCAACGCTGTCGGAGTTTATCCAACCGACGTAAAAATATGCTGTGATAAAAAGAAACTTTCCGTCGGCACTTTCATGCAGCACGGCGAGAGGCTCGTTTTGCAGAACAACTGATTCCTGAAGAGTGTCACCGAAGCGGTCGTTGGGCTTTGAAGTCACGCGCTGCGCAAACGGAACGGAGCGAAGGTCGCTGCGCTGCACACAAAAACCGAAGCGTACATCCGAATTGTCCTGAACGGCATCCAATGCACGGTTGTTCAGAATCTCATTTCGCTGCTGAGCGGAGAGCGGCGTTTGCCCGACATAGCCGTTTGCGGAGGGCAGATTTCCCCGTGCGATAAGAGCCTTCAGCCGTTCGGCCGAAATTCCGTTTTTAAACGAAGCAAGGTCAAACAACCCTGCTGATTCGCCCGGGGATTGCAAAAAAGCAGCGTTCATTGCGGAAATCTGCTCCGCTGTCAGAACGGTTTCACTGTCATTATCATGATTCGGCGCAGCTGTAATTACGGGAACGGTAAACGTCGGGAATTCGGAAACCGCCTCCGTCGGGCCGGGTGCCGGCGTGACTTGCGGAGTATTTTTCGGCAGGGGAGTTTCCGGCACACCGCCGCTCGTGCATCCGCAGACAAGGCTGCATACCGCAGCGATAAAAACAATGATTCTGTTAAAAAAAGAATTCGTTTGGTTCATATAATTCTCCGTTCCTGTGCAGAGTTTGACCCGCGCAGTTACTTTTTTCGTGAAAGCAGTTGTTGAAGCTTTTCAACAAAAGCCTCTGTGCAATCGTAGTTAAGAGAATAATAAATGCGTTTTCCGCTCGTGTCAAGCTTTATCAGCCCTTCCGCAAGCAATGCGTTTATATGGTGCGAAACCGTGGCGGGCGTCAGCCCGAGGTTCGCCGCAAGTTCCCTTCCGTATTGCGGACCCTCCGAAAGGCGTGCAATGATATCAAACCTGCTTTTGCTGCCCAAGGTGTTCATTATTGAGGCGAGTTTTGCATTCATATCTATATCGGTGCGGTAGTGTTTTTTGAGCACTTCATACATCACTCCGATTCCGCCGAAAATTTTGCTGTTATCGGCGGATGTAAAGCTGAATATGATAACATAAAAATACGAAATCAACGGATAAATATCATATCGTTCGACAGCCTGTGAACCCGGCTTCATCATCGGCAGAAACAGCTCGTTTTCCTGTTCCGCCGATTCAATATGCCCGTAAGCCTTGCGGTAAAGCGCAACAAGCGGCTCAACAAGTTCGCGGCAGCGGCGGAATTCTTCCGCAACGGGCAGAAGGGCTCGTTCAAGCATATCCGCATATTTTTGGGGACGCAGAACAAGGTCGATGAGCAGCAGCTTGGATTCGTTTGACAGTTCACTGTCCGTAATAAGCTCGACTGCGCGAACAGCGGTAAATGATTCCTCGGGAGCATCGCCGAGAATGCGCTGTGCGATCCTGTCCGGAATTTCGCAAAGCCTGTTTTGAATATTTTGAAAACAATTCTTTTCGTCGCTGAAACATTCAATGCCGCAGGTCACTATGTTTGCCGCGAAATAATCGCCCTGAAAAGCAGGGTCGCCGCTTCCGCTGCCGAGTTCGCCGTAAAGCGCGGCAAGTACGTCTTCGGACACGGTCACTGCGGCGGCAAGCCTGGATTCAACCTCGGACAAAATCTTTATATAACGCTCCATGGGAAAATCAGTCGGCGGGTTGAGCGCATTCTTTTTCTTAAAATATTCCTCCGCCGAAAATCCTGCCTGTTTCCCCGCAAGGAAAAAATGCGCTTCAAGCAGCGGCAGCGGTTCAAAATGCATCATTTTATATATCCTCCGTGCATGTTTGATGTTCATTTAACTTTTGTGTCCATTTTAGCATATTTTTTTGAAAAAAGCTATTGACAAATCAAATTTAAAGGTATATGATTGAAGTACATCTTACTTAAGGCTGCGTCAGACGAGGTGCTCTCCCGCGAAGAAACCTTGAGGATTTCAAGTATTTTTGCGAAAAACCTGCCGGACGGTGCGCAAAGTAAGTTAGATGAGTGCAAAACATTATTAGCAAAAGAAAGGAAACGAAACATGAAACGAACACTATCCCTCCTGATTGCGGCGATGCTTGTCGTCTGCCGCATTGTTTCCCCCGCGTCCTCCTTTGCGGAGCAGCGTTTGGCGCGGAACCTTCCCGCAATGCGCGGCAGCTCCGTATCCGAACTCGGCATTTCGGGCAAACCGCTGCGTGATGCGGATGTCTCCCTGCTTCAGACGAACGGTGCGGCGGTCAAGGATGCCGATCTTAACGAGGCATTGAATGTGCCCGGCGGCACGTTGGAGTTTGTAACCATGGATTATCCCGATTACGGCCTTTTTCCGTGGGTCGTTGACGGTGATCACGCAAAAGCGGGAAACAGCGGTATTGACGGAAACCAGACAAGCTCCGGAATGACCCAAAGTCAGGTTATGCTTTCAGGTTATTTTAATGACGGGCAAGCGGTGAGTTTTCGTTTCCGCGTAAGCTGTCAGTCTGCCGAAAACACTGATTATCTTGCGGTTTTTGTTGATAATGCGCCTGTTGCGGCATGGTGCGGCGAGGTTGACTGGCAAAGTTTCAGCTTTCCGGTAAGTGCGGGCGAACATCAGATCGCATGGGCATATACAAAGGATGCAGACACATCGGAAGGCGAGGATTGCGCATGGCTGGACGATGTTGAAATCACCGAAGCAGCCACATACTCCCTTGTGCATTCGCCGGAGCTTGATGCCGTGCTGAACGCTGCGGGCGGCGCACTGGAATTCTTTACACCGGAAGAACCGGCTGCGGGCTGTTACCCTTGGGCAGCGGAAGCGGATTATGCTGTTTCAACAAACGAAGGCGTTTCGTCCGGTGCCGTTCCGTCGATTTCCACTGTGCAGACAACCGTGAATGCGGCGCAGGGCGATGTGCTTTCGTTCCGTTGGCGCGTCAGCAGCGAAGAAAAGATGGATCTTTTCCGTTTCTACATTGACGGTGTGCGTGTGCTGAACCGTTCCGGCGAGGTTGGCTGGAATTATTATATTGCGGAGCTTGAACCCGGTGAACATGAACTCAGATGGGATTACGACAAGGACAGCAACGGCAATATCGGTGAAGACAGGGCTTGTTTGAACGAGGTTCGCATCGGCGCTCCCCTTCCCGTGACGGGTGTTGAAATCATGGAGGCGCTCAGCGTTCCCGGATGCCGCAAGGCAAAGCTTGAATGGAACGTTCTTCCCGGCAATGCATTCAACCGCGGAGTCAGCTTCTCCTCATCCGACGAGAACATTGCAGCAGTTGACGAAAACGGCGTTGTTTACGGCATCAATCAAGGCAGCGCGAGTATAACCGTCACAACTGCCGAGGGCGGTTTCACCGATACCTGCACCGTAACCGTTACGGAACCGATTTATCCCGTTGAGATTTACGGATTTATGTATGCTCAGATGCAGGACGATACTGAGGGTTATTACCGCGACATGTACGAATGGTGTTCGTTCATTGATACCGAGCCGCAGGATGTTACCATGTACGGACAGATGCCGGAATATGAATACGACCTTGTGCTCTGTGCGGCTCAGGTTGGAAACACCGTGTACGGTTATGATGTTGCCGGAAGGTATTTCAAAATGGACTTTGAAGCATTGCAGCTCGGCATACTTGATGTTGAATACTTTTACTGCAATGTTACAGGCGACGAAAGCTTCTATCCGAACGAAATGGCATACGACTACAGCACGGGCAAAATGTACATTATAAACGAGATGACCGCACTTTGGGAAATAGATATGGAAACGGGCGATGTTGACCTTGAAAGCGGAAAGGCGATCACCGGTGAATATCCGAATCCGGGTGTTGATGACTATAAATATGCGCTCGGTTTTGCAATCGACCTTGAAGGCACGGCATACATAATGCTTGCGGGAATGGGTCTCGGCGTCGGCGGCAACGGCTGTGCAAGGCTTGCAACGCTTGACCTTGAGTCCGCAGAGTTTACCATCGTCGGACAAACAACGGCAAAAGCGTACCAGGAACAGAGCATGTGCTTTGACTACAACACGGGCAGGCTCTACTGGGCGCAGTTCAACACGATTTACGGACTTGAGCCGATGGATCTTTACGTTGTGGATACCGAAACCGCGGAGCTTGAGCTGTTGGGCAAAGTCAGCACATACGGCGCGGAAATTTTGGGCATGTTCATTCCGTATAACGGCGGCACTCCGGGCCCGGAATACGATGCGGGCGATGTTGACATGAACGGCACGGTCGAGGTGCGTGATGCACTGCTTGCGGCAAGGTTCGCTCTCGGGCTTCAGACCCTTTCCGATGAGCAGATAAAGCTTGCGGATGTTGATAATGACGGTTCTGTCGGCATTGATGATGCGGTGCTCATCTGCCGCATTGCGTTGGGCGTTGCATAAGCAGCTGCGTTGAATTTCGTTGATTAAGTAAAAAACTATCGTTCAGCCGTACGGAAGATTTCCTCCCGTGCGGCTGAATTGCGTATGTATGCGTTGGCTTGCGTTCAGGTTTTTGACTTTTTTGCGGCATAATTGCAGTTGCGGAAAAATCGTGATATAATACACGGGTTGTATTGTGAGGTAGCGGGCTTGAAAGTCGTTTTTTTCGGCAAAACCGATGAGGGACGTGAACTGCGGAGGCTGTTTTTGTTCAGCTTTGCCGCGGCTTTTCTTGTTATAACGGTTTGCAGCCGCTCTTCCTTCCTCTACCCCATCAACGATTGGGTGGATTCCCAGTGCTTTTTCACGACAGGGCGCGCAATGTTCAACGGTTCGGTGCTTTATCGCGATATTTACGAGCAAAAGGGTCCGCTGCTTTATTTCGTTCACGGGCTTGCGGGACTTGTTTCGGAAACGAATTTTGTCGGTGTTTATCTGGTTGAAATAATATGTGCGGGGTTTTTCCTGTACTTTGCGGCAAGGTTCATGCGGCTTTGGGTCGGGGAAAAACAGGTTTATTTTCTTCTTCCCGCCGCCGCCGCGCTTATTTATTCCTGCACGGCATTCAAATACGGCGACAGTGCGGAGGAACTTTGCCTGCCGCTTTTGATGCACAGCCTTTTTCTTACAGTTCGGGCGGTCAAAGCGGATGTGCCGCTCACTGCCGCACAAAAATTTGCACTCGGCTGCGCAGGAGGCTGCGTCCTTTGGATAAAGTTCACAATGCTCGGCTTCTATATCGGGCTTGCGCTGATGTTTTTCATAGATGCGGCACGGCGGCACAGGCTGCACGGTCACGGGATTTTGCGCGTGGCGGGAAGCTTTTTGACCGCATTTCTCGGCGTAGCCGCGGTCAGCCTGCCCGTGTTTGCGTATTTTGCGTTCAACGGTGCACTTCGGGATTGTTGGCTGGCATATTTCTACAACAATATATTTGTTTATTCAACGGAAGGTTTTTCAAAGACAGGAATTTTTAAAACTCTTTGGAGGCTGCTTTTTAACATCGGCAAAGCTTTTGTGACGAATCCGCAGGTTTTGATTTTTGCTCCGCTCGGCATGATTTGGGACAGGCGCAGTCCCGAAAACGCATATATGCTTTCCTGTTTTCTGTTCACGGCCTTTTTCGTTTATATAGGCGGGCGAGCCTATCCGTATTATGCATTTATTCTGACGGTCTTTTCAACATACGGCTTTGCGATGCTGCCCGATGTTTTGAAAAAAATGCGCAAAGTCCGCAAAAAACGCGGTTTATCCGCACGGCGTGAAAAAAAGGTTGCTCTTGCCGATTTTGCAAAAACAAAGCGGGGGTTCCGCTGCGCCGTTGGGGTCTGCCTTGTGTTCTGCACGGCTTTTGCCCTGCTCGCAACGCCTAACAGATACCTTATGTCATATAAAAAGGAAGAGCTTCCCCAGTATAAATTTGCCGAAAAAATAAAGCAATCCGGGGTTGAAAATCCGACATTGCTGAACTACGGCTTTTTGGACGGCGGCTTTTACACCGCAAGCGGAATCCTGCCGAACTGCAAATTTTTCTGCACGCTGAATATTCCGCTCACGGAGATGAATCGCGAACAGCGCGAGGCAGTGAGAATGGGCAAAGTTGACTTTGTCGTTACAAGAGACAAGGTGCTTTCCACATATAACTATCGGCTTATAAGCAAGGAAAAGTTCTATCTTGAAGGAAAAGTTCGGGTGTATTATCTGTATGAGCTTATACCGCCGGACGAGCGGCAGACTCCGCCGCAGCTTGCACCCGTGCCGACATACGGAAAACACTGAGGGAGGGACCCGATTTTGCCGCTTTGATTCTTTTCGACGAATTTTCTTCGGTCAACTCGTTGACAGTCCTTTGCGGACGTGCTATAATTACAGTCAGCGACATAAAATTCGGAGGATTTGCGATATGAAGCACATCAACACCATTAAGACCCGCGATCTTTGCGAGAGTGCCAAGAACGGCGGCTGCGGCGAATGCCAGACTTCCTGTCAGTCTGCCTGCAAGACCAGCTGCGGCATTGCAAACCAGGCTTGCGAAAACAAAGACAAATAAGCTTTACGGGTTAAAAAGCAATGATGCCCGATTTGACGGGAGCGTTGCTTTGTTCAAAGTTTCTTAAACCGAGGTGCCGCCCTTTCGGGGCGGCATTTTTGGCATTGTGGCATTTTTGACATTATAATAAGCTTGCAGAAATGCAGCACTGAAGGTAAGTTTCCTATGATTCATCAATATAAACTCGACGGTTACAACATTGTTTTGGACGTTTGCTCAGGCGCTGTCCATGTTGTTGACGATATCGCCTATGACCTTATCGCGGGATACGAATCAAAAACCCGCGGCGAACTTGTTTCGGAAATTGCCGAAAAATACTGCGGCACCGAA
>ERZ808278.711-NODE-711-length-18647-cov-4.746934_pt1 | contig 18647 bp, 17 predicted proteins | sample MGYA00521239_ERZ808278 | MGnify/ENA primary metagenome ERZ808278 (study PRJEB31516, sample SAMN03275600) | gut metagenome | biome: mammalia-associated habitat; material: feces | host: Papio cynocephalus | place: Kenya | collected 2012-07-17 ... | reverse complement strand
TCGAAGACATATTCCATCCACGTCACGTACTCTTTCCACGCCATATTGGTAACTTCGTATTTGTCCATATAGAACGAACTGACAGTCAGCGTTCTACGCTCGCTGTTGTGCGGCGCAGTCACGAACTCGTCCATCTGACCGATGGTGAACGAACCACCCTCGATAGGCAACATGCCCACGGGCGTGATGGAGGTGAAGCCCTCGTATGCCTCGAAACGGGTGGTATTCTCGTCAAATGTCTTCCAACCCGTCTGAAACGATGTTTTTGTGTTCAATTCGCGGCTTTGGCAGGCACTTAGCACCACCACCATCGCGAGCAGTACAGATTTTGTTGCAGTATTCATAATGTTGTCTCGTTATGCACAATTCAGTTTCAGCCCGCAAAGGTATAAAAAAAAAGTGGTTTAATCTAACCTTTCGGGCGAAAAAATACAGAAAAAGTGATTTTCTTGGGAAAAGCACGTTTTTCGGCAGTAAGGGAGGCGCACAGATTGGCACATTTGCGATGTTTTTTGTACCTTTGCGATTGAAATGCAAGCATTTGTTCGACTACGTGGTCAGTTATTAGACCTGTCAGTGCCGCGCGTGATGGCGATTGTGAACATCACGCCCGACAGTTTTTACACCTCATGCCGCTCGATGAGCGAGGACGAGGTGCTCCGCTGTGCCGAAAAGGCGTTGGACGAGGGGGCTGAGATATTGGACTTGGGGGCTTGCTCCACCCGTCCCGGCTCCACGCCTGTGGACACAGAGGGCGAGTGGGCACGGCTTGAACCTGCCCTGAAAGCCATCCGCAGGAGGTGGGCGGAGGTGCCTGTATCCGTGGATACTTTCCGTGCGGAAGTAGCCCGCCGCTCCATAGAGGAAGGGGCGGATATTATCAATGACGTGTATGGCGGGGACGCTGATAATCAGATGTTTGACGTTGTGAGCAAGTATCGCGTTCCTTATATTCTCACGCACGCGCGAGAGATTACCAAGAGCGATGACGGTTACGACCGCACGATGACGGATATACTGGACTTTCTTCAGTCACGTACTGACGAACTGCACCGCCGCGGTGTGGCAGATGTGATTCTCGACCCGGGCTTCGGCTTCGGCAAGAACGTGGAGCAGAACTATAGTCTCCTGCGCCAGTTGGATGTCCTGCAGACACTCCATGCCCCCGTATTGGTGGGCGTGTCGCACAAGTCGATGTTCTACCGCCCGATGGGGCTGACACCTGATGATGTGCTGCCTGCCACCACCGCAGCGCATATTATTGCCCTCGAGAAAGGCGCGAATATCCTCCGCGTGCACGAGGTGGCACCCGCCAAACAGGCGATAGCCGTCTGGCAATACACCTATCCAGACAAGGCATAACCGCCACAACTACAGACGATTAACTATGCATATAGGGCTGAAAGACATAATCGATATCCTCTTGGTGGCTACCATTCTGTTTGGTATCTACCGCATCTTGCGCCGCTCGGGTGCCAGCAACCTGTTCTGGGGTATCTTGGCATTCATATTTGCGTGGTTGTTAGTTAGTTATGTCTTCGAGTTGGAACTCACGGGTGCCCTCTTCGACCGCTTCATCAGTGTGGGGGCCATCGCGCTCATTGTGATATTCCAGGAGGAGATACGTTCGTTCTTCTACCGCATCGGGGCGCGGTTCAATATGGACAATATCCGCGACCACCTCTCGCACACCAGGCACCAGAAAGAGGCGCAGCAGCAAGTGGACCAAATCATTCTCGCCTGCTCGCACATGTCTGCCAGCAAGACGGGCGCACTCATCGTCATCACCAACCAGCAGGGACTCAAAGAGTATGCCGACACCGGCGAGACGGTGGACGCCGTCATCTCGGCACGAATGATTGAGAATATCTTCTTCAAGAACACACCCCTCCACGACGGGGCACTCATCATCTCGGGCAACCGCCTGCAGTCGGCGGCGTGTATCCTGCCTGTCACCAAGCGGCAGGACCTGCCCAAGCACTACGGACTGCGCCACCGTGCCGCACTCGGACTGGCAGAGAAGACCGATGCCCTCGCCATCGTGGTCTCCGAAGAGACAGGACGCATCTCCGTGGCACTCGGAAATGATATCCATACGGTGAATATCAACGAGTTGGAGCACAACTACCTCGCCCCCGCAATGGGCGTGGAATATAACGACAAAGCAACTAAAAAACATAAACTACTCAAATAACTATGGCATTTCAACGTACTCTTGTAACGGCAGCCTTACCTTATGCCAATGGTCCCGTGCATATCGGGCACCTCGCAGGCGTGTATGTACCCGCAGATATTTATGTCCGCTATCTCCGTCTGAAAGGCGAACCCGTGCTGTTCGTGGGCGGTAGCGACGAACATGGTGTGCCTGTCACCATCCGCGCCCGCAAAGAGGGTATCACCACCCAACAGGTGGTGGACCGCTATCACAAACTTATCAAGGACTCTTTCGAGGGCTTTGGTATATCGTTTGACATCTATTCGCGCACCACAAGTCCCACGCACCACAAGATGGCATCGGACTTCTTCCGCAAACTGTACGACAACGGCAAGTTTATCCAACAGACCACCGAGCAGTTCTACGACCCCGAGACGCAGGAGTTCCTCACCGACCGCAATATCCGCGGCGAGTGCCCGCGCTGCCATGCGCAGGGTGCTTACGGCGACCAGTGTGAGAAGTGCGGAGCCACCCTCTCGCCCGACGAACTCATCAATCCTTACAACGCCATCAACGGCAACCCGCTGACCAAGCGCCCCACCACCCACTGGTATCTGCCGCTCGACCAATACCAGTCGTGGCTCGAGGAGTGGATTCTCAACGAGCATAAAGAGTGGCGTCCCAACGTGTATGGGCAGTGCAAGTCGTGGCTGGACGGCGGTTTGCGCCCGCGTGCTGTGACGCGCGACCTCGACTGGGGTATTCCCGTGCCCGTAGAGGGTGCCGAAGGCAAAGTGCTCTATGTCTGGTTCGACGCGCCCATCGGCTATATCTCCAACACCAAGGAACTCTGCGATGCCCACCCCGAATACGGCAAATGGGAGACATGGTGGAAGGACTCCTCCACACGCCTGATTCACTTTATCGGCAAAGACAACATCGTCTTCCACTGCATCGTCTTCCCGACTATGCTCAAGGCGGAGGGTTCCTATATCCTTCCCGACAATGTGCCCGCCAATGAGTTCCTCAACCTCGAAGGCGACAAAATCTCCACCTCCCGCAACTGGGCGGTATGGCTCAACGAGTACCTTGTCGATTTCCCAGGCAAGCAGGATGTGCTGCGCTATGTGCTGACTGCCAATGCCCCCGAGACCAAGGACAACGACTTCACATGGGCTGACTTCCAAGCCCGCAACAACAACGAATTAGTGGCTATCTACGGCAACTTCGTCAACCGCGCACTCGTGCTGACCAACAAGTATTTCGGCGGCAAAGTGCCAGCGGCAGGCGAACTCAACGACTACGACCAAGCCACTATTGCCGACTTCCAAAACGTCAAGGGCGAGTTGGAACGCCTGCTCAACGACTTCCGTTTCCGAGATGCCCAAAAGGAGGCGATGAACCTTGCCCGCATCGGCAACAAGTATCTTGCCGACACCGAGCCTTGGAAACTCGCCAAAACCGACCTCAACCGCACGGCAACCATCCTTAATCTGGCACTGCAAATCGCTGCTAATCTGTCGATTGCTTTCGAACCGTTCTTGCCGTTCTCCTCCGAGAAACTGCGCAAGATGCTGGGCATGAATGTTGCAAATTGGGCAGAACTCGGCAATGTCAACCTGCTCTCTGAGGGGCAGCAACTGGGTGAGGTATCGCTCCTCTTCGAGAAGATTGAGGACGACGCCATCAAAGCCCAACTCGACCGCCTGGCACGCATCAAAGCCGAGAACGAAGCCGCTGTGCAAGCCGAAGCACTACGCAACTGGCACCCCGCCGACATCAAGGCTGCCACCACGATTGACGACTTCGACAAAGTGGACATCCGCGTGGCTACCGTGCTGGATTGCCAACCGGTGAAGAAGAGCGAACGCCTCCTGCAATTCCGTTTGGACGACGGCATGGGCGGACGCACTATCCTGTCGGGTATCGCGCAGTCGTACCCCGACCCGTCGGTATTGGTCGGCAAGCAAGTCCTCTTTATCGCCAACTTCCCGCCGCGCAAGATGATGGGCATCGAGTCGCAGGGCATGATTCTCTCGGCTGTGGACGCCGATGGCAAGTTGGTCGTCACCACCGTCACCGCCCCTGTTAAGAACGGTGCCGAAGTAGGCTGATAGGATTTTTTCCATTACTCTCGCCCCTATACCGCTCCCTACTGCCGGTGTAGGGGCTTTGTCATTCTGATAAGGTTCCGATATATTGCTTTTATCCTGCTGTCTTTGTCGGGTTAATTACGGCAACGACACGGCAACGAGACGGCAACGACAGCCGAGGATATTGGGAGCATATAGGAAGTTTACAAGGCTCATCATCTGGCGATGCCAAGGAAGTATAAAGTACGTGTATAGTAAGTATAAAGTGCGTGTGCAGAGCAGCAGGCAGCCTTTCAAATACCCGTGTCTGAATAAAAAGTAATGAAAAATGAGGTAACTTTTGGCTGTTTCATTTTTTTGTTGTACCTTTGCACCCGCTTTCGCCGAGAAGTTATCGGACAAAGCGTAAATTGAACCGACAAGAGAACGTAAGTTCTCGCAGTCGGATGGCGGGGTAGCTCAGCTGGTTAGAGCGCATGATTCATAATCATGAGGTCCCCGGTTCAATCCCGGGCCCCGCTACAAAAGACGACAAAGGACTATTCAGACTGCTCTATCGGGCAGTCTTTTCGTTTTATCTGATATATACAATGCCTGCTGCCGGAAAGGGTGGCTGCCCGCTTCATCGTGGAATCAGTGCCTTTTAATGCCACTTTCTCAAGAAAAAACCACTTTTTTGCAGATTTATTTGCACGGTTCAGAAAAAAGCAGTACCTTTGCACCCGCTTTTGAGAAAGAGAGGTCCTTAACCGGCAGGTGGTCGGTGTTGCTTGGCTCTCTTTTGATGGGCAAGGGTCCATTAGCTCAACTGAATAGAGTACCACACTACGGATGTGGGGGTTGCAGGTTTGAATCCTGCATGGATCACAAGTCTTGTAGAACAATCCATTGATATTCAATGGGTTGTTTGTTTTATGTGCGGCTATATTGACGGGAAATTGACGGCTGCCCGTGGCTTCGGAGTTCCGTTTGTTGCAGATTTCACAGAAAAGCAGTAATTTTGCAGGTTGATTGAGCGCGAGCCCGCTCGCGCAAACGAACAAACCGATATGAACGAATTTTTAGAGACAGAAGAGCAGGTACTCAAGATGCTGAAAACGGTCTTTGACCCCGAGATACCTGTTAATATATACGACCTCGGACTCATCTACCGCATTGACCTGCCGGGCGATGGTGTCTGCAATATCGACATGACGCTCACGGCTCCCGGCTGCCCTGCCGCGGACTTCCTGGTAGAGGACATCAAGCAGAAGGTCGGCTCCGTGGACGGCATCAAAACGGTCAACGTGAACATCGTCTTCGAACCCGAATGGAACAAGGACATGATGTCCGAAGAAGCCAAACTCGAACTCGGCTTCATGTAATTGTGTGCGACCGGGGACGCGGACGCCTCGTCCGCGGTTAAAAGGTAGGAACGTGGAAATTAATGGCTAATTCGTGGCAATTATATGTTCCTATTATCAATCGTACATCGTAAATTCGTAAATCGTAAATAACTTGGTTTACTTTCTGTCTGACGCACATCTCGGTTCCCTTGCCGTATCGAACCCCGACGAACACCAAGCCCGCTTGGTGGCATTGCTGCGCACCATGGCTAAGGATGCCACGAGCATCTACTTGTTGGGCGACATGTTCGACTTCTGGTACGAGTATTTCTGGCGCGACCCCGACAAAGAGCAGTACCGCCCTTTCCTTACCACCCTCAAAAGCCTGACAGACAGCGGCATAGATGTGCATTATTTCATTGGCAACCACGATATATGGACTTTCGGGTGGCTGGCACGCGAGACGGGTGTCCTTATCCACCGCACGCCCCTCACCACTACTGTCCATGGCAAATCTCTCTACCTCGCACACGGCGACGGCATCATACCCTCCGGCTACCTGCAAACGCTCCCCGCGCCTGTCCGCAAGAAGGTACGCAATTTCATACGCCTGCGCGCATTCTTCCATCACCCTGTCCCGCAGACGCTCTTCCGCCTCATACCGCCGACCCTCGGCAACCGCTTCGGCTACGAGTGGGCACGCCGCAGCCGTATGAAAGAACTGGCACACCCTTGCCCCTACAAAGGCGAGAACGCCGAAGAACTAGTCCTCTTCGCCAAGGAGCAGGAGCAACGCGCCAACCACCACGATTATTATATCTTCGGACATCGGCATATCGAACTCGACCTCATGATAGCGCGCAACTCGCGCGTCATCATTCTCGGCGACTGCTGGCAGCAGTGGACCTATGCCCGAATGGACGAACAAGGAAATATCACATTATGCACACACGAGCAGAACAATTAGCCGCCTTTGACCGGCTGCTTACCGTCATGGACGAACTCCGCGAGAAATGCCCATGGGACCGCAAACAAACCTTCGAGAGTCTGCGGCAGAACACCATCGAAGAAGCCAACGAACTCGCCACCGCCATCATGCGGCACGACATGAATGAGATAAGCAAGGAACTCGGCGACGTGTTCCTTCACGTCGTTTTCTACGCCAAGATAGCGAGTGAAACGGGCGATTTCGACATAGCCGACGTATGCAACCGGCTGTGCGACAAACTCATTTTCCGACACCCGCACGTATATGGCGACGAGGCTGCACGCAACGCCGAGGAAGTCAGCCATCTGTGGGAGCAGGTCAAACTGCGGGAGAAAGGCGGCAACAAGACCGTCCTCAGCGGTATCCCCGACAGCCTTCCCGCACTCGTCAAGGCGTACCGCATACAGGACAAGGTAGCCAATGTAGGTTTCGATTGGGAGCGTCGCGAAGATGTCTGGGAAAAAGTCAAGGAAGAACTTGCCGAGTTTGAGGCGGAAATAGCCAATATGGATGCCGAGAAAGCCACGGAAGAGTTTGGCGATGTGCTGTTTGCCCTTGTGAATGCCGCACGTCTCTACAAGATTCGTCCCGACAATGCCTTGGAGAAGACCAACCTCAAGTTCATGCATCGTTTCAACTACATCGAGCAGCAAGCCAAGGCGCAGAACCGCCGCCTCGAGGATATGTCTCCCGACGAGATGGAATCCCTCTGGCAACAAGCCAAGCAGTACGACAACGATTGTCGTTAGGAGAGGTATCCCTTATACAGGGGTGGGGTAGTGCCTAACGCGCTATCAAACTGAAAGATATAGATACGGGCGAGTACTTCGAGTCGGTCTCAACAGTCATCTTCACGGCGTGTGAACCTGCGCTCAGGGGCACAAAATATGTGGGGTGCGACACCATATTATATCCCGGATTGAACCGCAAATACCCCTCACCAATGGTCGTGGTGTCGGAGAGTGCTTTCATTATGGTCTCATTCACATAGAACCACCCTTTCATCGCGGTGCTGTCCCACTCAACGCGCGTCGAAACCAAGTTATTCCCCTCTGCGTAGAATATCGCGCCAACCATCAGAGTGTCACCTACTTGCATGGTATCCGACACGTATGTCTCGGCGGTCTTGTTGTACGTCAACTGCAGTGTGTCTTTTGCATGCAGCGTGTCCCCCACGTAGTAGGGATTGAGGTACAATTCCGACAAATAAATCTGAGGAGTATAATCCGATTTTACATTATCCAAGCAACTTGTCATCACACAAGCAATCGCCGTTATCATCAAGACCACCGGCGTATTACGTACATTCATTCTTATCATAGTTACACTTTTATTAGGGTGAATATCATCTGTTTACAATAATCGGGACACGTTGCGTCCCGACCATGGTGCGGCATAAAGGACTCGAACCTTCACTCTGCGAAGAACCAGATCCTAAGTCTGGCGCGTCTACCAATTCCGCCAATGCCGCGTAACAACTGCCTCACAGCGTGGGGCTACAAAAGTGCCGCAAAGGTACTACAAAATTCGCATACCTGCAACTTTTATTTGCATATCTCGCCGAAAAATCGTATCTTTGCGCCCTAATACATATATAAGGTGTGTTAGAGCAATTTTTGTATTAACCAAAAAACAGACAGAATATGAAATTTAACGTATCAAGTACGAAGTTGTTTGCACAGTTGCAAGCAGTGAGCCGCGTGATTGCCAGCAAGAATAGTTTGCAGATATTGGAGGATGTGCTGTTCGACCTGCAGGGTGAGCAACTCACACTGACAGCGTCAGACGGCGAGACCACTATCCGCACCACGCTTCCGGTGGAGAACCCGCAGGGCGAAGGCAAGGTGGCATTCGGCGCACGCCTGCTGCTGGACACCCTCAAGGAGTTCCCTGAGCAGCCGCTGACCTTCCTGATTGACGACCAGAACTTCGGGCTGAACATCACCAGTGCCAACGGTACATACAGTTTCGTGGGTGCCAACGGACAGGAATACCCCGAGATGCCCGCCGAAGAGGGCGGGAACACCCTCACGATGCCTGCCAATGTGCTGCTTGATGCCATCAACAAGACCATCTTCTGCACCGCCGACGACGAGTTGCGCCCCGTGATGAACGGTATCTTCTTCGACCTCGCAGAGGACAAGATTACGCTGGTGGCTACCGACGCACACCGCCTTGTACGCTACATCAACACGAGCGTTCACGTGCCACAAGCCACTAATTTCATACTGCCCAAGAAGCCTGCGATGCTGCTTCGCCAGGTGCTGGCAAAGGAGACGGAGGACGTGGTCATCACCTTCGGGCAGAAGAATGCCAAGTTCGCCTTCGGGCAGACGGTCATTGTGTGCCGCCAGATAGAAGGACGCTTCCCCAATTACAATGCCGTTATCCCGCAGAACAACCAGAACAAGGTCATCGTGGACCGTCAGACCATCGTGAATGCCTGCAAGCGTGTGGCAGTCTTTGCCAACACGGGTACGTCGCTGCTGAAACTGGCACTGAGCGAGAACCAAATCAAAATCTCGGCACAGGACATTGATTTCTCGACCTCTGCGGAAGAGACTATCGCTTGCGACTACAGCGGTATGCCGATGGCTATCGGCTTCAAGGCGCCGTTCCTGATTGAGATACTGTCGTCCATCGCTTCGCAAGATGTAATCCTGGAGTTGGCTGACCCCGCTCGTGCCGGACTCATACTGCCCGCCGAAAACGAGGAGAACCAAGAACTGCTGATACTGCTAATGCCGATGCTGCTCAACGAGTAAACCGAACATCAGACATGAAACTCCAACTAACCAAACCGCTGGTATTCTTCGACTTGGAGACCACGGGACTCAATATCGGCACCGACCGTATTGTAGAGTTAAGTTATTATAAGGTCTTCCCTAACGGCACGTCCGAGGGGAAGACTTTCCGCGTAAAGCCTACCCACATCGTCAACGGCGAAGAGGTGCAGATGCACATCCCCGATGAGGCGGCTGCCGTACATGGTATCCACGACGAAGACCTCACTGACTGCCCCACCTTCAAGCAGATAGCGGCACAGGTGGCAGAGGTGCTGACGGGCGCGGACCTCGCGGGCTACAACTCCAACCACTTCGACCTGCCCCTTTTGGCGGAGGAGATGATGCGCGCAGGCGTGAATATCGACCTCAAGCGCATGAAGATGGTGGACGTCTTCACTATCTTCCAGAAGCGGGAACCGCGCAACCTCGTGGCGGCGTACAAGTTCTATTGCGGCAAAGACCTCACCGATGCCCACTCGGCGAATGCCGACACCATGGCTACCTACGAGGTGCTGATGGCGCAGTTGGAGAAGTACGACCTCCCCACGAATGTGGAAGAATTAGCGACCTACACGACAGGAAATGTACGTTTCGCCGACTTCGCAGGACGTATCGCTTACGACAACGAGGGCGTGGAGATATTCAACTTCGGCAAGTACAAGGGGCAGCGCGTGGCAGATGTCTTCCGTCGCGACACGGGCTACTACGGATGGATTCAGCAAGGCGACTTCCCGCAATACACGAAGAACGTCTGCCTGCGTATCTACCTGAACACAAGGAAGTGATATGTCTGCTAGTCCCCTCCCTTGGGGGGTCGGGGAGGTCTCGGGTCAAGAGTAGGTGATTCAGCAAGGGATACGCAAGGGATGAGCAAGGGATAGGCTACAAATAGACTACCCTTTGTTAGTGGTTTGTTAGAGGATAGTTATAGGTTGTACAGCGAAAAAGTATATGCAATATGAGTAGCGCGAAACTCACCATCTTAGGTTGCGGCAGTGCGATGCCCACGTTCCAGAACTCCCCCACGGGGCAGATACTGGAGATTTGCGGGCGGTCGTATCTCATCGACTGTGGCGAGGGCATCCAACTGACTATGAGGCAGTTGGGCGTGCGCACGGGTCGCCTGTACTCGGTGCTGATTTCGCACTTGCACGGCGACCACTGCTTCGGGCTGATAGGACTCATCTCCACGCTGGGTATGTTCCGCCGCACGCAACCCCTGCATATCTACGCGCACCCCGACCTCGAGAATCTCCTGCGCCCGTGGCTCACTTACCACTGTGCCGACCTGACGTATGAGGTAATCTTCCACCCTCTGCACCCTCGCAAACAGGAGGTTATCATCGACGACCGCACACTCACCGTCGAGACCATACCCTTGCGCCACAAGGTGCCCACGTGCGGGTTCCTCTTCACCGAGCATCACCGCGACGAACAGCCCCGCAAACGCTACGCCTATTGCTCCGACACCATGTACCGCGAGAAAATCACCGAGCAGATACACGGCGTGGACCTCTTGTTTCACGAGTCCACCTACACCGAGGAGTATGCCGACAAGTGCAAACTGACCATGCACTCCACCGCCCGACAGGCTGCGCAGATTGCCCTGAAGGCCGAGGCAAAACAACTGATGATAGGTCACTATAGTGCCCGCGTGGACGACCATACGGAGTTCTTGCGCGAGGCACAGGAGGTCTTCCCCAACACGATAATGGCAGAAGAGAAGAAGTCCTATTTCTTCTAACACAATAAAAACCAACGGATTATGCTATGAAAATTAATGGTTAATTCGTGGTAATTAATGTTTTATTTCCTCCACACAATGTGGTAATTAATGTTTCACCCACCCCATGAAAGTGACAACCGAATATATATGTTCCAACTGTGGCGCGAAAGCCCCTCAGATGTTGGGGCGTTGCCCTGTATGCGGCGAGTGGGGCACCTACGAGGAATCCACGGTGGCACCCGCAGTGGGCAACAAGCGGGGTATCTCGCCCCGTGGCTCTGCGCAACCGCAACGTATTCAGGATATTACGGCTACCGAGGAGATGCGTATCGACATGCAGTCGGCGGAACTCAACCGCGTCTTGGGCGGCGGATTGGTCCCCGGCAGTCTGGTGTTGCTGGGCGGTGAACCGGGCATAGGCAAGTCCACATTGGCGTTGCAGGTGCTCATGCGCATGGGCGAACGCAGGACGCTGTATGCCAGTGGCGAGGAGAGTGCCAAACAACTGAAACTCCGTGCGGAACGCCTTGCCGGCAGTCCCGACAACCTCTACATCATGGCGGAGACCTCGTTGGAGCGTATCCTCGAGAGCGTCACTGACCTGCAGCCCGACTTGGTGGTGATAGACAGTATCCAAACCATTGGCACAGAGGCGATTGAAGCAAGTATCGGCAGTCTCAGCCAGGTACGTGAGTGCGCCGCGCGGATACTCCAGTACGCCAAAGAGAAAAACGTCCCCTTCATCATCGTGGGGCATATCAACAAGGAAGGGTCACTTGCCGGACCCAAAGTCTTGGAGCATATCGTGGACACCGTCCTCCAGTTCGAGGGCGACCAGCACTACATCTACCGCATTCTCCGCGCCCAGAAGAACCGCTTCGGCAGCACCAGCGAACTGGGTATCTTCCAGATGCAGCAGGACGGACTGCGCGAAGTGACGAACCCCAGCGAACTGTTGCTTTCCGGTAACCGTGAAGGGCTGTCGGGTATTGCTATCGCAGCGGCAGTGGAGGGCGTCCGACCGCTGTTGATTGAGGTACAGGCACTGGTGGCAAGCGCAGCCTATGGCACGCCTCAACGCAGCAGCACGGGCTTCGACGGACGACGGCTGAATATGTTGCTTGCCGTCTTGGAGAAACGTGTCGGCTTCAAACTGTTGCAGAAAGATGTCTTTGTCAACATCGCCGGCGGACTCCGTGTCAATGACCCAGCCATCGATTTGGCGGTCTTGGCGGCAGTCTTGTCGTCGAACATGGACGTGGCTCTGGATACGGACATCTGCCTCACGGGCGAGGTCGGGCTGTCGGGCGAGATACGTCCTGTCAACCGTATCGACCAGCGCATCAGGGAAGCCGAGAAACTCGGTTTCGAGCAGATTATCATTCCCGCAGGACAGAAGTACAACCCGCACAATCTCCATATCCGCATCATCGAAGCCGCCCGCGTCTCCGACGCCTTCCGCCACCTAATCCAAAAATAAATTTGCATATCTCATGGGAAAGTAGTAACTTTGCACGCTTGTATTGGCTTGAACTTGAACTGGATAAAGAACATAATGCTGATAGGCGTGCTGCTGTTGCCATGGTCTGTGACACGGGCAGATACACGTATGTACCATTGTGAGGTGGGTGTGCAAGGCGGCTGCGGATATTATGTGGGCGATGCTACGAGGCATATCTTTACGAACCCGTTGGACGTCTATGGTGGGCAGTTCCGGTATAAGTTTGACAAGCGATGGGCAATCCAAGCCAAGGCACAACGCCAGCGTATAATGTTCCGTGACGATGCCAAGTTATTGTACTACAATCCTTTGTGGAATGTTGATGTGGTGGCGGAGTTCAACTTCTTCCGTTTCGGTGAACGCGGTTACGATATGCGTGTCAAACCTGTCACACCCTATATATATATAGGTGTCGGTACGAGCATTTACAACAAGGCGGCCTCCTTGAGTGACCACACGGTGGCTACTATGTACCCTACGATAGGCAAAGCCAATGTAGGCGTATATGTCCCCCTCGGCATCGGCATGAAGTGGAAATTTGCTGACCGTTGGCAGTTACACGTGGCGTGGCAGCATCAAGTCTATTTGGTGGACAATATCGAAGGCTTGGAGAGTTTGGACGGAGCCCGCAACCCGAAGATAGACGGGAGTACGGCAGGAATGAACGGAACCAACATTTTGAACAATGATTTGACTTCCACACTGACACTTGGCATAGTTTTTGAGTTTGCCAAAGGGAAGAAGGTTTGCAATCATTGTGAATACTAATCAATAGGGAACAGAGACTATGGGCTACAAGCAACAAATACAACCGGATAGGATACCTCGCCACATCGCCATCATCATGGATGGCAATGGCCGTTGGGCGAAGCGTCAGGGCTTGGCGCGTATGTTCGGGCACCGCAAAGGCGTGGAGACCGTACACGAGATTACCGAAGCCGCTGCCGAACTCGGCATCGAGTACCTCACTGTCTATGCCTTCTCCACCGAGAACTGGAACCGCCCCAAAGAGGAGGTGGACGCCCTTATGTCCCTGCTTGTGGACACCATCGTCAAGGAAACGCCCACGTTGATGAGGAACAACGTCCGCTTGCTCACCATCGGCGACCTCGACCGACTGCCCGCTGAGGCACGCCGCAAGTTCAACGAGTGCATGCAGCAGACCTCCGTCAATACGGGACTCCGGCTCGTGGTCGCACTCAGTTACAGCAGCCGTTGGGAAATCATCCGTGCTGTCCGCGACATCGCCGACGAGGTCAAGAGCGGCACTATGTGCCTTGAGGACATCAACGAGCAGACAGTCTCTGCCCACCTCACCACCGCCGATATGCCCGACCCCGACCTGCTTATCCGCACCAGCGGCGAACTGAGAATCAGCAACTTCCTGCTCTGGCAACTGGCATACTCCGAGTTGTATTTCACCTCGTGCCTGTGGCCTGAGTTTACCGTCGAAGAGTTTTACCGCGCCATCGTGGACTACCAGCACCGCGAACGCAGATTTGGAATGACCAGTGAACAGATACATTAACCTCATATTGCTCGCCCTGCTCTGCGCCATGCCCCTTGCCGCGCAGACCGACACCGCTGCCGACACCACGGCAGCCGCCACACCGTCCATCGAATACACCATGCAGCGCAAGACCTACGAAATCGCGGGTATCAGCGTCACGGGTGCCGACAGTTACGAGGACTTCGTGCTCATCGGCTTCTCAGGACTGGCAGTGGGCGACAAAATCGAAATCCCGGGCGACCAAATCACCAAGTCCCTCAAACGCTTCTGGAAACAGGGACTCTTCTCCGATGTCAAAATCAAAGCCAACAAGATTGAGGGCAACAAAATCTGGCTCGAGATAGCCCTCAAGCAACGCCCCCGTATCTCCGACGTGGCATACAACGGCTTGAAAAAGAGCGAGAAAGAGGACATCGAAGTCAAAGTCGGCATACAGAAAGGCGGACAGATGACGCCCGACCTCGCCGACCGTGCGCAGAAAGTCATCTCCAAATACCTTGCCGAAAAAGGCTTCTACCACGCCGACATCAAGGTGCTTCAGTTCGAGGACAAAGACCACCCCGGCTATGTCAAAGTGGCTGTCAACGTGGACAAAAAGGCGAAAACCAAAGTCGGACACATCTACATCTCCGGCAACGAGGCGCTCACCGACAACCAGGTCAACCACGCCATGAAGAAGACCAACGACAACAACATCATCAACCTCTTCCGCACCAAGAAATTCGTGGCTTCCGAGTTTGAGAACGACAAGAAGTTGGTCATCGACAAGTACAACGAAATCGGCTACCGCGACGCGCAAATCATCGCCGACAGCGTCGTCCAATCCCCCGACGACTCCACCCGTGTGGACGTCTATCTCACTATCGACGAGGGCAAGAAGTACTTCTTCCGCGACATCACATGGGTCGGCAACACCGTCTATCCCTACGAATACCTCAACGCCGTACTCGGCATCAAGCGCGGCGACACCTACAACCTCAAGGAACTCAACAAACGCCTCATCGAGGACGATGACGCCGTCTCCAAACTCTACACCGACCAGGGCTACCTCTTCTTCAACGTGGACCCCGTCGAGGTGCGTGTGGACGGCGACTCTATCGACTACGAGATGCGTATGTACGAGGGGCAACCCGCCACTATCAACGAAATCAACATCGTCGGCAACACACGCGTCTATGAGCATGTCGTCCGCCGCGAACTCTACACCAAACCCGGGCAACTCTACTCCCAGTCCGACATCATGCGCTCCCTCCGCGAACTGGCGCAGATGGGGCACTTCGACCAGGAGAAGTTAGTCCCTGATATTCAGCCCAATCCCGAGGACGGCACCGTGGACATCACCTACCAACTCGAAACCAAATCCTCCGACCAAATCGAGTTCTCGCTCGGCTGGGGGGCGACGGGTCTCGTCGGCTCGTTGGGACTCAAATTCACCAATTTCGCCATCCAGAACCTCTTCAACCCCAAGAGTTACCGCATTGTGCCGCAGGGCGAAGGGCAGACCTTCTCCATCAACGCCCGCACCAACGGTATCTACTACACCTCCGCCTCCATCAGTTTCTTGGAACCGTGGCTCGGCGGCAAGCGACCCAACTCGCTGAGTGCCAGCATCTTCTTTGCTTCCCAAACGGGCTATTCCGACCGTTACATCAAGGGCTACCAGAGCCTCTACAACAACTATGCCTCCTACTACTACAACTACTACGGCAACAACTCCTACTACCAGCAGTACCAGGAAATGGAGGCGGACAAGGGCAAGTACCTCCGCACTTTCGGCGTCAGCATAGGCTACGGCAAACGCCTCAGTTGGCCCGACGACTATTTCTCCTTCTACGGCGAACTCAGTTACCAGATGTACATGATGAAGGACTGGCCCTACCTCATCATCACCGACGGCACCAGCCACAACCTCGCCCTCAACCTCCAACTCTCGCGCTCCAGCATCGACAACCCCATCTACACGCGCCGTGGCTCCCAGTTCACGCTCGGACTCAAAATCACCCCGCCCTACTCACTCATCAAGGGCACTACCGACGCGCAGTACGCACAGATGACCACCTCCGAACGCTACCACCTCCTCGAGTACCACAAGTGGCGCTTCTCGGGCAAGGTCTTCACGCCCCTCACCGCTGACTCCAAACTCGTCCTCATGGCACGCGCCGAGTTCGGCTACCTCGGGCACTACAACAAGAACGCCAAATCGCCCTTCGAGACCTTCTACATGGGCGGCGACGGCATGTCCAGTTACTCCAGTTACTCCACCGAATACGTCTCCATGCGTGGCTACCAGTCCGGCTCTCTCACCCCCTACGATGCTACCGTCGGACGCAACATGGGTTACCTGTATAATAAGTACACCATGGAAATCCGCTACCCCATCTCCCTCGAGCAGAACGCCACCATCTGGGCACTGGCTTTCGTCGAAGCGGGTAACTGTTTCGCCGACATCAAGGACTACAACCCCTTCAACCTCAAGCGTTCCGCCGGCGTGGGTGTCCGTCTCTTCCTCCCGATGTTCGGACTCATGGGTATCGACTGGGGATGGGGCTTCGACCCTATCAACGGCTCCAACTCCTACGGCGGCTCGCAGTTCCATTTCGTACTCGGACAAGAATTATAAGCCGTATGAAGAAATATCTCATAATCAATCTCTTATCGCTCATCGGTTGGCTCCTGCCGACCACCCTCTCCGCGCAAAAATTCTCCGTGGCGTACATCGATATGCAGTATATCCTCAAGAACCTCCCCCAGTACGAAACCGCCAACGAGCAACTCGCCATGATTTCCAAACGCTGGCAGAAGGAGATTGACGCCGCCCAACAGGAGGCGCAAATCCTCACCTCCAACTACCAGACCGAACAAATCTTCCTCTCCGCCGACATGAAGACCAAGCGCGAGGACGAGATACTCAAGAAAGAGCAGGAGGTACTCGAACTCAAACGCAAGTACTTCGGACCCGACGGCGAGTGGTACAAGAAACGCGAGTCCCTCCTCAAACCCATTCAGGACGAGGTGTACAACGCCATACAGGAACTCGCCGGCGAAAAGCGGTACGACATCATCAAAGACCGCTCCGCCGACCCCTCACTCATCTATATGTCCTCCAAACTCGACGTCTCTGACCAAGTACTCGAGAAACTCGGAGCCAAGTAACTTATAATCAACCGATAATAATAACAAATAAACGATACGAAAATGAAGAAAATCATTCTTATGCTGGCAATGGTACTCCCCTTGCTGGCAAGCGCACAGAAACTGGGGCACATCAACTCGCAGGAGTTGCTCGCCGCCATGCCCGAACTCAAAACCATGCAAGCCAAACTCGACACGCTGGCGAACCAGTACGAACTCCAGTTCGCCAACATGCAGGAGGAATTCAATAAGAAAGTCGTTGATTTTCAGCAGAGTCAAGCCACTATGACCGACGGTGTCCGTCAGTTCCGCCAGCAGGAGTTGGCTGAGATGGAGCAGCGTATCCAACTCTTCAGCCAGACCGCACAGAAGGACCTCCAAGCCAAACAGCAGGAGTACCTCCAGCCCGTCCAGAAGAAGATGCTCGATGCTATCAAGAAGGTCGGTGCCGCACAGGGTTGCACCTATGTCTTCGACTCCATGGCTACCCTCTACATCGCCGACGATGCCCTCGACCTCATGCCACTCGTCAAGAAAGAACTCGGCATCCTCTAATCACCTCCTCCGTATCCCATCGGAAACAACATTGTATCCCATCGGAAACCGTGTTGTATTGCATCGAAAACCGTGTTGTATTGCATCGGGACCCGCGTAATATCCTATAATTGTTAAAGGCGCGCTTTCCCCTGCCCCCACAGGAAAATTCCCGAGAGAACTCCGAGAGAACTCCGAGAGAATAACGGTGGTATCATAGATGTATTTCGAGTAATTCCCGACCTTATATCGGACAATTATTAAAATACATTCATTCCATCCCCATTTCCCTTTCGACTTTCATTCGGATTAAGCCCCAACCATTCAGCAAGGGATAAGCAAGGGATGCGCAAGGGATAGAATAGGGATAGGTAAGAATTGCCGAAAGCATCCCGCTAAGCAACATTAACTATTAATTATTACTTATTAACTAAAAAGTTGGCTGACGGTTATTTGGAAACGCATTATGCCGAGTACGAGAAGCGCAAGGCAGCGTGGCTCCGCAAGCGGAGCCACCTCCCTTCCCGCAAGCCCATGCCCTCTGTCCCCTCTCGTCCCGACGACGAAGCCTTATAGGCTGGGAGACGACGCGGCTCGCGTCGTCAAAGAGTAGTAAATGGAAAATTAATGGTTAATTACACGGTAATTACATGTTCCACAGCGCATTAACGATATATTAACGGCAATTAACGGAGTCCCTTGCCCACCTTTTTTAATGGTCTTTAATGGAGTCCAAAAGAGACGTTGCGCAGAAAATTAATGGTTAATTGCATGGTTAATTATATGTTCCTTATATTTTAGTGGCTTTTAACGGAGCCCATGATTATTAGACGTTTATATTCACTGATACTTTATGGTAGAAAAACTACAACAAACCCTTCGTGACTCCGCAGTAGC
>ERZ808278.710-NODE-710-length-18702-cov-7.202177_pt1 | contig 18702 bp, 36 predicted proteins | sample MGYA00521239_ERZ808278 | MGnify/ENA primary metagenome ERZ808278 (study PRJEB31516, sample SAMN03275600) | gut metagenome | biome: mammalia-associated habitat; material: feces | host: Papio cynocephalus | place: Kenya | collected 2012-07-17 ... | reverse complement strand
TTAAAGATGTTAAATGACATTTTAGCGATGAAACTTGTAATTAAGATTAACTTAATTCGGTATACCGATAACAACGTATTTTCGGGCTTTTCTGAGGGTACGAGAGGGTACATTTTTAATGCAAGTATACACAAAGTATACAGATTTTTTATATCATATTGATTGCATCAAGCAAATCCTGAAGGTCTTTTTGCACATACACTTTATTGGTTACGCCGTCCTTAATATGTCCCAAGATAGTCCGCTTGGCATTTTCATTTACACCCGCGCGATCCATCATGGACGCACAGGTATATCTTGTATCGTGCGGCAGATGGTTAGCGTGTATGAGTTGCATTGACGGCGACCAAATAGAGTCCATAAAAGCCGTTCGTAAATATCTGTGTCCATTATTATTGAGGAGGTAAGCACCCGATGATTGCATGAGCTCCTGGACATAAGGATATATTTTATCTGCAAGCGGGATAGTACGGCTTTTCCCGGCGTCAGTCTTGACACCACCGATCATATATTTCTCATCCAGATGCACATCTGCCTTTTTTATGCGCATGATCTCTTCTATACGCATACCGGTGTATATCATAATAAGCACTATGCGGACATTTGGATTCTGAGAGTGTTTCCAGAGCAAGTCAACCTCTTCGCGGGTAAAGGTCGCATGGATGCTCTTTGATTTCTTCTTGTACAAAAATTCCACGTCCTCTATAAAATTGGTCTGGATATATTTTTGCTTACGAGCAAGGTCAAAAATGCCATACAGCGCGGTTTTGAGATTGTTTATCGTTGAGTCGGACATATCCTTAGATTGATCTGCAATGTCCTGTATGTCCTGATATCGGATATGGTCTATCGCCTTACCGTGGATACTGAAACAACGCTTGATAGAAGCACGATAAGATTGCTCTAACTGTGGCGATACCTCACCCTTACGTGCTCTGACACTGTCTAAGTGGCGCGCAAGCCATATATCAGCCAGCTCTTTAAAGGTGGGGCAGGCTCCGGACGGAGTGATCTCAATCGCAAGTCCGGCATTGTAATTTGCAAGCATGATCTGAGCATCCTGTTTACCTTGCTTTGTACGCTCAAAATAGCCGAGGTATTTGTAATCAACGATTTCCTTACCCTGCTTGTTAAATTTCTTCCCGTTGGGCACTCTGACAGCGATAGGGCGGCGTCTACCTTTGCCAAGATCAACAATGGTTCCGTATCCGGGTGGGTTCTTCATGATATCATCCTCCTTCTGGGCATAAAAATGCCCGGCAACTTGATTTTTCAGCCCCGGGATGATATTATTGAATTGAACGTATAGTAGCATCCTTCGGGACTATTATCATTTTCTGCTCCAGTATTGGTGTACTGGGGCAGTTTTTTATTACTCGATAGAATCAACAAAGCCATCTATATCATCGGTGTTGTCTGGATAATTAGTCTCGAAATCATAATCGGCGGCTTCAAATCTGTTTTCGACCTCAGATGGATTAACATCATTGTAATATACAATAACTTCGTTGTCATTCACTTCATTATTATTTTGCTCTTGATTAGTATTTTCTTCCGCGTCTTGCTGAGAGTTTACGTTTATATCTGTACTTGAGTCGGCCTCAGTATCGGATGAAGCTGTTGACGCATCTGTATCATCACTGGTAGTTTCGGACGATTGGCTATTAACGAGCTCTTGCCCATCGAAGATAAAAGACTTTACAGTACTTGTATCAGTATCAATGATAAATTGGAAAGTACTTCTTAATTCTGCTCCAAAACTATTTTGTGAATCAACATAGCCTTGAACGGTCACTGTGTTTTTATCCTTTGCAAGATTCCATTGTTGCAGACTTGGAAACTTTGCTGTGGATGGAGATTTTAATACTTCTTTTACAAGTGATTCACATTGACTTTGCAATTTTGACGCTTCTACCACAGTAAATGTGTAATCCTGTATGGTTGAGACAGTAGTCCCATCCGCATACAAATCGTGATCTACATATCGTATCAGATAAACAGACTTGTCAGAGGTCAGATACATAATAATATTGCCTATATCATATGTATATTGTATCCGGTATCCAGTATCTCCGTCAGTGTACGTTCCGTCTAACATTGTATCATGCTCAATATTTTGGACAGTAGTTATTCCGCAACCAGTTAAAATCTCATCAATAGCGGCTCCCTCCTCTGGTGTAACGTCAATATACTTAGCGGCCATTCGGTCAGTATTGTATGCGTCTGGATTTTTAACCATTTGAGATACACCAAATGCAAGGCCGCAAAGAAATAAACCCAAAAAGATCAGGGACACAATCAAACAACCGTGCCCTTTTTTCTGTGGGCGTTGAGGGGTAGAGATGTTTTTAGGCAAACTAGTAGGAGTCGGGTATACAGACTCGGGCGATAAATTAGGTTGCATTGGCCGACCACAGTTCGGACACGCTTTAGCTTGGTCGGATATTTGTTTTCCACATTCCGGACAGTTAATAAGTGACATGATGATTCTCCTTTACAGTTTAATAAACTAAAATTACTTTTGCGTCTATTATAGTATAGAATTACCAATACTTACCAGTAATTTTTTATTTATAGCGCAATATAATGAATGTATGAGAATGTTGCTATGGAAAACCCGATCAGAGAAGGGTATCACTCTTGTGGAACTGGCAGAGCAAACAGGCATCAGCAAAAGTGCCTTAAGCAACTATGAAAATAACAAGAGATACCCCAATATGGCCCAGATGGAGCTGCTCGCAAAGGCTCTTGACACCTCTATCACAGATCTTTTTGATTCCCCTTACAAATAATTTCAAAAAAATTCCACGTATGTGGAAATCGACGTAAACCGTATTTACATCCAATTTTTTCCAGATATAATATAACTACACGGACTAAAATTTAGCATCCGTGAAAAATGGCATTGTAAAAATAGAACATATGTTCTATAATTGGTTTACACATCGATACGACAGACAGGGGGAATTACAATGGACGAAAGAGCGGGTACGATTCCGGAAATGACGAACGAAGAATATCGGGATGGGATAATCTCTATTTTCAAGAATATGGACAGTACAGACAAGCTGAGATTCTGGTACAAATATATTAGAGCAATAGAAAAAGGAGAGGTTTAATCCTCTCCTTTGTGCTCTTTGTTATACATTAAATCAATCATATCATCTACAGATTTTTTGTTTTCACTTAGTAATGACATATATCGTTCTAAATGTCTGGTAAAATCAGCATCATTTTTCATTTTTCGTGTGATTTCAATTAACAAACCCGAATTTTTATCAGTATATAAAGAAGATTCTTCACCTGTCATAAGATATTCGATCGATAAATCTAAATATTCGGAAATAATCTTTAGCCTATCGTCCGGTATAGATCCTTTTTTTAGTCCGGCAATGTAAGCGTTACCAAATCCACAATCTTTTTCCAATTTTGAAATAGCAATTTTACGTTCTTTGCATATTGATTTAACACGTTCTACGGTATTCATCGATAGTCCTCCAAAATTTAGAGAAAATCCTAAAAATAGGGTTGACAATTTAGAGAACACTCTATATAATGAATTTAGGATTTAGAGGAAAGCCTAAAACAAATGTTCTCAAAGTATTATTCTCAACAAATCCTATTTTAGAATATTCTCTAAAAAATGTCAAGGTTTTCCACTAAATGCTCTAAAAATATGGATAGTAGGGAGGTGTGGTTTTGAATTTTGCTAAGATCGAGCAGTGGTGTAAGAAAAATAATACTTGTATATCGGCACTTGAGAAAAAGTGTGAACTTGGTAATGCGACAATCCGTGGCTGGGAAACAAGTAACCCACGGCTGGATAATTTACAGAAAGTGTCAAAAGTAACAGGTATTTCTATTGAGGATTTGATAGGCGAGGATGGAAAGGAGTGAGAGAGATGGATAAGGTTGAAATCTCGCAAGAAACGGCAGATTGTGTAACACAACATATGAATGTATTCTTGCAGCAATGTCATGAAGAAAAGACAGCAGATTTCGGTGCACCATGCGCCACTTGCATTCATGTGGATAAATGCAACATGGGATGGTACGCCAAAATGAGACCAATATTCGACCATTCAAATGTGGCTATCCAATTACACTATCAGGCGCATTCGCATAAATAGGGCAATGGTTAGGATCAGTGCATTCCTCGTTTGAACATTCAAAAATGGATTTTTTGTAATTCCGAGTGGTAGCTCCAAGGATAGGAACAAACATATAGTTAACAGTGATAGAGCGCTCTTCATTAACTATGGGACATTTTCCTGTATGAATTTGTTGCATATGTGTATCCTCCTCTCTTTTGTACTCGGTGCGGCAACACCTGTATGACAAGTATAGGAGAAATGAAAGGCGAGGTCAAGAAAGGAGGGATAGAGGATGAAACTATCAGAAGAAGATTTAAATGCGGTAGAAGAGACTGCACATAAACATAAAAATGTGTGCTTGCTTTTTCTCATAGACATTTATCGAATGTTGAAAATGTTAGTGGAAAAGCAAAATAATACCTGTTATTGCGGCAATAAGAGAACCAACAGCACCGATGATGGTAAAAATCAGAGTTAAAGCATTAGATTTTTTCTGTTTTTTATTTGCATCTTCGAGATAGCGAATGATTTTTGACGAATCATCTAAGCAAGAGTATTTAATTGACTCCATTTGTTCTTGGCTAAGTTTCATAAAAAATATTCCTTTAAATTTATTTTGAAGTAGCACACGTTACTGAAAGGATAGCACCATAAGGAAAAATGAGCAAGAGGGAATAAAGGGCAGGGTCAAGAAAGGAGGTAAGAGCCTATGAAAGTAGCATTAGTAATTTGCATTATAGCGTTGCTGGCAGTTGTTTGTGCAATGAAAATGACGATAAATGCCCTTTCGCTATACATCAAAGATATGGGCATAACACCGGATAAGGAAACCATATCTAAGTATAGCGAAAAGGCAGCAAAAAAGTTTTTTCACCTTCCGGACTGATTTTTAATTAAGGCGGGAATTATTTAGAGACTGATAAAAGGAGGAAAAGTAAAATGGCAGACTTGGCAAATATCAAAAAGATGGAAACGCTGACACCGGAAGAGGTTGCACCGCTGTTGGGAGTATCGCCGGACACCCTGCGGAGCTGGATGCGGCACGGTCTTATACATATCGGTATCGCGGATGTAAAGGACGGCAACACCAAAGGCAACTATACCATTTGGAGACCGCATCTGGAAAGGTTTATGCAGGGGCTGATGATATGAGAATAAGGTTGATCGACATTATTGCCTACACCGGCACGGTAATCGGGATCGGCGGCATAGCCGGAGCAATCGAGCGAGGGACAAGCCTTGCGGCGGCTGTGGTGTGCCTAGGGATTGGATGTATCTGCATGAGGAACAGCTATAAGAGAGGAGGAAGAAAGCAAAGTGAAGAAACGAGTAATCGCCCTGTTACTGTTGGTATACATGGCGGCATCCGCAGTATTGCCGGCCGGAGCAAAGGGACAGGAGCCATTTAAGATGTACACCACCGCTTACCATTACGGCGAGATTACGGCCAGCGGCGTACCGGTCCGGCGAGGGATATGTGCTGTCAAACGTGAGTGGATGGGCTTAACCGCTATCGTCTATGAGTACAAGCCGGATGGCAGCATGGGAGACATGATCGGGATATGGGAGTGCCTTGATACCGGATTTGGCGGTGATGCTGACGGAGACGGTGTCGGAAGTATCGAAGCGGGTAAAGTGATCGATATGTACTTTCCGACGCTCTCGGAGTGCCAGACATGGATGGAGCAGACCGGCGGCAAGGTGTATGTACAGCTTGTAGATGCGGAGGGATAAGAGATGGATAATACAGCATTGCTGATATGGCTAAAGCAAAAAGCGGCTGATGTATCTGCAGAGTTACGGGATACAAAAGAGCGTGTAAAAATCCTTGAGGTACAGAGCAAAGTGTTTACCGATATGATTGCAAAGTACGAGCAAAAAAATAATAGTCCTGCTGATACTTTGGCGAGTGCACAGGACTATTAAAAAATAACAATAGGTATGCTATTTATATGCCAAGTATCGCATACCGGAAAGGAAATGTCAAATGATGGTTTTTGGAGTGATTAAGTTTGGAGAGGACTGGAGGGCGAAAATCCGGTGCAGGAACAAGGGAATGGAAAAGCCCAAGGTGTCCATGACCGGAAACATGATCGGTAAGATGCAGTGTGCGGTGGCAATCCTTGAAAAAGTGGCACTGGATGCGTGTCCGGGAGATAAAGCCGCACAGCGCGATATGATCCGATTTCTGGCATACACAGCCACGGAGGAGGTAACCAATGGTTGAGTGCAGCGTGTGTCACGGTATGTGCGATCCGGGAGAGATCGTGGGCGGCGTGTGTGACGAGTGCCGGGATGCACAGGAGCAAGACGAAATCAGGAGCCGCGAGGTGGCGAGAGCCGTAAACAGCGGCTATGAACAGATAACGATGGATTTTGACAAACAGGAGGAAAGAGGATTGAAGATCGTTAAATTAAAAATCAGAAATTTGTTTGGAATTAAAGAATATGAAGCCGGAGGAGAGAGCGTGGAGCTGTCCGGCAAGAACGGAGTCGGCAAGTCATCCGTGATCGATGCGATCAAGTATGCGCTGACCAATAAGTCAGACCGCAAGTACATAGTCCGTAACGGTGAGACAGAGGGAGAGGTCCTGATCGAGACAGACAGCGGACTCAGGATCAACCGCAAGGCACGTACCAATCAGGCAGATTATAAGAGCGTAAAAAACAACGGTGTCGAGGTAGGCAGCCCGGAGACCTTTTTAAAGGATATTTTTACAGAGCTGCAGCTTAACCCGGTAGAGTTTATGAGCATGACCGAGAAGCAGCAGAACGCCATCATCCTTGACATGATCGAGTATGACTGGGATATGAACAAGATCCGTGAGTGGTTTGGCGAGATTCCGGCGTGGGTAAGTTACGACCAGAACATCCTGTGTGTGCTCAATGACATCCAGTCGGAAAACGGCGAGTATTTTAAGGACAGACAGGACATTAACCGCGAAATCCGCAATAAGAAAGCATTTGTCGAGGAAATCGCGGCAACCATTCCGGCCGGCTACAGCCTTGAAAAATGGGAAAATGCAAGTGCCGGAGAAATCTACCAGAAGATCGAGCGCATCCGCAAGGAAAACGAAGAAATCCGGAAAGCCAAGTCGCTGCTGGATGAAAGAGACAGCAAGGTGCGGAAATTTGAAGCTGACCGGGAGATCAACAAGGCCGCGCTCACAACCGAGTTTGGAAACCGGAAAGCACAGATTGACAAGGACATCGTACAGCTGCAGGAGCAGATCAAGGCACTGGAGACAGAGCGGGCAGGACTGGATGAGAGACTTGCGGATAAACTGGCCATCATAGAGCAGGAGTACAAGGCTAATGTTGCCAAGTATGACGCGGAGGTGGAGTCTTACAAGGACTACCGTGACAAAGAGGTCGAGGATGTGTCGGAGCTGGTATCACAGGCAGAAGAGATCGAAAAAATGAAGTCACACATCAATGAGTACCGCCGGATGCAGGATCTGCAGGAAAACATCGAAGATTTGACCGAACAGTCGCAGACCCTTACAAACCGGATCGAAAAGGCGCGTACACTTCCGGGCGAAATCCTTGCCGACTGCAAGATCCCGATCGCCGGTCTGACTGTAAAAGATGGCACACCACTTATTAACGGTCTGCCGATCTCCAACCTGTCCGACGGGGAAAAACTGGATCTTTGCATTGATGTAGCAATCCAGAACCCGAAGGGCCTGCAGATCATCCTGATCGATGGTGTAGAGCGGTTATCAACCGAGTGGAAGAACCGCCTGTATGCAAAGTGCAAGGAAAAAGGCTTACAGTTTATCGCAACCAGAACCACGGACGACGAAGATATGTCTGTTGTGGAATTATAGGAGGATGAGCATGGATAGTACAGAAATCGCAGTACAGGAGCAGAAATATGAGTTGTCATCCGGTACGTTTACTACAATCGAGAACTTTAAAGAAATCTATGACATCGGGAAGATGTTTGCATCATCAACGCTGGTGCCACAGGCATATCAGGGTAAGCCTATGGATTGTACTATTGCGGTTGATATGGCAAATCGCATGGGTGTAAGCCCGATGATGGTTATGCAGAACTTGTATGTAGTAAAAGGTAAACCATCATGGAGCGGGCAGGCTTGCATGAGTATGATTAAGGCTACTCCAATTTACAAAAATGTCCGTCCGGTTTATTTCGGTGAGCCGAATACGGATTCCTGGGGATGTTATGTAAGAGCAGAGGATAAAAACACGGGAGAGATCATTGCAGGAGCCAAGGTTACTATTCAGATGGCAAAAGACGAAGGGTGGTATTCCAAAAAAGATAAATATGGGAATGAAACCAGCAAGTGGCAGACCATGCCAGAATTGATGCTTGCATACAGAGCAGCAGCATTTTTTGCAAAAGTGTATATACCCAATTCTCTCATGGGTCTGTATGTAGAGGGAGAAGTTGAGGATATATCAGCACCAGATAGAGTTGCACCGGCTGAACCGTTATCAGGCGTGCCGGAATCAGTAAAACAGGAAGCGGAGGGAATCTTTAAATGATACTGACAGCAGAAAATTACTATACAAGGGAAGCGGACATGGAATACCTGTCCGTCTCCCAGTACAAAAAGTTTGCCGGATGTCTCGGCAGGATGGGATGCGAAGCCAAGGCAATGGCAGAGCTTAATGGAGAGTGGGAGGACGATAAGAGTACGGCGCTGATGGTCGGCTCCTATGTGGATGCACACTTTGAGGGTACGCTTGATCTCTTCAAGGCGCAGAATCCTGACATCTTTACAAAACAGGGAGCTTTAAAAGCAGAGTACCGGAGAGCGGAAGAGGTCATTAACCGTATCGAGCGTGATCCCTATTTTATGGCACATATGGCAGGAGAGAAGCAGGTCATCATGACCGGGGAACTGTTCGGGGCAAAATGGAAGATCAAGATGGACTCTTACTTTCCAGATCGGTTGATCGTGGATCTGAAAACCATGAAGTCTCTCGGAGAACGTTTTTACTCTGCTGACTTTGGCAACATGGATTTTGTCCGGAACTGGGGTTATGACATCCAGGGCGCGATCTATCAGGAGATCGTGGAGATTAACACCGGAAAGAAGCTGCCATTTAAGATTGCGGCGGCATCCAAAGAGGAATATCCGGATATTGATATCATACAGGTGGAGCAGAGTCTTTTGGATGCAGCACTGGCAGAGGTTGAGAAGAATGTCCCCAAAATACTGGCAATTAAAAAAGGCGAATATGATCCGGTGCGGTGCGAAAAGAGAGATTGCAATTATTGCAAGCACACAAAGATACTGACACACTCCATCTGGTCGGATGAATTGCTGGTGAATTTATGAGAGATTCTATCATCGTAAATATGAAATATGCGGACTATGACCTGATCGACGGTACGCCCAACGTAGAGCGGCATCACTGCTTGATGGGACCGGACAGGGCAAAGGCTGACGAAGATGGTCTGTGGGTGCCGTTGACAAAGGAACATCATACGGCCGGAAAGATAAGCGCACATCAGTGCAAAGAAATGAGGGTACTGCTCCAGATGCTTGCACAGGCCTGCTGGGAGCGTGACCGGTGCGCGGAAGGGATGAGTAAGGAAGATGCAAGAGAAGCGTTTAGAAAAAGATACTACAAATCGTACCTCTAATGTTTTTACCATCCGTGGGGCGTTTTGCGGAGATAAGTGCTTTCCGAGCCTTAACCAGTACATAGCAGAGCTGGGACGGAATCCCCGGTGCGGTGGCAGATATAAAAAGCAGTATGTCATGGTAGCTACGAACGCGATACGGCGTGATCTGGGGCGGTTTCGGACGGATAAGCCGGTTATCCTGCATTATACCTTTGCAGAGCCACGCAAGGGTGCCAAGCGCGACTATGGCAACATATTTGCACTGGCTGACAAGTTTATCGAGGATGCGCTTAGAGACTGCCGGGTGATACCGGATGATAACCCGCATTATGTAAAAAACTTTACTCACGATTTTATCTACACGGATGGAGAGCCATTTATCCGCGTGGAAATAGAAGAGGTTGAAACACCTGCCAGATAACTGGCAAAAGAAACATCATGCTTTGGTATATCACGGAATATGCCCTCTGCTCCGGTGGAGGGCAGAAAGGAGCCGGATGCAAAGATATAGTATATATGTCCCCAAGGCCAAAGGAGCGCCGCAGGGGATCACCATAGCAGATCTGATACCGATAGGCAGGGAAAACGCCATATCGCGTAAGATGCTGGTTGCCCTGTGTGTAGATCAGGGACTTGTGGCGCCGACGATCAAAGATAAAGACCGTGCAATGCGGCTGCTGATACAGCGTGACCGGATAGATTATACGATCCTTAACCTGTCTGATGGAGATGGTTATTATAGGCCGTCCGCAGAGGATCTCTTATATCTGCAGCAATATATACGGCAGGAGGAAAAGAGAGCGAAAGCGGTCTTTAAAAACCTCAGACGGGCCAAGGCACTATATGCGGACTATTTACACGGGCGGTTGGGAGACTAGCTATGGACTACATAAAGTTAAGTCGCAATATCTTGGAGTGGGAATGGTATTCGGATATAAACACCTGCCGCTTGTTTATCCATATGTTGTTAAAAGCAAACTGGAAAGAGGGTAATTTCCGAGGTACAACGGTGCCGCGTGGTTCCTTTGTCTCGTCGCTCCCGAAATTGGCAGACGAAACAGCGTTGACAATGCGTGAGGTAAGGACTGCAATTACGCACTTAAAAACGACAGGCGAATTGACATGCAAATCATGCTCGAAATATACCATATTTACGGTAAAAAACTACTGTTTATATCAGACAAGCGACATGCAAAGTGACAGGCAAACGACAGACAAGCGACATTCTAACGACACGCTAACGACAACAATAGAAGAAAAGAAAGAAGGAAAGAAGGGAAGAAATACACCCCCTATATCCCCCGTGAGACGGTTTGACGAATTTGCAGCCGCCTATCCAAGGGCATGCACCGGGTATCTGCCAGAATCAGAATATTGCCATGCGGTGGCATCCGGCGTGCCGGAGGATGATCTGGTGCGGTCAGCACGGAATTACGCTGATGTATGCAGGAGAGAAAAAACAGCGGAGCGGTACATCAAAAAGCCGGAGAACTTTCTTCGCGAAAATTTATTTATGCAGTACCTGAAAGGAGAAGATAATGGATCGACTGGAAGAAATACTGGAACGTATGAGAAATCGCTCAACGAAATCATGTCAGAACGTGGATACGACGGAGAATTTGAAGGATTCTGATGTATGTCCGATTTGCAAGGGCAGGGAGTGGGTTTTGAACGTGAAAGATGGCATCGAAGTGGCTGAACCATGTTCGTGCCGGGAAAAAGCGATTATGTCGCGGCGGTTACGGTTTGCAGATGTACCGGTAGCATTCCGGGGGATGGAGCTTAAAACATTCCGGTCAGATGTCTACAAGGATCCGGACAGCAAGAAGAAAGTAGCCGATGCCTGCCGGATCGTAAAGACCTATTTGGATGATTTTGAAAACCAGAAGGATCAGGGGATGGGGGTATACATCTGGTCCCATACGAAGGGGAGCGGGAAGACCCGGATAGCTGCCGGGATTGCAAATGAGCTGATGAAAAGTTACACGGTCAAATTTGCCGTATCACTGACCATCCTGCAGGAAATCAAGAACACATGGCGAAAGGATGCAGAATACAGTGAGAGCCGGCTGTTGGATGCACTCAGTACGGCAGAGGTGCTGATTATTGACGATTTTGGTGTGGAGTCACCGGCTGCATGGATCAACGACAAACTGTATCAGATCATCAACGAGCGTTACATAAACCGCAAAGTAACAATTTTTACAAGTAATGAGCCGTTGGAGTCGCTGCAGTATGATGACCGGATCACGAACCGGATCAAGGAACGGACGTATCAGATCGCGTTTCCGGAAGAGTCTGTAAGGGATCGTCTTGCAGAGCAGCATCAGGAAGAAATGTTGGGGAAAGTGATGGAAAGGCGGTGCGGCGCATGAAAGAATGCAACTACCCAAAATGCACGGAATGTACCATGCCGGACTGCAAGATGGATCATAAGGACATCGCGGCACTGCTCAAGCGACGGCGGTGGGCGTTTGACCCAGAACTGTACAGGCAGAAGCAGAGAGACTACCGGGCGCGGGTTAAAAGCAGCCTGCCGCATTGTGACGAGTGTGAATTTTGTGTGTTGGTGCGCAAAGAAAAGCAGGACGGCTGCCGGAGGTTGTGTGTCGAAGAGATGCGGCTGATCGAGCAGAAGGTGTCCAATAGCCCGATATGGTGCAGGCGGAGAAAGGGAAAGAATGAACAGATTGAGGAACGAATACAGGCATAACAATAAATTTCGGCAGTACGTAGACAGGTATTGCAAGTCACATCAGCTGACAGTCGACGAAGCATTACAGCATGAGGTTGTAAGACAGGTGTACCTGTACTACACGGAGGTTTAGTGGACATGAGCAAGATTACGCAGGAGGATCATGATAAGGCCCTAGAAATGCTCCGGCAGGGCATGAGTCTACGAAATATCGCGGCGGCGACCGGTCACTCAAGACCAACTATTGCAACAATAGCTAAACAGCATGGCATACAAACGGCAAAGAGACGGACGGTTGCTGATTGCGGTGAAATTATCATGCAGATGGCAGAAGAGGGCAAGACAGAACAGGAGATTGCAGATGCTATAGGGTACAGTCCCAAAACGGTGTATGACTATCTCAGACAAAAGCGCAGAGACGAGCAAGATCCGGTGGAACTTGAGTACAGCAAGTTGACCTTTGCAGAGCCAAAACGCATAAACATAAGCCGCGTAAAGTGTGGCGGCAAGGCATACATGGATGTGACGGACTTATACTGTCCGGGATAATTTAGGCCATAAAAAACATGGCAGAAAGGAGCCGAACCTCCGGCCGGGGTAACGATATATCGGGTTCCTGTAAAAAGAATGAAGAATAGTGAATTAAAAGAATATTTAGACACCTTCCCTGCTGACGCGGAGGTATCGGTTATCATTGCAAATCCAAAGGAGAGAAAGCGTTATCCCTTAAAAGATTATCACGGTGTTACGGATTTAGGTAAGCCGGTATTTCTGTTGGAAGTAGGGAAGCCTGAAAATCTGGAAGAGGAAAAGGATGTTAATATACCAGGACAGATGGAAATCGGAGATATACCGGGGGTGATGCCATGATACAGTGCGAGGGGCAATTAGAGCTTACGGACTTTCTGGTGTCCAAGGTAAAGCGCAAGACGGTAAAGGATCTGACTGAATGGATTAACAGTCAGGGAAAGACACAGTACACGCAGATAGGAGAAGTAGTCAAGAAAGCCTTTGATGATTATAAGGATGATCCTAATTTCGTTGACCGTCTCACAAACGTTATATCTATCTATGTTTTGAACCAGTCTATGGGATATATGAAATATCTGAAAAGTAAAAGTGGGGTGGCGATGGATGATTAACGGAGAATTGATAGTAGATAACTTCGCAGGCGGCGGTGGTGCAAGCACCGGAATCGAGATGGCAACCGGGTACAGTGTGGATATTGCCATTAACCATGATCCGGAAGCGATCAAGATGCACAAAGCAAACCATCCGTACTCAAAACATTACTGTGAAGATGTATGGCAGGTGGACCCGGTTGAAGCCTGTAAAGGGCATCCAGTAGGGCTTGCCTGGTTTAGCCCGGACTGCAAACATTTCAGCAAAGCGAAGGGCGGCAAGCCGAAGGACAAGTTTATTCGCGGCCTTGCATGGGTAGCCTGCCGGTGGGCGGGGCTTGTTCGGCCGAGAGTGATTATGCTGGAAAATGTGGAAGAATTTAAGACCTGGGGGCCGCTGAACCGTGGGCATCATCCAATTAAAGCGAAGCAGGGTAAAACATTTAAGAAGTTTGTCCAACAGCTTACGGATTTAGGGTATGAAGTGCAGTTTAAGGAGTTGATTGCCGCCGATTACGGTGCGCCCACCATGCGTAAGCGGTTCTTTATGATTGCGCGGTGTGATGGCAAGCAGATCGTCTGGCCGGAGCCGACACACGCGCCGGCAGACAGTGAAGCGGTTAAGGCTGGTCTGCTCAAGCCATATGTGGGTGCATATACGCAGTTGGACTTTTCCCTTCCGTGTCCGTCCATTTTTGATACCTCAGAAGAAATCAAGGAGAAATACGGCATCCGGGCAGTACGACCGTTGGCACCTAAGACGATGGAGAGGATTGCGAGAGGGCTGAAAAAATTTGTGTTGGATAACCCAGAGCCTTTTATTATCCAATGCAACCACGGCGGCGAGCGTAGACCGAATGATATCCGTGAGCCGATGCCTACAATCACTGGAAAGCACGGATATGGGATTGTGGAGCCTTACATGGTGCAGATTGGGCAGACTGGATTTACTGCAGACAGGAGCAAGGATGTCCGGGAACCTCTTACAACAATCGTGAGCAAGAACGAGCATTGCCTTATCAGTCCTACACTGATTCAGTATCATTCAGAGATGGCGCAGGGGGATGTCAGGGGTCAGACCATAAAGGATCCTATTATGACCGTGGACAGCTCTAACCGATATGGACTGGTTACCTCATTCCTGCATAAATACTATGACGGTGGCTACAAGGGAGCAGGAGAGAGCATGGAGAAGCCATTGCCGACAGTTACCTCATGGGATCATAACAGCGTTGTTACGGCAAATTTGATCCAGATGAATAACCATTGTGACGGCCGGGATGTAAGAGATCCAATTCCAACAATTACGGCAGGAGATGGTCATTTCGGAGAGGTTAGAGCCTTTTTAATAAAATATTACGGGCAAGGAACCGGGCAGGATATCAAGGCTCCGTTGGATACGGTGACAGCGCGGGATCGCTTTGGACTGGTGACCATCAATGGGACGGACTATCAGATCGTAGACATAGGACTGCGGATGCTGGAGCCACGGGAGTTATATGGATGCCAGGGGTTCCCGGATGATTACATAATAGACCATGATTATACTGGCAAGACCTACCCACGCAGCGAACAGGTACGCAGATGTGGAAACGCGGTATGCCCGCCGATCCCTGCGGCGCTGGTTAGAGCCAACCTGCCGGAGCTATGTGTTGCAGAGCGCACGCCGAATATGCAGATCAGAACCGAGCAGACCGGGCAACTCCGGTTTGCGTAAATTAAAGTTTAGTGGAGGAAATAAATTATGGGAATGACGAGGAATCAGCTTGCTTTGGTACGATATGTGGCTGAAAACAATATACAAAAAGCCAAGGATGCAGCACTTTGCTGTTGCGCTGAGGATACAACTCAGAAAAATCATTATGCAGTCACAAAATATCAAAGTTTGTTACGATCTGGTGGAATGAATCTTATGGAGCTACCAGCAAATGTTTCCAGTTTTGCAACGATGGAAGATCTGACAAATACATATTTGGAAAACAGATATTACTTGACAAACGAAGAAAAGGAATTGTTCGAACTGATCAAAAACATGAACGATGTGAGTTTACAGCTTATGGAGAAACAGATCCCGTATCTGAATGCAACATTGCTCTATGGCGAGAGTGGAGTCGGAAAGACGGCTTTTTCCAGATATGTAGCATATAAACTGGGACTTCCGTATCTGTATGTAAATTTATCACGTATGCTTGACAGTTATCTTGGAGGTACAGCGAAGAATCTTACGAATCTGTTCAATTATATCAATCAGCAACAATGCGTTGTAATGTTGGATGAAATCGACAGCTTGGCAGTAAAGAGGAAATATGATGGAGGAGGAGCGAGCGCAGAGGTTTCCAGAAGTACAACATGCTTGTTACAACTGTTAGATGCAGTTACTAACGACCATGTAATAATCGCCGCAACAAACCTCATTGATGATGTTGATACTGCGGTGAAGCGTAGATTTACAGAAAAGCACGAATTGCATCGGCTTTCATCAGAAGATAATGAGCGGTTTATCAGACAGTACCTTGATGATGCGGGGTTTTCTTATGATTTGGATTCTGTTAGAAAGTATGCTGCAGAAAATCATTCACAGGCTGAAATTATGACGCATGTAACAAGAAGCATTGCCAATACGCTTATCAACAAGGGTGAACTGGTAATGTTGTAAACTGAAAGGAGAATATGTAAATGGGTATTACAGTGCATATAAACGGAAAATGGTATTGGTTTGAAAATGCAGAAGATTTTATTGAATTATTGGATGCAAACTGCAATGACATCGGTAATGATCAAGGATCAAACATGATTATGGAATATGATGATTAGTTAGGTAAAGTGAAATTTAGCGGAGGAGAAAATGTATAAAGCAGAAAATATTGATACAGATAAAGCACTTCAAGCAATCGATCAGGCAAGGATATGCCAAAAACGGGAATCAAACGTTAGAGTGGTAAAAGAAAGAGCATACATTGAGGGAATAAATAAAGGACTTGATATTGCTGAGAGCCTTTTTGAGTGTTCAAACTATGAAAAAACAGCACAAGAAGCCACATATACGGATGGAGTCTGCGAAACACTATATGAACTTGGTAAGGAACTTGATGTACCTACTCAGGACATAAGAGACAACATATCATCCGTAGATGAAGCCTGTGCCTTATTTGCAGACAGAATACGGAAAAAATTAACTGGATCAACAGATAAAAAGGATGTTGAAAAGCCACAGACCAACGCTGATCGGATCCGGAGCATGACGGACGAGGAACTGGCGATCCATATGATGTGCCCCAATGACATGGGACTGGCAGAAATTGAATGTGACAAAAGTGATAGTTGTAATTGCTACGAGTGCTTATTAAAGTGGCTTCGGGCAGAAAGTGAGGGATAGCATGGAGAGAATAACACACAGGTATATGGACGGCACAGCATGGGTAAGTTTAAATCTTGTATCTAAAATGGGCGAACATGAATGCGTAGGGTTACCAATCACAAAGCTTGCCGCTTATGAGGAAGCCGAAGCCAAGCTGAAAGAAATGGAGGGTAGCTATGACGGAGAATGAAGCAATAGAAGAATTGAAATGTTACACGTCACAATCGGGAACATCACACCCAGAGGAAATAGAGATTGCAATCAAGGCACTTGAAGAGGTACAGCAGTACCGTAAGATTGGTACGCCGGAAGAGTGTCGGGCGGCAGTGGAGAAGCAGACGGAAACATTAACGGTTGACAAAGCAAAAACAATAGCTGCAAAAGCAATCTGTATCGGATGTGGGTATTTGGCAGACTGTAAATGTGACTACAATGGCGGTAATTGTATGGTCAGTAAGCCAATGCTGGAAAGTGTATTAAAATCGTTTGATGATTGGAGCAGGAGGGAGAACGATGGGAAGATTGATTGATGCAGATAAATTCAAGGGGAAAGTGATAGCCAGTCATACAGGAAGTGGCGTTATCAAATTGATTGCTATTGACGAAGTTCCGACTGCCTATGACCCGGACAAGGTTGTGGAGCAGTTGGAAGAAGCGTGCATTTCGCCAAGTGATTATCCGGGATTTGTAGTGGATATTGAAAAAGCAATCGATATTGTGAAAGGCGGTGGAGTAGATGGCTAAAGCTAAGGTTATTACTTGTTGCGGGGATTGCGGGTATTACGACTGGAAAAAACACAAATGCAAACGCAGTCATAATAAAGAGGAAAATGCACAAGACCATTTTTATGATGACTGCACCACTTTGGACGATTTGGATAGATACGAGGATATGGCATATAACAAAGGCATAGATGACAGTCTTAATGCTTTTAAAAAAGTATATTCATTGACTTTGATTGAAGAGGAAGAACTCGAAGAGATAGCAGACAAATTGAAGAGAGGTGACACAGATGGCAATTAAACCGATTTTATTCAATACAGAAATGGTTCGGGCGATTTTGGACGGAAGGAAGACGTGCACTCGTAGGTTGGTAAGTCCACGACAATTTATAGGAATGTTGCCGGACAAGTGTAAAAATGCTGCGCCTGATGAATTTTTAAAAGGCAAGAGGATGATGTTTAAGCCATATTGCGACATGACGGATGCGGAATTGATAATGACGGCATATAAAGCACCGTATGAGCCAGGCGACATCCTGTATGTTAGAGAAACATGGCAATGTTGGCGAGCACACCGATACGAAGCAACTGCTGACATAAGATTTAGAGCAGGTGGAGATGATGTGAGGTTGCAATTTGCAAATGGAAATACAGATTCCATAAACCGATTAGACTATGACGCATTTGTGCATAAGTGGTTCAGTCATAATGGCGAGTGGAAACCATCCATCCACATGCCAAAAGAAGCCGCACGTATCTGGCTCAAAGTCACAGATGTAAGGGTGGAGCGGTTGCAGGAGATTTCCATTGACGGTATTCGCAATGAGGGGCTTTCTTCTATGTCAGTTCATGCCGGAGATATGGAAATTGCCTTAAAAGAGTGGGAGTTACTTTGGAACAGCACCATCAAGAAATCCGACCTTGACCGGTACGGATGGGATGCGAATCCGTGGGTATGGGTGAACGAATTTGAGCGGTGCGAGAAACCGGAAAATTTGTAAATTTACACTTGTGTATCGCTGACTTATTCTGTGACAATAGATTTAGGGGGAGTGCGTATGACAGCAAAAGAGATGCTTAAAAACAACATATTATTGCAGATGCAGCAC
>ERZ808278.709-NODE-709-length-18727-cov-5.632016_pt1 | contig 18727 bp, 18 predicted proteins | sample MGYA00521239_ERZ808278 | MGnify/ENA primary metagenome ERZ808278 (study PRJEB31516, sample SAMN03275600) | gut metagenome | biome: mammalia-associated habitat; material: feces | host: Papio cynocephalus | place: Kenya | collected 2012-07-17 ... | reverse complement strand
CTAAGAGGAGTTATATTTTGAATGAAATATTGAAAGGCTTGAACATCTAAATCCTTTGGCTTTTTAATAAAATCAAACATGCTTCGTTGATTGGATTGAAATGCAGAAGCAATATTTTTCAATACCAAAGCTGCCACCGGGTGAATGGGCAAAATATCCCGCATAACCGTCTTCTTTTGAATGTTCGCAGCCTTCATTATGGCATTTTGAGACTCAGCAACATCTTGTGAAAGCCCCTCCGTCATAACTTGCCATGTTGCCTTGGCAGACGGCTTTACATCAAACGCCGCACCAATTAAATCAAAAGCAATATTATCCGGAAGAGTGATTTCTACCTTTTCAAAGCGCTGCTGAACAATAGACCAAGGGCTATCTTTCTCATTGTTTCCGGAGCTCAATTTTGATGCAATAGAAGAGAGCGGATGAGTAACAATAACAAAATAAAACGGGACCTCCTGACAAATAGCAACGATTTTTTGGAATTCCCCCAAAGAATCCTTATTCTGGCGGAAGAAATCGCTAAATTCATCCCAAATCAGAACAATTTTTATGTGGTTCTGGCGAATAACATCAACAATCCAACTGCGCAATGAATCTGAAGTTATATTCAGTGCCGTAATTCCTTCTTCTGCCGCCAAAGCAAATATGTTATTCATCAAGCCAGTCACATCGCTGGATTTTCTAAGTGAATTGATGATTTCATTTGCACTATCTTGGGAAAAAGCAGCCATCCATTTCGGCTCTTGCAACAACGCAGTCATGTAATCATTATTGGGCTTCTTTTCCAACCAAGAAATCACACTTTCCTTCAGAGTGTTTTCACCCATATATGAAATATTTTTACGGATAAGAGCTTCTTTTATGCTCTCCTGGACCGCAAGGAACAATTGCTGCAGTGTAGAAATGCTTCCGGAAGCATAACGATACGCAACTACTACCCCCTGTTCTTTGTGCCCAAGAAGCTTTTCTAACAAAACAGGTTGCTTTCTTAAAGGCTCGTATGTATTCCAATATTCACGAACCTCAGCTTCGGAGGTTTCTAAAATATTTCTTAAAGCATGAGCACACTGGGACTTACCGGTTCCGTATGCCCCATAAATCCACAATGATCTATTGGTACTACCACCAAGCATTTTTTCAGTATTATTCAGCAGTTGGATAAAAGACTCATGTGGATAGGTATTTTTCCATGCTGCACCATCTCGAATAGCGGACTCATCTATACAGGGAAAGTACTTTTCTTTTACATCGAAGTATTCGCAGTATTTTAAATTCTGAATTGGCATTTACATTTCCTCCTGAAAAAGATCTAATACATCCTTCGCAGTTTTATCGCGTAAAGATATCGTCTTCAAATCATTTGTAAAAGTTGCGTTTATAAACTCAGGATAAGCAGAAGACAGTCCCAACAGTATAGATTTCAATTCTTCTTCATCATATAAGCCGAAAAGGCGTACCGGGCTTACACCATCTCGATCAACAGACTCATTGTATAAATAAGAAACATTGAACTCTTTGTCCATATTACATTTTTCGACGAATTTATATAAGGCGTAAAGGAACACGCGATTATCCGAAATAATGCATTTTGTTCGTACGAGATCGCTATCATCCGCATAGCCAAAATTTAAAACTGTACCAAACGGAGTTTCTACTATACGTTTAAATGCTTTCACTATTGACTTAGCATCCTTGGGTTTAACATCCCGCAGAGTAAGCATTTCCTCAATTTTGGCTTTTTCATAGTAATAACCAATATCCATATTATTGACATACCATGCTATCTGAGGGTTCTCCATTGCCAAATTAACAAGCATCAATCCCAACGCAGTATCAGTTTCCCAACCAAGCTCATCAATCAATTTGGCAAACTCTGTAAAGTGATTTTTCTCGTTTAACCCCGCATCTTTTAGAAACCTACGGAACATATCGTACATCATAGGCCCCAGGGAATGTTCGGTAAAGAAATCCTCCTTTAGATCAAAGAACGACACCAGCCATTCTCTTTTAGGCGCATGATCAGCAAAAGAATTTAAGCTTTTCATATTTTTACCTCCTCCTTGTGGATGCCGCAGTGAATGAAATAAAAGGCAACCGCTGTCTATCATATGGCATTGATAACAATGAATACAATTGTCGATAGATAACTTTCCATCAACAAATTTTATACTTCCATTTCTACAATTTGTTTCACATACTTGACATTGAGCGCAATAAGCTGCTTTTCTAAAGACCTGGCGAAAAAGTTTTACTAATTTGGGATTTTCTATCGAAAGTTTTTCCGGTATCGAAACGATATACCCTTTGTCATTTTCTTTCACCTGAAAATGATAATCGTTTCCTTCAAAATGCAATGAATAACCATCACCATCAACCGAAAGATCTCCAAGTGTTTTTATCCATTCCTTCCAACTTTCCGTCGGGGTAACCACATTAATTGTAATCTGGTGATTAGAATTGTTTTCAATACACCTATTAGGGTTATCCCTCAAGTTTCTACCATTATTGCGAGCGTTCCACCCGCCATTCATTAGATATGAATCAACTACTTTCTTTTCATTTGATGAGTAAGAATTTCTTATATAATCTACATATTGATCTATTTCTTTTTCATAAGAACAACGGCGGAAGAAATCACTTGCTCCACCACTCATTGGGCAGAACAAGCACCCTGCACGAGAATTTCCCTTTTTATAGGCTTCATTAAAATCGAGATGATTCAAAAAAATATATGTCCATACTTCGGCGGATGTCCACTCCAATATTGGGTTGTAACTATATTGTCCCTTTTGCTTTTTCCCAAAGTTTTCATAGTCATATTTACTTCGAGTCAAGCTCTCAAAAGCTCGAACCCCCACAAAATCCATGCCTATGTAATTATCATTTCCGGTAATCTCTCTCATTTTTAGAGTTTGAGGGGTACTCTTATGAACACTGCAGCACCATCTAAGCACCCGTGCCGGGGGACCAAACAATTTCCAAGAATCCTTTGGATCAAAATGTGACCTTGCTATGTAAAAAGGGGTCCCATCATTGTCGCATTCTTCCTTTGTCATTTTCACGGTTTTATATGTGTCTGGGAACTCCATTCCTGTATCACCAAAAATAACGACAAAACTACCTTGCGGCAATGCTTTTTTTACAAGATCAAGCAGAACGGTTGAGTCCTTCCCCCCGCTAAACGCTACATGAAAAATATCAAGTTTCTTTTTGAATTTTTCGTACTCTTTTACAATACGTTTTACAGTGGCATCTTCTATTACTCCCATGAGTTCCTTGTTTTTTTGCCCCATGGTTTCGAGATCAATTGCAATTAGCGGTTCTTGAGAAAATAGAATAGTCCCACTCTCGTCATATACAGGCTGCAACTCAGGCTTAGTATACAAATCCCCCCCTTTAATTCTGGCGATCAATTCACCGCGATACCAGTAGAGATTCGCTTCCGCCCACATATACGGAAACTGGTTTTGATTTTCATAAATCCAATATTGATTGAACCCCAGCAAATTCATTTCTTGCGCATACACAGGTCTGGGCTCTTTTGAAAAATTGGTTGGAGCGCTATTTAGAAGAAGGCCTCCTGTCTCCTTGTCAAAAGTATAGGAATACATTATTTTTTCTCTCTTTTTATTTCAGCAGCTTTGTTTATGATTTCACCAAGTTTATAATACTTTCGTTTCGCCATGAGTCCTTTTTGAAACAAATAGTCTCCCGCACTCTCCTCGGTAAAGTCAAGATTACTCTCACTCAACGATAAGGCAAGTACATCATTATAACTATATTTTGATTCTGCAATAGCACCGGCATTTTTACTGTTAAAGTTCAAAATAAGAAGACTGAATTTACGGCTATAGGAATAGCAATAACTTTCGAGAACATAGTGATTCCATGTCACTCCACACTCCGGAAACATTGCAAAAGTCCCAACATCTCGAATAGCTCCATACCCCTTTGTATAAATTCCAATCAAAATGCTATCAATTTCATCAACATTAAAATTGACTTTTCTACGACAAATAAATTTGCTTTTGCTTATGCGTATAAACCCGTTATATAACACTTCAAAAGCATCTTGTTGCTTTAGTCCACCATTAAGCTCTGTAACTTTATCCGTAACCTCTTCCAATGTTATTTCATCGCGTTGAGCATACGCCTTGGATAATACTTTTACAATATTTAGATCCGATTTCCCGACCGTAAGAATTCTATGGTTGTTATGATATTTGCCCTTCAATACCTTGTTAAAAATCGCAGTATATAACGCTGTTCCAGTTACTTGATAGTTAAGTTCAGGGATACTGCCTAACGGAACATCTGTAAGAGATGCATACCCATCCAATTCACAAGCGTTAGAAACATATGTTAGAATATCATTTTCTTCATGATCCGGAACGAGGAAGCGATCTAAAAGTAAATATCTATTTTCAGACACCCATACAAAATCCTCCACAGCAAACAATACTCTCTGAATATTATCCTGCGGTATATACGGAAGTTCTTTGAACAAATATGTCAACTCTTCTACTGCATTATCAGACCATATTCTTCGTAATTCGCCCGACACAGCCTCATATTCTGTTTGCTTTTCATCCATGGAGAAAAACACTCGAGTATAAACATAATTGGGGAGATTTTTTTTCATATACTCCTTGAGTGTATCTTCCGAGTTTATATGATGCTGCATCATCCATTCTTGATTTGTATAAAAAAGAGAATCATAATAAATGATATGAGCACCGGTAGAAAATGCGGTTTCGACGATTTTGCTTAATTCATCTGTCAAGTTCTCATCTTTGATAATAAGTTTTCCATCAATAACCGACCCGCAATCAAGCAACATTTTTAGCAATTCCCCATCATCCTCCGATAAAACTACATTTTCGTCCTGCGCATATACACGTAGACGCATTAAATCGAGTGAGGAAGATATCTTTAACCCGTATGGGAAGTTGTTTTTTAGTATGGATGACAATTTGCCTTTCACAGAACAGTTATCCTCCATCGCTACCATTTTATGAGCTTCGGCAAGGATCAGGTTGAATGTTGCACGATCTTTTTTGTATAAATCAGCCATTTCTTCCATGATTGCGGTTTTGTGCATTGCAGGACGATTTGGATAAAAAGCGACAGCAATACAAGACAGCTGCATTTGCATACCATTCAAATTGCGAAAAGTATCATCAATTGCAATTCCTTGATTAACGGCTTTTTTTCTAAGACTATCAGACAGTTCTTGAAGTACTACGGACCTGCTCTGTTTATTATTTTCAATTTTCCAAAAGGCCTCAATAAGTAATGCTGTTTCATACTTGTCCCATGGCACTCTAACCGACTTTGACCGGTCACCCTGTTCTGCAGTCTCTATACTCATTCCAACAGCGGGGTTATTAACGATACTCTCCTGTTTAGATTCAGTAGCTTTATCATTTGTTCGCTGTTCCATATCCATTAAATAATCGCGATAAACAGAAGCTCCTTTGTCCAAATATCTTGCAAGATTTAGGTGTGTAATACGGAAAAATCTATTTTGGAGCAATTGCGTGATGACACTCGTAAACTGCTTAGGGTCTGTCATTTCAGTCAATTCAACCTTTGTTAATTTGCGCTGAATGGCATAATCACTGGCTTCGGACAGATATTTTAGCAGCATGGGAGCGGTAAATTTCTTAACCCCTTTTTCGTTGATCCAATTTTCCAACGTAATTAGTGTAGCCATACCAATCATCTCCCTCCACAGACATATACAATATTACTGTTTAACCTTCACTTCGTGACTCATTTTCTCGACGCATCCAGGCATCAACTTCACTAACTTTAAACTTCCAAGTCCGTCCTATTTTGACCCCGGGCATTCCCCGTTTCTCGGTCCATGCCAACACCGTATCCCGGGTGACACCCAAATAATCGGCAATTTCATTCATCGAAACCCAGCGTTCAATTTTCTCGTAATTCATCCTGCACTCCTCAATCGGGTATAAAGAATGTTTTGCATACTTGCTAAAATATAGTATACCATATAATTTCCAATTTTTCAATACTTCAATGCCGATTTATGAGGAATTTTGCAAAAAGCAACGGTTTTCAAACGAAAAATGCCGTCGCACAAGAGTACAAAACGCAGTGGTGCGTAGTATTTTTCTTCATAGGGACAAAAGTGAACACTGGGGAAAGACGGACACGGATCAGATTGGGCTTTAGAAAAAGTCATTAAGAAACCATCATAGACAAAAGATCTGCGATGTTTTGTCTTTTAACAATTATTGCTTGATTGTGCTGGATTTTTTTGCTACAATTAAGTTATCACATAAAAGGAGATGAATAATATGAGTACAGAATTAATCCCCTCATTTGAGCAAAGCTTAATTGCCTCTTCCCTCGACTTAAGTATTGATTTTACAGAGATAGCCATTGATGCTTTATTTGAAAATGAAATTGTTAGTAAAATTCCTGTTGCAAAAACAATTGTAGCATTATGGAAAACCGGAACAGCTATACGAGATCGTAAACTGCTTAAAAATTCTTTGGCTTTTCTCCAGGAATTCCATTCCGATGCAAATATTTCTAAAAAAGTTCAAAAGCATAAGGAACGATTGTTAAATGATGAAAAGCTTTTTGTCGCAGAACTGGAAAGAATCTTGTTGCTTCTCGATAGGTTTTTAGATTGTGAGCGTGCCAAGATATTGGCAAAATTCTTCAAGGCATACTTAGACGAAAAAATCACGAGAACTAATTTTATTGAAGTATCAGATATAACAGATCGTATTTTTCCGTATGACCTAACCATTCTTGCAACGGCTTACAATGAAAATGGTATAGACTTTGATGATTCATACAATTACAGAATTGATAGACTTATTAGTATTGGCTTGCTTGAAAATCCTCAACGACTTGGAAAATTTAATATTATAGACGGCGGCTCTACTACAGATGAAGAAGATGAAGAATCAAAGGATATATCTATCACAGAACTCGGAAAATTATACTACAAATATGGCGTTGCTTAAAAGATTAGAATCGGCAGGAGATATCTTGCCGATTCTTTTAATATCAAATCGAGTTATTGTAGCAAAGACGCGCAGCTTTCGCCGTCCGCCTTTGCTATTAACCGAATACCCACCTGTCAGAAAATGCCCCTATGGACGAAAACAAAGTTTTTTTCGGAAAAGCTATTGACAAAACTGGCTTTGTCGTATATAATAGTGTTAGCGAGAATGCGAACAGGCTAACTTGCTAACATTTATTTCACCAGTATGAGATAGGATGAATGCCCGCAAATAAGATGAATAAGATAAAGATGAAAATGAGAAACAAAAAGTAACGAAAATAATTAGGGCGAAAAGAAATAAGAGATAAGGTGAATGTTATGAACACAACGTACCAAAACTTCGGAGATTTTCTCCAAAAGAAACGCACAGAGAAGGAGATAACCCTTCGCAAAATGGCTGAGATGATTGGCATCACTGCTCCCTATCTCACCGATATCGAGAAGGACCGTCGTAACCCTCCTGAGATGGAAAAATTGGAGACAATCGCCCGCATTCTCAATCTCTCCGATGAGGATAAGGCTATAATGTTTGACCTTGCAGGTAAAAAGCGGAATTCTGTAGCACCGGATCTGCCGGAATACATCATGGAAAGAGACTATGTTTCCGCCGCGCTTCGCACTGCGCGTGACTTAGATGCAAGTGAGCAGGAGTGGCTGAACTTCGTGGAGGACTTAAAAAAGCGAAAGGGGTAAAATTCAATAATGTACACACCCTCCTTCAAGACGAAGAAAAACGGTGTTCCTGTCCTCGACCGAAAAGAAATTGACAACATCGGCGAAAATTTTATACGCGATTTTCAGCCGTCCGTCCTTACATCACCGGCTCCGGTCGATATTGAAAATTTTACCGAGTTCTACCTCGGTATGACCCCAGACTATCAATATCTGTCTCATAACGGAATTTATCTTGGCATGACCGTATTTAACGATACGAATAAAGTTCCGGTCTACGATCCTGCCACCAATCGCGCGGAATATATCAGTGCAAAAGCCAGAACTGTAATTATTGACAACCGTCTGCTTGAGAAAAATCAGGAGCATCGGTACCGTTTTACGCTCGGTCATGAATGCGGTCACAGTGTTTTCCACACTGCTTTCTTTGCATACAATCCGGACCAGCTCTCCATGTTCGATTCCAACAACCGTCCACCTATGATTCAATGTCGCGTTGACTTATCTGTAGGCGGGCAAAGGACAACCTCCCTGCGTACCGACCGAGATTGGATGGAGTTCCATGCAAATGCATTCTCATCCAGCATCCTTATGCCGAAAACAGCCATTCAATTGATTGCAGGATGCCATAAGGGATATCATAAAACATCCAAAGGACGTATGGACCTTGTCAATGATGTTGCCCGTACACTCAATGTTTCCAATCAGGCAGCATCCTACCGCCTGAAAGAGCTCGGGTATTTTCCGAAAAACGATATGACCGATTACTCATCCGGAACTGCCCTGTCAGATTTTTTTGATCTGATTTAACAAAAATACAGCGGGTTTCACCGCCCGCTGATTTTTATACCGCAAGTGTTAGCAGTTTTGCTAACAAGATAACAAGAAGGGATGTGATGCCTATGATTACAGCAGGAAAGGAGGCAAAAAATGCAAGAGATTCGAGACTGTAAAGGTCGGTTGACCTGTCTTGCCGATGAAAAAACCGGTGAGATCGAAGCTCGTTACAAAGGAGCAATCGCACGCACTACCCTTTCCCCCGGTAGCATTTTTACAATCGAGCGGGACAACACCGTAACAAACATTTTCTTTTCCCCGCAGAAAACTTTCCGTATAGAAAGCCAATCTGCAAACTGACCCATAAAATCAAACAATCCGCTGAGCTGCTTGACGGCCTGGATACCGAACCTTCTTTGTAAGGTTTTGTTTCCGGGCCGTTTTTTCGTCCCAAAAACAAAAATATAAATCTCACGCTTTGAGATGCGCATCAGAAGCGGCGGGAGTCACAAAACCACTGTCAGCCAATTGGCGAAAAGGTTTCTGTGCCCGCTATCTTTTGGTGCGCTCTTTTTCGTGCCAAGGTAACCGGCTTTTGACTCCCGCAGAGATTTTCAAAACAAATTTTATGAAAATCAAAGGAGTCAAAGTCATGTCAAACGAAGCCAAAAAGTATTACATCCCCCTGCCCAAAGCCGAACAGGCATCAACCGGTTACATCGAATTTTACCGGGATTATCAGCTTACGGAAGTCAGCGAGGAAGTCTACCGTGCTTACTATCAACCCATCTGGAGAACCTGGAAGCGTGCAAAGCGCAACGGAAGCTGCAGCGGTGAGGACTGGAAGCGTTGCCTCGGAGACTGCGTCGGATGCACCCAGTGCAACTACGCAAACACGCCCCTCTCCATGGATATGCCCGTCGGAGATTCCGAAGAAATGACCGTTGCGGACACCGTCGAAGATCCGTCTGCTCTTACGGATACCGCGCTCATTGAGAGTGCCGCACTGGAGGAACTGTTGACGGCACTGCAGGAAATCGATCCGGACGGTCGCCGCATCGGTGAACTGCTGCTGGAAGGCAAATCGAGGAACGACATTTCAAAAATTCTACATATCGGGACGTCCACCTTCTATAAACGCTTTGACAGGCTCAGGGCGCAGCTTCGCAAACGGCTCGGAGAATTTTTCTGAGTTTTTTACGAAGCCGGTGGAAAATCGGTCCCGGAATGTCCAATACGGGGTGGAAGGCACAGAAAGCCCTCCGAAATCCACGCAAAGGAGGACAGGCTATGGACGGTCCCAACAAAACGGGTACGACCGAAAAGGACGAAGAACTCATCGGCATTCTCTTTGCCATTTCGGTCGTATCCGGAAGGCTGGCAAGAAGCCTTCAACAGCTTGCAAACCAGAAGAAAGGAGGAACTCATACAGATGGGAAAAATGTCGGAACTTTCGCTTCTGCTTGACGAATACCGTGAAGCAAACCGCCGTGCAGCAGAACTTGCGGACGAAATCTCCGCTATGCTCACCGGCACAGAGCCGCCCGCTCACGAAGCGCATGAAGAGGCAAAACCGCTGACGTTGGAAGAAGTCCGGGCGGTACTTGCGGACAAGTCCAAGGACGGCTTCACCGCACAGATCCGTGAACTTCTGAAAAAGTACGGTGCGGACAGGCTGTCTGCCATCGACCCCGCAAACTATCGGGCACTGCTTACGGATGCGGAGGGACTGAAAGATGCCACCTAAAAATCACGCACTTCTTTCGGCCTCCGCTTCACACAGATGGCTGAACTGCCCGCCGTCTGCCCGACTCTGCGAGAATTACGACGATAAAGGAAGCGACTTTGCAACCGAGGGCACCGAGGCACACGCACTCTGTGAATTTCGGCTCAAGGAAGCGCTCGGCATCCCCGCCGAGAATCCAATTCCGACGCTCACGCAATACAGCGAGGAAATGGAGGACTGCGCCACCGGATACGCCGCTTTTGTCACAGAAACCGTAGAAAAGGCACGGCAGACCTGCCGCGACCCGGTTGTCCTCATTGAGCAACGGCTGGATTACAGCCAGTATGTGCGCGACGGATTCGGCACAGGCGACTGCATTGTCGTCTCGGACGGCGAGCTTCACATCATTGACTACAAACACGGTCGCGGGGTGCTTGTCGAAGCCGAAGAAAATCCGCAAATGAAGCTGTATGCCCTGGGGGCTTTGGAACTGTTTGACGGGATTTACGATATTGAAACCGTCAGCATGACCGTTTACCAGCCGAGGCGCGGAAACATCGGCACCTATACTGTCTCCAAAAGTGACCTGCTGGACTGGGCAGAACAGGTTCTGAAACCGATTGCCGAACTCGCCTACTGCGGTGAAGGACAGTTCGCCTGCGGCGAGTGGTGTCAGTTCTGCAAGGCAAAAACCGACTGCCGCAAACGGGCAGAAGCCAACATGGCACTTGCCAAATATGACTTTGCAGACCCTCCGCTCCTGACCGATGAGGAAATTGAGGATGTTCTCTCCAAAGTGGACGGTCTGGTTTCCTGGGCAAACGATGTCAAAGAGTTTGCATTTCAGGCGGCTATGAGCGGCAAGGCGTGGAACGGCTGGAAACTCGTCGAAGGACGTTCCGTCCGCAAATACACCGATGACGCAGCAGTCATCAAAGCCGTTACGGATGCGGGTTACGACCCGTATGAAAAGAAGCTGCTGGGATTGACCGAAATGCAGAAGCGTCTCGGAAAATCCAGGTTCGAGGAACTCCTGGGAGGACTCGTACATCGCCCGCAGGGCAAACCGACGCTCGTGCCGGAGAGCGACAAAAGACCGGCGATCACCACTGCGAAAGCAGATTTTTATGAAGAATAAGGAGAAAAGCATATGTCGAACAATGCAAAAACAATCAATCCCTGCAAGGTCATTACCGGAAAAGACACCCGCTGGTCCTATGCAAATGTATGGGAACCCAAAGCCATCAACGGCGGTACCCCCAAGTATTCCGTCTCACTCATCATTCCCAAATCCGATACCGTCACGGTTGCCAAAATCAAGGCTGCCATCGAAGCGGCATATCAGGAAGGCGAATCCAAACTGAAAGGCAACGGCAGAAGCGTTCCCCCGCTCTCAGCAATCAAAAACCCGCTCCGTGACGGAGATGCCGAAAGACCCGATGACCCCGCATACGCAAATGCCTATTTTGTCAACGCCAACTCCTCCACCGCCCCCGGAATCATCGATGCCGACCGCAACGAAATTCTGACGCACGCCGAAGTTTACAGCGGTGTCTACGGCAGAGCTTCCGTCAACTTTTACGCTTTCAACAGCAACGGAAACCGCGGCATTGCCTGCGGGCTGAACAACCTGCAGAAAATCCGTGACGGCGAACCGCTCGGCGGCAAGGCAAGCGCCGAATCCGACTTTGCCACCGACGAAGATGACGATTTCCTTGCCTGAAGAAAGGAGAACAAATCATGTTGACTACTGTTTTCACCTGCATTCTGCTGTCCGTTTATGCAGCACTCGGCGTTGCGCTGACCGTCTCCGTAACGGAAACCATCAAAGAAGATCGCAGGCAGTCCAGACGCAACGATGCCCGTGAACGCCGGGAAACCGAATATCACGAAAAGCGTATGAAAGACCTTCAGTAAGAGGCAAATCCAGCGGCAGTGGGAACACTCCCGCTGCCGTCTATGCCGGAAAGGAATCCGAAGATGAAAACAATCAGTATCGATATCGAAACCTTCAGCAGTGTGGACCTTGCCAAAAGCGGCGTCTACCGATATGCGGAATCGCCGGATTTTGAGGTTCTGCTCTTCGGATATTCCGTTGACGGCGGTGCCGTATCGGTGGTTGACCTCGCAAGCGGCGAGAAAATTCCTCCGCATATTCTGTCCGCACTGGAAGATGGAACAGTCATCAAGTGCGCTTTCAATGCGAATTTTGAGCGCATTTGCCTCTCCAAGCTGCTCGGTTATGAAACCGGACACTACCTCTCCCCTGTCTCCTGGCACTGCACCATGGTATGGTCTGCCTATATGGGACTGCCGCTTTCGCTCCAAGGGTGCGGCGCCGTGTTGCGGTTGGACCGGCAAAAACTGACCGAGGGAAAAGAACTCATCCGTTATTTTTGCGTCCCCTGTCAGCCGACCAAAGCAAACGGCGGACGAACCCGTAACCTTCCGGGCGATGCACCGGAAAAGTGGGCTCGCTTCAAAATCTACAATGCCCGCGATGTGGAAACGGAAGCCGAGATACAGCAGAAGCTCTCCCGTTTTCCGGTTCCCGAGGAAATCTGGGACGAATACTGCATCGACCAGAAAATCAACGACACCGGCGTTACCCTGGACAGGACGCTTGTACGGGAAGCCATTGCCATGGACGGTGTATCCGGGCATGAACTTTCGGATACCATGAAATCGCTGACCGCTCTGGAAAATCCGAACTCGGTGTCACAGATGAAAGCATGGCTTGCCGCCAACGGGCTGCACACGGACACACTCGGAAAAAAGACCGTTGCCGAACTGCTCAAAACCGCACCGGAACGCCTGCGCGAGGTGCTTCTCCTCCGGCAGCAGCTTGCCAAATCGTCGGTCAAAAAGTATCAGGCAATGGAGAACGCCGTGTGTTCGGACGGGCGCGCCAGAGGAATGTTCCAGTTTTACGGAGCCAACCGCACCGGCAGATGGGCGGGACGGCTGATTCAGATGCAGAACCTGCCGCAAAATCACCTCTCCGACCTGTCCCAAGCCAGAGCACTTGTACGCACCGGAAACCGGGAAGCCGTCAAGCTGCTGTACGAAGATATCCCGGACACGCTTTCCCAACTCATCCGCACCGCTTTCGTAGCACCGAAAGGAAAGAAGTTCATCGTTGCCGACTTCTCTGCCATTGAAGCCAGGGTGATCGCCTGGATGGCGGGAGAAACCTGGCGTCAACAGGTCTTTGCGGACGGGAAAGACATTTACTGTGCATCCGCCTCTCAGATGTTCGGAGTTCCCGTGGAAAAGCACGGCATCAACGGGCATCTCCGCCAGAAAGGCAAAATCGCCGAACTGGCACTCGGATACGGAGGTGCTGTCGGGGCACTCAAAGCAATGGGCGCACTTGATATGGGGCTTTCCGAAGAAGAACTCCCGCCTCTGGTTCAGGCATGGCGCAATGCCAATCCGAACATCGTGAATCTTTGGTGGGCAGTCGATTCCGCTGTTACCGAAGCCGTACAGCGTCGAACCTCTGCAAAAACACACGGAATCCGGTTCACTTACCGGAGCGGGATGCTCCTGATTACCCTTCCGTCCGGACGAAACCTGACTTACATCAAACCGAAAATCGGAACTAACTCCTTCGGTTCTCCCTGCGTCACTTATGAAGGTATCGGCGGAACAAAGAAGTGGGAGCGCCTGGAGTCCTACGGTCCCAAATTCGTCGAAAACATCGTACAGGCAACCGCCCGCGACATTCTCTGCTATGCCATGAAAGCACTGCGACATACCGACATCGTCATGCACATCCACGATGAAATCGTCATAGAGGCAGATTCGCAGATGTCGCTGCAGGCTGTATGCGGGCAAATGGGAAAAACGCCGCCCTGGGCACCCGGACTGCTCCTGCGTGCGGACGGGTATGAAACCCAATTCTACAGAAAGGACTGACCGCACATGAGAATCCGCGTCAGCAAATACAACGCCGAAGGCTATTACAGCCCGACCGAATACGAAGGCATGAAAAATCTGCTCCGGGAGGAATACGAACGGAAACGGGCGCAGCGCAAACCGGCATTCATGCCAAAGGTCTTTATCTGCTCCCCTTTGCGCGGAGATGTTTACAAAAATATTCTGAATGCAAAGAAATATTGCCGTTTTGCGGTCGAATCCGGCTACATACCGTTTGCCCCGCACCTTTTCTTCCCCCGCTTCCTTTCCGATGAAAACGAAGCCGAGCGCCGCCTCGGTATCCGTATGGGCAAAGTATTCCTCGATGACTGCCGGGAAATCTGGTGGTTCGGCGATACGGTCACGGAAGGAATGCAGATGGAACTCGACCGTGCCAGGCATCGCCGGCTCACCGTTCGGCATTTTACCGTCAATCTTGAGGAGGTCAAAGACTGATGTTCACACTCTACAGCTCCGACTATACCGGCAATCCGGGCAACTGCTACTATCCGCACAGACACCCCGTTACCGATCCGGACAGCCTCCGTGCGGCGGTCGGACACGACTATGTCTGTGCGGAATACCGGAACAGTTACCGGAGCAACGATAACTTCATCGGAACCGACTGCCTGCCGGTTGACTGCGACAACAACCACTCCGAAAACCCGAACGACTGGGTCATGCCGACAGATGTCCAGGCGGCTTTTCCCGGTGTTACATTCGCCGTTCACTACAGCCGTTCCCATATGCGGGAGAAAAACGGAAAAGCGGCAAGACCGAAGTTCCATGTCCTTTTTCCGATTGAACCGATGACAGATGCCGTCGCATACAGCAATCTAAAAAAACTCGTCAGCACCGTCTTCCCCTATTTTGATACCAATGCACTTGATGCCGCCCGCTTCTTTTTCGGTACAGCCGGTGCCGAAGCGGAACTGTACGAAGGAACGCTCAACCTGACCGCTTTTTTCGAGGACGATTTTGACTCGGATATGCCGTCCCGCAATATGCCCGCCGTTATACGGGAAGGCAGCCGCAATGCTACCCTCTCCCGCTTTGCCGGCCGTGTCATCAAGAAGTACGGCAATACCGACGAGGCATACCGTGCCTTTCTGGAGCAAGCGGCAAAATGCGAACCGCCGCTTGACGGCAAAGAGCTCGCAACCGTATGGCACTCGGCGCAGAAATTCTTTGACCGTGTCAGCCGGCAGGACGGATATATCCCACCGGAGGCTTACAATTCGGATGTTTCCTACAAACCCGGCGACTACTCGGATGTCGGACAGGCAGAGGTGCTGGCAAAGCATTTTTCCGGTGAACTCCGGTACTCCCCCGCCACCCATTTTATCCGGTACAATGCGCACTACTGGCAGGAAAGCGAACCGGGTGCGCAGGCGGTTGCACATGAACTGACCCGCAGACAGTTGGCGGAAGCATCGTCCGACCTGTTCGGCGCACTCCGTAAACTGGAAGGCAACGGCGGGCAGGATGTTCTGAAAAACACGACCAAAGCAAAAGCCGAAGCTATTATGAATCCAGAGCAGCTGGAAGCCTACCGTGCGTTTCTGGAAGCACAGACCTACCACAAATATGTCCTGCACCGCAGGGATTCCAAGAACATTACCTCAACACTCCGCGAGTCCCGCCCGATGTTGGAAATCAGCCCGCGCGACCTGGACAGCAATCCGTTTCTCCTCTGTACCCCTGCGGCAACCTACGATTTGCGCCTCGGAGTGGACGGCGCAAGAGAACACAGTCCTGAGGACTTCATTACCAAGATGACCTCCGTCTCCCCCGGCACTAAAGGAGCGCAGATATGGGAGGACTGTCTGGACCTTATTTTCTGCCACGACCGGGAACTCATTGGCTATGTGCAAATGATATGCGGTCTTGCCGCCATCGGTCAGGTATTCCTGGAGGCGCTCATCATCGCATACGGCAGCGGCCGCAACGGGAAATCCACCTTTTGGAACGCCGTTGCTAAGGTTCTGGGGCTTTACAGCGGAAACATCTCCGCTGACACCCTGACCGTTGGCTGCAGACGGAATGTCAAGCCGGAAATGGCAGAAACCAAGGGCAAACGGCTTCTGATTGCGGCAGAAATGCAGGAAGGCGCACGGCTCAATGACTCCACGGTCAAACAACTCTGCTCCACCGATGACATTTTTGCCGAGAAGAAATACAAAGATCCGTTCAGCTTTACCCCGTGTCACACGCTCGTTCTGTATACCAACCACCTGCCGAGAGTCTCTGCCTCGGACGACGGTATCTGGCGCAGGCTGATTGTCATTCCGTTCAATGCCAAAATCGAAGGCAAAAACGACATCAAAAATTACGGAGACTACCTTTACAACAACGCCGGAGAAAGCATTCTTGCGTGGATAATCGAAGGGGCAAAAAAGGTCATCGATGCCGGCTATCACTTCACTCTGCCGGAATGCGTACAGCGTGCAATTGACGAATACCGCATACAGAACGACTGGTTTACCCATTTTCTCGAGGACAGATGTGAGATTGCCCCATCTTACCGGGAAGGCTCCAGTGCCCTTTATCAAGCCTATCGGAACTACTGCACAGACACCAACGAATATGTCCGTTCAACCACCGATTTCTATTTTGCCGTTGAGAAAGCCGGTTTTACGAAGCTGAACCTGAGCGGTCGCAAATTCATAAAAGGACTGCGGCTCAAGGCAGACAGCGGAGATTTTGAGGACTTCCTGCAATGACGGGAGGACTGATGTTGCGGTCGCTGACGGTCATATACAAAACTTTTCTTAGAAGCAAAAAAATCAGTATAAGAAAAAGTTCTGTAAACGACTGCGGCAGACCGCAACATGACAGTCAAAACACCTGTAAAGGAGCTTTTTATGAGAGAGAAACACACAGAACAAAAACTGATTGCGGATGCAAAGGCGCGGGGCGGTCTGGCAGTCAAGTTCGTCAGCCCCGGCTTTGACGGCATGCCGGACAGAGCCGTTCTGTTGCCGGGCGGGCATATCGGTTTTGTGGAAGTCAAAGCCCCCGGCAAAGTGCCCCGCCCGCAGCAGAGAGCCAGGCTTCGGCTTTTAGCCGGACTCGGTTTCAAAACCTATGTCCTGGATGACATTTCACAGATCGGAGGGATACTCGATGAAATACAGTCCTCATAACTATCAAACCTATGCCACCGATTTCATTGTCGGGCATCCCGAAGCTGCTGTATTCCTGGACATGGGGCTTGGAAAAAGCGTCATCACGCTGACGGCACTTCTCGACCTGTGTCTTGACCGCTTTGAAATCGCCAAGGTCCTGGTTATTGCCCCGCTCCGTGTAGCACGGGATACTTGGACGGCAGAACTGCAGAAATGGGACCATCTCAAATGCTTTACCTACGCCACCGTCATCGGCAGCGTTTCCGAGCGGGAGGCAGCGCTGCGGAAGAAAGCCCACATTTACCTGATCAACCGGGAAAATGTATCCTGGCTGATTGAGGAAAGCGGCTTTCCCTTTGACTTCGATATGATTGTCATTGACGAGCTCTCTTCCTTCAAGTCCTACCAGGCAAAACGCTTCCGGAGTCTTCTGCGTGTCAGACCCACGGTCAAGCGGATTGTCGGACTGACGGGAACCCCTGCCGGAAACGGGCTGACGGACTTGTGGGCAGAGTTTCGGATTCTTGACCTCGGCAAACGGCTCGGTCGCTTTATCACCCATTACCGGAACCGCTACTTTCTGCCGGACAAACGGAACGGGATGACCGTCTATTCTTACAAACCGCTCCCCGGTGCGGAAGATGCCATCTACCGGCAAATATCCGACATCACCGTTTCCATGAAAGCGGTAGACCACCTGGATATGCCGGAATGTATCTTCAACGATGTGACCGTCTCCCTCTCCGAGGAAGAAAGGCAGAAATATGACACCCTGCGAAACGATCTGATCCTTTCGCTCGGAGAGGACGAAATCGACGCTTCCAACGCCGCCTCCCTTTCGAACAAGCTGTCCCAGATGGCAAACGGTGCCGTATACGGTGAAGACAAAACCGTTCACCGCATACATGACCGGAAACTGGATGCACTGGAAGATCTGATTGAAGCCGCAAACGGCAAGCCGGTTCTGGTGGCGTACTGGTACCGGCACGACCTGGAACGCATCCGGGCACGGTTTTGCGTGCGGGAAATTCGAACACCGGCAGACATTTCGGATTGGAATGCCGGAAAAATCCCCGTGGCAGTCATTCATCCGGCTTCCGCAGGACACGGACTCAACCTTCAGGCAGGCGGTTCCACGCTGATATGGTTCGGGCTGACCTGGAGCCTGGAGTTATACTTACAGACAAACGCACGGCTGTGGCGGCAGGGGCAGACCGCAAAAACAGTCGTCATCCATCGCATCGTAGCTGAAGGAACCGTAGATGAGTTGATGCTGAAAGCCCTGGACCGGAAAGAACGGTCGCAGAATTCCCTGATCGATGCCGTAAGGGTCATGCTGAAAGGAGTATCATTTGGAACATTACGAACCGTATGAAAACATAGCAAACGCCATTGTCATTCAAGCGTGCAAGGATTACAGAAGGGCGTACAGGCGCTATCTTCGCCGATACCGCAGCA
>ERZ808278.707-NODE-707-length-18757-cov-3.775318_pt1 | contig 18757 bp, 12 predicted proteins | sample MGYA00521239_ERZ808278 | MGnify/ENA primary metagenome ERZ808278 (study PRJEB31516, sample SAMN03275600) | gut metagenome | biome: mammalia-associated habitat; material: feces | host: Papio cynocephalus | place: Kenya | collected 2012-07-17 ... | reverse complement strand
AGCAAGGGCGCGGCAACTCGTTGCCGTCGACCGTCAATTTGCCATAAGGCAAATTTTTGCCGAGGGGCTCCCGCTTGCGGGAAACGGCAAGCTATCTCATTTTTTTGCAAAAATTGCAGTCGGCTGCGGCTTTTTTTGGTTTCCGATAGCAAGGGCGCGGCAACTCGTTGCCGTCGACCGTCAATTTGCCATAAGGCAAATTCTTGCTATGCCGGTAAAGAATAAAATGCTTCTTGCCGAAACGCCACAATTTTCGCGCCTTTTGCCAAATTCTCGCTTGAAGTACGTCAAGTATGTCTGCGTTCGCCTTCGCCAAAAATCATCAAAAATATCGGCGTTTCGGTTGCCGGCAAGTCTAGCGGTGGATTTTTAGGCTAAGACAAGGCACGCGAACGGGTTAATACTTACCGTATAAGCCGCGAGCGTAACGAAGTATTAGTCAAAAATACGCCGTTAGACCAAGATTCGTTTTATTATTTACCGGCATAACTCCCGCTTGCGGGAAACGGCAAGCTATCTCGTCATTTTTGCAAAAATTGCAGTCGGCTGCGGCTTTTTTTGTTTCCGATAGCAAGGGCGCGGCAACTCGTTGCCGTCGACCGTCAATTTGCCGCAAGGCAAATTTTTGCCGTGTCGTTTTTTTTCTTTATTTTAAATCTTAACTATTGGTAGATTTTTGTTGAAACGAATACGTTTTTTAAAGCCGTAGGAAAAACTCTTACGGCTTTAATCACGATATATACAAAAACACTTTTTATTGTCTCAATTCATACGACCAATAACCACTTTCCACACTACCGCAAATTACGTCTTGAATCAATTCGTATAGTTCAAGATTTTCAAGATATTTTTCGGGTATCGCACTTTCACCAAGCAACGTACCCATAATATTACCCGTAATCGCGCCTGTAGAGTCGCTGTCCCCGTCGTGATTTACGGCTGCGCAAACCGCTTTTGTAAAATCGTCGGGATATTTAAGCGAGCAATAAACAGCAATCGCCAACGCTTCTTCTCCTACCCAGCCTTGACCGATTTTATTGATTGCTTCTACGTCGTTAATATTTTTGGAAGATAAATCCACCGCAAGATTTATAATTTTATTAAACTCTTTAAGGTGTCGGGCATTGGAAAACAATCTGTTAATAGCGTCTACGGTATTATCGACGGCATACTTAATTCCCTGTCCTCTGTACAACAACGCTATAATTCTCGCAAATGCTGCCGCGGGGATATAGCCGAGTTCGTGTCCGTGCGTTATTGCCGCCGCTTCTGCCGCAAACGTAGTAACTCTATCGAGATTATTATCAAATTTTTCTAAAAACAGACCAATCGGAGCAACACGCATTACACCGCCGCAGCCCTTACTGGTATTGATAGGTGTTTTAACGGTTCCCATCTTACCGCTCAATAGTGCAGATAAGCAAGTATTACCAGGCGCGCGCCTATGGTTTAATTCTTCCTCGTCAGATAATCGCATACATTTGTTGTTATCCGCTTCTTCGTAACGTACTTCATATCCCTGAGTTTTCAGCCAATCGAGATAAACCCGATATACGTATTTAATCGATAAATCTTTATTGCAATAACCGTTTATCAGTCCTTCGGCGGTAAATATAGTCATCTGAGTATCGTCGGATATGAGAGCAACTCCGTTATGAAGTTCAAAATTTTCGATACCGTTTTTACCGTATTTTGAAACGATGTCCCTGTAAGACGTAAATTCAACGGGATAGCCGAGAGCATCTCCTATGGCTCCGCCCAGAAGGCAACCTTTAATTTTATTTTTCTTTTCGGAATTATCAATCTCACAACCGTTAATTTTTTGTTCTTCCGTCGACATATTTTTAAATTCATCCGTGAGTTCGTAACCAAGGATATTCACCAATGCGTCAAGTTGGTTTATATCAATTTTATCGTCCTGAAACGTTCTGTAAAGAGTTCCGAGAATTTCATCGTCGTCCGCTCCTTGCGCTCGCATTTCGTCAAACGCTTTCTTAAATTCTTCCGTTTTATTCGAATTGTTGCCTTCACTAAACGGAAATTGTTCAAAATGTTCACAAGGCTTGCCTTCGCAGTAAATAGATTTTGGTTTTACCTCGTAAAAAGCACAAAACGTGTTGTACGGGTCGGTAATCGCACCGTATTTGCATTGTTTGCATACGATATTGTTACTGCCGAAACTGACGACCATAACGTCGTCATCGTCATCTTTTATTTTTCTGACGGATTCGTCAATCGTATAACCTTTTATCTTCTGATCTTCCGGCGACATTTTTTTAAAATCGTCGGTAAGTTCGTATCCGAGCACGTTTACGAGCGCGCCGAGTTGGTTGACGTCGATTCTATCGTTCTGAAAAAGGTTATATAAAAATCCTAAAATCGTGTTGTCGTCGGCACCTTGCTTTTTCATCATTGCAAACGCCTGCTTTGCTTCATCTATCGTCATTTGTTTTCTCCCGAATCGTTATTTCCTCTAAAACGTTTCTTACAGCAAATTTACCACGGTAAATTATCGCTCGTGTTTTTTAAGAAAATCGTTTATTGAACCCGCAAATTCCGCGGAACTCTCTTTCCTGTAAATAAGCCGATGTTCCCCGTTCCCAACGGAAAAAGTCGTTTTGCCGTTATCGTCAACCGACACGACGCCGCTTTCGCTCACAGAAAATAAATCGCCGAACCTGCCGCTCGCAAACATTAAAGCCATAATATCCCACGACGGCATATTGAAACTTCTTCCGTTGCCGTGAACGAAATAAGCCGTTTTTACGGGATTATCGTTCTGCGCCCCGAAAGGCTCGCCCGAAAGAACGTCAAAACCCTGATTGAAATCGAGAACGTAAACGGGCAAATTTTTCTCCGCAAAAAGCTTTTGCGCGGATTTTACGTCGAGTATTACGTTAAATTCGCCCTTCCAATACATATCGCCCAAACGATATTCGTAATCGTAATCGTTGAAATTTCCGCACATCACGACGACGCGCTTCACTTTTTTATAAAACAACCCGGCGTTTTCGTCTATAACGTCCGCAACGTTGTTCGCCTGCCCTATGCACAAAATAGTCAGGCTTTTGTCGTCGCTTTTTTCAAGAGCGTCGGCTATAACTTTTTTCGCCGAATCGTACTTGAAATTCTCGTATTTTTCAAGATTTAAAGCGTTGAGAATTTTATAAAAGCTCGGTTTCTCTCCCCAGCCCGCAAAAGTTTCGGAATAATGAAACTTCGCGTAAAATTCCTCGTAAAATTTATCCGCGTTTAATGCGTATCTTTCGGCAACGCCGACGGGAATATCGGGATTGCCGTAATAATCGTTTATAAGTTTTATCGCGTCGCAACCGATTTTCCTGTTCACGCTGTGCGTGACGGCGAGAATATCGAGTTCGCCTTTGTTTTTAAGGATATTTGCGATTGCAAGCGCGCCGGCGTCGTCGCAATCGAAACCTAAATCCGTATCGATAATCAGTTTTTCCATAAGTATATTAAATCTCCGTTCGCCGCTTCGGGCAGAATCGTCTGCCCGAAGCGGCGAATTCGTTTTTCAAATCAAAATTTAGGGCTTAACGCGGCGCAAATCCTTTAAAAATACGTCCGCACTACAATCGCTGGGCATACGCCAATCGCCCCTCGGCGACAACGCAACCGAACCGACCTTAACGCCGTCCGGTAAACAGGAACGCTTGAACTGTTGAGCGAAAAACCTCTTGATAAACACTTCGAGCCATTTGTAAATCGTTGCGGAATCGAACTCCTCTTCAAACGTCTTTTCGGCGATTTTAAAAATTTTCGCAGGGGCAAATCCCGAACGCACGAAATGATAAAGGAAGAAATCGTGCAGAACGTAAGGCCCTACGATGTCTTCCGTTTTTTGTTTGATTTCCCCGTTTTCGGCAGGGATAAGTTCGGGGCTGACGGGCGTTGCAAGCACGTCCTCCAAAACCTTTTTCGTTTTTCCCCTGCTTTTTTCGGCAACGTGCGCGATAACGTATCTCACGAGAGTTTTCGGAACGGACGCGTTCACGCCGTACATAGACATATGGTCGCCGTTATAAGTCGCCCAGCCGAGAGCAAGTTCGGACAAATCGCCCGTCCCCACGACGAGCCCGCCCGTTTTGTTCGCCAAATCCATAAGCACCTGCGTGCGTTCTCTCGCCTGCGAATTTTCATAGGTAACGTCGGTTGTTTTTTCGTTTTGACCGATGTCCTTAAAGTGGCTTCTCACCGATTCGGTTATATCGATTTCCTTAAAGGTAACGCCCGTCTGCTCGGCCAAAATTTCCGCGTTGCTCTTCGTCCTTTCGGTCGTTCCGAAGCAGGGCATAGAAACCGCAAGAATATCCTTCCTCTTCCTGCCGAGCTTGTCCGTTGCGCGAGCGGCCACCAAAAGCGCGAGCGTGCTGTCAAGCCCGCCGGAAACGCCCACGACGAGCGATTTTGCCGAAGTATGCTTAACCCTTCTCGCAAGCCCTTCCGCCTGAATATCCAGAATAAGTTCGGCGCGGCGGGAAAGTTCGGCTTTATCGTCGGGAACGAACGGCGTTTTATCGTATCCTCTTTCCGCCCTGTCCGCGTTAATCGCAACGGCGAAATCGACGAATTGATAATCGTCCGTTTTCAGTCTTTCGTAATTGAACAGTTTCGTCCTCTCGTGCTCCAAAAAGCCCAAATCCACGTCCGCAACGGCAATTCCGTCGCCAAAAAGCTCGCTTTCGGCAAGAATTTTACCGTTTTCGGTTATCAGATTATGCGCCGAAAACACCATATCGGACGACGATTCTCCGCTGCCGGCGTCCGCATAAGCGTAAGCGCAAACGCATTTTGCCGACTGCATCGAACAAAGATTTCTTCTGTATTCCGCCTTTCCGATAAGCTCGTCGCTCGCGGAGAGATTCACGATTATATTCGCGCCGTTCACGGCGTGCCTTTCGGAGGGAGATGCGACCGCCCAAAGGTCCTCGCAAATTTCCGCCGCAACCTTCATTTCGGGGAAATTTTTATTTCTGAAAATAAGCTTCGTGCCGAACGGATACTCCTTTCCGTTAATCGTTATCAAGCCGTTTTCGTCCTCGGGAGAAGCGAATTGTCTCTTCTCGTAAAACTCGTTATAGGAAGGCAAAAAGGACTTCGGAACGACGCCTAAAAGTTTGCCGCGGCAAATCGCCGCCGCGCAGTTAAAAATCTTTCCGTCCTTTTTAAGCGGCGTGCCGACGAAGAAAAGCGTGTCGTAATTTATAGAATAATCGACGATTTTAACTAAATATTTCTCGCACGCCTTCAAAAGCGCGTCCATATAAAACAAATCGGAAGCGGTGTAACCCGAAAGCGTGAGTTCGGGGAAAACGAGAACCTTAACGCGTTTTAAGGAATAAGTTTCCAAAGCGTCCAGAACGCTTTGCGCGTTTTTCTCCACGTCGCCCACTTTAAGCTCGGGCGTGACCGCCGCCACGCGGACGTAAGAAAAAATCGGGTCTACGCTCGCCCTCGAATAAACCTCCTGTTTTTTCTCCCTGCCCACAAGGTCGTTCACGCTGACGTCGAGCCCCTTTGCGATTGCCGCAAGCGTTTCTGTTTTAATACTCTTCGTGGACGAAGAAAGGATTTTATTGAGCGTGCCGAGCGGGATTCCGCTGCGCTTGGAAAGCTCTTCGCTGGTTATCGAAAACAGCTGTTTATATTTCTTTATTCTCTCAACTACGTCTTGCATATTCTTCCTCTTCGGTGTGAAAATTTTTAATAAATTCATTTTATCATTTTCGGTTAATTTTGTAAAGTCTTTTTATATTTTTTAAACGCAATTTTCCTTTGCAAGGCATAAAAAACCGCGCGAAAGACTTTTTTTCGTCTTTCGCGCGGCTCTTTTACACCGACTTCTCCGCAAACCCGAGGCTTATAAGCAACGCTCCGTCAACCTTTCGCATAGTGTAATCTGAAAGCTCGCCGATGCGCTCTTTAAGTCTGCGCTTGTCGAGAGTCCGGATTTGTTCGAGAAGAACAACCGAATCTTTGCTCAACCCGTAAAGGGACGCGTCGAGTTCGATATGGGTGGGCAATTTTGCTTTGGTGAGTTTACTGGTTACCGCCGCCGCTATAACGGTGGGGCTGTATTTGTTTCCCACGTCGTTCTGAACAACGAGTACCGGTCTTACTCCGCCCTGTTCACTCCCGACGACCGGACTAAGGTCGGCGTAATAAAGTTCGCCTCTCTTTATCATAATCGGTCCTCACTTTGCCGCATTTTTTTGCGGCCAATCGGCACTCTCCCCTATTACATAATATGTAATTATACGATAATGCCGATATTATTTTAGACCGATTTTTCTTTTTTTATACAATTTATATAAAACGAAAAAATGACCTCGTTATATAAAACGCAAAAAAAGCCGCCCCGATTTTTGCCAAGCAAAAATCGGGGCGGCAACCGTATCTCGTTTTATTTCTTTTTCTTTTCTTTTCTGCCTTCGGAGTTAAACTTACCGATTACCTCGCTCACCGTTCCGACGTAAGCGAACGTTTCGGGATAACGATTGATTATCTCCTGAAATTGCACCGTTTGGCGCGGCTTGATTACGCAAATCAAAAGCACTTTGTTTCTATGCTCGAACATTCCCTCCGCGGGCGTTACCGTAACGCCGTGGCCGAGTTTTTCGATTATGTCTTTGGAAATTTCCTCCGCGTGCTCTGTGATAACTTCAAATTTGAGCGCGTTTTTCGTTCCGTACATTATATAATCGCACGTTTTCGTCGTCGTGAACGTGTAAATAAGCGAAAGGAATACGGGAAGCGTGTTTTCCTTGTAGACGAAGAACGAAATAGCAAAAATCACTCCGTTCACCGCAAAAATCATCGAAGCGACGCTCTTATGCGGATTTTTCTTTTGTATCATCGCTCCCACGATGTCAGCTCCGCCCGTAGACGCGTTCGTTTTAAGTGCGCACGCAAGCGACAACCCGCAAACCGCTCCGCCGATAATCGCGGAAAGAAGCCTCGTTCCCATATCGATTTTTTCGCCGTCCGCAAGGTTTTGCGGTTTAATCGAAAAAACCTTATCAGGGTCGATAAAATTGTCGAGCACAAACATAATAACCGCCATAATCACCGCAACCGCAGCCGTTTTTACGACGAATTCCTTCGACAATATTTTATATGCGGGAATAAGCAGCGGTATATTACACAGCACGAACAGAAGCGAACTGTAATCGACGTCCGACGTCGGAGTCGCCGCTTCTGCTCCGTACAACAAATGTTTGGCCATTGCGACGATACCGCCTATTCCGCCCGGGGCGAAATTGCAAGGGTCTACGAAATAATGAAACCCCACCGCATAAAACGCCGCCGCCAAAAACACGAGAATTATCGACGAAAGCGTCTTTTTCTTTTTGTTTTCCGGAACGACCCAGTCGTCCTTCGCAACCGAATATTTAACTATTTCTTTTTCGGGAAAGAACTCGTACTCGGGCTTACCGACCGCTTCTTCCTTTTTCTCTTCATTATCGTTAATCATAACCACGGCTAATAATAGCACATTGCCAAAAAAATGTCATACGTTTTGAAGCGGTTTGCCGTAATTATAAAAAATTATTTTTGTAACGCCAAACGCCTTTAAAAAAGTTGAAAAAGTTTACGTTTTGTAATATAATAAAATCTATATTCGTTTGTATAAAATTTCGGGGAAAATCCCCAAGGAGGAGCTTTTTTATGGATATGAAAACCGTTGAAGCCAAATGGCAGCAAAAATGGGAAAAAGAAAAGCTTTACACTTTCAACAAGAAAAACGTAGACAAAAAATTCTATTGTCTCGAAATGTTTTCTTACCCCTCGGCCTCCAAACTTCATTTGGGGCACTGGTATAACTACGGGCTTACGGACAGCTTCGCAAGATACAAAAAAATGAAAGGCTACGAGGTTTTCGAGCCTATGGGCTTCGACGCGTTCGGGCTTCCCGCGGAAAACTACGCCATAAAAACCGGCGTTCACCCCGAGGATTCCACGCTTGAAAATATCGCCACGATGGAAGGTCAGCTCAAAAAAATGGGCGCGATGTTCGATTGGTCGGCGGAAATCAAAACCTGTATGCCCGATTACTATAAATGGACGCAGTGGCTCTTTTTAAAACTTTACGAGAACGGACTTGCTTACCGCAAGGAAGCCCCCGTGAACTGGTGTCCGAGCTGCAACACCGTTCTTGCGAACGAGCAGGTTACCGACGGACGTTGCGAAAGATGCGGAACGCAAGTCGTTAAACGCGACCTTACGCAATGGTTCTTCCGCATAACGAAATACGCCGAGGAACTTCTCGAAAAACTCGACGGACTCGACTGGCCCGAAAAAACGAAGGCTATGCAAAGAAACTGGATTGGAAAATCCACCGGCGGAGAAATCGTTTTCAAAACGGAAAGCGGCGACGAATTCAAAGTTTTCACCACGAGAGCGGACACTCTTTTCGGAGTTTCTTACGTCGTTCTCGCGCCGGAGCACCCGCTCGTCAAAAAGCTTATGACGAAGGAGCGTGAAGCCGACGTTCTGAAATATATCGAAGAAACCTCTAAAACCGACGAAATCGAACGTCTTTCCACCACTCGCGAAAAGACGGGCGTATTTATCGGCGCATACGCGATTAACCCCGTGACGGGCAAAAAAGTACCCGTTTACGCCGCGGATTACGTTCTTTATTCCTACGGTACGGGCGCGGTTATGGGCGTTCCCGCGCACGACGCGAGAGATTATCTCTTCGCTCAAAAATACGACCTTCCCGTCAACGTGGTTATCCACAACCCGCACGGCGAAACCGTTCTCCCCTACGTTGAGGACGGAATACTCGTGAACAGCGCGGAATACGACGGCCTTACCTCCGAAGAAGGCAGAAAAGCCATTTTGAACAGACTTTTTGCCGAATCGAAAGGCCAACACAAAGTAAATTACAGGCTTCGCGACTGGCTCGTTTCGCGCCAAAGGTATTGGGGCGCGCCTATCCCGGTTATTCACTGCGAAAAATGCGGCGCAGTTCCCGTTCCTTACAAGGATTTGCCCGTTCTTTTGCCTAAAAACGTGGAGTTCAGGCCGGACGGAAAGTCGCCGCTCGCAAAGTGCGATTCGTTTATGAACACCACCTGCCCGAAGTGCGGAGGAAAAGCATTGCGAGACCCCGACACCCTGGACACTTTCGTTTGTTCGAGCTGGTATTATCTCCGCTATCCGGACAGCAAGAACGCCGATATGCCGTTCGACCCTGAAATCATAAACAAAATGCTCCCCGTGGACAAGTACGTCGGCGGACCGGAACACGCTTGTATGCACCTTTTATACGCGCGTTTCATTACGAAAGCTCTTCGCGATATGGGTTATCTCAACTTCGACGAACCGTTTAAATCGCTCACCCATCAGGGAATTATTTTAGGACCTGACGGAATGAGAATGAGCAAATCACGCGGAAACGTCGTTTCGCCCGACTCTTACATCGACACCTACGGTTCGGACGTTTTCAGAATGTATCTTATGTTCGGTTTCGATTACACCGCAGGCGGCCCGTGGGACGACAACGGAATCAAATCCTTGGCGAAATTCGTTGAGCGCGCGGAACGCATCATAACGAAAACAAGCGGCTATAAGCCGTTTAACGACAAGATTTCGCTCGGAAAGGACGAAAAGGAACTGCTCTACGCCGAGGCTTACTGCGTTAAGAACGTAGATAGAGATATGAACAATTTCTCGTTCAACACGGCTGTGGCGCGCCTTATGGAATTCGTCACCGCAATATATAAATACGACGGAATCGAAGGAAGAAAAGACGAACTTTTGAGAAAAACGACCGACACGCTTATTCTTCTTCTTGCGCCCTGCGCTCCGCACTTTGCGGAAGAGCTTTGGTCGATGAGAGGAAACAAAAAGTCGGTGTTCACCGAAAGCTACCCCGTTTACGACGAAAACGCGCTTATTAAAGACGAAATCGAACTTGCCGTTCAACTCAACAGCAAGGTTAAAGCTAAAATCAACGTTTCCAAGGACGCAACCGAGGACGAAATTAAAGCGCTCGCCCTTGCAAACGAAACCATTGCGAAAATGGTTAAAGGCAAAGAAATCGTCAAAGCCGTCGTCGTTAAAGGCAGGCTCGTAAACTTCATCGTTAAAGGTTAATCTTATTTAAAATAATCATTAAGTATTAAGCCGCCGCGATTTGTTTAAACAAATCGCGGCGGCTTTGCATTTACTATTTACCGTCTTCTTTTATTTCACAAGAAAGTTTTATTCCGTTTTATTCCGTCGAGCAAACCTTTTTAATACTTCTATCGCAGCCGGAATTTTGATAATAAAAAAGTGCGCCAACCGAAGCCGACGCACAAAAAACGCAAACCCCGATTGTTGTCACACAAACTTAACCAAAAGGGGAACTGTCAAACGACGAGGACACCGTAATAAGCTAATGGAATTTGCATTTTTATCAAAATTATTAACAGTATAACATATATTTCAATTTTTATCAAGCGGTTTAAAATCTTTTACGATAACTCCGGTAACCGCGCTATGGCTAATAATTAAAACGCGCCGCATTTCGGCTGAACCGAAATGCGGCGTGCTCTCCTTGATAAAAACCTACAAAACGGAAAATATTATAAATAAATCGAAATTTAATGTAATTTTACTTGATTTATTGCAGGGCTTATTGTATAATACAGTTCTGATAAAAATTAAAAATCAAAGAGAAAATCAAGGAGAGAACGAGATTATGAACAACATCTGGCACGACGTATCCCCCGAACGGATAAAACCCGAGGATTTTATTTGCGTTATCGAAATAAGCAAGGGCAGCAAGAAAAAGTATGAACTCGACAAAGAAACGGGGTTGATTATTCTCGACCGTATTTTATACACCTCCACTCACTACCCCGCAAATTACGGATTTATCCCCAGAACTTACGGCGACGACGGCGACCCGCTCGACGTGCTTTTGCTTTGTTCCGAAGCGTTAGAGCCGCTCACCCTTTGCAGGGCATATCCGATTGGTGCGATTTCGATGATTGACAACGGCAGAAACGATGAAAAAATAATCGCGATTCCTTTCACCGACCCGAACTACAACCGCTATACCGACCTTTCGCAACTCCCCGCCCACGTTTTCGACGAGATGAGACATTTCTTTTCCGTTTATAAAAACCTCGAAGGAAAGGAAACCGCCGTTAAGGAGGTTATCGGCAAAACCGAAGCGATAGCGATAATCGAAAAAGCCGTTGAGGATTATAAAAAGAAATTTATTAACGATAGGGATTCCATTCGTCATCACTAACTATTTTTGCGGCGATAATCAACTTATAGGCCGACGTTTGCAATTTAAAGCGCGCCGCGGAATTCTTCCGCGGCGCGCATTTTGGGTTTGTTTAAACGCCTTTTTATTAAAATTTTAAATCCTCACGATTAAAGAATTTCAAGGTTTTTGTGGAAAATTCTTCTGAAATCGGAGTAAGCGTTGAGCGCGTCCTTAATTTCGAGAGTGGCGTCGCCTTCGACTTCCGTTTTCATTATTACGGAATCGCCCAAAACGTCGCAGTTAAGCGAAACGACGCAGGACGACATACTTCTGTCCAGACTCTCGGCAATTCTCAACATTATTCCGAGTTTTCTCACGGCGTCCACGTCCTCTTCGGAAACGTAAGCCTTGTAACGAACGAAATCGCTCATATTGACGTCGTCGTTGGCGTGAACCGCGGCAACGAGTGCGGCCATTACCATTTCTCTCATAGAAAGCCCGTAAATGCTTGCGTTGAGAATGATATAAGCCGTGTGCTTTTCGTAGTTATAATATTTTATAGACGCGCCGGAATCGTGAAGCATCGCCACGACTTTCAGTATTTTGAGATATTGCCTCGGGAATTTGTGAAGTACGCGAAGCTGTTTAAAGAGCTGAACCGACAAATTGACGACGTGCTCGACGTGCTTCTGATTGCAGTTATAAAACCTTACGAGGGTTTGCAAACTATAACTCAAAACGTCGCTTATGGGCTTCTCGATGGTTATCGGCATAGCGTAATTGAACATTATGCCTTCCCTGAGTCCGCAACCCGAAATTACGATTTGCTTATAGTCCATATATTTGACGAAACTGCTTATCGCGGCAAGCGCGCTCGGCAAAATGTCCGCACGAGAGGACGAAATACCTTTGATTCTCTTCTTTTTGTCGAGGTCGAGAACTTTGAGCATATCGTAAAGGCTGTTGAATTCCTCCACCTCTATACGATAATTATGTACCGTATTGAGCGGGCTCTTCTTCATCATTTTGCTCAATTTGCAAAGGCTTCTGAACGAGCCGCCCACGCCTATCATCTGCGTTTCCGCGTCGATTTCTTTGAGCCAATCTATCTTTTTAAGTTGTTCGGTGAAAAATTCTTCGATTTTCTTCGCTTGCTCCGCAGGCGAAATTCCGTCGTTCTGGAAAAGTTCCGTAAGCGTCACCGCGCCGAACGGCAAGGTTTCAAAGTGAAGGAGATTTTTCCTGTTATAATGCACGATTTTCGTTGAACCGCCGCCTATTTCGAGAATCAACCCTTTGGGAATATCCATCGTGTTGATAACGCCTTTATAAACGTAAGTGGCTTCTTCGTCGGCAGACAAAACGCGGAGTTTTATTCCACAGGTCGTTGCAACCTCGTCGAGGAAACTGCGCTGATTTTTGGCTCTTCTCACGGCCGCCGTTGCAACGGCGATTATTTTCTCTATGCCGTAAGCGTCGCAAAGTTTACGGAACATTTTAAGAGTTTTCAACGTTTCCGCAATTCTTTGCGGCTTTAAAAAGCCGTCTCTTTCCATATCTTTGCCGAGCCTTACGCTCTCTTTGAGCTGGTCCACAACGATAAAATGCCCGTCGCCGAGCATTTCAACTATAACAAGCCTTGCAGTGTTAGACCCCAAGTCGATAATACCGATTTTTTCCAATTTTGTAACTCCAAATTTATTTCGATTGAATACGTCGTTTTAGCCGGCGCAACCGCCGCCCGAGAAAACCCAAGAAAAAACGAACATATATTTTATTTTTACTGTTATATATTAACACAGGTTTACAAATTTGAAAAGGGGTTTTTGTCATATTTGTGCAATTTTCCCCATATATTGTGCAACTTGTAAGCCCCGAAACCTATATATTAGGCTTTTAGCGTTCGATAAGCCCTGAAATCTTGTCGTTTATCTCCTCCGAGAAAAACTGCGCGACGGAAAGAATAAGCAAAAAACCGCCGAAAATCCTTTTAAGAACTTCTCCGTCGGTGAGTTGCGCCACGAAACTTCCGCCGAGCGACAACGCCGCCGCGGGAACGATTATCCATAAAATTCCGTCCTTTTCGACTCTTTTATTTTTTATATGAACGAATAGCGAAACTATCGCCATAGGTATGAAAGCAACGAGATTTATCGCCTGCGCCTGCTTTTGCTCTATATCGAAAAAAATGGTCAGGATAGGAATCAGAATCGTTCCTCCGCCCATACCCATTCCGCCGAGCACGCCCGCCGCTATTCCCGAAATCACCAATAAGATTATCTTCACCATATCAAAAAAACAACGTTTTTACAACAACGATTTTATATCAAAAAAACAGTAATTTTACACCTGCGGCAAGCATTACGATTGCAAATATCCGCGTTATCCATTTCGCCGAAAGTTTCCCCAGCAGCCACGCGCCCGCCGCTCCGCCGAGAACCACGCCCGCACCCGAGGGTATTCCGTTTGCAAAATCGAAATTACCGTGGATAAAATACACGATTGCGCTTATCACCGAAACGGGCAATATTATCGCGATTGCCGTTGCGTGAGCTTTTTTCGCTTTCATTTTGAGCAAAAACGTGAGAAGCGGAACGACTATCATTCCTCCTCCGCCACCGAAAAAACCGTTTGCCGCGCCCGTTACGACGCCGGTTATTATGAGATACAATTTATTTTTTACTTCGTCCGTCATTTTTCCTCCGCATACGCTAACCGACTGAAATTTAACTTCACTCGGCTAACCCTTTTTCGGCAAAAACGAGTTGCCGAATTATATTATTGCCCGAACGGAAAAATTTTAAAGATAAATTTTAAAAAATTTATATTATCGCCGTAGAATTATTGCAATTTTCAGTTAAATATTGTATAATGTTCAAGTATAGAGTATAGGGATTCGTTTCGTCACCGTTTTTCGCGTGGTGAGCGTTCCGCAAAGGAACGGCCCGCTGCGTTCGGTTTCGACGAGATTAACCCCAATATGACGGTGCGTTCGCAAGAACGCGTTCAAAGCTTAACGGAAACGTAATCCGACGCGTAAAAGGAAGTAATCGCGGAGGGGGAAACGTCGGTTTTGCAAAGGGCGCGCGGCGGCGGACGGACTAATAACTTCAAAAAGGTGACTTATGAACAAAACCAAGAACAAGTTTAACTTTAAAGCATTCGTTATGCTTTTAACGGCGCTCGTTCTCTCGCTCGTTTTCTGTTTCGCTACTTCCTGCGGCAACTCTTCGAGCGAATCGACTTCCGAATCGGAATCCGAAAGCGAATCCGTTAAAGACGAAGTTAAGGACGACCAGATTATTGCGAACGGAAATTTCGAGCTTTACGTTCCCGAATCCACAACCTCTTATCCTTACACGGTTTCTTCGACGGTTAAGTGGACGAGAACTTCTTACGGCACTACGAAAACTTCCGGCATTATCGATACGACTATCGACGACTATAAAGACGTTCACCGCGGCGAAGGGGACGACCACACGAAAGTTCTTATGCTTGCGAACGACGTCAACTCCTCCGACGAAGGCGCTGCGCAATACGTCGTATCTTCCACTACCGTTACCGCAGAGTACGGCAAGGATTATCTTCTCACGGTTTACGTCCGCACCGATAACGTCGCGGGTAAATTCGTTGACGAAAACGACGCTTTGGACACCGGCGCGTATATCGAAATCAGAAATACCGTTGGCAAGACTATCGACTCCACCGTTATCGACAACATCGACACCAAGGGCGAATGGAAGATGTATTCCGTTTACCTTCGTCCGAGCAATATCGCCGCAACCAAATATCAGGTAGTTTTAGGCTTCGGCCACAGCAACAGCGACAATAAGCTCCGCGGTTGCTCCGGTACGGCTTATTTCGACGACGTTGAAATGAAAGAACTCAAAAACGGCGAATACGAAGCCGCTGACGGCGAAGTTCTCAAACTTTACGAGGGTGAAAACGCTACCGGTGCTTCCTTCACCGTAAACACCGCTAAAAACGACGTTTCGAGCGTTAAAGTGGATTTTTCGAAAGCTGCTTTGACCGAAGACGTTCTCGAAGTCGGCGAAAACAAGGGCGAGGGACGTTTCAACAATTATAACCTTAACCATTCCGAGGAAGAAGACAGCGAAGGTTTCACGGTTGACGCTCCCAAGGACGGAGCTCTTACCATAGACTTCTCGAACACCGACAGAACGTACGGTTCTTCCTACACTTTCCTGACCAAATCTTTCGACCTTAAAAAATACGTGAACGAAGACAAGGATTCGACGGCGGACTATAAAGGAATAATGATTTCCTTCATCGCCAACGTTGACGCGAAGAGCTATTCCAAGAACGCTTCCGTTAAGGTTATGGACAACGGCAAGGAAAACGGCGGATTCGACAGTTTCTCTACCGACGGCAAGGACGTGAGATACGCGATTTATCTCACCACCAACAGAGCCAACGGCGAAGAGGCTTTGACTTACAAACTTAAAATAACTTTCGGCCCGACGAGCAAGTCGTCCACGAATACGGACTTCCCGATTGGCAAAGCCGTATTCAAGGATTTTGAAATCGTAACTCTCACCGAAGCCGAATTCGACGCTGCGGACACTTCCAACAACGGTACTAAGGTTACGCTTCTCGGCGATTATCTTGCGAACCCCTCCGAAGACGACGATACCGACAACGAAACCGACGATTCCTACAAGATTAACACCAACGAAGCTATGTACGACCCCAACCCCGAGAATAAGGAGAACGGCCGTTACAGAGGTTACGAAGTAGGCATTAACCAAATCACCGGCGGCGCGTTCAAAGCGGGCGTTGAAGTCAGCGACGAAAACAAAGCGGACAACAAAGCGATTCTCGTAAACAGCGCGTATCATTACAACGCAGAATTAGACAAAGCTCTTGACGACCTTAAAAAGGATTACAAGGCTTATTACGTAGACGGGAACGAAGAGGTTCAGGTCATCGCGCTTTACTCCAAGACGGGTTACTTCATTCGTATGACCTCCAACAATCTCCCCGTCAACGTTCCGGCTAACAGCGTTTATAGTTTCAGCGTTAAGCTCCGCGTTCTCAAAGGTAAGGCTTTCGTCAGACTTTTCGATTATAACCTCGACGAAATCGAAAAACACGGAATGGTCGGCAAGCTTACCGAAGGTAACGTCGATTACACGATGGAAACCGTCGTTACTCCCGAAAGCAAGAAGGGCGGCGACGGCTACACAACCGTTACGTTCATCGTAAGAACGGGCGACAACGCGAAAGATTACGAACTTCAATTCGGTTTTGAAGGCGAAGGCTCGATGCTTATCGGCGAAGCCAACAAGGGTGCGACTTACACTGCCGCTAACGATTACGATTCACTCTCCAAAGCGTTCAACGCTAAATACTACACTTTTGAAGAAGTTGCTTCTCACGTTAAAACGGTTAAACACTTCACCAACGAAGCCGATGCCGAAAGCGACGTGAACGCCGTTAAGGACGAGGAAACCAACTCCGACAAGATAACCGAAACCACCGACGTCGTCGTTGCTTACGGATACCTTAAAAACAGCGGAAACGACGAAAGCACCAAGGTCGTTCTCCTCTATCGTTTCGACACGAAGGAAAGCGTTGATTACGTTATCGACGAGGACGAGGATTCTTCCGAAAGCACTTCGACCTCCGAAAGCACTTCGACTTCTACCGATACTTCGAGTTACGCTTGGCTTCAAATTATTTCGATAATAATAGCGGTTGTTCTTATCGCTGCCCTCGTTGCGGTTATAATCCGTATGTCTACGAAGAACAAGAAGAACAAAAAATCCAAGAGAGAAGGCTATTACACGAAAGGTTACGACAAATCGAAGAGATATGCCGGAAACGGAAAGAGCGCAAACAAGAACAACGTTGAAGCTCCCGAAGATACCGACGAGGCTTATAATTACGGTGACGATACCGAAAACAAAGACTAAAAGACTAATTGTTCAATAAGTTGATTTTGTCGGGAACGAATTAAATTCGTTCCCGACATTTTTATAAAAGCCGCCCGCTCGCTGTTAAACAGCGAGCGGGCGGCTTATTAAAATAATCTATATATATCGTCGTTAATAAAAAAATTAAAGTTCGAGTTCGTCCAAAGTTTTTTCAAAACTCGGAAGAATATTATCGACGAAATATTTAACCGCTTCGTCGTCTATCGCTCTTATATCCTTTCCGATGCTCTCTTTTGCTTTTAAAAACTCCTTATTCCCGCTTTTGACCTCGTCCACGCACTTGATATATGCGGCAATTCTGTCGGCGGCCTTCATAATTTTATGCTCCTCGCAATTCTTGTCGGCAAGAATAAAATCCCTGTAATACGGCTTTAATTCTTCCGGAAGCTTGTTGATTAACTTTTCGGAAGCGAGAGCCTCCAAATCCTTATAAGCCGAATTTATCTGCGAATTGAAATACTTTATGGGCGTTGGAAGGTCGCCGGTTATAACTTCGCTTGCCTCGTGATAAACGGCAAGACACATAACCTTATATTCGTCAACGCTGCCGCCGTACATTTTGTTCTTTACGAGCGCGATGGCGTGTGCGATTTCGGCAACCTGCAAGCTGTGCTCCATTATGTTTTCCTCCGTTGTGGAGTGCATAAGCGCCCAGCGTTTGATATATTTCATTCTCGATAAATACGCAAAAAAATCGTAATCCATATTTCTCCTCCGTAATTCTCCTCCGTGATAAAAAAATGCCGCGCGAACGCGGCATTTTGCCTGCTTGACTATTTAATTTCCGCAATAAAATTTCCGTTACTTAACCGCAATTATTACGTTACTCCTGAATAATTTATTGCTCCCGAATTATTTTATCGGCCCTGCAACGAGAAGTTGAAGAGTAACTCCGTTTTCCTTTGCCTTTTCGTCGATAACGAAATCTATATCCTTATCGCAACCGTAAAAAGGTGCAAGTTCGCCGATATTTTCGGCTTTCAAAGTAGCAGGAATATAAACGTAAGAAAGCGAAGAGCAATCTTTAAACGCATAATCGCCAATAGATTCGACCAAAGTGAACTCGGCGCGGAGAATTCTCGTGTTTTTAAACGCATAAGCCCCGACGTTTTTAACCTTTTTGCCGAAATTTATCTCGGTGAGAGCGATACAATCGGAAAACGCGCCGAAATCGACGTCCACAGTTTCCGTAGCTTCGTTATCGACAAAGTTAACGTTGTGAAGTTTTGCAAGTCCGCTGAAAGCGTCGCCGCCGATTTTGGTTATGCTTTCGGGAATAATTACCTTTTCAAGGTCGACGCAATTTTTAAAACCGCCGTATTCTATGGCGACGACCTTCGCGCCGTTATGCTCCTCGGGAAGACGTATCGTTTTGGGATAATCCTCGGTGACGTTCGCAGCGATTTTATAACCGCCCTCACATTCGGTGAAAGTGAAATATTTGTCCTCGGTGGTATAAATTCCGTCCGCCGAGCAAGAACATAAGCCCGCAAAGACAAAAACTATGCAAAAAAGAACAGACAACAGTTTTTTCATATCGTACCTCTTTTTTTGAGCGCATTTCAAA
>ERZ808278.706-NODE-706-length-18786-cov-6.379104_pt1 | contig 18786 bp, 20 predicted proteins | sample MGYA00521239_ERZ808278 | MGnify/ENA primary metagenome ERZ808278 (study PRJEB31516, sample SAMN03275600) | gut metagenome | biome: mammalia-associated habitat; material: feces | host: Papio cynocephalus | place: Kenya | collected 2012-07-17 ... | reverse complement strand
GCTAAAAATTTAGAATTTGATACAACCTGTGGTAGCGCAAATAAATATAGCGCAACAGGTATTGAAAGCAATAAAATTGCGACTATAACTAATATTCCTAATATTTTTAAAAATTTATTCATCGATATCCCCAAAATTTTGACTTGAAAATTATATCATATTTTATGATAATATACGAATATGAAAAGAATTTTAACTATATTATTTACATTAATATTAATACAAAACATTGGCTTGTGTGCTGATACAAAGTATACAACAAGCAACTTAACTGTGTTTTCAGAAAACAATAAGTACTACGGTTTAAAGAACGACAAAAATGAAGTTGTCGTTAAACCAGAATATAAAAAACTTATCAGATTAGGTCAATCTGCTTGGATTATCCAAAAGAGAAACAAGTTTGGACTAATCGATTGCGAGGGTAATTACCTTGTTGCACCTAAATATCAACACGTAGAAAGATTATTCAACAAATGGGTAAAACTTGGTAACGAAAAGGATTATGGTCTTTACGACGAAACAGGTAAAGCTGTCATTCCACCAATCTACAACTCTATTGAGCCATTATTTGGCGGAAGATTTTTAACATACAGAAACTATAAATACGGTATCTATAACAACAAAGGCGAAATGGTACTTGATAATGATTATGACTACATTTATATGCCAAACCCTAAAACAATGCGTATAAGATACGAAGACAAATGGTATGAGATTGAAAAAATTTCAAACGAAGAAGCAATCAAATTACCAGAAGATGCCGTTAAAGTAAGCCTTGACGGAGACACATTTAAAGTAACAAATATCTTTATAAACACTGGCGTTGGCGCTGGTTATTCTGTAGTAACAGCAACAGATTATTTGTTAAAAATCTTCTCAACAATTTCACCAGCTTATGAAGAAACAATTGATGATTTGATGTTATCACAAGGTGCAGAAACAGTTTCTATATTCATCAAATTAAGCTGGATTCCAAAATTCCCATTCGTTTACGCAAAAAAATATTTTAATAATTTAATAGCGCCAAACAACAGTCCTCTTTCTGGTGTGAGAAGTGAAATAAAAGACCAACTGAAATAAAATTTCATTGCTTGGTACACTAGTAAAACATGGAATAATAGGTTATACTAGAAATAAGAGAGGATTAAATTCTGAATGGCTGACTTGAGAAAAATAATGTATGCCGAAGATGATGAAGACATCAGAACGATTGTCAAACTTTGCATTGAGAATTTTTCTGAATGCGAAATTGAATTTGCAGAAAACGGCAAAATTTTACTCGAAAAAGTTGACGATTACAAACCAGATTTAATTTTACTAGATGTTATGATGCCAGAAATGGACGGCATAACAACTCTTAAAAACCTAAGAGAACGAGAACAAACCTCTCTTGTACCAGTTATAATCATGTCTGCAAAAGTTCAAGAAACAGAAATCAAAAAATACGAACAACAAGACATTCTCGGCGTTATAAGCAAACCCTTTGACCCGACTCAATTGTTTACTCAAATTTGGGATTTATGGCGCAATCATAAATAGGTAACGAAAATGACAGAAATTTCAGAACAATTTGAAGGCTCTTTAAACAAACTAAAAGCGGTTTATCGAGTAAAACTAAAAGAAGAAATTCCTTATTTCAAAAATATTTTAGAAGAACCTTTCACAAAAGAGCTTTTAGAAGATTTGAGAATGAAAGTTCATAAACTAAGTGGTTCTGCTGGAATGTACGGTTTCTTAGAACTAAGCACAATAACACATGAGTTTGATATTCAGTTGCAAGAAATCTTGAAAACAGACTTCACACCTCATGTTCATGTTATAAAAGACCATATTAGTGGTATTATAAAAGTAATGGAGATAATATAAAGGATAGACTTTTGCCAAAAGTTATGATTGTAGATGATGACGAATTTATTCGTTATTACCTAAAAAATTTGCTGGAATATATCAAATTCACTGTTGTAGCAGAATGCGGAAATGGTGAAGAAATTTTTGATACCTTCTGGGAAACAAAGCCTGATATATTATTGTTAGATATTCACATGCCAGGAATTAACGGCGACAAATTCTTAATGGATAATAAAGAGTTTGTCAAAGACACTTTGGTCATTATTTTAACCATGAGCATTTCTGACGAAATCAAGAAGAACCTTGAAAAAGAAGGATATACTCATTTCTTGAGAAAAAATATTTCTCCAAAAGAATTGATTAAAACAATCGAAGACACGTGGAATGAATATAGCGAAAGTAAAGAGAAATAATGACAAAAAACTTTGAAACACCAGAATTTTTAAATTATTTGCAGAAAAAGCTAGACTTGGAACCTTTCCTTTTAAGAGATTTAATGAAAGAACATTCTATCTTTGAAGCAGTTGATATTCTTGTTTCAAAGCACAATATTGATAAAGAAAAAATCGGACAACTCTTTGGTGGCTACATCGGTTATGCTTATGTAGACATTAACAATGTTATCTTTGATCCGCAATATATGAAATCTATTCCAAAAGAATACTTAAAAATGCAAGTTGTTTTGCCTTTATATAAGTTTGGTCCTGCAATAACTGTTGCCACAGCAAGACCTACAAATCCATACTTGCAAAACAATATTGAAAAACAATTGCATTCTGTAATAAGTTTGGTATTTTCATTCCCAAGCGATATTATAAATTATATTGAAAAACATTATACAGAATAAATTCTTTAGTTTGTTGTTTTTGGAATAAAGTCGCAATGTAACAACTTAAATGTTACATAGAAACTTGTGCGTTCTTCATTTGAAACAACGCTTACGTGTCCGTCCATATTTTCAACCAAATTGTTTTGTAATATATAGACCCAAACCAGAACCGCCATAACTTCTTGTATCAGCGGAATCGATTTGTGTGAATTTTTTAAACAAGTTATTTAATTTTTCTTCTGGAATAAACGCATCATAGTTTATTACAGAAACCTTAACTTCAGAAGTTGTTACTGAAACATGAACATCGATTTTTGAGTTTTTCTTTGAAAATTTAATCGCATTTGATACAAGATTTGCGATAATTTGCTTAAATCTTTCCCTATCAATATGTGCATAAACATCTTCCACATCGCTCTTAAATCTAATTTTAACCTTATACTGCATACCATAAGGTATAAGTTCTTTTATTGATTCTTTAAGTAATGGAATTAAGTCGACGTCAGCCATATCAAAAGTTAATTTACCAGATTCCAATTTTGAAGCATCAAGAATGTTATCGACAAGTTTTTTTAGTCTAACTGAGTTTTTATCAGTCATTTCTAACAAGTTTTTAACTCTTTCTGTCAAATCCTCTTTAAACAATGTCAAAATAAGTTGAATAGAACCAATGATTGAAGTCAAAGGTGTTCTCAACTCGTGGCTTACCACAGAAATAAATTCTTTTTGAACTCTTTCAACCTTCTTTTCTTCTGTAATATCACGGTGCATGCCTGCAATACCAACAACTTTACCCGCAAAGTCATAAATTGGAACCTTGAAGATTTGAACGACACAGTTTTGACCTTCAATATCGATTTCACGCTCTGCATAAACCATTTGACCGGTTTGGATAACATAATTGTCTTCTACATGGATTAAATTCAAGAACTCTTCAGAAACATCATCTCTAAAATAATGTTTACCCAATAATTCTTTTGCTGTTTTATAAGGACTAATTTTCAATAAATGTTTGTTTACGCAAGTATATTCACCTTTTGCGTTTTTGTACCACGCAACAAACTGAATTGCTTCAATAAGTTTTTCAATACTTCTATTTTTTAAGTAAATCAAAATAAAAAAGACGAATACGAAAAATATTAAGTATGTCGCAAATACATACCAAGTAAATTTAGCAAAAACTCTCTCTGTATAATCAGAATAAGTACCAGTACCAATAATCCAGCCCCACTTGTCATATTTTATTGCAAGAGAACGTTTTGTGTAAATTTTATCTTGGTTGGTTTTTACGTTTTCTTTTTTCCATTTATGTTCGATAATTGTTGGAGAATTAGGTTTTGTTTTTAATGCTTGCTCTACCAAATGTTTAAAAGCAACTTTATCATAATAATTATCTACATCTTCAATATTTGTTCCAGTTTCAATATGAGGGTGAAGAATAATATTCATATCATAATCACCAACCCAAACATAACCTGAATCGTCAGAATATTTGTAGTGCTTTAAAATAGATAAAGCTTTAGCTTGAGCCTCTTTTTTAGTAAGTTTTTTAGCTTCAACTTGAGAATTCAAATAATCAAGAGTATTATAAACTCTCTTTGCACGATTATAAATCTTGTCGTACTCCATTTTGTAAAGAGCATTTTTTACTTGCACCAATGCAAAAAAGGTAACGAATAATGATAAAATTACAGATGCAATTACAATTTTTTTCTCAAATTTATAATCTCTTCTCAAATTTTTTCTCCAAATAAATTATCTAATAAAGTTTGTTTTAATTTTATCTTCTGTTTGTGGTAAATCAATACCGTTGTTTTTACCAGTTTCAATACATTTCAACAACCAAGCCATATTTTGGACTAAAGTACGCATAATTTGTAAACCTTCTAAATCTTGTAAAACTTCTTCCGGTTTATTTCCGTGAACCATATTCCAATAATTTGAAGACACGATTGGCATACAGTTTATAGAAAAATGTTTGTTAATTGCGTCCATACTAGCAGTTGTGCCAGAACGTCTAGCTGAAACGATTGCACATGCCGGTTTGAACTTAAATGCTGAACCTCCTGAATAGAACATTCTATCCATTGCAGCAAGTAATCTTCCTGATGGGTGAGCGTAATAAACTGGTGAACCGAAAACAAAACCGTCAGCTTGTCTTGCTTTTTCTACATATTCATTGATTTTGTCATCTGAAATTACACATTTACCAGTTTGTCTGCAAGAGCCACAGCCCATGCAATCTTTTACATCACCTAAAAATATAATTTCTGTTTCAATATTTTCTTTATTTAAAGATTTTTCAATTTCTCTCAAAGCTGTATATGTACAACCTTCTTTTCTAGAACTACCGTTAAATAATAAAACTTTCATATTTATCCTTTCTTGATTAATTTTGTAATGGTTCAAAATCTTCTGCACCGTGTTTGCAAAGTGGACAAATGAAATCAGGTGGTAATTCCCAACCTTCATAAATATATCCACAAATTTTACATACAAAACCAACTTTCTTTTCTTTTGGTCTTTCAACTGGTTTTATATTCTTTTGATAATATTCATAAGATACAGAAGGCACATCTGAAAGGATTTCAGAACTTTCAACTTCTGCAATGAACATAATATTTGTATCAAATTCTTTCTTATCAATAACTTTTGCAGAAATTGTTGTATTTGAGAATTTGTTCAAAGCTAAAATACCGTTATCTGTTCTGTATGAATAATTGCAATCAGCAAACTTGTCAGTATCTCTACCAGAGCAAAAACCAAATTGTTTAAATACACTAAATGGTGTTTCTTCTGTCAAAATAGAAATATTGAATTTGCCTTTTTTATCAATAACTTCGCAAGTATAATTTTTCTTGTTAACAGAAATAGCGATGATATTAGGTTTGCTAGTAATTTGATTTAACGTATTGATTATGCAACCGCAATCTCGGTTACCGCTATCAACGGCAGTTGCAAGATATAAACCGTAACCTATATTCATCATAGGGTTAGTATTTTTACCTCTTACAACAACTGTTTTTAAAATGTTTTCAACTAAATTGTCTAAAACCTCCATTTGATTTTGTTTCATAGAAGATTTTATTGTAACAACTGGTTCTGTGTAAGTTATGTTTTTCAAACTTGCAAGACTTTCTTTTGTAAGTTTTGCAACAGTTGATGCCCAAGTACCATTTTCAATGATAGAAATTGTTCTATTTTGTAAATTGTGAGCTTTTAATTCATTCAAAACAGTTTCCATATTGCTAAAAATGCCTGCATTATAAGTTGCAGCCGCAATTACAATATGAGAACATCTGAAAGCTTCTGCCACAATGTATGAGAAATGAGTTTTTGAAACATCATACATTTTAATATCTTTAACACCTTTGTTTGCAAGTTTTGTCGCTAAGATTTCTGCAACATTTTCAGTATTACCGTAAATTGAACCGTAAAGGATTAAAACAGTCTCTTCTTCTGGTTCATAAGTACTCCATTTTTGATATTTTTCAACAAACCAATTGATTTTGTTTCTCCAAACTGGACCATGAAGAGGGCAAATCATTTTTATATCAATATTTGAAGCCTTTTTAAGTAATGCTTGAACTTGTGGTCCATATTTACCAACGATATTTGTGTAATATCTTCTAGCATCATCAAGCCATTCTTCTTCAAAATTAAACTCATCAGCAAAAAGACTGCCACTCAATGCACCAAATGTACCGAACGCATCTGCTGAGAATAAAATTTTATCAGTTATATCGTAAGTAACCATAACTTCTGGCCAATGAACCATTGGAGCCATAACAAATGTCAACGTATGACGACCAGTGTTTAAAGTATCACCTTCCTTAACAACTTGAGCTCTTTCATCAATATTAAAGTTAAAGAATTGTTTAATCATACCAACAGTTTTTGCGTTACAAACAATTTTTGCATTTGGATATTTGTCTGCAATAATTTGTAAAACAGCGGCATGGTCAGGTTCCATGTGGTTTACGATTATATAATCTAATTCTCTTTCGCCTAATTCGTATTCTAAGTTTTCTAAAAATTGAGAACAAACAGAAATATCAACTGTATCTAATAAAACTGTTTTTTCATCTTTCAAAATATAAGAGTTGTAAGAAACCCCGTTTGGAATAGGATATACATTTTCAAATAAGGCTAATCTTCTGTCATTTGAACCAATCCAAACTAAATCTTCAGTAATTTTTCTTGTGTTATACATAATTTATTTACCTTTCTTAGTTTTATTTTAAAGTATTTTAGCATAAAAAATATTAAGATTATATAAATCTACTGGGTTTTATTTTTGTTGAGAGTAAAATTAAAAATAAGAGAAAAGGAATTGAGAACAATGAAAGACACGATAAGAAAATACCACGTACATATTTTGTTAATTATTCTTGGTACAATGTTTTATTTTCTAGGACATTTCCAAAGAGCCGCAATTCCTGCACCTATATTTGATATTTTGCAATCAGAACTAAATGTTTCTGCAACAAAAATAACAACCTTTAGCGCAATCTTTATGTATTGCTACGCTCTAGGTACTTTACTATGCGGAGTTTTAGTTGATAAATTTGGTGGAATAAAAGTTATCATGGTTGGTTCGGTACTATTTACCATTGGTTCTCTTTTATTTTCTGCAACAGAATATTTACCACTTATGTATTTATCAAGAGGTTTGGTCGGCATTGGCGCTGCAACCTTTTATTTAAGCCTTTTATCAGAGGTTAAAAAATGTTTTAAAGATAGACATGTTGGAATTGTAATTGCGGTAATTCTTTTCCTTGGATATTTAGGCGGAGTTTGTGCAAATGCTCCATTTGTAATTGCATCAGAACACTTTGGTTGGGAAGAAGTTTTGAGAATTTTTACAGTCGGCTCAATCATAATTACTATCGCATTTTTTGTCGTTCAACATCTTTTAAAATCTATACACGTTAATGAAAAAGTTCATTTGAACCACGAATCATACTTAGAAGTTTTAACTCACAAAAATAACTATTATTTAGGAATTTTTACTTCATTATGCACAGGCTTATATTACGTTATAATGACAGTTTTGGGTGTAAAATTCTTAAAAGACTTTTTAGGATATTCTTCAGGACTTGCTGCAACTGTTTTGTCATTTTTAGTAGTTTTTGGCGCACTTTCTGGAATTATTTTTGCATCATTAAGTAAAATATTTAATAACAGAATGTTTTTCGTAAAACTATTAGCCTTCATAGACTTTTTCATCTTCGGAATAATCTCTGTTTGCATAATGTTCAATATCAAAACACCACTTGTAGCCGTATTAGTTTTATTAATTGCCGTTAATGCAGCTAACACACCACTTACAGCACCAATCATTATGAGCACAAATAACTACTCTGTTAGAACAACTGCTGTTAGTGTTATAAACAGTATTTCATTCGTATTTGTTGGACTTGTTGCAACCTTAATCGGGTTCTTATTAGATTTGTTCCCAATCGTTGGCAAAGTCAACGGCAACATAATCTACGGCAAAGAATCCTACTTAACAGTATTTTTATTCTTTACTGTACTTGCAGTAATTGAAATCTTTGTATCATTTAAAATTAAAGAAAAAGTCTAAACAGTAACTTCTGGTTTGTAGAAAATACCGTTGATAACAACATCTTCAAAGAACTCTTCATCATTTTCAAGTTCTTCTTTTGTCATTGGGTAAAAATCTATGAATACATCAAAATCAACTTCGGCTTTACCGATAATACGCCAAATTTGTTCACGTTTATCCTTGTCTTCTTGGTTAAAAATACCAACAAGCGTAATATCTTCATCTTCATGAGCTTTATAATCAGTATAAAGACCTGCAAGGTAAATCCCTTGAAAATCATCAAAGACATCTGAAAGTTCTTTGTTCAAGGCTGAAATAATTTTTTCTATCTTATCTTTCATTGTGTAAAATGTTCCCTAATTCATCAAAAGAAACTTCTTTTTGAGTAGAAAGGCTAAGATTTTTAATATTTACAACATTTTTTTGAACTTCATTTTCACAATAGAAAACGGCATATTTAGCAACTTTTGAAGCTTTTTCTAACTGTTTAGAAAACTTTCTTCCGTTCAAATCAAATTCTGCAGAAAAACCCATTTCTCTGATTTTTTGAGTGCAGTATAAAGCATTTGTCATATTGTCTGAAACAACAAATACATCTAGTTTTGGAGTTTCTACAGGCGGGATAAGAGAAATAAGTCTTTCCATACCCATAGCAAAACCGATTGCTGGAGTAGGTTGACCGCCTAAGTTTCCGACTAATGTATCGTATCTTCCACCGCCACAAACAGCATTTTGTGTGCCTAGGTTGTTTGATTTGATTTCAAATACAGTTCTGTTGTAATAATCTAAACCTCTTACTAAAAGTTTGTTTATTTTGTAGCTAATATTCAGTTTATCTAAATATAATTTTAGTTGTTCAAAGTGTTCTGAACATTCCCCACATATGTAATCTGATTGGATAACTTCTTGTATTTCTGGTTTTTCAAAAATCTTTTTGCAAGAGTCAACTTTGCAATCCAATAATCTCAAAGGATTTTTTTCATATCTTTGTTGACAATCTTCGCAAAGATTTGATAATTCGTCTTTTAAAACTTCTTTGATACGATTTTTGTATTCTGTTCTGCAAGTAGGGCAACCGATTGAGTTGATTTCAACATCAAGGTCATTCAAACCTACAGATTTTAAGTAATCAACTGCAAGTGCAATAACTTCTGCATCTGCAAGTGGATTTTCAATACCAAACATTTCTACACCAACTTGTGAGAACTGTCTTTGACGACCAGCTTGAGGTCTTTCGTATCTGAACATTGGTCCCATATAATAAAGTTTTACAGGAGTTGGAAGTTTGTGCATGCCGTTTTCAATGTATGCTCTAACAACACCAGCAGTATTTTCTGGACGAAGTGTTATTGAACGTTCACTTTTTTCGAAAGTGTACATTTCCTTGTTTACAATGTCTGTAGTGTCACCTACGCCACGTTGAAACAGTTCTGTAGCCTCAAAAATCGGAGTTCTTAATTCATGAAATCCAGCTCTAGAAAACACTTCTCTAGCTTGTTCTTCTATAAATTGCCATGTAGTAACGTTTTCTGGCAATATGTCTTTGCAACCTTTTTGTACTTTAATTATATTTCCCATAAAAAAATTATATAAAGGCATAAGATAATTGTCAAATAAAGATGTTTTTTGTATAATAATTATTACTAGACGTAGAGGTTAGAATTTGAAAAAGATTTTACAACTATTATTAGCAATAGCGCTATTTTGCGTAACTTTACCATCGTTTGCAATCACAGAAAAAGCAACGGTGGAAGATGACGTGAAAGATAATGCACCAAAAGTTTATGACTTAAATACTTGTGTGCAAACAGCGTTAGAAAATAGCCCTAATATTAGAAAATACAGAGGATATTTGAAAGCTGCTAAATCAAGAGTTAGCCAAGCAAAATCGGACTTTTTTCCTACAATAAGTGCAGGAACTGGTTATGGCTATAACGGTATGTCAGGCAACAAAATAACATCAACTTCTGGCGGAACTTATTCTGCCTCAGCTTCTTTAAACTGGTTAATTTTTAACTTTGGTAAAACAAATGCAAAAATTGATATGCAAAAATTCTACGCAATTTCTAGCCAAAACGATTTAGATAATATTATTTTGCAAACAATTTACAACGTTAGAACAAATTATTATGGTGTACTTGCTGCAAAAGCTTACGTTGATGTTCAAAGCGAATACGTAAAATTAAACGAAAGACAATATCAAAGAACAAAGGCATATTTTGAAGAAGGTTTAAAATCAAAAATCGACTTAGTAAACTCTGAAGTTTATCTTTCAGAAGCTAAAATTTCTTTGATTGATGCTAAAAATACATACGATAGCTCTATTATAAGCTTGAACAACTCTATGTATTTACTAGATTCACCAGATTACAGCATTAAAAGCACCGAAACATTTAATTTCAAAAGCGGAAATACAATCCCTGTAACACTAAAAGATGTTGCAAAAGATGAAAATTATTCTGTTCCAGCAAGCGTTTCTGATGCCGTTTTAACTTCCTCTGTTGAAAAAGCTGATATTCTTCAAAACTATACCTTCAAACCATTCCCTTATAACTTTGAAGATTCTGTTAAATACGCAAAAGAACACAGACCTGACTTGAAAGCTCTTTATGCCACAGAAAAAGCTATTCAAAAAGCCTTGTTATACGCAAAAAGAGATTATTATCCGTCAATCACAGCAAGTGCTGGTTATGATTTTAAAGATACCTCAAAAAGTGCTTACACAAATGGTTTAAATGCTGGCGCTTACTTGAACTTTCCAGTCATAAACGGTGCTAACACTAAATTCCAAATAGATGAAGCCAAAGCAAATCTTGATGTAGCAAGAGATTCTGTTGATATGGCTGAAAAAGATTTATATTTTGAAGTTCAAAAAGCTTACATCAATATGAAAAAGCTTGAAAAACAAGTTCCACTTCAACAAGTAAAAGTTAGACAAACATTAGAAAACTTTGAACTTGCAGACGGCAGATATGAAGTTGGATTAGCTGATTTTATTGAACTTCAAGACGCAAAAGTAAATTATAACAATGCTCAAAGAGAGTATGTAAAAATCATTTTTGATTACAATGTAGCAAGAGCGAAACTTGAACTTGCAATCGCCATGCTACCAGAAGAAATTCAACAAACTGAAGGGAATACTAAGAAATGAAATTAAATAAAAAACGAGTAGCATTCGCTGCGATATTAGTTTTAATAACTGCTTTAATAGTTTTTGCAATTGGAAAAACTATTAAACTAAAAAATTACAAAACAGAAAAAGTTGAAAGAAGAACAATTGAACAAGTTGTTGAAGCTTCTGGTACAATCAACCCAGTAAACACTGTCAGCGTTGGTTCTACTGTATCTGGCTTGATGATGGAAGTTTATGTTGATTTCAACTCACAAGTAAAAAAAGGTCAATTGATTGCATTAATGGATACAAGTTTGTTTGATGCAAACTGTGCAAAAGCACAAGCCACATTGGTTAATGCAAAAGCTGATTACGCAAAACAAAAAGCTATAACAGATAACAGCCTTAAAACTTATAACAGATACAAAAACCTTGTATCAAGAAACTTTATGGCAAAAAGCGAACTTGATGCTGCTCAAGCTGATTATTTATCAAACAAAGCTCTTCTAACAGCAGCTCAAGCAAAGATTAATCAAGCACAAGCAGATTATGATTATAATGAAAGACAACGTTCATTTGCATATATTTATTCACCAGTTGACGGTGTAATCGTTACTCGTGCCGTTGACCCTGGTCAACCAGTTGCTGCAAGCTTCCAAGCTCCAGAACTTTTCACAGTTGCTAAAGATTTAAAAGAAATGCAAATTGAAGTAAATGTTTCAGAAGCTGATATCGGTAAAATCAAAGAAGGTCAAGAGGTTGATTATACTCTAGACGGTTATCCAGACGAAGTTTTCAAAGGTAAAGTTACACAAGTAAGAATTTCACCTACAACTGTTTCAAACGTTGTTACTTACACAGTTGTTGTAGGTGTTGATAACGAAGATTTAAAACTTAAACCAGGTATGACAGCAAATGTTTCTATCATTACTCAAAAACAAGAAAATGTTCTTTGTGTTCCAACAATTGCCTTGAAATTCACACCAGTAACAAAAGGTGAAATCAAACGTTACGAAAATCAAGGTGTTTGGATTATGAAAAAAGGTCGTCCAACAAGATTTGACGTTGAAACTGGCGCAAGCGATGATACTTATACAGAAATCAAAACAAGCTCAATCAAAGAAGGCGACAAAGTACTTGTTGGTTCTGGCAAAGACTCTAAAGACAGTAAAAACGGTGGTAAGCCACCAATGAGAATGTTCTAATATGGCTTTAATTGAAGTTAAACACGCAATAAAAACTTATGCAACAGGCGAAGCTGCTTTTAATGCTTTGAATGACGTTTCACTAACTATTGAAAAAGGTGAATTTGTAGCAATCATGGGGGCTTCTGGTTCTGGTAAATCAACTTTTATGAACATGTTAGGAACACTTGATAAACCTAATTCTGGCTCATATCATCTTGACGGAATTGATGTTCTAAATCTTGATAGCGACAGTCTTTCAGAAATTCGTAATACGAAATTAGGCTTTGTATTCCAAGGTTTTAATCTTATCTCAAGAACCTCAGCCATTGATAATGTTGAATTACCAATGATTTATAAAGGGATTGACGAAGAAACAAGACACAAAAGAGCAAAAGAAGCCTTAAAAATTGTAGGGCTTGAAAAAAGAGAAAACCATATGCCAAATCAAATGTCAGGTGGTCAACAACAACGTGTTGCAATTGCAAGAGCAATTGTAAACGATGCGCCATTGATTTTGGCAGACGAACCCACTGGTAACCTTGATACAAAAACAAGTATTGAGGTTATGGAGTTTTTCTGTAGCTTAAATGAAGTCCACGGAAAAACAATTGTTCTTGTAACTCACGAACCTGATATTGCAGAGTATTGTAAACGTGTAGTGAGATTTAAGGACGGAAATATCATTTCTGACGAGGTAAAAAGAAAATGATAGATTCAAAAACAATAATTAAAATTGCAATAAATTCATTAAAAATAAATAAAATGCGCTCAGCCCTAACAAGTTTAGGTATCATTATCGGTGTAAGCGCCGTAATCATAATGCTTGCAGTCGGCACAGGTGCAAGAGAAAAAATTGCCAAAGATATGGAGTCAATGGGTAGCAACTTGTTAATGATACGTTCAGCCTCAGCTAAATCAGGCGGTGTTCGTATGGGTATGGGGACAAGACCTACTCTTACTCTTAAAGATGCGGAAGCCATTGAAAGAAAAGTTAGCGGAATATTAGCAATTGCGCCATATTCATCAGAAGCTAAACAATTAACTTACGCAAACCAAAACTGGTCAACAACCGTTGGCGGTACAACTGCGCCATATTTATTTATTAGAAATTATGAAATTTCTGAAGGTAGAAATTTTGTTCCAGAAGATGTTAAAAACAATGCAAAAGTAACTATCATTGGTAACACAGTTGCAACAGAGCTTTTTGGAGACGTAAATCCAGTTGGTAAAATTATACGTGTTGGAAGTGTACCATTTAAAGTTATCGGACTTCTTGAAACAAAAGGTCAATCAGGAATGGGACACGACCAAGATGATTTAATTTTTATCCCAATCACAACAGCCCAAAAACGTGTATTTGGTACAGATTTTCCTGGAACAGTTAGTATGATTACTGTTAAAGCTCAAGATTCAGAAGTTTTAGACCAAACACAACAAGAAATTGAAGAGCTTTTGAAATACAGACACAACATTGGTAAAACACAAGATAACGACTTTGAGATAAGAAACTTAGCACAAATGCAAGAAACTATTAAATCTTCTGCTGCAGCAATGTCTTTATTACTAGGTTCAATCGCTTTTGTATCTTTAATTGTAGGCGGTATTGGCATTATGAATATTATGCTAGTATCTGTTACAGAAAGAACAAAGGAAATCGGTATCAGAATGGCAATTGGCGCTAAAGCAAGCGATATTAGAATACAATTTTTGATTGAATCCTTCTTGCTATCAATGATTGGGGGCTTAATCGGAGTTTTAATAGGTTGCGTAATTACAGGTATAATAGGTTTATTCGGCGTAATGACCGTTTCTGTATCACTATTTTCAATACTTTTATCATTAGGTTTTTCAGCACTTGTCGGTGTTGGATTTGGTTATTACCCAGCATACAAAGCCTCTCTATTAAACCCAATCGATGCTTTGAGATACGAATAATTAAGGAAAACCTCCCTTATGACATATCATCATAAGAGAGGCAAGATAACTTTGAGCAATCAGAAGAGTTGAGGATTTACATATTTATAATATAAATTTTTGCGTTGCAAATCATTGGGCTTTTTGACTATGTTTTGTGAAAATTTTAGTACTTTATATTTATCTCAAGGCAATTTTTTAAAGAAACATGTTTTTATAAATACATACGTAGTGTTAGGTAGAATACATGATTTCAGTTGGTAATCCAGTAGCATCTCCAACGATGCAAAATACAATTAAACAAAAAAAACCAGAAACTCAAACAAAGGCTAAAAATCCTGCTGAAACAGGTTATAAAAAAATAACTGGTGGACAAATAAAAGATATTCTTGCAACTCCGCAAGTTGTACGTTCTGATTGCTACCTTGTTTCTACGCTTAAATCACTTGCTAAATCTCGTATGGGTAAACAAATGCTTAAACAAAGCATTAAGACTTCACCTGACGGAGATAGCTTTGAAGTAACTTTTAATAAATACGATAAAAATAACACTTACAGAGTCGAAAAAGACGAAAAATACAATGTTGTAAGTGGTAGAAATAAATTTAATCCAACTGGTGCAGTTGAAACAGCAACAAACTTTGTTGTGCAAGATAGAAAAGATGCAAAACCTGCTTTGATAAGAATTTTTGGACCTCTTTGCTGTGGGGAATCCCCATTAGAATGCAACCTTGCAAGTAAATACATGGAAAACTTAACAGGTAGAAAACCTATTTCTTTAGGCGATGATAGCCTAAGACCTCTTTCAAGTAAAAAAGAAGAGGCTACAAAACTTCTTGACGAAATCGGTTCTCAAACAATGAATCATCATAGCTTCGTTGCTGGTTCAAAATTAATGAATACTAAAGACGGAATTGGTACAAAACACTATTACGTATTACAAAAAGTTGATAAAAACAAAAAAGAAGTTTACTTAGTAAATCCACGTTATGCCGATTTTTCTAAGGACGGTATTGAAGAAGAGTTCAAAATAGATTTACTAAATGATGGTTGTCCAAGAGAACAACTTGAACAAAATAAAAATAGTGTTAAAAATATGCCAAAAGTTTACAAATTAAGCTATGACCAATTTATGAACAACTTCCGCTCAATCGTCGGATATTTTGACGATAAAGTTATGAAAAATAAAAAATAAATTTACTCTTTAATTGGTTCATAATCTATTTCAGAAATTTCATCAGTAGCTTCTATTTTGAAAATAACTGGTCGCAAACCGTCATTACAACTGCAAATGGCTACGCCTTTTTCTTTTATCCAGTCCCCATAATAAAATAAATCTTTTTCCGAACCGTGAGAAAGTGCAAAAACATATTGATAAATAGCTTTCCAAGCTTCATCACAAAAACCTTCTGGCTTTGCATAATCTGCATAAAAAACTTGACCCTCTTTAAACATAGGACAAGTAGAAAGACCGTCTACACCATATTCTTTAGCCAAATCTTCTACAAACATTTTTCTTAAAACTGTTATTTTACATTTTTTCATAAGCACCTCACAAAATGTATTTTATCATAAACGATATATTTATTTTTTGTTATAATATATTCATAAGAATATTTGGAAGGTATTTATATGGCAAAGATTATTTTAACAGGTGATAGACCAACAGGAAGACTTCATGTAGGACATTATGTAGGTTCTCTTCGTGAACGTGTAGCACTTCAAAACGAAGGTTCTTACGATAAAATTTTCATCATGATTGCTGATGCGCAAGCATTAACAGATAATGCTGAAAATCCTCAAAAAGTTCGTGATAATATTATTGAGGTTGCTCTTGATTACCTTGCTTGTGGTATAAATCCGGAAAAAACAACTATTCTTATCCAATCAATGATTCCAGAATTAACAGAACTAACTTTCTATTATATGAATTTAGTTACAGTTGCAAGAGCGCAACGCAACCCTACTGTTAAAACAGAAATTAAAATGAGAAACTTTGAAGCAAACATTCCAGTAGGTTTCTTTGTATATCCAATCAGCCAAGCTGCTGATATCACTGCATTTAACGCAACACATGTTCCAGCAGGCGAAGACCAAAAACCTATGATTGAACAATGCAGAGAAATAGTTCACAAGTTTAATTCAATTTATGGCGAAACTCTTGTTGAACCAAACATTGTTTTACCTAGAAACACTGCATGTTTGCGTCTTCCTGGTTTAGACGGTAAAGCTAAAATGAGTAAATCGTTAGGCAATTGCATTTATCTTTCTGACGAACCAGAAGATATTAGAAAGAAAATTATGTCAATGTTCACTGACCCAAATCACTTACGTGTAGAAGATCCAGGTGAAACAGAAAACAACCCTGTATTTATCTATCTTGATGCGTTCAGTAGAGATGAACATTTTGCAGAATTTTTACCAGAATATCAAAATCTTGACGAACTTAAAGCTCATTACCAAAGAGGTGGCTTAGGCGATGTTAAGGTTAAAAAATTCTTGAATAACGTTATCCAATCAGAACTTGAACCTATCAGACTTCGTAGAAAAGAATGGGAAGCTAAAACCCCAAAAGTTTATGAAATCTTGAAAAAAGGCACAGCAGAAGCAAGAGAAGTTGCATCTCAAACACTTACTAACGTTCGTAGAGCAATGAAAATTAATTATTTTGAATAAACTCTGCCTATAATACACTAAACTATGAGGAAGATAGTTATGAAATTTGCATATATTATTATGGGTAAATTTGAAAGTTCAGTAGACAAAGCCTCTATAAGCAATGGAGATTTTGCCGAAATTATTGGTGTATCCTCTATCAATGAAGCAATCTCTGTTTCAAAAAATCTTGTACAAAAAGGTATTGATTGTATAGAGCTTTGTGGCGCTTTTGGCAAGGACGGAGCTAAAAAAATTATCAAAGCAACTGAAAACAAAATCCCTGTAGGATATGTAACCCATTTACCAGAACAAGACGAACTTTATAAAAAAACTTTTGGAAACTAAATCTTATATTTCTTTTTTAGAATTTTTAATTTTATTTGTGACAAGAGACACATAGCTTTTTCTTGAGCCTGCCAAAGGTCTTGTGTCTTCTGATGGTTCAGTTTGTGCTTGAAGTTCAAGCATAGCAACTTCAGAAGGGTTTAAAAATCTTCCATAACCCAAAGTCGCAACACCAGTGCTTACAAATAAATGTTTATTATCCTCTACAATATAACCGTTTCTATAGCGATTACCATATTTTGAAGGAACAAAAGGTGAACCCGCAAATGGTAAAATAACTTCACCACCATGCGTATGCCCGCTAAGAGTTAGACTCACAGATTGTGGCATTTCTGCAAAAGAATCAGGATTGTGAGCAAGAACAATTGTAGGAACATTCTTACTATTTCCTATAACATCTTTTGGATTTGTTTTATAGTGCCATAAGTCTTTAAGACCAACTAGTCTTACCTTTTCACCATTTACGTTTATATAATAATCTTGGTTTTCTAAAAGTTTTATACCAGATTTTTTATAAACCTCGTAAACCACACTTGAAGGTTCATAATCATGATTACCCATAACAGCAACTACACCATATTTTGCCTTTAAATTCTTTAAAGAAATTGCAATCTCAGTAGTCGAATAATTTTTATCAGAAATAGATTTTGCATCTAAATCACCGCAAATCACAATTAAATCTGGATTACTTTTATTCGTAACGTTTACAACTTCGTTTAATTTTTTAATATCAACAAATCTTGTTCCTAAATGAAGATCAGAAATAAGAACAACTTTAAAACCGTTCAAATTTGCACTCCAATTAGGGATATCCAATTTTTGAATATTAGACATCAAAATATTTGGTTCGATGAAAAAAATATCGAAAGAAATAAAAAGAATAAAAATAAATAAAAGTTTTAATGTACTTGATAAAAAGTTTAAAAATTTAGTCATTTGCTATATGATACCACTTTGCGTAAAAAAGGGCAATTTAGGCAAATGACTAGTAAAGATGATACATATAAGTTTATAATTAATACGCTAAATGGCGTCTAATTCTGTCTTTCCGGTCTATTTTAAGTTATTTTTGAATTAAACAAAAAATTTTAGACACATGGTTAGTAGACAGATTGATACCATAAGAATTATTATTAACATATTGTATGTTTACCCTTTTTTTAAATCTTTTCCAAAACAAAGAACTCTCAAAATGAGAGTTCTTTAACTTTTAAAAATTTAAACAAATAAAAAAACTCTCATTGCTGAGAGTTTTTTAATCTTTAGAATCTGGGGCGAGTGATGACTCTGCCGAGAAAAACGATTGAGTATCGTTTTTCGAGAG
>ERZ808278.704-NODE-704-length-18841-cov-4.470191_pt1 | contig 18841 bp, 22 predicted proteins | sample MGYA00521239_ERZ808278 | MGnify/ENA primary metagenome ERZ808278 (study PRJEB31516, sample SAMN03275600) | gut metagenome | biome: mammalia-associated habitat; material: feces | host: Papio cynocephalus | place: Kenya | collected 2012-07-17 ... | reverse complement strand
CATCTTATGATGTTGCAAAAGACAACGCTCAAATGGGTCAAAGTATGCTTGATACTGCAAATGGAACACTATCAAGTATCAGCTCAATGCTACAAAGAATGCGTGATTTGTCTGAACAAGCAGCCAATGGCACTTATGGCGAAGAAGAACGCAGAGCAATGCAAGCAGAGGTTGACGCACTTTCTGCGGAAATTAAACGTATCAAAAACACAACCGAATTCAATGGCAAAAAATTATTTGAGACAGAAAACGAAATAGATACTGCAACTCAAATAAACACAAACGCTAATAAACCAGTTACAATGTCTGCAATAAACGGCATTGATACTTATGCTGACAATGATAATGTTATTGATATGAGTGCTATATCCGATGATGACTGGGATAGTACTGCCGGCAAAGTTATCAAAATCAATACTGTTGCTGATTTGAAGAAATTAGCAACCATAACTAACGGAGGTAAAGATACCTCTGGTAGAACTTTTGCGTTAGGTGCTGATATTGATATGAACGGTGTTAGCGACTTTGTTCCTATCGGAACTTCTGCTAGCAATGCTTTTGAAGGCATATTTGATGGTCAAGGGTTTGCTATCAAAAATTTAAGTATTAATAGTAGCAACGAATATACTGGACTTTTTGGACGTACAAACCGTGCTACAATTAGCAATGTTATACTAGATAATGTAGATATTGTTGCTGATAATCGCTGTGGAGGCTTAGTTGGATATGCAGGAAGCACAACTGTAGACTCTTGTTTTGTTACTGGAAATATTAAATCAAGCGGTTCTAGGATAGGAGGCTTATTTGGCTATGGTTCTAGTTCTACTGTAACAAATTGTACAACTAATGTTGTCATTGAAAGTACAAGTAAAGAATCTTCTATTTATTTAGGGGGTTTTATTGGTTACAATTTAGGTTCGACTGTTAAAAAATGTACATCTAGTGGTTCTGTTATTGATAATGCGGGTATTAATGATGCGGGTTATTTTGGACAGACTGGCGGTTTTATTGGACATAATTACGGCGGTAGCATAGAAGAATGTTCTTCCTCTGTAGATATATCTTTTATTGGAGAAAAGCGTAAAACTAATTATGTTTGTGGTTTTGTTGGTGTTAACAACGGAACAATAAAAAATTGTAAATATACAGGAAAAATGGACAATAGTTGTACTAGCGGTACTTATGTTGGCACAATTGCAGGGCTTAACGGTAGCTCTGCAACATTAGAAAACAACGAATACAAATATGATACAACATTTGACCTTGCAACAGGTGCAACAGGCGCTACATCTATCACTGGTACAGGTAATAATGGTGATATAGGTACTACACATAACTCAGATACAACAGATTATCCTACACCTGCAAAACCTGCTAAAAAAGATAAATATTCTGATGACCCAACTCCTACTCCAACACCAAGCAGTAAGAATACAACAGATTATTGCAGATTTAATCTTCAAATCGGTATCGACAGTACCGAAAATTCTGTTATTGAGATAGATACAGGCTTCAAGTTAGGCGATTTCACAATTTCTCTACTAGATAGCGAAGACGGCACAGTAAAAGGCGACGAAAACGCTCGCAAAGCCCTTGATACAATAGATGCGCTTATGGCAAGAGTAACAAACAAAATGACAGATATCGCCTCTACACAAAACCGTCTTGAAAGCGTGCTTGAGTTCCAAGAAGTTCAACGCAATGCGCTTACTTCTGCTAATTCGTTAATCAAAGACGCTGATATTGCTGAAGAAAGTGCGAACTACATCAAAAATCAAATCCTTCAAAGTGTAACCTCTGCATTGCTTTCGACTGCTAACCAAAGTCCACAAATTGCGTTGCAATTGATATAAAAACATGTCATGCTGAAGCGTGCTTGGTGAAATATGTCATATTCTAGTATGTTCAGCATCTTACCAGTGGTAAATGTGTAAATTTAACGTTGAGCATTTTTATCGTTAAATGGTAAAACTCCACGTTGGTAAGACCCTGAAATAAATTCAGGGTGACAGAAAAGGTATTGCAAGAGTTGTAATACGTTTATGGCTGTCTTGCTCGTTCGCGTTACACTACGTTTCCTTTTATCCGTAAGGCATTAAACTGGATAATATGCCTAACGGCTTAAAGTCAACTACGGAGACAGGCTCACAAGTTTCGCTACAGCTCAACTGTTCGCTTTGTCAAACGGGTCTACGATTGAAGCTTTTTCAAAATTTCATTTTTCAAAATCTTCAACTCTTCGCCCTCTGCTCACTCGCGTCCCTCACCGAAATTTTAGAGTTTCAAGCAAAGCTTTCAACTAAAAATTTCTCCTCTCCCCTTCGTGGCGAGGGGTATAAATATCTATTCACTAATTGAGAACTTGCGCAATGGATTAAAATACGTTATAATAAATACAGACAAGTGGCTTTTAGCTAATGCTAAAATTTTACACCACAGGTCTCAAATGATTATGAAACTAGCGTTATGATGCCAATTAACAACGCTAGTTTCTCTTTGTTAAAAAGAACTGCTATTATATAAAATATAACGGCCAGCGTTTTAACTGTTGTCATAAGCAACACCTCCAATCCCGACGTAAGTACCGCCGTTTTAAGAAATGTGTGGTGTCCACTTGCTGTATTAATTCTATAAAGTTCTATACTTTTATTATATATATAATTACGTTTTTAGTCTTACTCTGATTAATGTATTTTTGTTTATTGTACATAAAAGGACAAAGTAGGCGTTCGCCTACTTTGTCCTTCTTTAATATTCTTTAGCTTTACTATTATTAGTTATTACCCATTTCTTCTTTTTTTAAGTTAATCATATCTTGAATTTTACCCATAATAACATCGCCTTTTTGTTGCATATCTGATACAATTTCTTCTGCTTTTGATTGGATTTCTTTTACAGTCTTATCTGTTTTTTCCATTACGTCTTTTGCTGTATCTGATAACATTTCTCTTGTTTCAGCGCCTGATTTTGGTGCTAGTAATAAACCTGCTACTGCGCCTAATGCTGCGCCTACTACAAATCCGCCTAAAAATTTACCTACTGACATAGTTTAATTTCCTTTCTTTTATTTAGAGAACATCTTGTAAACGGTTGTAAAACCTTTTACTGCTCCTGATATTAATGCTCCTGACGCATTCTTCAATTTTGAAACAGCACTCACGCCTATTCCGAATGAATCAGTCAATGCTCTTTTAAATGAATCTACTCTTTGGTCTGCTGATTTTACAAATGCGTTTATTGATTTTAAAGATGCTTTGATTTCTTGTATTGTCGGTTCTAACTCTGTCTTTACCATATCAAGTGTTGAGTCTAAGTTCTTTGTAAATCTCGACAAATCAATCAATAATTTTATCAAAAATATGCTCACAAATATTAAGACAATACCTGTTGTGTATACTAAAAATGTTAGACCGTTATTTAAAGCTGTTTCTGACATCTATCTTCCTTTACTTACTACATTGTAAAATCGTAATTTAAACCTTCAAGTTCTTTTGCTTTTTTCATTTTTCTGTTTTTCAAAGAGTTATTAATTCTTTGGTAAACTTGTTCAATTTTATATTTGAATACGTCTAAAGCTTCACTCGCTTGTCTTTTTGCTTCTTGTACATTTGGTGCTTGGTTTTCTACAAATGTTGTGATAGCTTCTTTAACTTCTTTTCTTGATTCTTCACCTGATTTTGGTGCGTACAATACAGCAGCTACCATACCGCCAATTACGCCTGCCATCAAGCCAAGTCCGAAACATAATGATTCATTCTTTCTGCACATTTTATACCTCGACTTTCGTTACCTTCATTTTCCTAAATATTATCATGCTTTATTTTTTTATACAAGTTATACTTTTATACTATTTTTGTACGTGTCATAGGCTATCAGGGCTAGTTCTACATACAAAACTTGTTTCTTATATTTCTTCGATAAAATCATCAAACCAATGCTTAAAATAATGTTCTTCAATATTCCATAAGCAAAGGCTTTCTTCTTCTCGACAACCTTCTTTCCGCAAATCTTAATGGTATCGCAGAACTCATATACATCTTTCTGTATCTCTTCTGCCTTCAATTTAATCTTGTATCTATTCTCTAAAATAGTATCGTTCAAAGTATTAATCTTCTTATTAAATCGAATGATACCGTAGATTGCGAAGATTGCAAATAATATTTCAATTGTGATTGTTGCGTAAATTAAATAAATCATTTTTATATTTCATCTTTTGTATTATGATTAGATTATAGAGTAAAGGTCAAAAAAAATAAATACCCGAGTGAGTAAATTATGAGTCGTTTAAAATTTTATTTAACATTATTACTGGCAAGACTTGTTTCTTTAGCGATAAAAGTCTTAAATCGTTCGTCTGGAACATCTTTTGTCGGTCTAATGATTTTAAAATTCTATCCCGATTTTCTAAAAGATTGTCAAAAATATATAAACGGCGAAATTATCACTGTTACTGGTACAAACGGCAAAACTACAACTTCAAGCATAATTACTCAAATCCTTGAAATCTCTGGCAAAACACCTGTTCACAACGCAAAAGGTGCAAATATGTTAACAGGTATCGTCAATGTTTGTGCTCGTACAATCAGACCTTTCAAACGCTTTGACTGTGCAGTCTTTGAATCAGATGAAGCATATTTATCAAAATTATATGATTTTATAAAAGCTGATTATCTTTTAGTTACAAACCTTTTCAGAGACCAGCTTGACAGATACGGCGAACTTGACACAACTGCTAAAAAAATTCAAGAAGCAATCGACAAAAACCCTGATTTAAAACTTATCCTAAATGCAGACGACCCATTAGTGGCAAATTTTAACACTAATCACAACACAGTTTTCTTTGGGTTTGAAGATGTAGAATTCGCAAGTGAAACATACACATCAAAAGCGCCTTCAGAGCTTTTCCATTGTAAATGCGGTAACGTCTTAAAATACAACAAACGTTTCTTCGCTCACGAAGGTCATTATTACTGCGATTGCGGTTGTTCAAGACCTCAGCCAAATTACAGTGCAAAAGCTACAATCTACGACGACAAAATCGGTTTAGAAATCAAGCACGAAGACAAAATATACAATTTTGAATTTAATTCAATCGGTTTATACAACGCATACAATGCTCTAGGTGCAATCGCTCTATGTCTTGAATTTGGCATTGATACAAAAAGTATTCAACAAGCGCTTTCTGCCTACAAAACAATCTTTGGTCGTGCTGAAAAAACAGTCTTAAACGGGCACGACACTTTAATTCAGCTCATCAAAAACCCAACTGGTGCAAGTGAAGTCTTGAAAACAGTCAACAAAAATTCAAACTTATTAATAGCAATCAACGACAACTATGCAGACGGTCGTGATGTATCTTGGCTTTGGGACGCTGAATTTGAAGCGTTATCAGATATTCAAAAAGATATTATTGTTTCCGGCATTAGAGCAAACGATATGGCTTTAAGATTAAAATATGCAGGCGTTCCAGAAGACAAAATTAAAGTGATTACGCCTTTAAAAGATGCAATTGAATATATTTCTACAAAAACTGAGCAAGGTAGCAGTATCACGATTTTACCTACTTACACAGTTCTTTTAGAAATGAACAAACGAGGAAAATAATGAAATTAGGTATAAATATAAACTACATAGCAAGTCTTAGAAACGCAATGGGCGGGGCTGAACCGGATTTAATCAGAAGTACACGTTTATGTGAACATTCTGGTGCGCAAGCTATCTCTGTATACTATGACGGTCTAGATTCAAACGTTACAAAATCAGATATTTTAGCTATGAAAAGAGTCTTAAAATGTCCATTAATAATGATGATTGAAATGAACGAAAAATCTCAAAAGCTTGCCATTGAAGTTAAGCCTGATATGGTGTTTATCGTTCCTGAAAAAATGGGCTATGATGATTTAAAAATGGGTTACAACGTAGAAAAAAATATCGAAAAGGTTAACGAGTTCTTAATTCCTCTTCTATATGCAGGAATTAATGCGGGTGTTTTTGTAGAACCAAAATTAGGTCAAATCACTGCTGCATACAAAGCCGGCGCTAAGTGTGTAGAAATTAATGCACGCAAGTTCTCAGAAACTTTTGCTCAAAATCCAATGGATACAAGAGAATTTATTACTTTAAAAGAAGCTGTTGTTTACGCAAAAACAATGGGAATGGACGTTAACATCTCTGGCGGTATAAATTACAAATCAATTGAAATGATTAGAGAAATTCCGACAGTAAAATTTGTAAATGTTGGTCATAGCATAATTACAAAGGCTATTTTTGACGGTTTGACAAGTGCCGTTAAACAAATGTTGTTTTTAGTTGAAAATAAGGATTAAAATATAAATGAAAACAGAAAAAGAAGTTATTGAAGAAATGCAAAAAGTTTGTGAACAAATGATTGCAGACGATATTGAAGAAAACCCAGATTGTGCAGATGAATACTTTACTTGCGCTGCTTGTGGTGAATATAAAAGCCTAGCAGGTTCAATCAGATATGGCGAATACAGACTTTGCAATGACTGTGTTTTGCTTGCCGAAGTAAGCTTTGAACTGAAGAAAATTAAAGATATTCAAGAGCTAATCGACAAAATGGAAGATAAACGCTTAGAATCACAATGTGAGTTCATTAAAAAAGACCAAAAAGCCGTTGAAAATTAAGATTGATATACCTTTCCTACTTTTCCTTTATCCAGAGGATTAAAATTTGAATAATGTTTTCTATAATCATGAAAACTAGCTTTGGTAGAGGAAATATAAATGACATTATCAATATCAGCAACTAGCAATAATTTGCTAATTAATATGTTGCAGAAAAACTTTAATTCATCAGATAAAACACTAAATAATAGTGATTTTATTATTGATAATATTGATGTATCAAGTGAGGCAACAAGTATTTTCGATAATCCAGACCATTTGCGTATCTATGCAGAAAGTTGTATTAGAGAAGTTGGCGAAGACTTATCTCACAAAGGTGTAGATGTATCAGAGTTAAGATTTTCTAATGTAGTAGAAACTGCAAGCATAGAAGATTTACAAGATTTTTTGAAAAATTTTAAAAGCAATAGTAAATTTGATGATGAAACTTTATCAAACAATATACAAGCCGTAAAGGATTTGTTTAATAAATATTCATCAAAATTAGCGTACGAAAATAAATAGTGAGGTTTAAATGTTAGCTGAAATAATGAATAATTTTGCAGATATGTTGATGCAAACAAGGCATATTCAAAAAGTTGAAATTCCTTTAAAATCTAATTAATAAGTACGATTACTTTTTATATATTTTCAATTATTATATAATTTATGACAGAAGAGATTAAAGAATATAGTAATTTTTATGAAATGTTTGATTTGGCAGTTAATATTATTAATACTGTCAATGAACAAAAGCCATTAGAAAAATTACAAAATATACGTCATAATAAAAATAAGTATTTTTTAAGAGGATATTATTATATAGCACAATTTTCAAAAGATATTTTGACTATTATTGGTTCTTCTAAATCTAATATCAAAATATCACTGGATACTTTGATTAAAAATATAATTGAACATCCAGAAATATCAATAAATGAATATTTAAAAATCCAAATTTATGTAGAAACTGCTGAATATGTTTTGCTTAAAAATGATAAGAAATTGATTTATTTTAAAATCGATAAAAATCTTTATCAATTTGTAATAAAAACAACAAAAAACAATGACGAAAATTTTATTACAACCTTTCATAAGGCAAGTATTAAACAATTAGAAAAGGATATCCAAAGATATAAACAATTAAAAAGATAGTTTTGATTATGAGGACTCGAAATTTCCCTCTGTGACCAAAAGTCTCGGTATCGAGATTTACCGTATCAAAACTATCTGTATACATTATAACAGTTCTTTTCTACAATTTCAACCCTTTGTAAAACTTTAAACTGTTTCTTTTTCACCTTTTTCCATCATGTTTCTAAAGATTGCCATAATTTTATCGCTTTGCATTGGTGCAATTTTTGTAATGTCTAGTTCGTCTGTATCAAGATTTGTTATTTTTCTTGTGTCTTCAGCATCTCTAGTATCTTTTTGAGAAAAATCTGTTGAGCTCTCATTTTCTTCTTGCGCTTCTTCAGCTTCTCTTGTTGCCTTTTTCTTTCCTAATGCTTCTTCGATTTCTTCCTTTGTAACTTTGCCGTCGCCGTCTAAATCATATTTACATTTTTGTTTATTAATGGCTTTTTTTAGTTCCGATAATTCAGTGTTTTCTTCACTATTTGATATTGATGTTTCTAAAGCTTTATCAAAATTAATTCCACTATCATTAGTAGTACAAGATTTTGAGCTCATACTTCCTAAAAGTAATTTGGAACTTTCTGTTGCTGTTTCTATTCCAATCATATTTTACCTCTATTAAACCAAGACTAGTTATCTTTTGATTATAAGAGGTTTTAATTCGTTTTTTATCCTATACTTTGCGTAATTATTATATTTTACCGTTTAATTTTTCCAATAAATCTTTATCCATCAATGCAAGATATTCTTTGTAGTTATCTTTTCTATCTTGATTTTTTGTTGGGTGAAGCAATGCTTCTGTTAATTTGCCCTTTTTATGGTTCGCTTTATAGCCATAGTAAAGAGTATTACTATCCATATTCGCAGTATATTGAACACCTACGATATAATCATTCGTTTTTAAATCATATTTTTTCGCAACAGGTTTATTCATCAATGTAAAAGTGCTCAACAATCCTACTTTTATCAGATTTACTAAATTTGTTTTTGAAAACATTTTCATATCTGGTATAAAATATGGTTTTTCATATTGAGTTCTGATATAAGGAATGTCGTATTCCTTTGCTAATCTACAAACGATTTTGAACAAGTTTGGAATAGCGTGCATATGAACGTGTGAATCAATATGTTCTGGTTTAAAATGTTTTAGAGCTTCTTCAATTTGAAGTCTATATTCTTCTTCAACTTCTTCTAAAAATTCTTTATCAAAGGAATTTTTTAAAACATATCCAAAACTATTATGAAATTCGCCGTTTTTATCATAAAGTTTTGAGTTAGGTTTTAAGTCCTTTTTCATAGTATTAAATTCATAAATATTCAAATGTAATCCTACTCTAAAATTAGGATTATCAAGTAGTTCTTGTAAAATATCATAATTGCAGTATGGAGTATTTACCATAACGCTTGTACTTTTCAAAATGCCAAATTTAGAAGCTTCTAAGATAGCTTGATTGTTATCCTCTGAAATTCCATAGTCGTCTGCATTTATGATATACATTAATTAACCTCTTTTTTCTTGAATGCAAAGTATTTGAATAAAACGTACGTACAAACAGATACGACAAATAACGATACAAACTGTGCGATATAAGCATTCTTTAGAATTGTTCTAACAAGTACTTCCAAAATGATTACATTTAGAACATAGCTAACGCCCCACGCAGAACAGCATTTAATGTATTCTTCTAAGTAGTTGCCTTTTGTACAGAATACGAAGAATTTTTGATTAAAATATGAAAATATAGAAGACAAAATCCATTGAAGAGCTAAACATAGTTGGTAATGAGCTTCTCCAATTATAAAAAGTGCGACTGCAAACATTGCGTAAGATACAGCAGCATTTATGCAACCTGCTATCACAAATCTTATTTTATCGTCTATTGAAATATACTTATCGTAAAATCTTTTCATTAATTCCATATACTAAGTGTAACACTAATATTAATTATGCCAAAAATGTTAAATTTACTTATCATTTTAATTAATATGTTCTCTTTTGTATTATGCTATATGTAAAGGGAGAAATTATATGGCTAAAGACACAAGACTTGCGATAGTAATACCTTGTTATAACGAAGAAGGTTTGATATTTTCAACTACGGATAGACTTATTGAATTAATGGACGATTTAATATCAAGAGAAAAAATCTCTTCGGAAAGTTATATTTATCTTGTTAATGATGGTTCAAAAGATAAGACTTGGTATGAAATTAGAGTTTCTTGTGAAAAATACAAAGGCAGAGTAAAAGCTGCTAAGTTTTCTCGTAATTTTGGCAACCAAAAAGCTTTACTTGCAGGCATGTTAGGTGCTTACCATATCGGTTGTGATGCGGTAGTTACTATTGATGCCGATTTACAACAAGATGAAACTAAGATTGAAGAATTTGTTGAAAAATACGATAACGGTTGCAAGGTCGTTTTCGGTGTTAGAAATGACAGAAAAACAGACGGCTTTATCAAAAAGACAACTGCTTTAGCTTTCTACAAATTGATGAATATTTTGGGTGTAAATATTATTAAAAACCACTCAGATTACCGTTTAGTTTCAAGAGAAGCTTTAGAAGTTTTATCAAGATTTGATGAAACTGATTTGTTCTTGAGAGGATTTTTCCACGAAATCGGGTTCAAAACAGACATCGTTAATTTTGATGTAAAACCTCGTGAAGTTGGAAGTTCAAAATTTAATTTACTTTCTCTTACAGGTTTAGCAATCAATGGTATTACTTCATACAGTATCGTACCTTTAAAAATGATTTGCGTGTTAGGTATTTTATCAATGTTATTTGGCTTTGTAACAGGTTTGGTTGCTATTTATTCAAAACTTGTATTTAATGATTCTCCAAACGGTTGGGCTACTGCGATAATTTTGACATCATTCTTTGGCGGTATGCAATTATTCTGTTTAGGTATTGTTGGTGAATACTTGGGTCAAATTTTTAGAGAAGTTAAACACAGACCTAGATATTTAGTTGAAGAAGAAATTTTATAATATAAGGATAGTTTAAAATGATAGATTTTATAAAAAAACACCCAGAATTGTTTACTATTTTAGGGTTGTTAGCTTTTTGTGGAATGATTTTCTTTTATGGAATTGGTTCATATGCGTTGATGGACGTTGATGAAACACGTTATGTATCAATGGCAAGAGATATGTTCCATTCAAAAGACTATATGACTTTGTATTTGAATGGTGATTATTTCTTTGAAAAACCTCCTCTTTATTTTTGGGGTGAAGTTTTATCATTCTTAGGTTTTGGTGCCGTTAATGAATTTACGGCAAGAGTTCCAGTTGCTTTGTATGGTACTCTTTCAACTTTATTATTATATTTTGTTGGTAAAAAAATTGTTTCAAGAAGATATGGTATCGTTTCAGCTTTGATTTTAGCAACAAGTGTTGAATTTTTGATTTTGACTAAATATGCTATCCTTGATATTTTACTTGCAACTTGTGTTGAATTTGCTATTATGTCAGGATTTTTGACATATTTTGTTAAAGAAGAAAATAAAAAATATTGTTGGTGGGCATTCTATTTCTTCTCTGGTTTAGCTGTTTTAGCTAAAGGTATTCCAGGATTTGCTCTGCCTTTCGGAACAATGTTTTTTGTCGCTATATTTACAAAAAGATTTAAAGAACTATTCAGACCTCAATATTTGTTAGTAGGTTTTGTAATTTTCTTTGCAGTTGTTTTACCTTGGCACATTTTGATGTTAAACAAATATGATCCATTGTTCTTCAATGAATACGTTATGAAGCACCATGTTCATAGATTTTTTGATTCAAGCGGAGTTAATAGAAAACAACCATTCTATTTCTTTGCGTTAACTATCCTTTGGGGTTTTTGTCCTTGGATATTATCAAGTCTTGCAATCTTGTGTTCAAAGATTAAAAAATTAAAAGATATTAATTTAAAATTCAATTTTGAAGATTTTACTAATTCTCAAAAATATATGTTATTGAACTTTATTGCGTTTGCATTGATTTTCTTGTTCTTTTCATCATCAAGCACAAAATTAGTTACATATATTGTGCCAATTTATTTTACTATGGCAAATATGTTGGCGTTTGCTTGGGTTAAATACTTAGAAAATGGTGAATATGATAAACAAATTAATATAACAACTCACGTTTGGTTTGGAATTTTGCTAGTAGCATCTATTGTTGCTATGTTTACACAATTCTTCTTACCAGAAAAGATTTATGCAGACATTGTTTCTGTTAAATGGTTTACTATCGTATTGTTGTTTGTATTTGGCGTAATTGGTATATTAGTTACTAAATTCAATAAAAAATATCTTGTATTTGCAACCTTGGTTGCGTTTGTAACTGTTTTATCAGCATTCGGTATGGGTAGATATTTTAATTTAGACTACTCGTTTGGTCAAAATGATTTGATGAAATACGGTAAATACGCTATTGATAATAATTTAAGCATTATTACTATTAATAATCCGAATAGATATTCATTAAATTATTATGGTCCTAAAAAGGTTAAATTTGGCGAATATGCCTCAATTAATGATGCTTTCAACGAGGGTGATTCAAATACGGTATTTATAATTAGAAAAAAAGAATTGAAATATTATAAAGAAATACCAAATTATACAACTATATTTGAAGGTAAAAAGTATTTATTAATCAAGCCTTAAATGATTATAAATCAGTAGGGCCAATTGGTTCAAAAGATTTGATTTTGTCTTTTGTCTTTTGAATATCTTGAGCTATCTTTGTAGCTTTTTTAGGGTCTTTGCATTTTTTTAATTGAACATCAAGAACTAAAAGTCTTTCTTTTAGTTTTCTGATGTTTTGTTTATATTTTTCCCATTCCATGAAAAACCAACCTTCGTAACCACAGTCTTCTTGTGGTTTTTCGTAGAAATTTTTTATAAATTCCCCATTGCATTTTCCGCAATGAAGACATAATCTTTCAGGTCTGTTTTCAAAAATGTTTTCCATATATTCATTATATGGCACAAACTTATCTTTTTTATATTTTTGTAATATTTATTAACAAATTTATCTAAAATAGGCAATAACTCATGGTTTTGAGACTTTATATAAGTGTAGTGTTAGGTAGATAAAATTACATGCGTATGTATTAAGTATGTGATTAAAAAGGAAATATTATGTCAATCTCAGCAAGTGTTTCAAGTGCAACTCAAAACATATCTCAGAATGCTCAAAATCTGGCTAAGAAAGCGAAAGGCTTAGATTTTGCAAAATATGCCGCCAAAGGTGTTGGTGTTGCTGGGTTAGGCGCCGTGTTGTATGATGCTCATCAATATGGTAAAATTCAAGCTCGAACAAGTGGTAAGAACCAATTGGCAGAGTCTGCTTGTGATGCTTATATGGGTTCTACAACTTTAAATTCTACAAGTACTATTGATTCAAAATTACAAAATGCAAGATTAAGTGCCGAAATGAACGGCTCAATCTTCGGTGGAATAAGAAAAGGTTTTGCGCAAGCAAAAGGTTATATTAAAGGTGCAATAACATCATTAGCTGAAAATATTGTACCATTAGCTTTATCAGCTGCAACTTTAGTTACAGGTGGTGTGGCTTCTAAAGTTTTAGGTGCAGCAACTGCTATTTATGGCGGGGTAAGAGCTGCAACAGTGGCATTTGGTATTGGTAAACCAAATCCTTTAAGCAAGTAAACTACAATTTATTATTAACCAATAAACTTAACTATCAAACTACAATTAAACGGTAGAGATTTTATTCTCTACCGTATTTTTAAGTTTAAACATTTTCTAAATATAAGTTGATATCTTCTTTTGTGTTCATTTCTGTTACGGAAACTAAAACCTTGTTCTCATCAAGTTTTAAGCCTCCTAAAATACCAACTGATTTTAATTTGTTTAGGTATTCCTCGCTATTTTTTGTTTCAATAACAAATTCGTTGAAGTAGTTTTTATTCAAAACTTTATAACCTTTTTCTTCAAGTTTTTTTGCTAATTTGTGAGCTGTTTCTGTAGAATACAAACTCATATTATAAAAACCGTTTTCGCCAACAAGAGCAAGATAAACAGTTGAACAAAGCGCAACAAGAGCTTGGTTTGAGCAAATATTACTTGTTGCTTTTTCTCTTTTGATATGTTGTTCTCTTGTTTGAATAGTCAACGTATAAGCGATTTTGCCGTCTTTATCAAGAGTTTTACCGCAAAGTCTACCAGCTAACTGTCTCATATATTTATCTTTTGTTGCGATAAATCCTGCGTATGGACCGCCGAATGACATTGGAATACCAAGTGTTTGAATATCACCTACTGCAATGTCTGCGTCATATTCTGCAGGTGTCTTTAACAATGCTAAAGCCATTGGGTTTGTTACCATTACTAGTAAACAATTTTCTGGTTTTGTGAAATTAGTTATTTCGCCATAAAAATTAGGGTTTTGAACCATTACACATGCGTATTCTGAACAATCTTCTGGAATTTCGTCAAAGTATTCAACTTCTATTTCTGCTGCGTGAGTATAAGTTTCTATAACCTTTTTGTATTCTGGGTTTAATTTGTTAGATACTAAAACTTTATTCTTTTTAGATATTCTAACAGACATAAACAATGCTTCTGCACAAGCTGTCGCAACGTCATAAACTGATGCGTTACAAATATCCATACCTGTTAATTTGCAGATATATGATTGAAATTCATACATAACTTGTAATGTACCTTGAGAAATTTCTGGTTGATATGGTGTATATGCAGTTAGGAATTCAAATCTTTCTGCAATTTGTGAAATTCCAGCTGGAATAAATCTGTTATAAACACCAGCACCTAAAAACGAAATATATTCTTTGTTTTTAGAGGCTATGTTTTTAACCTTTCTTTGAACTTCCATCTCGCTCATTGAGTCTGGCAAATTTAAAGAGCCAGTACGAGCTTTTTCTGGAATTTGTGCAAACAATTCGTCGATATTTGCTTTTGATATTTCTTTGAGCATTTCTGCTCTAATATCATCGCTATGTGCAATTATGTTTTTCATTTTATTTCACTTCTTCTAAATAATCATTGTATTCTAATAAGTCTGAAAACTCCATAGTATCAGCATCTGTAGAAATTTTAATTAACCAGCTATCATCATAGTTTTTTTCGTTTAAAATTTCTGGGCTATCAACTACGTTTTCGTTAACTTCGATAACTTTTCCAGAGATTGGCATATAAATTTCGCTTGCTGCTTTTACAGATTCAACTGTTGCAAAAACTTCGTTCTTGCCGAATTCTGCGCCTACTTCTGGTAATTCTACGAACACGATATCTCCAAGTTGGTCGATTGCATATTCTGTTAAACCAATTTGGTATGTGCCTTTTTCAACTTCTACAACATATTCGTGCGTTTTTGCACATAACATATTTTCAGTTAAAGTCATAATTTCTCCTTCTTATCTTTTCCATATTTTAATTGCTATAATGTTTTTTGACAAATGGTGTTTCAATGATTTGGGCATCATAGAATTTGTCTCTTATTTTTACTTGAACTATAGAATTTATATCCAAGCCTTTGTCAGTTCTAATATAACCAAGAGCAATGTTATAAGCAAGTGTTGGTGAATATCCGCCACTTGTAATTGTACCGATTTTTTCATCATTATAATAAATTTCTGTTTCGTGTCTTGCAATTGGTTTTGCTAAAATTTTAAGACCAACTAATTTTTTAGAGATACCATTTTTTAGTTGATTAAAAATAACTTCTTTTCCGCTGTATTCTTCAACTTTGTTCTTCGCAACTGTCCATTTTAAACCTGCTTCAATAGGTGTTGTCTCGTTGCTTAAATCGTTTCCGTAAAGAGGTAATGCTACTTCAAGTCTAAGTGTATCACGTGCGCCTAAACCGATTGGCATAACATTAAATTCTTTGCCTTCTTCCATTAATGTGTTCCAAAGTCTTTCAACATCTTCATTTTTGACCAAAACTTCAAATCCGTCTTCGCCTGTATAACCTGTTCTTGAAATGTACATATCAATATTCAATAAGTTATCCTTTTGAATATGGAAGAAGTGTGGAGGATTTGTTAAACCTATTTTAGTCATCAAATCTATTGCTTTTGGACCTTGTACAGCAACAAGAGAATAATTATCTGATTGGTTATCAATTTTTACATCAAGGTCTTTGCTGTGTTCTTCAATCCATTTATAATCACCGCCAACGCCAGAAGCATTAACGATTAAAAGATAATTTTCATATTCAAGTTTATAAATGATTAAATCATCAATAATACCGCCATTATCGTTTGTTAATTGACAATATACGGCTTTTTTATCAGTAAGTTTATTTATATCTTGTGGTACAAGTTTATTTAAAAATTTAACTGCATCAGTCCCTGAAATAAAGATTTCTCCCATATGAGAAACATCAAACAAGCCAACGTTTTCTCTAACGTTTTTGTGTTCTTCTAGAATTGATGTATATTGTACAGGCATTTCCCAACCTGCAAAATCTATTAACTTAGCCCCAAGTTGCTTATGTGTTTCGTATAAATTTGTTCTCTTGCTCATAATTTTGTCCCCTTTAAATTGTCCTTATAATTAGCAGATATGTCAAGATTTTTTTAAATAATTTGTAATATTTTTGTATTTTAAATTTTATAATGATACACTTATACTAAGGAGATAAAGATTTGGGAAATTTTAATGCAAAGACTTTTTTAAAGCAGGCTGTAAAAACAGGTGCTTCTGATATTCACTTACATGTTGGTGAACGTCCAGTTTTACGTAAAGACGGTAAAATGGTTAAAATTGATATGGACTTTCTTGATGACGAAGATATGGAAAGAACCATTATGACTTTATTGCCATCACATAGTATGGCGGAAATCAAAAAGAAAATGGACTTAGACTTTTCTTACGAATTACCAGCAATTTCACGTTTTCGTGTAAATTTAAGTAGACAATTAGGACACTTTGCGTTAGTTCTTCGTGTAATTTCTTTTAATATTAGACAAGTTAGTGAATTAAATTTACCAACTGTAATTCAAAACTTTGCTGATTTAAACAACGGTATCGTTTTAGTTACTGGACCTACTGGTTCTGGTAAATCTACAACGCTTGCCTCTATTATTGAACATATTAATATTAAATATCCAAAACATATTATTACAGTCGAAGATCCGATTGAGTATATGTTCTCCAATAAATTAAGTATTATTTCTCAAAGACAAGTTGAAATTGATACAATGTCATTTAACGACGGTATTAAATACGCCTTGAGACAAGACCCAGATGTTATTCTTATCGGCGAAATCCGTGATAGAGAAACTGCTACTGCTGCATTAAAAGCCGCTGAAACAGGGCACTTAGTTTTGGCATCTCTTCACACAAACGATGCTATTCAAACAATCAACCGTGTTATCAATATGTTTGAACCTCAAGACAGAGACTTAATCCGTAATCAGTTAGCAAATACTGTAAGAGGTATCGTTGCACAAAAACTTGTTAAAATTGCAAAAGGTGCTGGTCGTAGACCTATCGTTGAAATCATGGTTTCAACTCCAACAATTAAAGACTACATCATCAAAGACCAGTTAGAAGAAATTTATACAATCATGAAATCTGGTATTGATGATATGGTTACAATGAACGCATCATTGTTCGCATTGGTTAAAGAAGGCGTTATTACTCAAGATGAAGCTCTTGAAGTTTCTGATAACAAAAACGAGTTCAACCAAATGCTTCGAGGTGTATTTAGTGGTACAAATAATCAAGGAAATAGTTATTATGATGGCAACGAATAGTTTTGTATGTGATGCAATAAATTTGAAATCATACCCTCTTTCAGAATCAGACAAAATCGTCGTTATGTATTCTAAGGAAAAAGGTTTGATAAAAGGGGTTGCAAAAGGGGTTAAAAAGCCTAAAAGTAAATTGGGCGCTAGAATGGATTCTCTTGTTGCAAACCGTCTTATGCTTAACAAAGGTAGAAATATGAACACTATTTGCCAAGCAGAAGCATTAAATACCTTCTCAAAAAGTAGAAAAGATGTTGATAAATTGTTTTATTCAATTTATTTGTCAGAACTAGTTGCAGCATTTGGTGTTGAAGATGACCCATCTTCAGATGAAGTATATACTTTATTCTACAAAGCTTTGGAAAGAATTTCAGATGCTAAATCTAAAAAAGATGTATTAATTGCAGTTATTAAATTTCAAATGAAATTAATGCTTGTTGCAGGTTTCGGTATCGAACTTGATTCTTGCCTATGTTGCAGAGAACAAATCTTAAATGAAGATATGTATTTCTCAACTCAAATGGGCGGTGTAATCTGCAAAGAATGCAATGATACCTTCAAAGTAAGTAAAAAATTACATTATAAAATAAGAGATTTCTTACAAGCTATGGAACAATTCGATTTCAATTATGAAAGCGATTACGACAAAAAAGCTACTGAAAAAGTTTGCAAAGTTTGCTATGAAATGTTGAATACATACATTCAATCTCATACTTCAAAAAAGATTAAAAGTGTAGAAGTGATTGATTAAGATTTTATTTAATTAAGAAGAGGCGATTTTGAATTTATTCAAAATCGCCTCTTCTTTTCTTATTATTTTCCTTCTAATTATTTATCATCTTTTAGGAATGATTCATAATTACGAGCAAGTAATTGTGTTCTCACTTGGTTAATCAAATCAAGAGCAACCCCAACCATGATGATTAGAGATGTAGCTCCGATACCTTGCAATGTTTTGATATTAGTTGCATAACTTGCAAATGATGGAACAAGAGCGATAATACCTAAAGCCATCGCACCGATAAATGTTGTTTTGCTCAAGATTTTATCTAAATGTTCAGCTGTTGGTCTACCAGGTTTGATACCAGGAATTGATGAACCATATTTTTTCAAGTTATTAGCAATATCTTTTGGTTGCATGTTTGGCATAATTGATGCGTAGAAGAAAGTTAATAACACGATTAGAGCGAAGTATAAAATGTAATATAACAAACCATCTGGGCTCATAATTTGTGTTAACTTCAATACGATATCTCTTGCCAAACCTGCTGGAAGATTTGCTTGACCTACAATACTCAAAACAGTAGTAGGGAACAATAATATTGCGATTGCAAAGATAATTGGCATAACCC
>ERZ808278.698-NODE-698-length-19038-cov-4.953748_pt1 | contig 19038 bp, 10 predicted proteins | sample MGYA00521239_ERZ808278 | MGnify/ENA primary metagenome ERZ808278 (study PRJEB31516, sample SAMN03275600) | gut metagenome | biome: mammalia-associated habitat; material: feces | host: Papio cynocephalus | place: Kenya | collected 2012-07-17 ... | reverse complement strand
GACACAGGTAGCAATTATCTGGACTGGGACGCACCTGTGGAGGAAAGTGTAAAAGAGCAGATGAAGAAACGCATCCTTAAAGAAAAGCACTCTGATGATGAGATAGAGAATGAGATGCTTGAAAATGACGTGAGCGGCTCTCTTGATGAAGCGGTAGACGGAAAGGCCCTTTATAAAGCGATAAGTATGTATCTGGGGGACAAGGACGCAAGTATGGCATTGTCCTCTCTCGGCTATACAGGTATAAAATACCCTGCCGACTACCGCCGTGGCGGAAACAAGGAGGGCAAGAAGAACTACGTCGTATTCAACGAGAAGGATGCGAAGATAACCGACCATGTGCGCTTCTTCCGCACGCCCGATGGCGAGGCTTACGGCTTCACCGTGGGCGGAAAGATTTACATTGACCCTCGCATCGCCAAAGCCGATACGCCCATTCACGAGTACGCCCACCTGTGGGCAACAGCGCTCCGTGCTGGCAACGCCAAGGAGTGGCGCAATGTAGTGGAACTTATGAAGGGAACGCCCGTGTGGGACGAGGTGCGCAAGCTATACCCCGAACTGTCCGACGACGATGCCATAGCCGACGAGGTACTCGCACAGTATTCAGGCCGCCGTGGTGCGGAGCGACTGCGCCAAGAGATGCGCACTGCCACAGAAAAAGCTCATGGACTGGTAGAAAAGTCTATGGTGGTGAAGGCGTTTGACAGTGTTCGCACCGCCCTTGATAAGTTCTGGCGTGGTGTGGCCGACTTCCTCCACATCCACTACACCAGCGCCGAGGAGGTGGCCGACCGCGTGCTGCGCGACCTGCTGAACGGAGTGAATCCCAACGACTACATTAGCGGGAATACAGAAAAAAATACTGACAGGGCCTATCTTGACGCTGTGGAGCGTGGCGACATGGAAACGGCTCAGCGAATGGTGAACGAGGCGGCTGAAAAAGCAGGTTACTCATCAAACTCCGACTATCAGGGTACATCGGCATTCAATGGTGCGGCCCCTTATGGCAACGACTTTTTTCAATCCAAGGAAGAGCGTAAGAAAGCGTGGATCAACGATGAATGGGATGGGTACAGCACCCTTGGTGACTATATAGACAACGGGGTGGATGGTGGAAACATAGAGGAACTCACCAACCGATACTCCTATCGTGGGGCCGACCCGATGCGCAAAGAGGCCATAGAGAATGTGCGTGATGTGGTCGAGAACAGGAAGAAAACCATAACGATGTACCGCAGTGTGCCGTCATCGGTGAAAGAGGGAAGTTTTCGTAATGGCGACTGGGTAACCCCGTCAAGAAAGTATGCGGAGGATAATGCAGAGGTTCATGGCTGGGGGAAAAATTACCGCATCATCAAGCAGGAAGTGCCTGTGGACGATGTGTGGTTTGACGGGAACGACATTGCCGAGTTTGGATATGGGCGCGAAGAAGACTTCATCAATGACAGGGACTTCGCCTACAAGAACACGGAGAACAACCGCAAGCTGCTCGATGCCGTGACCTACGACGACAGCGGCCGCATCATACTGCCGTCAGAGCGGTTCAACGAGACCAAACCCGACGTACGGTATCAGAAGAAAAAGGAGGATGACCGAGAACTGGAGGCGGTGAACAGGAAGTTCAACGAGCAAATCGTGACGCTTACGGAAGCCAATGCCGACAAAGTGGCATTGTCGCTTGGCCGTCCGTCAGCCGTGTTGCGCTCGGCTGGTGTGGACGACAAGCCAATGAAGCTATATGGCAATAAGGTGATGAAGAAAATGCGTAAGCACGGCTTCACGCTTGATGAGCTTCGCGACCTTCCAAATGCCGTGGCAGACCCGATTGCTGTGTTTGACAACTATGGGAAAGAGGGGAACCGCTCTATTCTAACAGAGCTAAGGACGAAAAACGGCAACTTCCTTGTAACTATTGATTTAGGTAAGGGTAATAACGATATTGATTTTAATATCGTTTCATCTGTATTTGGAAAGGGAGAAGATAATGTTGTTGATTGGATTAATCGAGGGTTGGCTACCTACATAGACAAAGAGAAAGCCTTGAACTATCTGCATCACTCCGCACTACGCGCGGTAACCTCAGACAATACAAGACTTTCATCAGCCGCAAAGGTAGTGGAAAGTTTCGAGAATCCAAAGGCGGATGGTGAAAATAATTCGCCTATCCGCTTCCAGAAAGCGGTCGGAGGGAATGGAAAGGCCGCCGACAATGTGAAAGACTGGGTGGATGACACACCATCGGATGCGCGAAAAAGAGGGTTCAGAATGGTAAACGGCACGGAAGTGCGCAGACAGGACACACTTTCAGAAGGCGATGAAATCGTGTATGGAAAAGAGCACACCACAAAATTCTCACAGAAAGACAAGCCAAGCACAAGGTTTGCGGTGGTGGACGCCGACAAGGTGCAGCCAAGCCACACGGGCGGACAGAGGAATCCGGTCTTCTTCATTGACGAGGCGCAGCCAAAGGACAGAAAAGACCAGGTGAGCAGAAGCAGAGAGGCGGAAATCGCCAGTGAAATCAATCCGGAGGAAATCACTTTTGGAGCGACAGCCTATCAAGGCGCGCCTACAATCAACGAGCGTGGCGAGGTGATTCAGGGAAACAACCGCGCGGCGGCGTTGAAAGAGATGTTCAGCGGAGGTTATGGCGTGTCGGTGAAGCGATACAAGTCATTCCTCCGTGACAACGCCAAGATGTTCGGACTTACACCGGAACACATTGACCGCATGAAAAAGCCAATGCTCGTGAACGTGGCCACGGTGGACGACGCGGAGGCCATACGCCTCGGCCAGTTGAAGGCAAGCGACAATGAGAGTGGCGGAGTCCAGCAGATTGAGCCAAAACCAACTGTGCAGAAGCTCACTGGCGCAGGTAAGTTACAGAACTTTACAGACATACTGCTAAAATCAGACAACCCGGACGTGTCTATCAGCGAGCTTATACAGACAAATGGAGTGACGGCGTTGAAGTACATGCGCGACATGGGCATAATCAACGACACACAGTACAACAGTGCCTTCAACGAGAAGGATGCACTGACAGAGCAGGCACGCACCGACCTGAGGAATATCATCAAGCACACCCTGTTTGATGGAGCGCCGTCGGAGGTCGAGACAATGTTTGAGCGTATGCCAGCCAAGGCTCAAAGAGCGATACTCGGCACAATATCAAGGGACTACAAAAGCGATGAAGGGTCAAGAATAAAGGGCATAATCCAGCAGAGCATATCAGCTTTCTACAATGCGGAAACTACATCAAGTGATTTTTCTGATGCGAAAAATCCAAAACAAGCCAAGGTCGCAATGGACAACTATAAAAGGCAGATGCAACTTCTTGGCGACAGGACTATGCTTCCTGAAGAATATTTTGGTAAATTTGCACTGCTTCTCGCAGAGGCGTACAAAGGACTTTCACAGCGTTCGCTACAAGATATGTTCAACAGACTGTATGACAGCCTACAAGGTGCGACGAGCGGAACAGGCGACCTCTTTGGCGGTGATGCGGAAGTGAAGAAGTTAAGTATAGAACAGGCATTTAAAAAAGTATTCGGTTATGAAGATACAAAGTTATCAGGAAGCAATGTACTGGGTGACTCTACTGCAAATGGCGAAAGAAGGCAATCAGGAAGTGATAGAAATGATAGAGGCGGAGGACGAGGAGCGGCTGGAGAACGGGGAACCAACCGTGGAGCAGGAGCTAAAGGCTCTACTGGAGAAGGCGAACAAGATGTAGCGGGCACTAAACCGGGAAAGGGCGCGTTCGGCACTATCTATGAGCAGTTTAAGGGCAAGGCGAAGGAAGCCGTGGCGTGGCTGATGCAGAAGAAGGAGGGCGAGGCCGTGGGCGCACTCCACCACAGGGACATTGGGGACATTGATTTGGTGTGGGGAAAGGAAGGCACTGGTAAAAGTGACGGCTTTGGACTTGCAAAACTTGTTAAATATCATCCAGAGGTCGTGGGTAACTTGCAAGAGATTCTTGACTCTATGGAGGTCAAAAAGCGTACAAAGAACCGAGTGCAACTTGAAAGTGAATTACATCAAGCATCCGTTCGGCTTACATGGGATGACACCAAGAAAAGCTGGTTGCTGACGGCCTTTGAAAAGAAAAAAGAAAAGAAGAACAGTGCCTCCAACAATTCGACAGACACTGTTGAAACCGCAGATGGCGGTAAGCGAAATGACACAGCTACTCCGCAAAGCACTGTTCCCGACAGCAAAGATACGGAAGTTTCGTCAGAGAAGCAAGAAAATAGTGTGCCTGTCGGTGAACCCGAAACGGAGGCTGGCGGCGGAGGCGCTTCTGTGCCACCTACTCAACCACCGACACCGCCAACGCCAGAGGAAGGTGCTGGTGAGACAACTGGCGGCGAGCTCCCAGAAGACGCGAGCGTGGACGACATAAAGGCGCGCATTGCCGAGGTGAAGAAGCGCCGTGCCGAGGCCACTAAGGAATACCTGAGCGGGCAACCGCACTCCGAGCAGGCGCGTGACGAAGCCGCCAAGCTCCGTGGCGAGCTCAACGACCTTAACGCGAAACTTGCGGAGGCAGTTTAATTAAATTAATAAAATTTTACACGATAAAAATCATATTTTTTTATTGAAACAGAAAAAATATTGCTAATTTTGTAAATCAATTTAGGGAAAAGTGAAAATATTTGAAAAATATATTTCAGGACACAAGTTTCCAAGGCTTTATTCCATCTACATCGGAATGAAGGGTAAATACAACTCCCCTCGCCTCATCCCTCCCTACCAAGATTCAAAATCATCTACCAAAGACTCTTATCCTCTGTAAGAGCCTTTTTTCGTTAATATAGTTTGTAAATAGTTAGAGTTTATGTCACATTTAAGATTTAAAGAAGTGGAGCTGGCGTTCAACAGGGAGCCAGTGGCGGTGGATATTCCAAAAGAGGCACCATCAGAATATTATGGCATGTATGTGTTCAATCGAGAGGCCATGTTCAAGTACTTGCCAAAGAAAACCTATGATGCACTCACCTACGCCATCGACAACAAAAAGCCCCTCGACATAGCGGTAGCCGACAGCGTGGCCGCAGGCCTCAAAAAATGGGCTATGGAAAAAGGCTGCACGCACTACACCCACTGGTTTCACCCTCTTAACGAGGGCACAGCAGAAAAGCACGACTCTTTCATTGAACACGACGGCAAGCATGGTGTAATCGAGGAGTTCAGTGGTAAACTTCTCATTCAGCAGGAGCCAGACGCCTCAAGCTTTCCTAACGGGGGGATCAGAAACACCTTCGAGGCTCGTGGGTATTCTGCATGGGACATTTCTTCACCAGCATTTATTCACGACAACACATTATGCATCCCTACTATCTTCATTTCCTACTCTGGAGAATCCCTCGACTATAAGACACCTTTGCTCAGGGCACTGAACAGCGTTGACAAAGCTGCTACGTCGGTAGCACAATATTTCGATGAAAATGTAAAGCACGTCACCTCTAATCTTGGCTGGGAACAAGAATACTTCTTGGTAGATGAAGCTCTATTTGCCGCTCGTCCTGACTTAATAATGACCGGACGCACGCTGATGGGCCACGAGAGCGCAAAAAACCAGCAGCTTGAAGACCACTATTTCGGAGCCATACCAATGCGCGTGGAAGAGTTTATGCTCGATTTGGAAATTGAATGTCATAAACTTGGTATTCCTGCAAAAACTCGTCATAACGAAGTGGCACCTAACCAGTTCGAACTGGCGCCAATTTTTGAGGAAACCAATCTCGCCAACGACCATAACCTTTTATTAATGAAAGTAATGGCTCAAGTTGCGCGCCGTCACCATTTCCGCGTACTACTCCACGAGAAGCCTTTTGCGGGAATCAACGGCAGCGGAAAGCACAACAACTGGAGCCTCAGCACCGACACAGGCGTGCTCCTATTCAAGCCAGGAAAGAGCGCTAAAGAAAATTTGCAGTTCATCACTTTCATAAGCAACGTGATGCACACTGTATATAAATATAATGGATTGATAAAAGCCTCTATTTCCTCTGCAACCAACGCCCACCGCTTAGGTGCCAACGAGGCGCCACCTGCAATCATATCTATGTTTATGGGCGCACAAATTAGCGCAATTCTCGACTCATTGGTAAGTGCAGATAAAGAAGATAGCCTCAAATTTAGCGGAAAGGCAGACCTCTCGCTAAATATGAGCCAAATACCACACCTGCTGCTCGACAACACCGATCGAAACCGCACATCACCTTTTGCTTTTACTGGCAACAGATTTGAGTTCCGCGCTGTCGGATCATCGGCAAACTGCGCCAGTGCGATGATAGCCATCAATTCCGCCCTAGCAGAACAACTGATGAACTTCAAAGAAGCAGTGGATGCCCGAGTTGAAAATGGCGAAAAACTCTACGATGCCATTCTTGCAGAAGACAAATTGCTCATTCAGCAGTCAAAGGCCATCCATTTTGATGGCAATGGATATAGCGACGAGTGGAAAGAGGAGGCAAAACGACGTGGGTTGGATTGCGAAACTTCAGTGCCATTGATTTTCGACCGCTACCTGGATGAACAAACAGTAAAGATGTTTAAAAAAGTAGGTGTATTCACCAAGGTTGAACTGGAAGCCCGCAATGAGGTGAAATGGGAAACATATACCAAAAAAGTGCAAATCGAGTCGAGATGCTTCGGCGACATGGCATTGAATCACATTATCCCTGTGGCTACAAAATACCAAAACATGCTCCTCGACAATGTGTTTAAGATTAAAAGTCTTTTCCCGCAGGAAAAGGGTGAAAAAATTGCTGCTCAGGATATGGCCATGATTGAGAAAATGGCAGAGCATATGCAATTCATCAAAGACAATGTTCAAGAGATGATAGAGGCAAGGAAAGTAGCCAACAAAATCACAAGCGAGCGTGAAAAAGCTATTGCTTACCACGACACTGTGGTCCCATTCCTCGACAGTATTCGTTACCATATCGACAAACTTGAGTTGATGGTGGACGATGAAATGTGGCCACTTCCTAAATATCGCGAACTCTTATTCATCAGATAACAACTTATCTTATAAATCGGCCTTGCAGCGAACACCCATCACTGCAAGGCTATTTTTAAAAAAGTAAATGGAAATTCTGAAACATGAATGTGGCATAGCAATGGTTAGATTGCTAAAGCCTGTCAACTACTATAAATCTAAATATGGCACTTCACAGTATGGGCTCAACAAGCTATACCTGCTGATGGAGAAACAGCACAACCGTGGACAAGAGGGAGCCGGTATAGGATGCATCAGTCTTGATGCAAAACCAGGGAATGAGTATATTTTCAGAGAAAGAGGACTTGGATCAAGTGCTATCAGCGAAATTTTTGACAATGCAAGAAAATCCATCACACTTTCAAAAGAGTCGAATGATCACTGCGACAGCATTCCATTCATTGGAGAAGTGTATATGGGTCATCTCAGATACAGCACCACTGGCAAGCACGGGATTAGTTACGTACATCCTTTCTTGCGTCGCAACAATTGGAAATCGCGTAACTTGATGCTTTGCGGAAACTTCAACATCACTAACGTGGAAGAAGTGTTCTCAACCATCGTTGAAGAAGGCCAGCACCCTCGTATCTATAGCGACACTATCATTCTACTCGAACAGATTGGCGCCTATTTAGACAAGGAAAACCAACGGCTCTACAACAAATATAAGAGCGAAGGTCTTGATGGTGTGGATTTAACGAAGAAAATTGAAGACAATATTGACTTCACCAATGTGATTCAAAAGCCCGCACGCACATGGGATGGCGGATTTGTGATATGTGGCGCCACTGGTAGTGGCGATATATTTATTCTGCGCGACCCACATGGTATCCGTCCGTGTTTCTATTATTTGGATGAAGAGGTGTTTGTGGCAGCATCAGAGCGTCCCGTCATCCAAACAGCCATGAATGTTAAAATTGGAACAATCAACGAACTTCAGCCAGGCGAAGCTATCATAGTTAGCAAAAGCGGAACAGTTGCCACTAAACAGATTTTGCCAAAACTCGACAATCGAAAATGCTCGTTTGAGCGCATCTATTTTTCAAGAGGTAGCGATGCCGACATCTACAAAGAGCGCAAGCTATTAGGACGCAACCTCACGGAAAAAATTCTTCAAGCCGTGAATTACGACTTGAAGAACACTGTGCTTTCTTTCATCCCCAACACTGCCGAAGTGGCGTATATAGGTATGTGTGAAGGAATAGATGAATATGTGAAAGAAATCCAGCATAAGAAGATTCTTGAACTCGACAGCACATCGTCAAATTTTGCTGTCGAACTAAAGAAAATTCTCGAAATGAATGTGCGAAAAGAGAAAATAGCCATAAAGGACATCAAGTTGCGCACCTTCATTGCAGAAGGAAAATCACGTAACGAACTGGCAGCCCACGTATATGATGTAACCTATGGCCAAATTAAAAACAATGTAGACAATCTGGTCGTGATTGACGACAGTATTGTGCGTGGCACCACACTAAAACAGTCGATTGTACGCATTCTCGATCGTCTAAACCCCAAAAGAATTGTAATAGTGTCGTCATCTCCACAAGTCAGATTTCCGGATTATTATGGCATTGACATGTCGAGAATGGCTGAATTTTGTGCATTCCGTGCCGCTATTGCATTGCTTAAAGAGAAAGGGCTTGACGGCGTAATTGATAATGTGTATGCAAAATGTAAAGCGCAAGAAAACATGCGTAAGGAAGATGTGGTCAATCATGTGACTGAAGTGTATGCGCCATTTACCGATGAAGAAATTTCTCGAAAAATAGCAGAAATGATTACTGATGCAAGTATCAAGGCGGAGGTGAAAATTGTTTACCAGTCGTTGGAAGGCTTACATAATGCAATACCCAACCACCTGGGTGACTGGTATTTTTCGGGAGACTACCCCACCCCTGGGGGCAACAAGATGGTGAACCAAGCGTTTATCAACTGGTATGAGGGAAACCCCAACAAGCGATAACCAGGACAACAAAAACACAGCACGAAGACCTACTTTAATGGCACAGGATTAAAGTAGGTCTCGTTTTTCTCTTCATATATAACAAAACCCTCATCCACTAAAAATGATAGATTATTGATAATATCATCGCCTGAGAATGCAAGGGTTTGAAGGAATTCTTCAATTTTACGTGGCTTTAGCTGAGCCATATACAAAATTCCGTTTCTCACATCTTCCTGAGTATAGCTCAACCTTTGCTTTTCAGCTATACATACATCACAATTACCACAATTTGCATCTGTCTCCTCTCCAAAATACGACAATAGTTTACGTTCACGGCACACCGAAGAATCAAAAGCATAATCAATGACCGCCTCAACGCGTTGCGCCATACGGTCGCGTTGTTCCTCATAAATAGAAAGTGGAATCTGCACATACTTCAGTTCTTCGCGCGAAGTGGTAAAAATAATATAAGCAGTTCGTTTTCTCGGTATATAATGGAGGATGTGTAGATGTGTGAGTTCAATCAGCGATTCGTATATTTGCTGCTCAGTTAAGCCAAAGCGGTAAGAGAGTACCGACTCGTTAATGAACACATAGTCTGAAAACAAACCAGAGTAGGTTCGCAGCAATGCCTGAAGCACAATATCAACATCAGCGTTTGACGTGTGAACATTATACAGCTCCTCCTTTGTAGCCAATATCATCACCCGTGACTGGTGGTCCATTTCTTCAACATACTCAATATAGCCCGCTTGGGTAAGTAATTTCAAAGCGCTATGAGTAGGTAGGATCGGAAATTTAAAAGTTCTGCAAAACAGTTCAAAATTAAATTCACATTGTCGCTGATAACCTTCACCCAGAGCAATGTGCAAATGGTTGCACAGCATTTCATACACCTTCTTAATAAAGTCGCGCTCTGGATAGGAATCTGTGATGTGCCGCAAAAGCGAGCGCTTGTCGTTATGAGCGGTCAGCAATACAGCATAAGCCCTCTTACCATCACGACCGGCTCGTCCCGCCTCCTGATAGTACTCCTCAAGGGAGTTGGGAATATCCACGTGTAACACAACACGCACATCAGGCTTATCAATGCCCATGCCAAAGGCGTTCGTTGCCACAATCACCCTCGTTTCATCATTTTTCCATTTGTTCTGCTTGTTTTCCTTATCCTCCACATAGAGTCCCGCATGATAATAGTCGGCAGTGATTCCATAGCGAACCAGCTGGTCCGAAATTTCTTTTGTACGTTTGCGGCTTCTAACATACACAATTGCCGAACCTGCCACCGACTTTAAGATGTGAACCAGCTCTCTGAATTTTTCTTCTGTGGGACGCACCACATATGAAAGGTTATGGCGAGCAAAGCTTTTTTTGAAAATTGACGGATGCTCAAATTCAAGCCTTTTTATAATGTCCTCAATCACTACCTGGGTGGCAGTGGCTGTCAAAGCAAGCATTGGCGTGGTGGGGAAATACTTTCTTATAGAGGCTATCTGAAGAAACGATGGGCGAAAATCATACCCCCACTGAGAAATGCAGTGCGCCTCATCCACAACAATCAAACTCAAATTCATCAATTTGAGCTGGTCAATAAACGACTGAGAAGAAAGACGCTCTGGCGAGACATACAGAAATTTATATCTTCCATTACGGCAATTCTCGTAAGCCTTCTTGATTTCTGTAAAAGAGAGTCCCGCATAAAGATAACACGCCTTAATGCGTCGCGCCAAAAGGTTGTCCACCTGATCTTTCATCAAAGAGATGATGGGGGTGACAACCAAGGTAAGCCCGTCAAGAATCAGGCCAGGCACTTGAAAAGTGATGCTTTTACCTCCGCCTGTAGGCATCAGTCCAAGCGTGTCGTTGCCAGAGAGCACAGATTGAATGATCTCTTCCTGCAGTGGACGAAAATTATCGTACCCCCAGTATTTTTTTAATATATCAATCGGACTTTTCACCAGAAGTCGCTTGCTGGTCATGAATTCTGATGCCCTTAATCTGTAACTGAACCGAAGTAGCACCTCTGCGCTTACTTTCCTCTATTGTATAACAGATGTCAAAAGGCTTATGCTGCTTGATATAGTCAAAACACTCCGACATATTAAAAGCAATGCCATTCATTATCTTGTTGCTTTTGCTGTCAACCAGTTCAAACTTTATATGTTCCAATTTGCGGCCCACTATTTTGCTGGTGCCGAAATCATATACGTTTCGTGTAAAGAACACTGGCTTGGTGTTGTCGGGACCATACGGATTAAACAGGCGCAAGGTTTTTAACAAGTCGTTGTTGATTTGGTCGAAATCAAGTTCACAATCCACAGTGATTTGCGGTGTCACTTGTTCAAGCTCTATGTGCGACTCCACATAATCTGTGAGTCGGCGTCGAAACTCATCTATATTATCCACCTTCAACGACAGCCCCACCGCATTGGTGTGCCCACCAAAGGTTTCCAGCAAATCACGACTTTCATTAATTGCCTTGTATATATCAAAACCATTCACCGAGCGCGACGAACCTATGGCTATGCCATCAGAATCATAGGTCAGCACTACCGACGGGCGAAAATGTAATTCGGCAAGTCTCGAAGCCACAATTCCGATAATACCTTTGTGCCAGTTCTCATCATAGATCACTATTGGCTTTTTACCCTGAATTTGCTTCTTATGGTTTTCAATGATAATGTTTGCTTCTTCAGTACTGCGTCGATCAAGTTCTTTTCGCTCCTTATTGAACTGGTCTATACGCTTGCTGATTTCATAAGCCTCCGAACTGCTTTTCGTAACAAGTAGTTTCACAGACTCTGTTCCAGACTCCATACGTCCAGAAGCATTAATGCGAGGGCCTATCTTGAAAATAATATCAGATATTGTAATCTCCTTGTTCGACAATCCACAGAGTTTAATAATGCTTCTAAAGCCTACACTGGGATTAGAGTTAAGTCGCTTCAGTCCATAATAAGCCAAAACACGATTCTCATCTACAATAGGTACGATGTCGGCTGCGATACTTACCGCACACAAGTCGAGGAGACTCTCAAGTCCATACATATTGTCCATACCATTGCTAATGGCAAAACCTTGCATAAACTTAAAGCCCACACCACATCCGCATAGCTCTTTAAACGGATACTTGTCGTCCTTTAGCTTTGGATTTAAAATAGCCACAGCGTCAGGAAGCACATCGTCAGGCACGTGGTGGTCACACACTATAAAGTCAATTCCCAACGATTTAGCATACGCGATCTCTTCAATTGCTTTAATTCCACAGTCAAGTATGATTATCAACTTCACACCAATGTTGTGAGCATAATCAATACTCTTTTTGGATATGCCATACCCCTCATCATCACGGGTGGGCACATAGTACTCTAAATTAGAGTAAAAATTCAGTAAATAACGGTAAACAAGTGCCACAGCTGTGGTGCCATCCACATCATAGTCACCATACACCATAATCTTCTCTTTAGCCCCTAAAGCATCATTCAGTCGGATCACAGCCTTTTCCATGTCCTTCATCAGGAATGGATCGTGCAATTGGCTCAACGAGGGATAGAAGAATTCCCGGACTTGCTCCCGAGTCTTTATACCGCGTTGCACCAAAAGACGGGCAATAGGAGCACAGTTGGGAAACCGGGTCACCAGCTGGGCCTCTATCTTGCTTTCTTCGGATGTTAGAGGTAAGTAATTCCATTTACTTATCATTTATGTTGTCATTTTTATTGGCATAAGAAGTCACGCTACACGAGCGTTAAGTGTAGATATAAAAATATTATGCCGAAAACCTTCATCATTCGGCAACATACTTTTCAAATTCCTTATCATGGGTGTGCCGTTTCAAATTCGAGACCCCAAACGGAACCATTAAAACCAGTGGAAAAGCTTGATTGACAATGCCTTATCAGTAATCACTCATCAAGAGGAAAAACACAGCAAACACTATCCCACATATTTTACGCAAATATACATCAAAATGCAATAAAATGCAACTAATATGAGAATATAATATGATTATTTTTTGATGGTCACATCCAACTGAGGGAACGGAAAGTCGAAGCCGGCTTTTGGCAAGCGATCATAAAGCTGCTCCTCCACAGAATATTTCACGCCCCAATAGTCTATTGTCTTAACCCAAGCACGAACCACAAGTGTTACTTCGCTGCTCCCCATACCTTCCACCGCCACCGATGGCTCGCGAACAGCCAAGCTCGCACTGCCTTCATCTGGCACGGCAACCACTCGTTTGTCTTCTCCTAATATTTGAAGAATAAGTTCTCTCACCTTGCCGGCACTTGCTCCGTAAGAAATCGACACCTTCCACTCCACTCTATGATAGTCCTCCGCAGAGAAGTTCTCAACCACACCTGTTGACAGCCCACCATTAGGAATTACAATTCTATCGTTATTGTAAGTAGTAATAACCGTGTGGAATATCTGAATTTCCCTAACAAACCCTTTATACTCTCCATACACAATATAATCACCCACTTTGAATGGTTTCAGCAACAAAATAAGCACGCCTCCGGCAAAATTCTGTAAAGCGCCACTTAATGCCATGCCCACAGCCACACCAGCCGAAGCAAACAGCGCGATGAAGGAACTTGTCTCAATTCCCAATATTCCTATCACCAAAATAATCAAGAACACCATCAATGTGATTCTCAACAGACTAAGCAGGAAAGATGCAAGAGAAGCTTCAACGTTTCGCCTTTGAAGTATCACTTTAAATATGGAGTGCAATCTGTTTATCACAAATTTGCCAATATAGAAAACTATCACCGCCATAACCAGATGGAAAAAGAAAGTCACCACCTGAGAAACGAAGCCGTGCAGCATCTCTGCCCAAGGAAAACTTTTCAAGTCCGACACACTGCTCGGTGCTTTTTGAAGTAAAGAGTCTGGGGTCAGAAGCGACTGCATTTTTGCCACATTCGCTGAATCTGGAATTAATTGATTTTGTAACAGCAGATAATAATTCATAAGCAAGCCTGTTCTAAACAATATTATCAATACGCAAATTTAACTAAATATCGTAAAATCGGCAACATATTAAAAATATAACAGCTAACTTTGTGAAAAATAACACAAACAGATGAAAACAGCAAACATCATATCATCACTATGCCTGCTTCTTTGCCTGGAAGTTAGCGCCAATGCACAGGTGATTTCGTCACTTAACGAGCAAAACACAAAAATTCCCTCTACACAGAAGGATAAACCAAAAAAACAAGTGCAATTCGCACCAAAAAGTCCAACGAGAGTGAAAATCGACACCACAACCATTTATTATGCCTACCTTGACTCTGCCCAAACATACATCGACAAGGAAGATTGGAGTATTGCTGAAGATTATATTCGCAAATCAATTCAAAGCGAGCCTGCTAATCCTAACAATTCTCTATTAATCTCAAACCTTGCCACAATACAGCGGCGTCAAGGAAAACTGCAAGATGCCATAAAAAACTACACTCTTGCAATCGACATGACCCCTAACGCCATCACTTTGCTAAACAACAGAGCATCGCTATACGTTGAAACCAACCAAATCGACAAGGCGCTGAACGACTATAACAAAATAGTCACAATAGAACCAGACAACGAAGAAGCGCGTTACAACATAGGAATGATCCACCTTGAAAAAAACAACTTCAAGGAGGCTGATCACCAGTTTGAAGAAATACTAAGGTATCATCCAGGCTCCCTACTGTCGAGCGAAGGAAAGGCTTTCCTTTATAAAGCCGCTGGAAATTACGCGAAAGCAGCAACATATTATTCAGAGGTAATCAAATCGTCCCCTTCCGCCACATTATTAGCCAACAGAGCAGACTGCTATTTAATGCTGAAAAAACTGAGTGAAGCAGCCGACGACATCAACAGCGCCATACAAATCACCCCCGATGACGGATACCTATATTTACTCCGCGCCAAATTGAAAAAAATGAGATACGAAAATGAGGAGTCAAAAAAAGATGTACAATCAGCTATCGACCACGGAGTTGACCCAAGCATTGCAAAAGAGTTGTTAAAATAGCCATCAAATTATCCCTGAAATCTTTTTGAGAAACGCCAAAAAGTGAGTAATTTTGTTGTATGATTTCAATGATTGAGCATATAGAATATTTGATGTTGAGCCACGATTGCGTGGTTGTGCCTGGCTTTGGTGCATTCATTGCCCAATACACCAATAGCCATAAAGAGTGTTCAAATTCCACATTCACTTCACCAGAGCGCAACATCAGTTTCAACGCATCAATCACCCACAACGATGGTCTTCTTGCCAATTCCATTGCCAAGAAAGCTACAATGCCTTACGCAGAAGCATTAAATGTGATAGAGCACGGAATCACTGTATGCAAGCAGGCCCTCAACGATGATACAGAAGTTCCATTTGGTCATTTAGGTTATTTCATCAACAATAGCGAGGGCCACATGGAATTTGTACCATTCCACCACAAGCAAGCCAATGATGACTTCTTCGGTTTACGTTCATTCAGCTTTCCCACATTGGCTGAGTTAACAAAGCCTGATATCGACACTGTTTGCGACAGCTGCAGTCAAACAACAGCAATACACACCACGCCGAAAAATTGGTTTGGCTACAAAGTTATCCAAATAGCAGCCTCTATCATTGTATTAGTTTGTTTATCGTTGGCACTCACCACGCCAATCATTGTTGACCAACCATCACATCAAATGGCCACAATGAACATTCCCACGCCCACGCTGCCAAAGCATAAAACGATAAAAGCCACAAAGTCAAAACCGATTCCCGGCGCCAACGATAATGACGTGCTTTCCAAAAGCGATGGACAAGAAGCAGGGAAATATGCCATTATAATTTGCTCGCTAAAAAAGAAATCGCAAGCAGATTTGTTCTTTCGCAACAATAAGGACATCACCCCATCTAACGTGGTAAAGAAAAATGGCTTCTACATGATTTACTACCGCAGTGGCAACAATTATAAAACGCTTCTTAAAGAAGCGAAGAAAATGCCAAAAGCATACAAGGAATTTTGGATTACAAAAATTTAGAGAATCAAAAATATATTTAGAACTTTAAAAAAAGACCACACAAAAGATGTGGTTTTTTTTTAAATTTGATTAGTGTGACAACATATGGGCTTTGAACTCCCCTTTTTCAATATCCGACGAAAACGCACTGTCAGGAATCACAAGAAACCGGAACCTATTAGGCTCTACTTGCAAAAGGGTGTAACGCTTATAGGTCAGTGACCGCTTAATCGCTTCTGACTTTATCATAACAGGCTGAAGTTTAGGATTGTCAAAATCTAAAACCATGCTCCTGTCATCGGCAAGAGCGATCACCTTATCTGAAACGGACCATATCATAGAATCTGTTAGCATGTAATAAAAATACAACCATATCACCACGAAAGGCACTGCTAAAAACACCATCATTAGCACCACGATGAGAAATCTGACATCAAACACCGATAAGCATCCGCCTATCAACAAAGGAAACAAAAAAAACACCCAATATTCAGATAAGAATTGTGCAAACACTATTTTGGCATAGTCCCCACTGGAGATTTTGCAAGAAATCGACAAATTCAAAACAAAAAACTATTTTCTTAAATGGAAAACTATTTACCTTTCTCTGAAGAAAAATGGGCGCGGCGACGCGCAATTTCTTCATAGCCCATCCTATACGACTCCATATTTTGAGGAATGAGCACTTGGCAATACCCCGTTCCATCTTTGTTATAAAGTTTCTCAAGACGGACATAATGCGTGCCATTGCCACGCGTTATAGGAAAGACCTCTTTCTCACGCTTGTTAACCGTGTCGCATTGTGGAGCATGATTGTTTTTGCCACTGCCCACCAAGCATTGTGGAACGCCATTTTCCCAAAGCCATACAGGAAAAATCTCGGCACAAGGTGGATAGCCCAGCCCCACCCACATCGTAGTGAGAAGCGGGGGTTCTCCGTTCACAATTCCCTCTATTACAATGGTGGCTGTGGAAATACGGCGAGGAATAAAGTCTTGATCCACAACCCACTCCTTTCCGGACAAAGTGTAGTCTTCACCAAGCTGACTTTGGTAAAATGTGCGTGACAGTTCTTCTGTAAACACTGCTGGCGTGAAGTCGTGACGCATAATGTGAGGGGCAAGGAGTCTTTGAGCATTAGCCTCTCTCACATAGCCTGCGCCCTCATCCACGCGACCACTATAAGAATAATTCGTGCGAACCAATATGCCATCGGGCGAGTCTTTCAAATCATATTTCACTACAGTATAGTTGCCTGTCTCAAAATAAGCGCCATTGCCATCAGCGTCAATCACGCCGAAATTAGCCTCTACACCTCTTGGCTGAGGCCACGACTTAAGCAATTGCTCAAACTCGTCAACAGTAGCGCATTTTTCAAGGGCTTTACGCATGACCACACCCTCTTTGTCCATATCCTTGTCTTTCACGTTGTCCTTATTGATATTATACGAGGCTGTATTCATAATAGCAAACCCTTTTTCGTTGAAGCCCATCCAAGCTGCAGTGTCACGCTTGTCGCGTGCATCAAAAAGGCCCACAAACTCATAGCATCCCTTCTTCGCAGCGAAACGCTTAACCCTATTGTTTTGGTCATTTGTGTCGCGATTTTTCCACAGAAGCGGGCGACCATTTGACGTCAGTCTCCCCGACACGATAGCGGAAGTGCACGCCATAGCCTGTGCAGCGAATACTACGCAAGCCGTAAGTAATAGTTTTTTAATTGTCATTGCCAGTGTAATATTTAACTCTGTTTTGTTTTCAAAATTAACAAAGAGAATGAGAATAAGCAAAAAAATGCGTAACTTTGAGCACAATTTTTAAGTAAAAATTATGAATAATTACGTTTACTCCATCGACATAAAGGTCCGTGATTACGAACTTGACGCAGAAGGCATCGTCAACAACGCAAACTATCTCCACTATCTTGAATTCACACGCCACTGCTTTTGCGAAAAATGCGGCTTTTCATTCAAGCGAATGGGTGAAGAAGGTATTGTCCCTGTTATGAGCCATATTGAGGCCGACTATAAAACCCCTCTACGAAGTGGCGACACCATGACCAGCCTGTTGTGGGTGGAAATGAAAGGCGTAAGAATGATTTTTCATCAGCACATTATCAACAAAAGCACTGGCACCGATGTTTTCATTGCCAAAGCCACTATCGTATGTATCGAGAATGGGCGTATCAGCAGATGCGAAAAACTTAAAGAGGCTTTTAACGACTATATTCGATGATTGGCGAACTGCTCTATAAAATGGCATTTGCCTCGGTCAGAGGTATGGGAGTGGACTTAGCTCAAAAATTTCTTGACGTGCTTGGTAATGAAAAGGAGTTTTTCACTATCAGCGAAAAAGAGCTATGCGCAATCACACGAAGTAGGAGTAAAATCATAGAAAAAACGTACCGCGACTCCTGCTTGCAAAAAGCAGAGAATGAGATTTCATTCGTAGAGTCGCACCATATCAATATTTCTTACTTCACCGATGGCAATTTTCCACAACGCCTTCTTCATTGCTCCGACGCACCAATTCTTCTTTACACCGTAGGCGACACCGACCTGAACAAATCTCACATTGTGAGCATAGTGGGCACTCGAAAATGCACAGCTTATGGCAAACATATGTGTGAAAAAATCGTTGAAGAGCTATCAGAAGCACACCCCGACATTATCACGGTAAGTGGACTTGCATTTGGCATAGACGTCACCGCGCACAACGCATCACTAAAAAATAACATCCCCACTGTGGCTGTGCAAGCATGTGGACTCAACAAAATATATCCAGCAGAAAACAGAGATACTGCTGAAAAAATAGTCAACAATGGTGGATGCATTACCACAGAGTACACATCACAAGATGCGCTTCACAAAGGCAACTTTGTGGCGAGAAACCGAATCATTGCCGGTCTGAGCGACTGCACTATCGTCGTGGAGTCCGCCGAAAAAGGAGGGTCGCTAATCACTGCAAACATAGCACAGAGTTACAACAGGGATGTTTTTGCCGTGCCAGGCAGAACCACAGACGAGCAATCTAAAGGATGTAACCAGATGATACAGCGCAACCAAGC
>ERZ808278.697-NODE-697-length-19059-cov-11.475952_pt1 | contig 19059 bp, 23 predicted proteins | sample MGYA00521239_ERZ808278 | MGnify/ENA primary metagenome ERZ808278 (study PRJEB31516, sample SAMN03275600) | gut metagenome | biome: mammalia-associated habitat; material: feces | host: Papio cynocephalus | place: Kenya | collected 2012-07-17 ... | reverse complement strand
TGTTAAATTTGTCTGTGATTGTGGTTGTGAATTTTGGGCAGATAATGATTCTCTGCTAAATGACGAAACAAAGCAAATTAGTCATTATACTCTGCATCATGCAATTTGTCCTGAATGCAAGAAAGAAATTTGTTCTATCAATAGTCCAGTAGATAGAACCTTGGTGTTTAGTGAATGAAAGTTTTCTTTCATTGAGGATTCAATATGGCAGAGAAAGAGTCAAAGCTTTTAATGGCAGAAGCCACGATGGATATTATAAGAACCTGTAAGCCAGAGCAGAAAGAGTTTTGGACAGAAATGCGTCGTATGCTTCTTTACGCTTCTGTAGAAGAATTTGATAAGTATTGTATGAAGATATCAGAAGAAGCGGATTTTCTTGAGAAAATGCTGGCGTTATCCATTCAGACAAATTTTGTCAAAATGATTAATGACCTTGGAAGCAGGGGCGATTTTGCAGAGCTTGAAAGTGAGGGTGTGTTTGAAAAGTCTATAAAGAAAGAAAATTCTGACTTATGGCAAATTTCCCACTTGACAGAAGATAAGGTTAAGAGTTATAATAGTAATGGAACAAAAATTTGAAATGGATAAGATTATATCAATGCGTTTTCTTGATTGGAACGGTAATCCGACGAGCGACGAAATTCCGGTTAATAAAACGGTTGAAGAACTCGACAAGGAATGTAGAGATGGGTTTACATCGGAAACTAAAGATGTGACGGTATATCCAAAAGAAGAGAATAAGATTATTGCTCAAGGTAAGAATTATAAAATTACCAAAAAATACTCTGAGTACACAGACAATAATGGTATAACGATGGTCTATCCAAGTATTGCTAGCAGATAAGTGGTATTGTTAAATATGGAATTTAAAGAAGAACTGTTTAATAAACTTGCATTTGCAAATAATATGATACAAAATCATAGTTTTTCTACTGAAAGCTTGATGTATTGGCGTGGCTATAAACAAGCTATTGAAGGATTGTTAGAGATTCTTAAAACGAAGAGTAAATGAAATTTTGTTTTCATAGGTGATGGTTGTGGGTTATAGACCGAGAAATAAGCCAAAGGGGCAGAACCCGTTTTTTCGCAATATGGCAGTCGTTGACACTGTTTATGCGGAATCGAATGGAAAGAGACTTGTAGAATTTAACAGTCAAGTATATGATACTTATATGTCTCCAATGGCGAAAGCAATTGAGGGAACAGAATTAGACTATCATAATATTGCAGAGACAAAACCAAAATCGTTTGAAGAAATGCCCAAAGAAGAAAAGATTCAGTTTGTAAATAAAGAAATTGATAACTTGTTTGCATTTATTGAAGCAAATAAGCAAGCTAAATATAATAAATGGAAGGAAGAATTTCATGATGGAAAATTCTAAGATGGTCGATATTCATAGGGGGCATTTTGTATGTCCGGGATGCGGCAGCAAGGAAATGTTGTTTAACCAAGATAATATTCCGAATAATTTTTGTGGTAGATGCGGACAGAAGCTAAATTGGTTTGACAAAAATAATAAGCCAATTTACGAAAGCGTTAAGCTATGAGTTTAAGGAGGTCTTGAAATGTATCTTGATAATATTATTGATTCTTTTTGTGGAGTAGATAACATTAAATTTGCTCGTAAGGATGACTCTGTTAAACTCCCTACAAAACGTGACGAAGACGGATGTTATGACATTTACGCTCATATCACAGAGGATTTTAAGATTCAACCCTTCTGTAACAGACTGGTTCCTACTGGCCTATACAGCGCTTTTGATAAGAAGTATCGTATCGCTATTCGTGAGCGCGGTTCAAACACCAAGGCTAATATGATTACGATGGCCGGTCAGATTGATTCTGGTTATCGTGGTGAATGGTTCGTGTCTATCTATAACGGTAACGAGGTTCCGCTTATTCTAACGGATAAGGTGAATAAGGTTACAGTGGTTGACTCGAATGGTTGCGAACAACTTCTTGTACCAACCTCAAAGGCTATTGCTCAGTTCGCAGTTGAATATGTTCCTGTTGTAAATATTTCCGAAATTAGCGTAGAAGAACTACAGAAGATTGATTCTGAACGTGGTACTGGCGCTCTCGGTAGTAGTAACAAGTAAGTCTTGACTTTTGCTTGAGACTTTGATATAATGATTGTAAAGGAGGTCGATAATATGTTCGACAGCAAAGACAGTAAGAATAAAACGTTAAAAACAAATGGTGTTCTGAATTTTCTCGATGGATGGGTACAAATTACCCTCATGGAAGTAAGCCTATCAGTCCTTGAACAGACCATTCTTATTCTTAAATCCATGAAGCGAGAAGCAGACGATATGTCTAATGATGGCAAAGGCGGCTCTCGTTTAATTATTTCTGGTTATATGGTAGACGACTGGATTGATGACTGTATGATGATTTATAACGCAAAGATGAATTTACTGGATTGAGGTGATTGATATGTCCAAGATGAATGTGTTTATTTCCCAGCCAATGAACGGCAGAAAGACAGAGGAAATCCAGTGGGAACGTGAAGAATTTGTTAAAGATTTGAAGAGGTATCTTGGTGAAGATATTAATATTCTTGACACAATCTTCCACTTTACAGAAGATGTACCATCTCTTGTATATTTAGGTCGCTCTCTTGAAGTCCTTGCAAAAGCAGACCTAGCTGTATTCATGGACGGTTGGGATAAAGCCCGTGGCTGCCGTATCGAGCATGAAGCTGCTAAGAATTACGGTATTCCAACGCTAGAACTAAATGGCTTCTGGTATCCTTGCACTTGAGGAAATGAATATGGCTAGTATTCGTGAGGTTTGCTACAACGATAAACAAACTATTAGAGATTTGCCACTAGGAACCGTTTTTAAGTATAGAGACAGATGGTATATTAGGTCTGATATTTATTTTCATGATGACATGGAATTAACATTTAGACAGCTTGGAGCAGTATGTAATGATTGTTGTGCTCATAGCTATTATTGTCTAGGGATTGATTTGGTAACAGGATGTCCAGAACTGGCAGAACATCAATGTTCGTGGTGTCGTCCAGAAGCGATTGCTAGTGAAATTGATGTTAAGATGAAAGTCTAAAAACGCAAAAAAAGAGAGACGTATCGTTTCGATACGTCTCTCTTAATATTTAGATTAAACTGTTAGAAGTTTTTTCCAAGTTGTTTTTTGCGCTGTTAGTTCTCCATCAATCACACAACCATGGTCTTTCTGGAATTGCTTTACGGCATTATCAAATTTAACACCAGCAATACCGTCAGCTTTGCCACAATCATATCCTAGATAGTTTAGATATTCTTGCAGTGGCTTTACGACTGCGTGTTTGTTATTTTTGATTTTGCTTATAGTTACGGTGGTCGCAATAGTTTTTGGGCCAGCGATGCCATCTGCCGTTACGCCTAAAGCGGACTGGATGGCTTTGATATAATCTTTTTTAGACTTTACTTGCTCAACAGCAGAATTACCAAAGAAAGACTCGTTAATAATTCTGCTACAGTCTAATTTGCTAAATCCGGGGACTCCAATCTTGTTCCCGTCTGTGTATTGCCATAATACAACGTTCTTTTTATAAGAATAATCATTGCTGTAATGTGCAACCCAAACAGGGTATGGAAGTTTACTCATATCAAGGTTGGACTTAAACCAACTAGAAGAGGCATACACACCAGCTTGTTTACCAGAGGAAATAATGGTTTCACAGAAACCCTTGGCTGCTTCTGTTCTGTATTTAACAGAAATATTATCTGCTCTACCGTTGTGTTTTTCATTGCTAAATTCGGAATCAAACCAGATACCAAGTGTAGCACCTTGATAATACTCGCTGTTAATCATGGCGTTAGCTTCTTCAATGCCTTCCTGCTTATTAATTGCCTGAGAGAAGAAATACAGACCATAAGGAATGCCAAGTTGTTGACATTTGAATACATTATAATCAACACACTTGTCTAGTTTTAGGACACCGTTGGAATATCCGCGATAGCCAAAACGAATAATAATTCCTGCTAAATTTTCTTTAAAGTATTTCCATTGTGTATCAGTGATTTTTCCTTGGGCATAGGAAATGTCAACAATATTTTTCATTGAATCACCTCATTTCAAAAATAATATTTAGGTTTATCTTCCTTAAATAGGATGTATCTTAACCAGTCGTCCACAAAGATACAAACAAGAGACAAGAAAAACCAAAGAATAGTAAACGGTAGGCAAATTTGCCCGAGAAGATTAAATGGCATATTGGAGTAGTTCCAAATGTGTAATTCTAAGAACAAGTTAAGAATTATGCCAGCCACAAATTCACAACTTGTTACGACAAATGAGCCAATCAAAGCCTGTTTCCAGAGTTTCATCTCCCAAGGAATATAGTTGTTTAACCCGCCAATAATAACAAAACAGAAACCACCTAAGACGCCCATAGTCCAATGTGTATACCCACGCCATAGGATTTCAATTCCGCAATATGCTAGTCCACCAATTAGAAATAAAACGGCAATTTTAAGAAACTCTTTTAGTGGCTTATTCATACTTAATCTCGATAGCCTCTAGTTCTTCTTTGGTAGTGCAGTTGCGAATTTGGACTTCTAGCTTGCGCTGTTGTGCAACAATCGGTTGCACATAATTGCCAATTGCTAGAGCTAAAGCGCTCAAATTTTCGAGTGTCCATTCGGTACATGGTTCTCCTGTGCAGTTCCACTCAAGAGGACGAGGTGCGCCAGCCGCCACAGATAGTTGGTATAGTGCGAGATTACTATTTAGCTGATTCTGCTTCTCTTCTGTAACGGAATAATAGTTACCATCTAACCACTGCATAGGGTTATTTGCAAGATAATCCTTTAGAGACTGTTTGCTGTATGAAATCTTATATTCTTTTTGTTGTTCTAGTTGGTTTTTTAATTCCTCTTCTGTGTATAGGATGTAACGTTGAATATCAATCTCTTCATCATAAGCATCCTTTGCTTTTACAGCTTCGACATCGATGATTTTTTTAACGCTCTTTCCACCATTTGGGTAGGTTTTAAGAGTTTCGTAGTGGTATTGCTCATCCACCGCTTGGACAGCATCATGGTGAATTGTTTTCTTTTGGTTTTCAAGACGACCTTTTTCTAGGTCTGGATTTTCGATTAGATTATCATTGATATCATAAATATTCATGATATCACTCCTTTCATTACTTAAATTATTTTAATTAATAATAGTATCTTTTTATCGACAGATTCTACAGAGCCGGCGGAGAAATACGGCGGCACGTGGGAGCGGATTGAGGGCAAGTTTATCATGGGCGCAAGCGATACTTACCCGGCAGGGAGCACGGGCGGCAGTGCGACGCATACGCAGACTGAGGATGAGATGGCAACGCACAACCACTGGATAAAACTCGCAAATGACTCAAGTGGTTCACTCTCAGTACCGAGTAACGAATGGAGACTTGTATACAAAGACCCTGGAATGCCAACGAACTATTTAATGGAACATAGCGGAAAAAATGTTGGAATGCAAGATTCCGGTAACGGCAAGCCCATGGATATCCTCAACCCCTACTACTCCATGTACATCTGGCGCAGAGTGGCATAACCAAGATGTCACTCAATTCTACGCCAAATATTTACTGCATAGTATGAGGTTGGGTGCGTGTGAGATGGCATTTCCGGTTCTGTCTGCGTATGTGTCGCACTGCCATCGGTGGTACTCGCAGGACAGGTATCAGACGCACCCAATAAAAACACATATTTGTCAAGTGGTTATATTCGGCATCCACTGCTCACCCCGTTAATACTACGGTAGAGGCAGGATTGCCGAATATAACGGGTAGTTCCATGATAAGACGCATTTATAACCCGTCCACAGGAGATACATACGCACAAAGCGCGTATGCAGATGGCGCTTTTTGGATTAAATCCAGCCAAACGGAATTATCTTACAACTCGCTGTCTGCCGATACTACTTCCACCGGAACGCTCGTAAAGCAAGATTTGATTGCATTTAATGCATCAAAATCTAGTTCTGTTTACGGCAACAGCACAACTGCACAGCCAGCAGCATATTATATTAATATATGGAAAAGAACTGAATAATTACTCTATGCGTTTCCATATATATAAGTAGTATGCCGGGGGTTGGACGGTGTCGGATGCGCCGTAGATGGGGTTGGAGCGGGAAGAATCAAAATACTGAATATCATTATTTAAGGGTGCCCCTCCAGTTTCACTGGCCGATTTAAATATTGGAGAGTCTGCCTCTTCGCTTCCACGAACGACATGTTTATCAAAAGCACCAGAACTTCCCACGAGCACTCCCGTATATCCGGTTACTGGCGCTGTCCGCGTCTGAAAACTACCCGTTATATTCGGCAATCCTGCCTCTACCGTAGTATTAACGGGGTGAGCAGTGGATGCACCCATCAACGTTCTTTCTTCCGCAATCTTTTCCCATGTACCACCATATAATTCTGCTGGTTCAACATCCGATGTCGATAAAAAGATACTTCCAACAGGATGAACTGCTAGGAATACTTCTTGTTTATTATAAAAGACAACATTGCCATCTTCTCCAATAATATAATCATGGAGAACCCCAATATTATCATCAATACTCTTAGTTTTAGAGTCAATTTTTGTTGCATTTGAGTTATTATATCCAACAATCGCATCAATAAGTGCTCTAATCTTTGTTTCTTTGTCGGCTGTTGAATCGTACAATGCAAGTTTTAGATTCTCTGTTTCTTTAGGCATTATAAAACCTCCTTAAAATGATAAAGGCAGTTTTCTTTCTCTTGCCCGGGAGAATTGAATAAAATATTATTCAACCACAGCACAGAAATAAGTACGCAAAGGTGTTCCCCAAAGAGCTTCTTCAATCGTCTTATCTCCAATATCTTCAATTGTTGTATCTTCTTTAATGTCTCTGATTCTCTTGTAGGCATTGTCTTGTAATACTGCATAACAACATACAATCGGCCTACCAATATCCTGTCCAATTATCAATTTTTGTGGCTCGTATTCAGAAGGACAACCAATAACAGTTTTTATTATTTCATGTTTAGTTTTAAACTTTGAAGATAGTCTTTCAAAATATTTCTGTAGTCCTCTTACTGTTATTCTTGCTCTTGTCCGGCTCTTTAAACCTTCTACTTTAAAAATATCTAGTGCAAGAACAATAGAACCCAACCATTTTAATTTCCAAACTGGTTGACCTGTTGCAGTATTTAAAGTATCACGGATTCTATGAATAAATCTCAGCTTTGGACGAAACTTCATTTGAGCTATAATCGTTGTGTTTTCTGTTTTTATCCCAGAAATATAATTGAATATGAGCTTCAAAGTCATCACAGAAGCATAAACAATATCGATATCAAATAGCTTAATAATAATAGGAGCAACATAATCATTGCTTAAATATTCCAAAATAGTATCTGTTCTTGAAATATTTTTCTTGCTTTTGATTACGATTTTTCCATTTGCTTGTTTGACTCGTACCTTTTGGTCTTCATATTGGAGACGCATTTGTTTGTCGCGGTCTCCAATTTTTATTTTAATAGGAGGCAACATTTAATCACCCCTTATAATATTATTCTGCGTTTTCAAGAGAGAACACAGCCCCACCGACTTTAATAATCAGCTGAGAATCTACAGTTAGAACACGAGCATTTACAAAGTTACCCCAAATCTCGCAAGTGCTACCAGTCTGGCTACTAGACATAAAGAAATAAGGAACTGTAATTTGAGAACCGCCAGTAATTTCAGACATAGTGATAGCAGTTTTATTGGAGACATAACTCAGAGGATAAGTAGAGCTAAAAGTAGGGTCTGTAAAATTAGTCTGGTTATTTGCAATTGCAGTACGAGCATAACCGGGATTGGTAGGTTCGCCATTAGATGGGATAGCACCGTCAACAATAGGCTGAGTAGACAGACCGAAATACCAAGTAGTTGGTGCAACATAGTTCTGACCACCAAAAATTTGTGCATTAATCTTATTTGCAAAAGATTTAGAAATCATAATTTCCTCCTTATTTACATATCATCAATTTTAAATTTGAATACAACAAGACCTTGTGCTCTTCGGAACTCTTTTAGAGGGGTTCCGTCCATGAAGTCATAATACAATGCAATTTGCTGTACATATTTACCAAATACAAGGCCAGAAGTAATAGAATCGTCCAGCCTAACATACACAATATTTGTATTTTCGTCGATAACAACATCGCCAGCAGAAGAGTTTGCAGGGTCAGACTTTAGCTCTACAAGAGGATTTTGGTATTGACCGTATGGGCACAGAGACCATTTAACATAAGTTTTACTCTCAGAAGAAGGCCGTAATACAATAGGTTCTTCATCATAATCTACGAATTGAAATGGGATTGTAATTGTATCCCCTTGAAAAAATTCGATATCATTAATTCTTTGAGAATACATTTTAAATTGGTCAGATTTAATTCTCTCCAACTTTCTCACCACTTTCTTTTACACGTTTTGGTTTTGGCTTAGAAGGAGCTACAGGGATAATTTCTGTATTGCTAGATTGTTCAGGAGCCGTTTCGTCCATCTGAGCTTTCATTGCTTCTTCAAATTTATTTTGAATAAGAGTCTGAATGTCTTCTTCATAAGTATTTACATCTTTTGCAAGCTGTTGCATTGCATCAAGACAGTTGCCAAAGGTTTTGATATTGCTATAACCCTGAACAGAAATAGTATTCAGAGCTTGATAAATCTTGTTAATTTGTACAATAATATCTTCTTTATCCATAAAATATCCCTTTCATTCCTCTAGTGTTAGAACTGTATAACTAACACCGTTTACTGTAATTGTTTGTTTTTTAAATTTATCAGAATCAGAAGCGCCAAATTTTTCATTGATTTGTTCAGTCGTAGAGTAGTTATTAAGTGTAGATTTAAGAACAAAACTATTGTCTACATCTGTTTTTGAATAATAACTATTCATTTCTGCGTGAGTCTGGTAGCTCTTTAATACTTCTTGAGTGTCAGACCATGTTTTATAATTGTTAAGCTCTGTTTTCATAACATATATTTTTTGCATGGTCTCCGTAGTGGTATATTTGGCAAGCTCACTAGCTAAATTGTTTGCATAAACAATGTTATACCCTTGCCGTGAAATCTCATCCAGCATGGGTTTAATCGTTCTTGAAGAATAATACCCCCAAATACTACGCCAACCATTGCTGTCAGTTCTACCGACCCACCCAAGTGTTGCGTTGTATGGGCCGTTCCATAATATTGATACAAGCTGTCCACATCTCGCAAGAAGGCCACCGCTTAGAACTTCGCCGCCTTCGCTGACAACGCCGTTGCCGCCAGACGGAGTAATCGTAGTTCCGGGGTCAGGTACGTCTGTACCGTTAATAGAGACGCCAGATGTATATAAGTGCCCATCTGCGGTAAGCTCAAACATTGCGTGTCCGTCGCTTGTTTGCTGAATTGACTTTATTGTACCAGCGTTACCATCTATAATATATCCGATAGAACTACCGTTGCCAACGATAATAGAGCCGCCCGTAATAGTTAGTTCCCCATCCTTCGTAACAGAAAGTACATTTTGTGTTCCACCACCGGCATCTTTACTTATAGAAAACGCATAATCTCCTTCTGGTTGTATAGAGACAGAAGTGTTGTTATTTGAAACGATTAATCCACTCTCGTTAAATGTTAGACTACCAGCCGCATTAGACAGAACCAGATTATTACCCATTATAAGTTTACCAACAATAGAGTCTGCAATTAGTCCATATCTTTCTTCGCCATCTACATAAGTCTTACCAAATACAGCCTTTGTAGTTGCCCAGCCATCGTCCGTAAAACAAATTTTGTTATTAGAAATCCAAAGCTGTTCGGGGGAATAGCCATTTATATTACCATCATCATCAGATTTCTTTCTACCCTTAATGCCATAACTGCCAAAAGTAAATTCATTATCCTCTGTGGCTTTAATAGACTGATTTGCTAAATTTAAAGCAGTCTTCATATAGCTTGTAACAGCATCAATCGTGCCATTTACAACAGGCTGAGAAACGGCAGACAACAGAGACCCTACACTAGAAACAGCGCTTGTAGTTTCATTATGAAGCTCATTAAATGTATAGGTGTCGTTTGATAATCTAAATCTATTACCAAACTTCATTGTAAAACTATCTGGGTCTTCGTAGTTAATTTCCATTTCCTGTAAGTATGGATAAACCCAGTTACCGTCGTCAAGCTCTACGTTAAGAATACAACCAAACAAACTACCTTTATCTTTTTCAATTTTTATCAATTGGTCGATAAATGGTTTAAATTTTTCAATGAAGAGGAAATTAGCACTTTCTAGTTCAAAAGAAAAGCTTGGTTGACTAACTACTTCAAGTTTCTCATAGCCAGCATCCACAAGTTGTCCAGCTACATAGATATCATCCATAATGGTGTCACTTTGAGTAAGTTCGCCAACGGTCTTAACGGTAATATCACCCTTGGAATCAATGACCTGAACTTTAGTTTCAGAACTAGAGTAATCTTTTGTCTCCATACTGTCAGTAACAATGAATGTGTCGTCACTAAAACTTCCTTCAATAATATAAGGGTCGAGCGCAATCTTCTCTGCGTCAGTGAAGTGCTTATCGTATGAATATTTATCTACGATTCTGTCTCTTTCAGACTGGATAGATTTAAGTTCGGTATTTAATGCCTCAATTGCATATTTAGAAGCTCCACCACTTGGATTCACGCTGTGATTTTCAACCTTAGAACTAACAATTTTGCCAGTTGCTTGTACTGTAGAAGAGGCCGGAATATTATAGTCAGAGTTAATAGACTCTGTGCTCTCGAAGTCGGCTTTTCTTACAGAATACAACCTACCGCCATTTTTAAGGATATTAATGTTAGACTCGCAGGCTTGTGCATAATTTTTCCAATAAGTGTACAATGTTACAGTATGTCTATCGTCAGTTGTGTAAGCGGCGATATAAGAGTCGTCTGTGATAGTGTAGCCGCCACTTTTTGCTTCTCCATAAGTCACCCAGCCCTCTGTTTTAGAGAACAGCCCGGGCTTCCATGTCGCATAAACAGGAATGCTGTCAACATCTGGATAATCTGTATATTGACTCATATTTTGACTTGCAGCGTCATAATAAGACTGCATATCTGTTAATTCTGCTTGCTGGGTTAGGAGTAACAGATTGAACTTTTTTTGCAGAGCAGTCCAAGAGCCATAGGAAGTAGAGCTTGTATCATAGATTGCAGTCTTGCAATCACGTTCCCATTCAAGAACCTTCTTTTTTAGTGCATTATCAGTAATCCATTCATTATAGTTCTCGTAATAATTAGTGGCGTTCTTATCAAGTACCCCAGTGTAATAATCAAGGCAAAACAGTTTTTTTGTACCATTAGGATTGATTTTTGCGATACTTAGATTTTCTGCGCCAGAAACATTAATTACGGTATAAACATCGTCTGATAGTTCACTTACGGTTGCGTTCTTGATTAAATTATCAAAAGAGAGAACAATATTTGTACTCTTAACGACCTCTGTTGCGTCATAAGCATTTATAGTAAAATTCTCGTTATCAAACACAAACAATGCCTCATAAGATTGAGACACTTCGTTTGTTAAAAAGCCGTATAAACCTTTATCAGTTTCGCTAAAAGAACGAGATTTTGTCATCAAAGACGGACTAACGTAGCCAATGCTCCATAGCGGAACGACTTTAATCAGTTGATGTAACAAAGACTTTTTAGGCTGTTGTACTCTGTAAAAGAAATAATTACTAGTAACAATAGTTGTGCTAGAAGTATCATTAATATCACCAGCGGTTGTGATAAATGTCAAATTGACACCTTTGCTATTTAGCATATATTCAGCAGAATACGCGGTAATGGCCTTGTTATGAACTTTGTCTTCATAAGCTTCGTCATAGTCTTGAATAACGAAATATCCAAAGCCGTCAATATGGAGCAATTTATTTTTAATAACCCTGTCATAATATGGATTAATCACACCGTTTATCTTTTCATAAATTGTCATACTGACTTCTGAACAAGAACCCCATTTAGGAGAAATTACTAAGTCTTTTACATTCCCTAGTATTCCAATGATAGTTTTATCTGGGTTGCATAACTCAATTGTCGGATATTCGTATCTCTTATTTAAGTCAAAAGTAAATTTAATAGTAACTCCCCCCTAGCCTCTTAGCATTTTGATAGCTTAGATACATATAATCTGCTTTGCCGTATACAGAAAGCGTAACTTGTCCTCGTGGGAACTTTAAAAATTTCTTGTTAAATTTAGAAAAAATATCTAACGCGGGGTCGTCATTTAAAGTCACAATACAATTTTTGCTGTCTAAATAAACAATATCATTTTTGCTCAATCCTGCAAAATTAGTTGTGACATTATAATCCAGAGCCTTTTGAATAGAGGAAATAGGAATATCATGTAGCCTACAATATACAGTACACTTATTATAAGTTTCATTATTTAACAGTAAAATATCATTGTGATATACCATGTATTTACCTTCGCTATAATGTTTTACATTAATGCTAAAGTTTCCGTCATCTGCCATATGAAACCTAATTGTTGGCTTCATAAGTTCAAAATCATCTGAATAATTGCTGAAAATAAATGTATCGACCTCTGATACGTCTGGATTTAGTTTATACTTTTTAACAGTCTCAAATTCATGTGCATATGGTGCATCGCATTCGACTGTCGCAGAAACCCCGCGATATCCGTCTGCGTAAATTAAATCTTCATTTATATGAATGATGCAATTATAGTAGAATCTATCAAAATATTCTGCACAAATTTGCAACTCTTCGTATCCAACAGGGGACGATAGCCAATTCTTTAATTCCGTTAGTCCATAAATATCAACGGCATCCTCAAATACGATTTCAACATCAAATTCTAGTACGTCGCTATATTCAGTATCTAAATATTGCTTATCTGGATTTCTGCGAACATCTGCTGTAATAAGTTGTTTGTCGCCACCAGAAGTTCTGTTCGTATATGAATTATCAATGAAGACAATAGAAGCATCAAATGCTTCACTATTTACTCCATTAAAGATAAATGGATATCCCATTAGCATATTATCTCACCACCTTTTCATACCGACTTACTAAGTATTCCTAGCAGTATCGGCTGATTAATTTAACAAAAAAATTACACTGTCGCGGCCTTTATGTTCCTATATCCGCCCATTCTAGTTTGGCTATTAATAGTCTTTAGAACAGTATTTACAATATTATTCGTTGCGTCCTTTAGTGCTCTAACTGTAGTCTCGTCCGCATCTCCCTTAATATTGATTGGCATAGAAATACTAATAGAAGAATCAGTTGTGTTAGACACACTAGAATTTCCAACGGCTGCTCTTGCAGATTTAACGGCAGAATCTACAGCGCTTCCGAATGGACTACCTGTAAATCTACTGCTAGAAGAAGAACTAGAAGCGCTGTTTGCCCATCTAGGAACGACTGCTTCGCCAACCTTTAGGATGGATACAGTTTCGTCGTTTCCAAGACCGAGCATTCTATCAAGTTCAGGGTGTTCTTTCTTAACATAGTCAGACCCGCTATGATGGAACAGGCCCTTAAAGAAATTTCCGATTCCTTTAACAACAGTTTTGCCAGCGTTCCAAACCATACCGACAGGGGTTAGATTCCACGCGGTAGTACCAATCTTTTTGAGCAAAGAAGCGTTTTGGTCTTGCCATACATTCTTAATATTTTTAGCACTTTGAATACCTCCAACGATGCCAGCGCCAACAGCAAGACCAATTGGGCCATATTTCATTAGACCAGTACCAATAGTAGTACCAATACCAGCTATGCCACCCGCAGAACCAACAGTCCCAGCAACCTTACCACCGATTCCAAGAACAGAACCAACTTTGCTTGCGATGCCACCGACTCCACCTATAACTTTAGAGGCGATTCCGGCAACACCTTTGACAATACCGACCCCACCTTGTCCGATTGTCTGTAAAATATTACCAGCGATATTTGCTAAATTACTGAGGACACCGCCACCAGTAACTCCCATCTGCTGGATAGAACTAATTCCATTTTGTGCCAGCTTCGCAATAAATCCATTACCAGTGTTTGATACAGAAGCAACACCAGAACTACTAGTTCCAGTTATGGATTTTACACCGTTTAGGAGTTTGCTGATAATACCAGAGCTACCCTTAGAAACTGTATCAATGGCACTCTTACCAAGATTTAGAACTTTCTTAACAACACCAGTTGTTTTTGTGTCTATCTTTGTTATATTCTGTAATGCTTTCTTTGAGAAATCACCGAAAGAGTTAGTAAGAGACTGAATTGTCTTTTTGACACCCGGCATATCGATAACACCAGATTCATTCTTGGATAGAGCATCAGAGATAACGCTCTGAATATCCTTTTCGGTTTGCTGGCCTTGTGTAAACATATCTAGGAAATTATTTACGAAATCTCCCTTCTTCCAACCACCGCTTGTTAGAGAAGCATATGCTTTATCCCAAGTGTTTTGGACAGTAGATTTCAAGCCGTCCCCGAACCAAGTATTCCACGCGGTAAGAATAGTGTTTAGCGTCTTGCCGTCAAGGCTATCAAGAATATTTGCAGCTAAATTCTTGAAGATATCACTGCTAATTATTTTAATAAAGCTATTAAATACGCTCTGGGCTTTGCTTAAATTGTTTTCAAATTTTTCTTGAGCGGCCTTAATAGCATCCTGTTGTTCTTTTAAAGCTTCTTTCTGTGCTTCGATATATTTTTTTTGTGCTTCAATAGCTTCGTCATAAGCCGTCTTTTCTCTGTCAAGAGCACTTACTTTTGTATCATAGGCTTGGTCTTTCTGATAATCGGATAGGTCTTTCTCTTTCTGAGCACGTTCATCAAGAAGCTTTAGACGTTTAGCCTGTGCTTCCGCAGAATTGTCGTATTGGAGTTCCATCAATTGAGCGTCAATGTCTGCAATAGACTTATTCTTTTCAGCAAGCTCATCAGCATTGTCCATTTCTTCTTTTTGAAGTTTAAGCATTTCTTTTTGAGCATCTATTTTGTCATCAAAAGCGTCTTTCTGGTCATCGAGATTATCTGCAATTTTATCCAGATTATCCATCTGAGTATCAAGAGCATCAATCTGCTTATCATATTTCTTAGAAAGCTTACCGATGAGACTAAATACGATATCACCAGCTTTTTCCAATAGGTCAATAGCCGTCTCAATCATATTAACTGTCAATTTTTGGAGAGACTGGATGTTTTTGACAGCATCTTCGTATTCTTGTTCACGAGCATCTGACAATTTCTTTTGTTCATTTAACCAAGTTTTGGACAGCTTTTGATAGGCCTCGTCTATAGTACCAGCTTGCTTCTTCCAAAGTGTAGTAAGATTCTCGATAGCTTCCGCATCAGACATTTTACTAATATCCAAGTTAAAAGAATCAGCTAAGACCTTTCTTGCTTCTGGATTATTTATTACCTCGTTTAAAAGGTTGTTATAATCGTCTGTGTATTTTTGAATAACAGCAGGGCTATCCCAGTCTTGTTGTTCAGAATACAAATCTACGATACTCTTTAGGTTTTTAACTTTTTCTTTGATGGCGTTTTCAAATTCTTTTGCAGCTTTATCAGCAGCAGAAGTGCCAGAAGATTTAGAACCGGAAGATTTTGTAGGAGACCAATCTGCGGCATTTTTTTGCAAATCTGCAATATATTTATCAGCATTGGCGGCAGCAGATTCCAAGGATGCCAGTCTTGATTTTGACATATCAATGGAGTGCTCAACGCCAATTAATTTTGCCTTTGCGGACGGGTCGTCTGTGCTTTGGGATAAAATTCTAGCCTCTTCCTCGTATCCTGCAATTCTTGTTTTGATTGCGTCAATAGTCGCCTGTGTTTGTTTTTTCTCCGCTTCCATAGAAGCAATAGATTTATTTACTTCTGCGGTATAAACGTCTTTAAGAGTTTGTAGGTTAATCTTATACTGTCCGTTTTCAAGTTTTAGTTCTTTGGTTAGTTCAGGATGTGCGGCAGTTAATTTCTTGACAACACTTTCACTGATATAACCTTTGCTAATCATATCTTGATAAGCAGCCGTTAAATCAGTGGTACTATCATGGACGTTTTGTACAGCTTCTTGGTACGCATCAAGTGCAGTATGTTGGTCTGTAAAGCCCTGTGCAGCCGTTTCAGATGCTTCGGATATACCGCCATACATCTGCTGGAATAGAGCAAGGATTTCTTGGGCCAGTTGGTCTACCCCAAGTTCTTGACCATCAGGAATGTTTAAAGCCTCTTTCCAAGCCTCAAGGCTAACTGGGTCGCTTTCAATTTCTTGTGCAAGTTCTTTTGCATAACCCTCTGCTACCTTTTTGCCAGCCTCAGACCCAGACTGTATGACCATTTTGATTTTATTCTCCATGCCGGAGGTTTCAATCATTTCTCCAAGGTCAATTTTCGGGAACTGAGAAGGGTCTAACGCAAGAGTAATGTCGTTAATTTTTTCATTTACAAGTTGATATTCCTCAGAACTTGTATCGCCCAGTTCAATCAGTTGTTGTTTATATTCGAGAAGTTCTTGTTTTTTTGAAAGAAGCTGTTGGGTATTTTCTTGTTCTTTCTGATTAATTAAGTCTAACTTTTCTTGATAATCAGAATCGGTTGCATTTAGTTCTTTCTTTTGCTCATTAAGATATTTTACATTTGCAGTAAGTTCATTTATACTATCGGAAGCGGTATTAACAAATTTTGCAGAATCTTGAGATAGACCAAAATAATACTCATCTGCACTCTTGTCTACTCCCCCATATTTTTCACTTATAACATCTTTTGTGCCTTGGAGCTTTTCCGCTTTCTTAGTATTTGCAATATCTTCTTGAACTTGTTTAATCTGTTTTAATGTATCGAGTTCTTCTTCAAGACGTTCTTTTTCGGCTTGGTCAGTAAGAGTCATACTGTCCTTACTGTTTATTTCGTTAATCTTGTCTTGAATATCTTTAATTTGACTATTAGTCTCTTCAAGATTTTGATTAGCCGTTTCTAGTTCCTGAGAGGACTGCTTTAAAGCATTTTCTTTGGCATTTTTTAAGTCGTTAAACCATCTTACAGCAGACGGTAGCAGAGCAACCAGTGCTCCAATAGCGGCAATTGCTACCCCGACGCCGCCTCCCATGGCGCTCCAAACAGCATTTAACGCCGCTGATGCAGTGGTCGTACCGTTAATAACACCAGTAAGGCCAGTAAACGCCGCTTGTAGCGCCGGGATTAGACCAATGGTAGCTTTCGTCTGCTGTTGTGTGCCAAGCAACGACTTTATTAAGCTATCAATTGCTCCACCAGTTTCTTTTGCTTTTTCTATTGTACTCTTTACAAAAGCGGCTGCTAATGCAACGCCAAGAGCCTTAATCAGTGGTGATAGAACTGGAATTTTATTTAGTAGAATATTTAGAATATCTACGACTTTGGACAGACCGTCGTAGGCTAATGCAAGGATTCTATCAAGATTAGAGTCCTGTGCGAATTGTTGAATACTTGCGGTTAATCTATTTTGTGCAGCTTCAAGAGATTCATTATAAACCGTCATCTTCTCGGCAGCAACACCGTTTGCATTTTCTGCAACTTCGGTTGCTTCCAAGACACGGTTATAGTCTTCCATAGCTGCGATAAAAACGTTGCGCTGTCTCGTCTTAATATTTTGTTCATAATTAGAACATTGTTTATTAACAACTCATATTTACACATGAGAATAGACTATATCTTCATCCATAATAATATGGAGCGTACCATTTCCATTTAAGGGGTTTTCTCCCACACAAAATTGTGCCGTACTCCTATTGTGTTATAAAACACCAAGGGATAGTCGTTGAAGGTTCTCTTATAAAGAGCTTCCCTGCTGATTATCTTTTACAAGACTTCCCAGCAATTAGATACGTTTATTTATCTACAAATTTCTTTGTAGCCGAGCTAAGACATCAACCCGCTCAGACTGTTACTTTGTGACTTATTATTTGTATAATAAGCGGGAATGGTTCTCCTTAAAAGTGTCTTTACACTTGACCACTCCTCTATAAGTTTCCTTATAGCTCAGACTATATTTTCACCCAATTGGGGCGCTTCTCCTTAGTCGTTGCGATGCTTCTTAATTTAACAAGAAGTTATCTCAGTATTCTCATTTTAAAGAGTTCACTGATATAGAAGCGTTATAATATTTGTGTTTCAAATATCTATGAATTACTTCATATTGTAGCTAATTAAAACCACATAAGCTAACTGGTTCTGTTCAAGAGTGGACATATTGTTCCACTTTGCACCAATCTCATCAAGAACAGTACCAATTTCACGCATTTTACCATTTGTATCAACTAGAGTAATGCCATATTTAGACAATACTTTGTCTGCATCATTGATAGTGTGGGTTATTCCTTGTTCATCAACAAGGTCGTCCAAGTCCACTTTTGCTGTGATTTTTGAAATTCTTGAAATTATACTTTGCCATGCACTACCAATAACTTCTGGTGCTTGTCTGGTTTTTTCCTCAGAAATAGTAATTAGGCCAATTAGTTTATCAAGTCCTACTCCTGCTTGCCCAGCAGAACTAGCGACTTTCTGTAATGCCGTAGAGATTTCGCCTGTACTCTTAAATTTTAATAACGATTCATTACTTCGTTACCATAATTGCTTATATTTACATATAAGAAAAGACTATATCTTTAACTAATATTCTATTACCAAACGTTAGTTACCTCTCACTTCCACATATTTATGTGTACTCTACTCGCTTCTTCCTTGAAATCTTTCTTCCCAAGTATGTTTTCGATAGTCGTTGAACGATTGTATTCGCTGCTGATTGTCCTAGTTAATAGGAGTTCCCAGCAATTAAAGAGGTTTATTTTTGTACATATCACTATATACCCAGCCTGTAATTTGTTCGGCTGCATAGGAAAGGTCAACTTGCACAAGTTTATCAACGATTTTACTTGTGTCTTCTACTGCAACATTATAAGATTTTGTAATCTTTTGTATTTGTGATAGGTCGTTAATCTATCACTATTATTTGTAGGTTTCTTCGTTTGTGTCTAAGTTATAAGAATAATATT